>JGI2171J19970_10000360_pt1 | contig 23454 bp, 16 predicted proteins | sample DeeMarSWOR324_28_FD_19970 | JGI IMG/M metagenome (IMG submission 19970) | reverse complement strand
GCCGACCTTGCCCGGCGAAACGTCAAGATCAACAACCTGGAGAAGAAGATCAGCGTTGTCCAGGAGGACCTGCGGCGGTATCAGCCAGCCCAGAAATACGATGTCATCTTTTCCAATCCCCCGTATATCAAAAAAGGGGAGGGGCATCTCAGCCTTTCTGAGGAAAAGTCGGTCGCCAAACATGAATTGAAGTGCGATATTTTTACTGTCATGAAAAAGACAGCCGAGCTGCTTCGTAGGGAAGGGAGAGCCTACTTCATTTTTCAGGCCAAGAGAAAAAATGACCTGTACCAGGCTGCAGAGAAGAGCGGGATGATGATCGATTCTATCCGGTTTATCCATCCCAGAGAAGGCCGGCCTCCAAACCTGTTGCTCGCCTCCTGCAATTTTTCCTCCCGGCAGGAGACAGTTTTGCCTCCGTTCATCCTTTATGATAAAAAGGGGGCCTACACACCCGAGGCAGAAGAGATATTCCGGGGAAGAGGGTTATGAAAAGGACGGAAAAAAAATTCAAGACGCTGACGGAGCTTCAAAAGATCCGGGAAGATCTCAGGCGCAAAAAAAGGAAGGTCGTTTTCACCAACGGCTGCTTCGACCTTGTCCACAGCGGACACATGCACCTTTTCCGGGAGGCGAAGAAGCTCGGGGATGTATTCATCGTTGCCCTCAACGAGGATGAGTCAGTCAGGAGATTAAAAGGAAAGTCCCGGCCGATTTTCACCCTGGAAGAAAGACTGGAAATTCTGGGGGCCATTGAGGCCATCGATTATCTCATCTCTTTTTCGGATGATACCCCGCAGAGAGTCATCGAAGCCCTGCTGCCCGATATCCTGGTCAAAGGAGGAGATTGGAAGCCAGGGGAAGTTGTGGGGAAGAATGAGGTCGAGAGGGCAGGCGGGAAAGTGGTGATCATCCCTTATCTGGAGGGCCGGTCCAGCTCCGAGATTATCGACCGGATCTTCCGGTCGGCAGAGAGTAAAAAATAAAAGGCCTTACTCCTCTTCCGGGAATAAGGCCTTCATAAAGAATATTTTTAAACCTAAAATAAAGAGCCTTTTTACATCCTGCTCAGGATACTCTTTGGCAGCCCTCAGAACAATGGGCAACTCGAGGAACAGCAAATCTCTTCATTGGATGCTCCTTTCTCTGCTTGTCTATACAATATATATCCTATCATTATTATCGGAATAATGTCAAGCTGCTTGATAGCCTAATAAATAATAGGATTTGTCCCAAAGTGACGGGAATTGAATTTAATAAGAAGACTTAACCATGTCATTGCGAGCGACTGAAAGAAGCGTGGCAATCCCATAAGATGAAGATAAAGTTATCATTGCGAGAGCAGCGCGACAACCCGTCTAATGAATGTCATTGCGAGGAACGCAGTGACGTGGCAATCTCTTATAAAAAGTCTAATTATTTTTATAAGATTGCTTCACTCTATTCGCAATGACACATAATCCCATCATTTTGGGACAAACTTAAATAATTTATTCGTCAATGAGGATTTTGTTAAATTCAGAGCAGGTTTTCTTAAGTTCACATTGTAAATCACATTTTCATGTGATGACAGCTTCTCTTTTATCTGTGTAGTATGATAAGCAGAACAGCGATTGTTTTTGGACATATCCTGCTGGAAAACATATGATTGATTTGAATCATTTTATTAAGGAAAGGCGATGAGAGAAAAAATATTAAGGTCACTGGCCGGGTTTCATGCCCATCATCCATGGAGGATGTTGGCGGTAGTCGTGGTTTTATCCATCATCTTCGTTCTTCTGGCTTCCCAGATCAAAGTCACCATGCGCTGGTCGGACCTGCTGCCGGCCAAAGACCGCAGGACGATCCAGTATAACAAGATCATCGACGAGTTCGCCTCAGCCACGAGCATCGTGGTTGTTGTTCAAGGGGAGGAGAAGAGGATAAAGACCTTTGCCGAGGATGTGGCTCCCAGAGTCAAGGCTGCTGTCGATCCCAAGGATGGCCAGTCCTATATCAAGCGGGTGGATTACAAGCTGGAAGTTGATTTCTTGAAGCGGCACGGCTTGATGCTGATCAAAGCCGATGACCTGGAGAACATGAAGGATGTCTTCACCGACCCCAACCTGGCGCCGTTAGTGGAAAACATCAACAACAGCCTGGAGAAAGAATATGTCGGCCGTGAGGATTCCCTTTCGACCAGGGAAAAGGAGGACCAGGCGTTCAGTTTTCTGGACGGGCTCCAGAGCCTGATCTATGTCATGCAGGGGTATGTAGAGAACGGTTCTTCCGCCGATTCTGCGGCGCAGAATCCCCCCCTGGATGCTCGGCAGGCTGCGGATAGGATCCTTTTCGGGGAGCCTTATCTTCTTTCCTACGATAAAACGACTCTCATCCTCAATGTCATCCCCAATTTCACCATGTGGGATGTGGACAAAATGGTCTCAGGCGTGGATGCGGTCCAGGAAATCGTCGATGAGCTGCTGGGACATTATCCTGATGTTCAAGCCGGCCTGACCGGAATTTTGCCGGTCGGTCACGATGAGATGGTTTACAGTGAACGAAGCATCGGCTATACCACAGTCATCGCTCTGGTGGCGGTTTTTTTCCTGCTTGTCGTTTCCTTCAGGATGTGGATGGCTCCGGTTTTAGCCCTGTTGAACTTGATCGTCGGCATTCTCTGGGCTGTCGGTCTGGCGGCGGTCCTCGTCGGCACCCTGAACATCATGACCTATATGATGACGGTCATCCTGGTAGGCCTGGGTATCGACTTTTCGATTCATATGATCTCGGGGTTCACCGAAGGAAGGTCGCTGGGAAAGACCATCACCGCTGCCCTGGAGGAGATGTTTTTCAAAAGCGGCAAAGGCATCATGACCGGAGGAGTGACCACAAGCGTCGCCTTTCTGACTTTGATCATCAGCAGCTCGCGGGGCATGAAAGAGCTAGGGATCGTCACCGGCGGAGGCCTTCTGATGATACTGGTGGCCACCTTTCTTTTTCTGCCGACTCTTCTTGTTTTGCGTGAGCGCCGATTCGAGAAAAAAAGAGAAAAGGGAAAATTGCGTAAGGGATTCATGGCCAAAGACATCTCCTTTAGATCTCTTGGAAAGTTCGCCGGACTTCTCGCCAGACATTACATCCTCACTATCATCGTTTCGTTCCTTGTAACGGCCTTTTTAGTCTTTACTGCCACCAAAATAAGATTCGACCAGAATTATATGAACCTGGAACCCAAAGGTTTGCCCTCGATCATGCTTCAGGATACGGTGCTGGAGGAATTTGACTTGAGTATGGATTATGCACTGATCCTGGCCGACAGCGTGGAGGATTCAAGGAGGATCTCAGAAGAGGCCAGGGATCTGGGTTCGGTGGCCATGACCGAGGACATTTCCCTCTATCTTCCTTCCAGAGAGCAGCAGGAGAAAAGAAGACCTCTCATTGAAGAAATCCGGAATGAAGTTTTAGAGGCCGAGCCGAGCGACTCTTTCAGTGAAGCAGACCTGAAGAATCTCCTCGAAGAGCTTGGCCGTCTGGAGATGAACATCATGGAGATTCAGGATATGGCCTTTTTGGGAGGCCAGGATAAGGTGGACAGCAAGTGCGCAGAGATCGTAGGCAAGCCGGACGCATCTCAATCCAATAACATCATCCAGGATTTCATAGTTCTTCTTGGTAAGAACCCCAACAGTTCACGGCCAGGCCTTGAGGATTTTCAGAGGGATTTTGCGCCTTATTTTAAACAAGCGGTCATCCAGATGGCTTCTCTAGAGCCGGTCGTCCTGGACAACCTTCCTCGGACGATCTTGGACAGGTATGCCAATGAGAACAGGTCACAATTCTTGGTGACAGTCTTCCCTTCAGGGAACATCTGGAAGGATGCCGAGTTCCTCAAGCGCTTTGTCGAGGACCTGGAGAGAGTCAGCCCCAAGGCCACAGGCATGCCCCCGGTCTTCAGGGCTCTGATCGAGATTATCGGACGGGATGGAAGAAACGCGATCCTGCTCACGCTGGTCGTCGTTTTCTTCCTCCTCTGGTTGGATTACAGAAAGATCGGTCAGGCACTGATGGCTATGATTCCTCTGGTCATAGGTATTTTCTGGATGGTCGGAGGGATGGGGCTCTTCGGCATCATGCTGACGGTGGTCAGCATCATGGGATTGCCGATGATCATCGGCATCGGCGTGGATGATGGCGTTCATATTGTGCACCGCTGGCGAATCGAAGGAAAAGAAAGGATTCCCACGGTTTTTTCCAGCACCGGGAAGGCCATTTTCCTCACCAGCGCGACGACCATGCTCGCTTTCGGCTCCCTGGTTTTCTCCGTCTGGCCCGGATTTGCCAGCCTGGGCATTGCCATGTTCATCGGCGTAGGCGCTTGCTTTTTGTCCACGGTCATCGTTCTCTCCGGAATACTGGGTTTGATTGAAAGAAAAAAGTGAGACCAGACATCGAATCAGCCCCATGGATCATGACCCGTTTTGTGAAGGAGATATGCAGCTTCGGAACGGCAGGAAAATCCCCTCGTCCCAATCGGATTTTTGTCCCGGATATTATTTCTGCTTAGCCTGATGGCTTTCGATAAGCTCCTGGCTGAACCAGCCCCATATTTTTTGATGGAAGTCCCAGCTCGGCGGATTATCCTTCAGGAAAGAGTTGATGTTGAATCCCTCTCGATCCTGAGGGATGATCCTGAATTTTTCCGTTGTATCCCAGAGCAGAGGAAATTCCGGATGGAACTGGACTCCGAGCACATGAGTGAAGACTTCGTGTTCGATCGCTTCTACGATTTTACCGTCCAAAGAAGTGGCGGAGACTATCATCCCCTTACCCAGCTTTTCCACCATCTGGTGATGGCTGCTGATGATGTAAGGAGCGTCGTCCTCCTTGAAGCCCATGATCGAGCAGAACTTGCTTTTTTCATTGAGTTTAATCCGGTGAAGGTTGTAGGAAATGAGCTTTTCTTCCGGATAGACCCGGGCATAAGGATTGTTATGCCAGTTTTCTTGGCCTAATGCGAAGACATCCTCGACATACATCTTCCCGTATTTTTCCGACCAGATGTCCTGAGTCAGCGTCCCACCCGCTCCCACGTTGAGGCTCTGGGCTCCGAGGCAGATGCCGAGGACAGGAAATTCAGCTCGACTTTCGAGCAAAGGTTCGAAATCTTTGTCCTGGGATCCTCCGAGGAGGTGGAAAATAAATGAGAGCTCCAGGAAGTGGCGGTAGGTGGTGTGTATCTCGGACAGGAGGTTGGCTTTCTCGCCGTAGATAGAGGGAGGGATGTCCGCTCCCCCGAAGAAGATGATTCCGTCTGAGTTCTGAAAAATCCTGGCAAAATCCTCACTGCAGGCATTCTTTTGGAAGAGATTGTTCCTGTCCAGCTCGCCCGATATTTTGTGGAACTTGAACCACTCCAGGTCGTTGTCGCGGACATAATCGAAAGATCTCCGGTAGTCAGTTCGCTCTTTCTCATGATAGACACCGATGACAACCAGGTTCTCGAGTGTGATCAATTCATTGCTGCGGAGCTCAACAAGGGCCTTGATGGAGCCCAGAGAAGGATAGAGGACAGCCAGCCTCACCTCCTCATAGACCGGTTCCGCTGTGTCGAAGAACAGTTTGGGAGGCTGGTAAGCAACCGTGCAGCCATTCGTCCAAAAGAGAAAGAAGATAAAAGCGGTGAATAGAGTGAGGGTGAGAGTTTTTTTAAGGCCGTTATTTTTCATTCCAAGCTCCCATTTTTTTTGTCTTTGTTATTCATTCTTTTAGGAAGGACGGCAGCAATTATAGTTTTTTTCGGTCAATTTTTCAACAGCGAGGCGTCTCTATCTCGGGGTCAGTCAATTTTGAAGCTGGTATCCATAACAACGACAGTATCCCTCCTTTCTCACCAAGACCGTCCTCCCGTCCGCCATGGGCTCGGGATGGAGGACAATCGACACGGCACTTATCAGCTTCATATTAAGGCAGTTATTCGTTTAACAATCTCTATTGAGCGGTCCTGGATGCTGCCCTCGAGCCCCCGTAGCGGAGGGGGGACCCGTCGGTTTATCCGACGGGGGGAACCGACGGGACTGGTTCCCCCGGGGTCCGGGGGCTGAGGGCGGTATCCAGTCCGCGCAGATATTGCAACCTCATTTGCTGGTTAGCATTAGATAAGATGTTTTTCTTATAACCGAAATAGGGTTGAAATAGAGAAAAGGCGGCTTATGGTGTAAAATACTTTGTAAGCCGGAAACAGGGGAGAAGGATACGAATGTGCCGTTCAAAAGACAGGAAAGACGATGCGAAGTTCGAAGTTCGGTTCTATTCGGGCTATAAGGGAAAGGAAATTCCCAGGTCTGTTGTTATCGGCAGCCGGGAGTTTATCATAGAAGAGGTCTTTTCTCAGAAAAGAGTGCTTGACCAGAAGAGCGGAAAAAGGTTTGAGGTCTTTGACTGCAAGATGGAAGGCCAAAGAGTGAAGATCAAGCACTTGGAATCCGGTGAGTGGGAAATATCTTTCCCTGATGAGACCTGATTTTTCTCTTCCTCGAAGACGAATTCAAAAATTACGGCCAGACCAACTACAGCCTCTTCATCAAATTCTCCTACTGGTGGAGAATGTGAGCCAGACACCTGTCCTCTGAATGGGACAGACTACGGCCCTTGAATTGAAAACCCCAGCCTGTTATCGTTGGCACAATTTTTGCAGCGAGATTTATCGGATAGCGCATTCCGGTATTAGAAACATGACAGACGCAGGCAAGAGAACTGTTAGAATCAATTGGGATGAAACGTATCATTCGAATGGACTGATCCTGATCAATGAATGAGATATTCAACTTGAAAATACAGTGCCTTTCATGAAAAAATACCGAAATCATAGACGAATGAAGAAGTATTGGCTCTCCTTCCTTCTGGGCGCGGTCCTGGTTTCTCCTTCGATCCTTTACTCCCAGCGTGTATATTTCAAAGCGGGGCTGGGGATCACCTTGGGAGGGAAGGTGTTCGACAGCTGGAGCTCGACCACGGGCTCCTTTGATTTCAGTGTCGCGCCTGGAAAGAAGTCAAGTCCGGCACTCGACCCTTCGCTGGAGCTGGTGTTTCAGCTCATGCCTCAGCTGAGCTTTTCCCTGGGAGTCGGGTATATATATAACATGGAAGGCGTTTACGGGAGTGAAGGGCAGTTCAGCCCTCCCGAGGCCAGCGGCTTCGTGGATTTTTCTTACAACCCCTGGTTGAATATATCCGTCCGCCCCTTATATTTCACTGCCATTTATTCCTATCCGATCAAGCTCGATGCTCGGCTGACTTTTTTAGCCGGCGTGGGATATTACATCGGGAAGATCACCTGTCTCGACGGAAACTACTTTTACAAAACCCTGGATTCTCTCTCCAACTGGAGCCGCCGGGACTGGGAGTTCGAAAGCGAGGCGTATACGATCGGCTACCATGCCGGGGTCGGTGTGGAGGTTGATATCGACTTGGGCACGACCTTTTTTGCTGAGGTTATCTACAGGAAGGCAGACTTCAAGGAGCTTGAAACGACGGCCACGACCGAGGGTATGATCGAGGATGGAGCCGGAGTTTTAGAAGGCGGGTCGACTTTTTTCTATGCGAAAGGGATAGACAGCGGAGAAACTCTGGGTGACATCGACTACAGCGTCTCCCGCATCAGCCTTTCAGGCTTGGTTTTCAGAGTGGGGTTGAAGCTTAAGTTCGGAAAGAAGCGTTTTATCTGATCTGGGGACGTGATCTGGGGACGTTCCCGAGGGGGATACCCTATCTTATCCTGCTGGTTTTTTTACATGTTAAAAGAGATAGAGTATCCCCAATGGGAACGTCCCCTTATTTATTTAACTTGTCCACCGGGTTGAGTATAATAAGCGCATGAGTTTGCGCTTTCTGGAAGAGACGGAGGAATTTCAAAGGCTCCTCCAGGCAATACTGCAGGAAGAAAGAGGAGCAAAGGTCACCGGGCTTGTCGATTCAGCTAAGCCCTACTTTCTCGCCAGCCTGGCCCAGAGGCTGAAAAAAAGGATCATCCTTATTCAGCCCTATTCTTCCTCGTTATCGCGCACAGATGAGCAGTGTCGTTTTTATCTGTCCCAGTATTCTTCGAAAATACGCCTGAATTCTCTGCCCTCTCTTTCAGAGAATCCCTACCATGAGATATTCCCGCCCCTCGAGTCCGTCTCCTTGAGGATGAAATTTTTTCATGATCTGCTGCATCATCTTCCTTCGCTCGTGGTGACCAACCTCTTCGGGCTTCTCAAGCCTTTCCCTGCTCCGCAGAACCTTGAGCGTCTGTTTCTCGAGCTGGAAACAGGCCAGGAGGCGGGTCGCGACAATCTTCTCAGAACCATCGAAGAATACGGATACACCCGCGAGGATCTGGTCAATTCTTCCGGTGAATATGCTTGGCGTGGGGGAGTGGTCGATGTTTTCTCTCCCTGGCATTTTTACCCCTATCGGGTCGAATTCAGCGGAGAAGAGGTGGCCTCCATTAGAGAATTCGAACCCTCCACTCAGAGATCGATAAAAAAAGTGGACCGGCTTCTTCTGCCCTCTCTCCGAGAGACTCCCGGGTCCCCCGGGTTTATCAGGGAATGGGAGGAACTGGCCAAGAGCCGGGCGGAGACTGGGTCCTGGAAAGACACCTGGGATAAGATCGCTCGGGTCAAGCAGGGAGACTTTTTTCCTTCTTTCTATTATCTCTCCCTTCTTAATCAGGAACATTTTGTGCCTTTCACCGAGTATCTGAAGAATTTTGTGTTTATCGTCGACAGCTTTGAAGAAGTGCAAAAGGAATGGGAGGAGACAACAAGGAATTTAAAGGAGCAGTATTCGGAACTCAAAAGAGATAAAAAGTTCGCCCTTGCTCCGGATGAGATATTCCCGGTATCCCTTTGGGAGAGAATAAAAAGAGAGGCGATTCGCTGCTGTGAATTCGCAGCCAAGAAGTCAAAAAAAACCTATTATTTCCCCTTCCAATCTGTTCCTCACTTCAAGAATAAGATCCCTTTCTTTCTGGAATACATGAAGAAATCGCAGGAAGAGAGAGAACGGTGCTTCATCTATATTTCAAGCTCAGACGTGCGCAGGAAGCTAGCCGGACTTCTTTCTGAGCATCAGATACTGCACCTGGAATCTTCCAATCCCTTTGTTTCCCCCAAGGATGGGGAGGTAGTGCTGCTTGTGGGCAACATGGAGAGGGGATTCCGCTACTCGAAGGAGAAGGTCAGCTTTTTCTCAGAAAAGGATATTTTCACTGAAGAAAAGGTCATCGTTTCCCGTCCCCGGATCAAGCCCTTCCTGTCTCATTTCCAGGACCTCAAGGTCGGTGACCATGTCGTTCATACAGATTACGGGATCGGGATTTTCAACGGGTTGGTCCGGCTGGATGTGGAAAAGAATAACCGGGAGTTCATTGAGATCATTTACAGGGATGAAGATAAGCTGTTCGTACCGGTCGAAGACCTCAGCCTGGTCCAAAAGTATTCGACGATCAGCACCGGCAAGCCGCTTCTCAATAAGCTCGGAACCCAGACCTGGGAGAGGATTAAGACCAGGACCAGAAAGGCCATCGAGAGGATGGCCAAGGAGCTGCTGCATCTTTATGCCCAAAGGAAGACAGTAAAGGGATTCGCTTTCAGCCTTGGCGGCGATTGGCAGTCAGAGTTTGAGCGGACATTCAAATACGAAGAAACAGAGGACCAGCTGAAAGCCATTAAAGAGATTATGAATGACATGGAATCCGAGGCCCCCATGGACCGCCTCCTCTGCGGAGATGTGGGATATGGGAAAACCGAACTAGCCATACGCGCTTCCTTTAAAGCTGTGATGGACGGAAAGCAGGTGGCTGTTCTCTGCCCGACCACGGTTCTGGCCAGCCAGCATCTGCAGACGTTTCGAGAAAGAATGGTTCTCTTCCCTCTTCGAATTGAAGGGCTCACCCGGTTCCAGACAAAAACTCAGCAGAAAAAGATCATTGATGATTTAAAAAAGGGGCTGGTGGACATTGTCATCGGGACTCACCGCCTGCTCTCCAAAGATATCCACTTCCATGACCTGGGTCTTTTAGTCGTCGATGAAGAGCAGAGGTTCGGCGTCAATCACAAGGAAAAGATAAAAAAGATGAAGACCAACATCGATGTCTTAGCCATGAGTGCTACGCCTATTCCCAGGACCCTGAACCTTTCCCTCACCAGCCTTAGAGATATAAGCCTGATCGAGACTCCGCCCAAGGACAGGCTGTCCATTCACACAGTGGTGACACCTTTCAGCTGGAATATCATCGCTTCGACCATAAAAATGGAGTTGGCCCGGGAAGGGCAGGTCTATTACATCCACAACAGAGTGGAGGACATCGATAAGGTGGCCCGGACGATCGAGAGATTCGTTCCCCAGTCCAGAGTGGCTGTCATCCATGGAAAAATGCTGAGTTCGACGCTTGAGAAGAGGATGATTGATTTTATCAACCGGGAATACAATGTTCTTGTTTCCACGACCATAATCGAGAACGGGATCGATATTCCTCTTGTCAATACCCTCATTGTGGAGCGCGCAGACCTTTTTGGGCTGGCCCAGCTTTACCAGCTTCGCGGAAGAGTGGGCCGTTCCTCCCGCCAGGCATCGGCCTATTTTCTTGTTCCTCCTTTTACCGAACTTACCCACCAGGCCAGAGAACGTCTGAAGGCTCTCCAGGAGTTTACAGAGCTGGGATCAGGATTCCGCCTGGCCGCCAAAGATCTGGAGATAAGAGGGGCAGGTAACTTTTTAGGGTCCGAACAACACGGCTACATGGAAACAGTTGGCTTCGATTATTACATGCATCTTCTGGAACTGACGATCAGAGAGCTGAAGGGTGAAGCTCTGGATGAAATTAAATGCGAGATCAACCTGAGAGTGGATGTGCGGATTCCGGAGGATTATCTTCCTCAAATAAACCTAAGGCTTAATCTTTACAAAAAAATCTCTTCGGTAGAGAATCTCGGTGAAATAGAAAAGATAAAACAGGAAATAAAGGATAGGTACGGGCCTCTCCCTCAAAGCGTAAGGAACCTCCTTCGCTACGGAATGATCAAGATCCTGGCTCAAAAGATAAAGATCCGGTCCATTGACCGGATCGGGAGAAGGATCGTTTTTAAATTTCTTTCGACATCGCCGGTCAGCCTGACGCGCCTGACCAAACTCGTTAAAAATTATTCAGGATCGATCACTCCCCAGGGAGTGATGAGCTTGACTATTCCTGATGAGAAAGAAGCTGCGATCATGGATGAAACCATAGGCATGTTGAAGGAGTTATCTTTAATGTAATATAATAACTTGGGTGCGCATGATGAAGCTGTTGACGATAAGAAACATCCTGTTATTCCTGTTCATGATGGGAGTTCCCTTGTTTTTGTATACCAGCTGTGAAATTCCGGACTCGTCTGAAGGAAATGCCGGATTCAGCCTGACTGATGCCCGAAACAGGAAAAGCACGATACTTAAGATAGCAGACACTCTTTACTCCAATTCAGACTTTGAGAAGTATGTGCAGGCCACGCTTGGGGAGGATCAGGAAGCCTTGACCGTGGTCTCATTAAGCCGCCTCTTCGACAGTTTTGTCGATGAAAAGATACTGCTGTATGCTGCCCGAGCCCAGGACATGGCCCTGACTGAAGATGAGAAAGAGGATTATCTGGCGAAGTTATCTGATGAACTCAACACGGGGGATCGTGATGTTTCTCTCGATGAGGGGGAGAGAGATTTCCTCTTTGAGAGGCTGCTCATCGAAAAATACACTTATGCGCTTGTCCGAAACCTTGAAGTCCAGGAAGAAGAGATCAAGGATTATTACGAGCTTCATCGAAGGGATTTTTTACGGCCGGAGAGAGTCAAGGTGAGCCAGATTTTGTTGGAGACCGAGAATAAGGCTGTAGAAGTGTTGGAAAGAGTCAGGAATGCGGATGAGGAAGGCTTCAAAAAAATGGCGCGTGAGGAATCGGTAGGGCTGGAGGCTTTGAAGGGAGGGGAGATGGGCGTGTTTGAAATGGGCCAGCTTCCCTTCGAGATGGAGAAAGTGATATTTTCGCTCCAGGAAGGCGAATTGAGTTCAGTGATAAAAACCTCTTACGGCTATCATATTTTTAGAGTCGATAAAAGGTTTGACCCGAAGCTGATCTCTGAGGAAGAAGCCTCATCCTCTATCCGGGAAATAATTCTCAACCGGAAGATTGAAGAACGGATCTCCAGACACCTGGAGGATTTGAAGTTGAGCATAGTATGGAGTTTTTATCCGCTGAATCTTCCCTTCCCCTATCAAAGGATTGACATATGAAAACGTTAAGATTGGGCCTCTCTTTTCTTTTGTTGTTCTTCACCGTGGCCTTCCTTTATGACCAGGAAGTGGTCGAAGAGATTGTTGCCATCGTCAATGATGATATAATCACTCTCTCTGAGTACAGAGCTGAATTTCAGGCCAATTACCAGGCCCTTAGGGCCCAGTTGCAGGGAGAAGAGTTTGATAGGCAGTACGACTTCCTCAAGAAGAATCTATTGAACCAGATGATCACGGATGTTCTCTTGATGCAGGAGGCCAAAAAAATGGAGGACTTCAACGTCGAGGAACAGATGAAGATCTACGTAGACAACTTGAAGAAAGAAAATAATATAGAGTCGGATGAAGAATTTATCCGTATCCTGAGACAGCAGGGAATGGATTATGATGAATGGAGGAAGATGCTCAGGAATAACTTGCTCAAGGAGGCTGTGATCGTCTCCCAGGTTCATCGCAGTATCGTGGTCGATGAATCAGAGATAGTCAATTATCACAAGAGCCATCCGGAAGAATTTACAGAACCGCCAGAATATACGCTGAAGGCCATCTATATCTCTTCAGATAATGAGGTGGAGGCCGTTAAGCGGGAAATCGTCGAAAAGATCGCGGCCGGTGAGGATTTTGGATCGTTGGCCAGCCAGTACTCCACAGGACCGGAGAAAGATGCCGATGGAGATTTGGGAAGCTTCAAGCAAGGAGAGTTGGCGAAGGATCTGGAAGAAGCAGTTGAGAAATTAAAGGTGGGAGAGATAACACCCTGGATTCAGTTCAGGGATGGCTGGTATTTGTTGAAGCTGGTGGAAAAGAAGGAATCGCGTCTCCAGGAATTCGAAGAAGCGCGGAGGCAGATAGAGCAGAGACTTTTCAACCAGAAGGCCCAAAAGAGGTTCGAAGAGTTCATGAAAGAACTCAGAGCGAAGAGCTATATCAAAATCCTCAAACCCAACCCTCTGGGTTTTTAATGGGGTCAGGGCTCGACATTAGACATTAGGTAGAGACCTTAGGAGACTCCGAATCCCAAGAAAAAAAGGCAGAAAAATCTACTTCCTAGTTGAATAGATATTATCTTGAATTGATGTTGTCTAATGTCTAAAGTCGAGCCCTGACCCCAATTTAAGGGATGAAGATGGCGGCAGCAAATGCTGTTGTCCACAGCCCCTTTTTCCCCTTGGCTGTTTGGGTGATATTTCTTGCCCTCACTGTCAATTTGTCAGAAAGCCTGTAGAGTTTTTTTTCTTCGTCCCAGATCTGGCGGGTATCGAAGTGCACGCCCAGAGTGGTGGCCAGCATGTAGGCTGCCAGGTCTTCGGCGTACTGACCTGCTTCCTTCTCATCCTGGCCAAAAGCATGGTGTTCAGAGAGATAGCCGTAGAGGGTGGGATTGTTGGGGCGAGCCAGACCCACTGAGGCCGATATCATGCGGTGGGCTTCATCGGTTGAGCATTCGCTCATAACTAAAAAGACAATCTGTCCCGGCCTGAGATATTTGAGGCCTTCTTCCCTGGATACGAGTTTGCAGTGAGGAGGGAAGATACTCGAGACTTTAACCAGATTGAAAGGGGCGATTCCTGCCGCTCTCAAGGCCTGCTCAAAGCTGGCCAATTTTTCCTTATGCTGTCCTTTTCCCTTGGTCAGGAAAGCTCGAGCGGGGATGATAGCACTCATTATCTTTTCTTTCCTCTGAATAAACGGAGGGATGGAAGTGTTTTATTGGGGTAGCGCCAGATGGGGAGAAATATTGTCACCTTCTTATTTTTTTTTCGGGGCTAGCGGCTCGTCAGGTTCGAAATCTATATCCCGGGACACTTCCCACTCTCCGAGAAGAGCGTAACGAGATCCCTTATACTTGACGAAAAGCTTAACGGTGGCTTTCCATACCGGATTGCTTTTAAAGTCATTGAGACGCTTCCCTTCAGCGCCATAATTGCTGGTCATGGTGATGATATCGCTCACCTCTCCGGGCATAAGGGGTTCTTTTGATAAGGCGGAATAAAGGTCGTCGCCCTGGACTTCCTGTACTCCCCTCACCTTGAAGATGGCGTTGAAGTAGACATGTTTGATGGCCTTTTCCGTGAGATTCTTGATTCGGAAGGATATCTGAGGGACCAGAATCAGTTTTTCAGGCCAGGGAGAATAGTATTTCTTCACCCATTTTGAGTTGAAATCCAGGACTTCAAAATAGTTCTTGAGCTCTTCTGTGTTGGGGATATCTCCGCATGCTGTGGGGAAGAAGGTCAGAGCCATTACGGCCAAAATGAGAACAATAGCGGAAGATGCTTTTGTCATTTGCTTTCTCCTTAAGTTAAATATAATTGATGGCTGGAAATTATTCAATCTTTTTCCCCTTATCTTTTTGCATTTTTCTAAAATTTTGGATATTTTGGAGATAAGATGAAAAACAGGATTTTGCGGCTTAACCTCTACGTCGGGCTGGGAGTCCTCTGCTGTTCAGCTCTTCTTCTTGCGTTTGAGGTTTCCTTTATCAAGACCTGGTTCTTTTCCCTGGCCTGGTGGTCTTTCATCCTCATCATGGATAGCCTGAACTACCGGAAATCTGGCGCTTCCCCTCTTTCAGGACCTTTCGGTGAATTTCTTTTCATGACTTTTATATCTGTTTTCGTCTGGCTGGTCTTTGAGCTTTTTAACTTGAGGCTCAACAACTGGAGCTACCACGGCCTTCCGAAGAACCTGCCTTTGAGGTGGCTTGGATATTTCATCGCCTTTGCCACTGTGGTGCCGGCGATGAGGGAGATCTCCCTTTTCGCGGAGAGCCTCCTGAAGAATAGGAAGCTGGCCCTTTTCCGGTTGCGCCCGACGCCTCTTCTCTTGAAGGGATCCCTTGTTTTTGGGACTGTCTGTATCTTTCTGGTTATTATCTGGCCCCGGCTCTTTTTTCCTTTGACCTGGCTCTGCTTCATTTTTTTGTTTGAACCCTTGAATATTTGGTTGGGCAATGAGTCCTATGTGAAGGATATGGATAGGAGGGATTGGGCCAGGTTCTGGAGCTGGGTATTGGCCGGGCTGGTGGCGGGGATTTTATGGGAATTCTGGAATTTCTGGGCCGGCTCCCATTGGGAGTACCACCTTCCCTATCTCGATTTCTGGCGGTTTTTCCAGATGCCAGTATTCGGCTATACCGGGTTTCTTCCCTTTGCTCTGGAGGTTTTCGCCTTCTACCATATTTCTCTCTCCCTGTATAGAAAATTTAAAGGGAAAGTAGTTCTGAAGTCCGTTATTTTCTTGGCTCTGCTTTTTATCTATGCGGCAATCTTCTTTCTTATCGACACGTTCACCCTTAAATAAAATGGCTCTCTTCCATATAATCTGAGTAAAATACGCGGGAATGGAAGGAGCGACCTTGAAGATTTAGCCTTACCGAACCTCCTTGGAAGGGAAAGCGCTCCGCCTTCCCCCTTCCAACGCTCGCTTGCTCTCTCGCGACTCGCTGCCTCCCCTTCTCGGACGCCAATAAGCGTCCTGCGACCAAGGGGACATACCCCCTTGGATACCCCAAACATCGTTTCTCCGCAACGATGTTGTCAAGCGAGGGAAGCCGATGAAATCGGTCGCCGAGTATGTTTGAGAAAGCTCAGGCCAGTGGATTGCGAAAACACGCCGCTTTTACCCCAGCGAGTCAAAAGCGGCTCGATTCCAGGCTTCGCTCTCCTCTCCCTTTGGTCGAGGAACCATGCCCGCTCAGCCTTTCATACGGTTTTCTCCACCCACTGCCCTTCGCTTATGCCTTGAGGGGGACGGTGAGGAAATGGCGCTCAAAATTTGATGGGAGCGATGCCATTTCCGGGTAGTTTACTTATAAAATTACTCCCACAAAATAGATGAGAACCTTGCTTAGTTAATCTACGATCTGGGAGACAAGGACGAACTCGATGTTAAACTCTGCCGCCCGCTCCAGGTTCTCCTTCAGGACTTTCAAAGTTTCTTTAAAAGGATGACCGATTCCCACGGCCTTTGCTTTTTTCTGGGCGAGGCGGAACAGTTCGATCAATTTTTTTTGGATGTATTCCTCCTGGATTTCACCGTCAAGGAAGACGTTACGAAAAGTGGAAGGGATGCCCAAGCTTTGGGCGACTCTGTAGGCGACTGACCTGCCGGAGGTGCGGCTGTCCACAAAAAAGAGATCCCTATCCGTTAAACGCTGGAGGATGATATTCATCAAGGCTCTGTTGGCTGTTATTTTCGAGCCCATGTGATTGTTAACCCCTTTGATGTAGGGCACCTGCTCCAAGTTGGAATCGACAATTTTTTCGATCTCCTCTCTGCTCATACGGGAATGGATGAGACCTTCCATATCGTTGTTCTCGGTGTCGTTAACGGATTCTAAGGGAAGATGAAGCATGACTTCCAGGCCGCTCTGATAAGCGATCAAAGCGGTCTCCCGGGCAAGCGGGCTGTAGGGGAGAACAGAAACAGTCAGCGGCACCTTGAGAGAGCAGATTTCCCGGATGGTTTCCAGGCTGTAACCCAAATCGTCGATGATGATCGCGACTTTGTTTGTCGGCTCTTTTTTCAGCAGGACTCTCTCCTCGAGCACCGAAAAGAGAAGAATCAGCCCTTTTTCGTCTTCGGCCTTGATCTGCCACAGATAATACTTTTTACCCTGCCCCTTCCGTTCCTGTTTGTCTAAGAGAGAGGCGTTCGCCTTGATCAACTCTGATTCAAGGAAGGATTCCAGCTCTCTGTAGGTGCTGGCAGAAAGGTCGATCAGGAGATGAAGGACTCCCCCGGGATCTCTGAACTGCTGGATCGACTCAGAAGCTACTCCCTGCGAGCCTAAGATCTGCAGAATGGACTGCTCCAGCTCTTCCTGACTCCAGGTCACTTTTTTTTCTCCCAGGAGGGGAGAAAAGAAGTATGACCGCTCTCCTTTCTTCCAACCGATGAAATCCAGGCCAAATACCGATAAGACCACGAGTAAAGAGAAGATAAGGAAGAGGAGGAGCGGAGGCTGGCCTTCTCTTTTTTTCGAGGACCTGCTCCTTTGCATGAAGTATATGTCAGGATGAAGAGGAAAGGCTTTTCTCGAGGTAAGCGCTGTCGGCCTGATCTTCTATCTTGATCAAGATATCAGGCTTGATGCCATTTTGCCAAAGCTTCTTGCCTGACTTGAGGAAGAAAATCCCAGACGTGATCAATAGCCCACTCCCGTCTTCAAAGAGAAAGAAGTTCTGTTTGGCCGTGAGGCCCAGCGTTGGTGAGCCGATGATTTTTGCTCTCTTGAATTCTTGAAGAACTCCGGCGGTTATTTCCGCCGGTCCCATGGTCGCTTGATTGATCCAGACAACAAGAGGAAGGATTTCAAGCTCAGCTCTATCCGGGCAATCCAGCGGCTCGTCGTGTTTTCCTTTTTTCTCAAAATAGCCTACCTGAGGAGATTTCAAAAAGAGGTTAATGAGCTCTCTGGCTTCCTGGACATCCCCCTCGTAGCAATTCCTCAAATCCAGAATCAGTTTATCCTTGCCTGACCTTAACCGGGGTGCGATTTTTTCTTTGACCTCTTTGACTACAGCGGGATAAATCCGGTGGATCCTTAAAATTCCGCTCGTTCCCTTGGCCGGAATAAAGGACAGATGATTCTCGAAGAGGACTCTTCTTTTGACATCGACCTCATGAGTTTTTTGACCTCTGAGGATCCTGAGATTTATGGGCTTTTCATCTTGGGATTTGAGATACAGTTGCACCTCGGTCAAGCTCATCATCTGAGGTGCCCGGCCATCCAGGCCGCTGATGAGGTCTCCTAACCGGATTCCCTGCTCAACAGCGGGAGAATTTTCAATGAGTCCGATAACCTGGGGAAAAGAGCCGTATCTTTTATAGAGGATGATTCCCGTCTCCTTTAAATCAGAATCCATGCGCTGCCTGTACCTGAGCACACTTTCACTATTCAGGTAAGAGCTGAACACATCAAGAGAGTTGACCAGCCCCTTGAAGGCTCCTTCCATCGTTTCAGCCGGGTTTGCTTCTTCGAGGTACTCGGATTGCACCAGCCGGACGACTCTGGCCAGAAGTTGAATATTCTTATACGGAGAAGGCTTGGATAAGAGCCCTGGGGCTAATGTCTTTTCCACGATTAAAAGAATAGAGAGGATAGCAAGGACTGTCAGCAGAAAGAGCTTGGCCGTTTTTTTTCTCATTTTCGTTTACCTAGGCACGATTATTGATTGTATCATCTTCTTTTCAACCATTTCAAGGGATCGACAGGTTTAGCCTTGGAGGTAATTCCGAAATAGAGAGCAACGCCCTCTAAAGAGCCGGTGTCTCCGGCAACAGCAATGGGCTGTCCGGTCTTGACCAGGTCACCCTTTTTGACCAGAAAGTCGGCGCAGTGCCCGTAGATCGAATGGAAGCTCATCCCGTGGTCGATAATGATGACATTGCCGAATCCCTTATGATAATCAGAGAAGACGACTTTGCCGGGATGAATGGACTTGACAATCTCCTGGTCTTTCTGAGGAACGATTTCGATCCCGTTGTTGAAGGTCACGGTTCGAAACCGGGGATGGATCTGGCGGCCGAAGGTGGATACGATTTCTCCTTCTATCGGCCAGGGGATCTGTCCTCTTTGCTCGTAGAGAGGGACGATGATGATCGGAAAGGAGATCTCATCCTTGAGCAGTTTTTCAATCAGGCTCTCCAGCTGCTTTGCTCTTTGATTGAGGTCTTCCAGGGCTTGAAGATGCATGCTTTTATTTTCCTTGATTTCATCGATCAGGGCTTTCTGCTTTCTTTCCTGAACGTTAAGCTCCTGCCTCTTGTTTTTTGTTTTCCAGATGAGGTTTGAGCTCTCCTTTCTTTTTTCCTCAAGCTGCTGTTCCGCTGCCTTTAGCTCGTTAAGGGTGTTCATATAACTGGATATGATGTTATTCTGGTATTGAGCCAGAAGGGTCAGGTTTTTGTTTTCCGAGACAAGGGTGTTCATGTCTTTAGCCTGAAGGATGAACTGCAGCTGATTCACTTTCCCGAATTTATACATGGTGACGAGTATTTTTTCTATGGATTCCTTCTCCCTCTCCAGCTTGGCCCTCAGCCGGGGCATATCTCTTTTTATAGAGGAAAGCTCGCGGTTGGTGTTCCCCAGCTGCATGGAGTAGAGGGCGATCTCTTTTTTGATGAGATTTTTTTGGAAGCCGATCCTGTCCAGATCGGAGAGAAAGGTGGATTCCTTCCTCTCCTCATCCTCGATCCTCATCTTGAGCCGATCGATCTGCTGAGAAATATCCTCCAGGCGCTTTTTGTATTCGGAAACATCCTGTTGACCTCTGACTTCAGAGGATAAGGCGGCTATCAGCAGGAGTGCTGATCCAAAAATTGGCAGGAAACGGAAAGGTCGCGAGCTGCAGAATTTCATTATTCATAATGATATCCAGCGGAGAGATTTTTATCAACCCCCAATAAAGAGAGGGGGTCGCATCTTAACATTTAACATTTCTGTATAAAACTCTTTTTTGAGCTATTCACAAGCATGGCTTCTTCTTATTACCTTTTTTGGATTTCAATAGATATGACTTTTTTTATTTATTTTTGATTATGGAGAGAAGGCAAATGAGATTAGAGGAGGGGAGATGAATTTAAAAATGAAATTTCAAATTTTAAGACGCGACCCTTTGTCTTTCTTGTAAAAATAGTCGGTGGTGACCTTGCCGACCATTCCGGCCAGGATAATCATCGATACAATGTTGGGGAAGGCCATGAAGGCATTGGCCATATCTCCGACGTACCAGACGATGTTGAGATGCGGCCCCTGGATGTTGGCCCCGATAAAAAGCAGGATGATGAAGGCAATCCGGTAGGGATAGATGATCCTGACGCCGAAGATGTACTCCAGACATTTTTCTCCGTAATAGCACCAGCCCAGAAGGGTCGAATAGCCAAACAGAAAAGAGCTCAGAGCGATGATGTATCCCCCAAAAGGAATGACCGAATCGAAGGCTGCTGCCGTGAGCTTGGTGGAGGTGAGTCCTTCCACCGACCCGAAAACAGGCGTCTTGAGGTACATTCCGGTGATGACGATAGTCAATGTGGTGAGGGTGTTGACGACCAGGGTATCGATAAAGGTCCCGGTCATGGCGATCAGGCCGTTTCGAGAAGGGTCTGAGGATTTTGAGGCGGACTGGGCGATGGCCGCCGACCCCAACCCGGATTCATTGGAGAGAAGCCCTCTCCGGACGCCGACGCTGATGACCAGCTTCACCGAGGCGCCGATCATTCCTCCTCCGACTGCCTTGACGGAGAAGGCGGATTTAAAGATGATGGCAAAAGCGGCAGGAAGGTTGACGATGTTGGCAGCAATGATGACTATGGCTCCGGTGAAATAAAGGAGGATCATGGTCGGAACCAGCCGTTCGGACACGGCGCCGATCCTCTTGATGCCACCCAAAATCACCGCTCCGACCATGGTGAAGACGACGAAGCCCGTCAGCCAGAAAGGGACGCCGAACTGGTCGTTGAAGACCAGGGCCATGGAGTTTGACTGAGCCATGTTCCCCGTCCCGAACAGGCAGGTGAACGCGCCGCAGATAGCGAAAAACATACCCATGAACTTGGCCAGTTTCAAGTTCTTGATGCCGTAGCGGGCATAGTACATCGGGCCGCCGGACATCTCTCCCCGTTCATTCTTGACCCTGAACCGGACTCCCAAGAAGCCCTCGGCATACTTGGTGGCCATGCCGAGAAAGCCGGCGATCCACATCCAGACAGGAGCACCCGGCCCTCCTGTGGCGATGGCGGTGGCCACGCCGGCCAGGTTCCCGTTGCCCACGGTCGCGGCCAGAGCGGTCATCAGAGCGGCGTAAGGTGAAATATCGCCTTCTTCCTTTTCTGATTTGTCCTTCTTCATCGCTCCCCTTAAAACCATCTTCATGGAAAGGATAAAGCGCCTGACCTGGATCAATCGGGTGAGGATGGTGAGCACGATTCCGATCAGAAAAAGCAGGACGACCATCAGAGGGAACCAGATAAAATCGCTCGTCTCCTTGGTGAAGACCAAAGCCTTGTCCAGAAAGGAAGGAGAGATGGAGAGGTCGAGCTCCACGGTTTCGCCAGGCTCGATGATTGTGATTTCTCTTCTCTCTCCTCCAGCGGGCGTAGCGCTGTAGAGGTCCATCCAGAGAATATAGGTCCCGGGTTCGAGGTTTTGGAAGACATAGCTTCCCTGCTTGTCGATTTTGGCTTCGAGCCGGTTTTCGGTTCCAAGAGGTTCGACAAGCACAGAGCCGTGAGCATAAGGTTCTCCTTTAACGACATTTATGACTTTTCCTTTGATCTCGGCTCCCTGTGAGACTGAAAATCCGGCTAATAACAGAAATGAGAAGATGATTATGACGAATTTTTTATTCATGGCTTATTATCCTGCGGCTATGGTTTTAATAAAGTAGAGAATAAAGAGTATGGCTACAGGGGTGAGAAACATTATCGAGAAGGTCCATATGTAGCGCAATCTGAAACGCGGGTTTCCGGAGGCCACTTCCTTGAGCGCATTTTTCACTCCCCAAATGTAACCCACGAAGATGCAGATGAATAAGGCGCCGACAGCCAGGGAGATATTGCCGAAGGCGAGGGCGAAAAAGCTTAACACTTTGAGTTTGGTGAAAAATGCCATGCCTCCTGTGGAGAGGGCTGAGGGAATGCCAATGATAAAGGTAAGAACACCTATCACCAGGACCGCTTTTTTTCTTGTCCAATTTCTTTCGTCAACCAGATAAGCGACAGGAACCTCAAGAAGGGAGATGGTTGAAGTCAAGGCCGCCACTGTGAGAAGAGTGAAAAAGAGAATTCCAAAAATATATCCACCGGGGAGTTCGGAAAGGATGATGGGGAATATTTGAAAGGCCAGCCCCTCTCCTCCGACATTGCCCGGCTGTCCGGAGAAAGCAAGCGTGGGGAAGATGATCAGCCCGGCGAGCAGAGCGATAAGAGTGTCGGCAAAGGATACCCATCCTGCGGACGAGACAAGATTATCTGATTTGGAGATGTAGCTTCCATAAGTGATCATAGTGCCCATGCCCAGGCTTAAAGAAAAGAAAGCCTGCCCGACAGCGAACAGGATCACTGTGCCGCTGAGCTTGGAAAAATCAGGCTGAAGATAAAAGGTGAGGCCCTTTAAGGCTCCGGGAAGGGTGAGAGCTCTAACTGCGAGGAGCACGATCAGGAGGAAAAGGATGGGCATCAGGACTTTTGTCCATTTTTCGATTCCTTTCTTGACTCCCTTGGAGATGATGAAGATGGTCAGCCCCATGATCAACCCGAAAAAGAGGAAGACCAGGGGAGGATTAGAACTGAAGTCGCTGAATATCTGATTTGTCATCTCCGCAGTGAGCTTTCCTTTGAAAGCACCGGAGGCTGTTTTGAATATATACCCGGCTGCCCAGCCAGCCACGACCCCGTAAAAGGAGAGTATGCAAACTCCGGTTATGATTCCCAGGTAGCCGATGCCTTTCCAAGGTGTGCGGGGCTTGATATACTCGATAGCACCGACAGGGTTCCTCTGGGCATGGCGTCCGAGAGTGAGTTCTGCCAGCATCACGGTGAACCCGATGAAAGCCACAGCCAGGATATAAACGAAAACAAAAACAGCCCCGCCGTTCTGACTGACTACTGTGGGAAATCGCCAGATGTTTCCCAGGCCGATGGCCGATCCGGTTGCAGCTAAGATGAAAGCGACTTTGGAGCCCCAGACACCTCTGGCACTCGTATCCTGGCCCTCCATTTATCCGTCTCCTTTATCGTGGCGATCCAGAATATCCATATTTATCCGTATTTTTTACCATAAACGTTGAACATTGTAAAAGGAAATTGATATCAGGTAGACTTCTTTATTTCCGTGACAGTGAATTATGGAGATTTAATCTGTTAAAGCCCAAGTTCCCCTCCATCCAAGCCAAGATCCTCCCACCCGCCGCCATGGGCTTCGGATGGAGAGGAACCGGGACTCTTTTCTCAATTAACAGGTTTTTCATTCATCAAAGAAAGAGAGATGCCTTCTGATGGCGGAAAAAGGATTCCGCTTTCAGTGATTGAAAAAGAATGGCTCAGGTGAATGGTTCAAAAACACGCCACTTTTGCCCCTACGAGACCTCGGAGGGGGAACAGCTTCGCTTTCCCCCTTCCGACGGGAGCTCAATTCCATTGAGGCTCCCTGCCTCCCCTTC
>JGI2171J19970_10000359_pt1 | contig 23468 bp, 21 predicted proteins | sample DeeMarSWOR324_28_FD_19970 | JGI IMG/M metagenome (IMG submission 19970) | reverse complement strand
AAAAGGGAAGCTAAGAAACAAGATAGAAGAGAAGAGCTGGCAGCAGAGGAAAGGAAAGAAGCGAGAGGAGAAGAGAGAAGAAAAGCTGAAAGGGAAGAAAGGAGAATAGGGGAGCTGGAAAAGGCGGGGCGAGAAGCAAGAAAAAAAGAAAGAAGGGGGAATTAAATTTTAGTCCCAACCTCAACCCCAAACCCAAACGCATTGAGTTCTCGGTGTCCAACTTTCTCGTTCATCATAATACCAAACGCACAAATTTTTTATGTTGAAAACAAAGAATAGTAATGGTCATTTATGCCAACAAAAGAAGAACTTCTTAATGAATTAACTATAAAACAACTCAGACAATTGCGCTAAAGAGAACCGAATAAGACTGGTAAAAGATGGACTTTTGTGGGATAGTACCGCATCTACAAAAGAGGACATAGTTGGAATTCTTGTCGAATCTCCCAAAATCACAATAGAGAAAATATCAGCAATGTTGAAACCTGTAGGAAGTGCATCAAAAACAAAAGTTACTGAGAAAGAGAGAAAAATTGAGGAAGAACACATAAAAGGGAAAATTGTGACGGAGAGAGAAATTTCAAGGAAGATTTTTACTATTAAAGAAATTATATTGGAAACGGTAATGGATGAGATAAACAAATAGATGGTCCGCTATTATGGCTACTACAGTAACGTCTGCCGTGGGAGACGGCAAAAGGAAAACCAGGATAGCTTAATACCTTGTATTATTGAACTGGGTGAGAACTCAAAAGAATATCACCAGAACTGGGCCAGGCTGATTCATAAGATTTATGAGGTGTACTTTCTTACCTGACTCACTTCGCTCCGGGATTGTCTTTCCCTCCAATGCACTATCGCAGCCGTCCTTGCCAAATAGTGAGATCCCGTTCTTAACAAGACCATGACCGCCTGGATAGGATCATCGCAGTGGAGAAATCGTTCTTCGTCAGGACCATTGGGATCAGTTTTTCTTCTGATACTATCTGTTGAATTGAAGATGAATTAAACGGAATGGCTGGGGTCTTGATCAGTGCAGATTTGAAACGCAATTCGTTAAGTTGAGCTAGAAAGGTTGCCGTCGAATACAGTCAGGGATCGTCCCACAGGGTAGCCGCTGTGTGTTACATCTGAAAGAAGCAGCTTCAGTTTCTTAGGAGGGATAACCCCACTCGGGGGTGAGAAAGTCCAGCCATCGGCCGAGAAAATCAAAGCGACTCCCCTTCCACTCAACTGTGCCTCGTGTGATAAATCACTGCATAATGCCAACTGTGGATCACCGGAAGGCTTCCACAGGGCCTGTTATTCGACCGAAAAGCTCCTGGGTGATCTAGCGATTTAAATCGGCGATAACCCCCCCTACTTGCGCATGGTAAGATCCTCTTGTTCGCGCAAGAGTTTTTCAGGAATTCTGATACTTCAACATGGACATCAATCCCAAGGAGTTACCCCAGACAACCGATATTGTTTAACCGGATTCAATATGCTACGGTAATAACGACACGCAAATCAGTCAGGCAAAGGAGGAATGTTTATGCTTGAAACTATTAAGAAAGGACTATTTGCTAGCATCGGAGCCGCGGTGCTAACCCGTGAGCGGATCCGACAATCTCTGGATAAACTCGTTCAAGAGGGGAAGTTATCCTCAGAAGAGGCCGAGCGAATGGCTGACAGGATGGTAAAGGAGGGAAAGAAAGAACTGAAATCGGTTCAAGAAAAGATGGTCGCTTCGATACACAAAGGGATCAAGACTCTTGATATCGTTTCCCGCAGGGAATTCGAAGACCTCAAAAAGAGGCTTGAAGCCTTGGAGAAAGCAAAGAAGGTGGGGACGAGAATCCGCCCAACCAAGAAATCGTGATCTGCCATGGAACTCCGTTCGATAAGAAATCTCCAGCGATTCAAGGAGATTATAACGATCCTGTTGCGGTACGGTTTTGACGAGGTAGTGGATCGTCTCCGTTTGCCCGGAGGAATGATTCTCAAACGTATCGTCAAGGTGGAAAAACACTTGACCACGGCGGAAAGAATCCGTCACGTTTTGGAGGGCTTGGGTCCAACGTTTGTCAAGTTCGGCCAGATCGCCAGCACGAGACCTGACCTCATCCCCAAACCCTTACTCCTTGAGTTAAGAGAACTCCAGGATCATGTGCCACCAGTTGATTTTTCCGAGATCAAAGCGGCAGTTGAAAGGAGTCTAGAAAAGAGTATCGATGAAGTATTTTCGACCTTCGATCCCAATCCGGTTGGTTCTGCTTCTCTGGCACAGAGTCATAAAGCTATCCTCAAGGAGGAGGGGGTTCCGGTCGTAGTGAAAGTTCAGAGGCCCAACATAAGGCGGGTAATTCTATCTGACATGGATCTGTTGGCCTTTGTGGCAGGACGGATTCATGAGCACATGGATGCCTACCGGACATTTGACCTGCCCGGACTCGTGAGAGAGCTGAGAGACACCTTGATGAAAGAGCTCGATTTCTCCAGGGAATGTCGGAACATGCGGATTGTTAGGGTCAATTTTTCGAACGACCCCCATGTCTATGTCCCGGCTGTCTATGAGAAATACTCTACACGGACCATTCTGACAATGGAGCGGATCGAAGGGGTAAGGGTGGACGAAATCGATCGAATCCGTGTTGACTGTTCTCAGCTTGCGAGATGGGGAGCCCAGGCGGTATTCAAGCAGATCTTCCTGGACGGATTTTTCCATGCGGACCCCCATGCAGGCAATATCCTCATTATCCCGGATGACGTCATCTGTTTTCTAGACTGGGGTATGGTTGGTACCCTAACCCGGACCATGCGATACGAACTCGGCGACCTATTTCTCGCCTTAATTGAACGAGACGAACGGCAAGTCGTGAGGAGCCTGCTCAAGATGGCTATTTCAGAGGAGATCGCCGACACGCGTGTCCTCGAGAAAGAGGTTCTCGATATCCTCAATACATATCAGAACGAGAGCGCAAACGTGGGGCAGCTCCTCCTGGAGGTTATGGAAAGGCTCCGGATCCATGAGGTTCGCGTAAGAACCGAGTACACGTACATGAGCCGAGCGGTTCTGGCGATGGAAGGCACGGGGAAACTCCTTGATCCGTCATTTAACATTTTCGAGGAGGCAAAGCCCTTTGCCACCGAGCTCCTCCTTGAGCGTTGGAAGCCCAGGAACATCGCGAGGTTTTTACGGGCTGACATTGCTGGTCTGGCCGAATTGCTGCGGGATTTCCCTGCCCGTCTGGGACGTCTCCTTAGGTGGATTGAGGCGGGCCGTATCTCCATGACGGTCGACCACCGCGGCCTGGATCGATTGAGCGAGACCCTCGATAACATCACGAACCGGATAACCCTCGGAATCATCATCGGTTCCCTGATCATAGGCTCCTCAATGATCATCACCACGGGTATTAAACCTCTCCTATTTGGGTACCCCATGATTGGAATTTTGGGCTATCTCTTTTCGGCAGTCCTTGGAATATGGCTGGTGTTTAACATCATTAAGAGTAAGAAGTTCTGAACTGCAACGAGAATCATTCTTCACATTACTTCTTATCCTCACTGCCTTTTTTCTATTTCAAGATGTATCAGAGAATCCAGGCCTTACGTTTAAGGAAGCCGCTAGCTCGATTGACAACTGAAGGAGTAACCAACGTGTAAAGCGAAAAAAGGAGCTTGACAACAGGCGGCCTCATAGAAGGATTGTTGCTTTTGGCGGGGCATTAAAGAGATTTAGCTGAAAGCGGATCGCCTGACCTCCACGTCACTTCAGCCCGGCCTTGCGCAGGGAATCGATCAATCGATCTATCTCGGCCTGATCCTTCCATGGGAAGGATCGTGGGACAACTTTCACCATATATTTGGGATCGATCCGCAGGACCTCGGTGATTTCCGCCCGGGCTTCCTCCATTCTCTCCATCTCCGCAAACGTGGCGGCAAGGGTAAGGTGCGGGTAAATATAGTTCGGCTCGAGCTGGATCAGTTGTCTGCAAACCGCAACCGCTTCTTCATATCGCCGCGCCTTTCGACAGGCAATGCACAAGTGACTGAGGGTACGAGGAAGAGGGATTGGACTGAGCGCCACGGCCCTTTTGAGAATTGGAATGGCTTCCTCGGTTCTGCCGGCGCTGTAAAGAAAGTAACCAAGTATGGTCTGTGCCAGGACGGAATTGGGCGCCAGTTCGACGGCCCGCTTTGCCCCGGCAATGGCCTTCTCGTAGTCCCGGTTCAGCAGGATGGCGATGAATCCAAGACATCTGTGCGCCATTTCTTCAGAGTCGTCCAGTTGGACCGCCTTCTCGGCCAGCGCCATGGCCCGTTCCAGGGCCTCGCGGCGGTTCTTGTATACTCCAAGCAGGACCTCGTTTCCGATAGTAACTGCTATCATGGTGTACGCCCGTGCGTATTCAGGATCCAAGGCAACGGCTTCCTCGGCCAACCGCCTGGCCTGAGCCTGGGTGGCTCGATTCATGGTTTGGAAAATCGCCTCTGCCTGCAAAAGCTTCAGATAGGCCTCGATGTTCTTCGTCCCTTTACTCCGTAATGATGGAACCCCCTCGCCAGAAAGTGACACCCGCATGGCGGTGAGGATCTTCATAGTAATCTCATCCTGGATGGCAAAGATATCCTTCATTTCACGCTCGTAGCGCTCGGAGAAGAGGTGCTGTAAGGTGGTAACGTCGATCAGTTGCGCGGTGATACGCAACCTGTTTCCCTCCCGACGAACAGTCCCATCCAGGACGTACCGCACGCCCATCTCCCGACCCACTTGCTTCGCGTCTACCTCCTTGCCCTTGTAAATGAAACTCGAACTCCGCGGAATGACCAAGATCGTGGGCCATCTCACGAGCGCGTTGATAATGTCCTCGCTGATCCCGTCGCTGAAAAACTCCTGCTTGGGGTCGTCGCTCATGTTCACGAAGGGAAGCACAGCAACCGACGGTTTATCGGGAAGAGAAAGTGCCATCTTCTCCACAAAGGCAGGCTCAATCGGCGGCGGACGCAAATAAAAGTTCCAGATCGCTACGGCAATGGCTGCTACAAGGACTGCAATTGCCCCTGTAAAAATGGCCTTGCGTCGCCACACCGGCAGGGCTTTTACCTTTTCAATCTCTTCGGCCACTGTGACCCTTGGCTCCATGAGGACTTTGTAGGCACCTACAGGCTTGGCAATGTTCTTGACCGTCTGCTCACCCAGATACTCGTATCCCAGAGGTAGTTTGCTTTCCGTATGATCAAAGGCCGTCTTCGACACGCATATACCCCCAGGGTCTGCAAGTGCCTCCAGCCGCGCCGCAATATTCACTCCGTCCCCATAGATCCGACCTTCTTCCTCAATGACATCTCCAAGGTTGATGCCGATGCGAAACTCCATCCTGCGGTTCTCCGGTAACTCTGCATTGCGCGCCTGGAGCTCTTTCTGCACAGCTACGGCACATTGCACGGCGTCCACGACGCTCGTGAACTCACCAAGCACGTTATCACCAGGGGAGTCTATCATCCGGCCTCGATGTTGTTTGATAAGATCTGCCATAATTCCCCGATAGGTGGTCAAGGTTTTGAGCGTGGCAGCCTCATCATCACCCATGAGGCGACTATACCCCGCAACATCAGCACTCAGGATAGTAGTGAGCTTACGTTTATAGCCTTCCGTTGCCATGAGATCACCTCCCCAAATACAAAAGCCCCCGAGGAGGTAAAAAATCCCTTGGAGGCTTTGTTTCCAGCAGCTTATGGAAACTTTGTTTCATAACTTACTCCAGAAGGCTGAGGTTATAGACTGCTTCAAATCGTCGTGATAGACATGGTCGAAATCTTTCCTTCCTTATACCACAACGGTAGCCAAAGTCAATCATTATTTTAGAATCGGTAATATCCCTCTGGGCGGTCTGAGTGTGGCCTGCCTCTTTTGTCTAACACAGGTGAAGAATTCAAGATGAATTAGTGGAGGATACAAAAACCAACAGTGGTAAAGATTTCACCCACAAATAATTAGGTTAAACGATAAGAGTTTGGTTTTACCCAAGAATTCCAAACAGGGAAGAGTATAGTTATTACTCGAAAATCCGTGTGATCTCGTCCTTTTCGGACCATGTGAGGTCCGTCATTTTCCCGCCTTTGATGATCTTTATCCCAAAACTCCTCTCTTCAACCCTTCCTATCACCGATGCGCTTATTCCGGATTTGAGGTATGCTTCCAATACCCTTTGGGAATTCTCCGGATCTGCCGTCAATATCAGGGATCCCGAAGTGATGGTGCCCAATGGATCGAGACCGTATTCGGCACAGAGCCTTTCGGAGTCAGGGAGGAGGTCGATTCTATCTCCATATACGAGCATGCCGACCCCAGAGGCCCGTGCCATCTCATATAGGCCAGTTGCTAAGCCCCCTTCAGTGGGGTCATGCATGGCGTGAATTTCGAATTGATTGGCCATAAGGGCATCCTTCACCACCGATATCCCCGGCTTATGGAGGTAGTCCTTACACCTTAAGATAAATTTCTCATCATATCCCCTTTCTCGCAAGTCACCGTGCTTTTCCCTGGCGATAATGGCCGTTCCCTCGATGACGATGCCCTTGGTGAGGAGAATATCGTCCCCCGGCCTTGCCCCCGAGGTGGTTACCAGTTTTCCCTTCTCCACTTCCCCGAACATAGATCCCACCACGATGGGACGGTCCAGGGCGTAGGTGATTTCCGTATGTCCTCCCGCAATGGCGACTCCCAATTCTCGGCAGGCCCTGGATATTTGGTTGAAAATCTCCTCTACGAGTCCTTCCGTGGCGCGCCCCTCGGGCAGAAGGATGGCCGACTGAAACCATCTTGGCTTCGCACCCCTGATGGCGATGTCGTTGGCATTGATGTGGACCGAATACCAGCCGATTTCGTCAATGGCGAAGGTGATGGGGTCGGTTTTGGCAACCAGATAGCGATCGGGAAAATCGATGATGGCAGCATCCTCGCCGACCTTTGGTCCGACGACCAGGCGTTCATCCCGGACCCCGGGGTATTTCTCCAAGAGGTCCTCAAGGATGTCGAAGTTCAGTTTACCCAGTGGGAGTGTTTTGACCATGGATAAACTCCGTTTGGGGGAATTATACGAGATTCTCATGGGAATTGGAAACGGAATTTTTGGTTTGTTTTACGTTCCCGGATATAAATCCCTTGGACTGAGAGCGATATGATTTAAGGGATAAACCGATGGAAAAAATCGAGAGAATGAAATAAAAGCTGGAGGTATTTTTTGTATACGAATCGCGGTGTTTTACGTGGTGGAAAGGATCCCGTTTTTCGACATTCCGGCGAAGAGAATTTGTGATAATTGTCTAAAAAAGATTGTATTCCGTGTTCATTCATGGTAGTAAGGACCCTAACCCAAAACAGGCTATCAGCGTCTGAACAATGTGCCATTGTGATTGTTGGGTGGGAATCCTATCAGGGAATGAGGTGCCTTGCTTGAACGGAGGAGTGAAGGTAAAAAGGGAACGGCGAGAGTAAGACTTCAAATTTACGATGAGGGAAGGTGACGATGATGCAAGGTGAACCCAACGAGGCCAGTTGTCTTGAGGACCTTCGTCCGGCCCAAGAGGAGCGGTTTATGCGTCAGATGGACTTGGTTTTCAAGGCGCACCCCTATTACAATGGGTTGTTTAAGGAGGCTGGTCTCACGAAAGGCGACATCAAGGGTCTCGATGATCTCCACAAGATACCCCTGACTCACAAGGAGGATTACCTCGCCAGGCCGGAGGATTTTCGACTCGATATGGGGCGCGTTCCCGGGGCCACCATCGAGGAGCGGACCCTTTGGGAGATCATCTTTACTGCCGGGTCAACGTCATCCCCCACGCCTTTTTATGACACCTGCTACGATCACTACGCACGCATATCACAGTTGAAGCGGACCACCGAGATAGCGGGCATCACCTCGGAGGACACCGTCATCAACCTGTTCCCCCTGACCTCGGTGCCCCATCAGGGATACCTCAGCGCCTTTTACGGTACCCAGGCTGCAGGGGCCAAGCTTATCTCGGGGTACACCGGCAGCTATGATGGTGGCTTTGGCCTGATCCGGCGTTCGACCGATGTCATTAGGATGATAGAGAAACACCGGGTCACGATTCTGTGGGGCATCAGCTTCTTTCTGCGGCGGCTCGTCATGAGCGCCCAGGAGATGGGTTGCGACTTCAGCTCGGTCCGGCTGGCTCTGCCGATGGGCGAGGGGAGCCCAGCCGGCATGCGGGAGGACGTTCGGCGCCGACTGGCCGACATGGGGGCCAAGGATGTAAAGGTCCTCAACGGCTATGGATTTACCGAAAAGCATGGCCCCAGCATGGAGTGCGCGGAGCTAAAGGGCTTTCACATTCCCAAGCCCGCCCGCTATTTCTTTGAGATTTTGGATCGTGAGACCCTGGAGCCGGTGGTAGAGGGTAAGGAAGGGCTCGTGGTCATGACGCATTTGGATCGACGGGGGACATGCCTGCTCCGGTATGTGGTTGGGGACGTCTGCAGCCTGAGCTATGAGCCCTGCCCCGAGTGCGGGCGGTGGGAACCTCGGTTCATGACTACCCCGTATAGGGTCGGCGGAATCGTCAAGGTTAAAGGGACCCTGGTAAACGTGTCGGCCTTGTACGACGTTATCAGCCGCATCGAGGGAATCGATGAGTACGAGATCATCCTTACCCAAGTCGACTCCTCCGACGAGCTCTCCGAGGACGTGCTGCTTATCAGGGTGGCCTGCGAAGGAGAGGCGAATCCCGGGCTGGCCGAGAGGGTGGCCGAGGAGGTCCGTCGTTCTCAGGAGGTAACCCCCAAGGTCGAGTTGGTGCCGGCGGACCACTATACGGGCATCTTGAAAGGCTACAAGTTCAAGCGGTTCAGGGATATACGGAAGAGAACCAGGGAGTAGGAATGAACCAGTGGCCCGGGTGTGGGTATCCGGGTTGGTTGGAATGGCCGCCGTATGGTTTCAATGAAATTACTCCTTTAAAGCGCTTATGGTGGTCATTCTAGAGAACCAAAAACAGGTAAACGAAAGGAGGAGAGACATGGAAAAGAGAAGGAAGGTTATTGGGTTGGCCGTCTTGGCGGTCGCGTTTTTGGTGTTGGGGGTTTCGCATCCGCTCCACGCCGTTGACAGGATTCTCTGCGGGTCCACATCGACATCTTCCAGCCACTACGTGTACACCGTCTCCGCGGGGAAATCCATCAACACCGTCAGCGGTGACAAGGTAAATGTTACCGTGGTGGCCACCGGCGGCGCGGTGGACAACCTGGAGCGGATCAACCGGGGTCAGCTCCAAATGGGCATCGGGACCTGGGCCACCTTCTACCAGGCCTACAAGGGCATTGGCAAGTACAAGGACAAAGCCAGGCCCAAGATACGGGCCCTGTGGCTCTATACGTCCACCGCCCAGAACTACGTCGTCCGGGCTGATTCCGGCGTCAAGGACCTGGATGGGTTGAACGGCAAGAAATTCTGCCCCGGCCTGCGAGGTTCGGCCACCGAGCAGCTGGTCCAGCAGATTCTGGAAATCATCGCCGTCAAGCCTGACTACTTCCGGGGGAGTCTGGCCGACGCGGTGGCCGCGGTCAAGGACAACCGCATTGCAGGCTACGTCAAGGCCGGCGCGGGCCTGGACCTGGATGCATCTACTAAGGAACTGAAGGCCTTCACCAAGATCCGGATACTCCACTGGCCGCCGGACAAGGTGGCAAAGGTCCAAAAGGGGCTGCCCTTTGTCAACTTCGTCGAGGTCCCCAAATCACTCACAGGCTATCCGGATTACACCACCCCGGTCCAGTCCATCGGCGTCATCAGCTACGACGACAGCCTGACCAACGACCAGGCTTACTACATCGTCAAGGGCGTCTGCGAGGGCAAGAAGTACCAGGAGGCGGCCTATCCGCAGATGAAGAAGTTCGACATCCCCGACATGACCATGAAGCTGACCAAGTTCCCGCTCCACGCCGGATCAATCCGCTACTTTAGGGAGATAGGGGTCAAGGTGCCGGCCCATTTGATTCCGCCCGAGGCGAAGTAGCGTTCACGGTATGGCCCCGAGCCCCGCGGGCTCGGGGCCTTCGGACCGGAGAGCGAAAAAGAGGAAAGTATCGGTCTCACGGGGAAGACGTGAGGTTCCATGACCGGGAAAAAGGCAGACCAAGTCAGTTCGGCGCCAAGGGAAGCTCAATCGATATGGAGATGGGTGATCGGCCTGGTCTGCATCATGTTTAGCCTTTTTCAGATCTATACGGCGGGATTTGGCCAATACCCCAATCTCATCCAGAGATCCATCCATGCGGGCTTTGGTCTGATCCTGTGCTTTCTGATTATTCCGGCTTTCAAGGGGAAGGCCTCTAAGGGAGGGCCGACTGCATTCAACGTGCTTCTGGCCCTAATTTCGTCGGTCCTCTGTATCTATATCCTCTTCAACTACGACCGGCTCATGGAGGGCATCGGACTGGAGGCAAGGCCCTCCGAGGTAATCATGGGAGGGGTGCTCATTCTGCTGGTAGTCGAGTCTGCCCGCCGGGCTACTGGTATATTTCTGCCCCTGATCGCCCTCGGCAGCATAGGGTACGCCATGGGGGGGAAATACATCCCCGGCTACTGGGGTCATGCCGGCTTTAGCTTCCAGTACATCATGGAATATCTCTACCTCGGGCCCGAGGGGATATGGGGCGTTCTAACGGGCATCTCGGCGACCCTCGTTGCGGCCTTCATCATTTTCGGCGCCATCCTGCTGACCACTGGCGGCGCGGAGAGCTTCATGAAGATAGCCCTCTTCATCGGTGGACGCACCTACGGAGGGGCGGCCAAGGTCGCCACCGTGGCCAGCGGCCTGTTCGGTATGCTTTCCGGCAGCGCCATTGCCAACGTGGCCACCACCGGCAACTTCACCATCCCGATGATGAAGCGCTTGGGTTACAGGCCTCACTTCGCCGGTGGTGTGGAGGCGACCGCCTCTTCGGGTGGCCAGATCACGCCGCCGATCATGGGCGCAGGTGCCTTCATCATGAGCGAGTTGATCGGGGAACCCTACCTCAAGATCGCCATTGCGGCCACAGTACCGGCCTTCCTGTTTTATGCCTGCGTTTGGGTGAGCATCGACCTGGAGGCCCGGAAGTTCAACCTCCAGCGGGTTCCGCCAGAGGAAATACCGGCGCTCCGCTCCATCCTGAGCTGGTCCACCCTCGGCCCGAACAGCATAACCATAGGCGTGTTGCTAGCCAGCCTGTTCATGGGTCACACTCCCACCAAGGCGGCCTTCTTGGCTATCGCGACAAACGTGGTGCTCTTCACCTTCTTTAACCCCATGACTAAAGACCAGGTGCTGCACCGGCTAAAGGTCCTCCTGGCAGGGGTGGAACAGGCCGGGCGAGGCATGGTAACCGTTGTCAGCCTGTTGATCTGCGCCCAAATCACCATCTCAATGATTTCCATGACCGGCCTGGGCATCAAGCTGAGCGAAATGATCATCGGGGCCAGTGCGGGCCATANCTTACTGGCCTTAATCCTGGCGGCCATGGTCAGCCTCATCCTGGGCATGGGTATGCCAACCACCGCTGCCTACGTCCTGTCCGCCTCTGTTGTGGGGCCGGCTTTGAGCATGATAGGCGTGAACCTGCTTTCGGCCCACATGTTCATCTTCTATTGCGCCCTCCTTTCTGCCCTTACGCCGCCGGTTTGCACGGCCGTGTTTACCGCGGCAACCATCGCGGAGGCCCACTGGCTTAAGGTAGCCGGAGTGTCCATCCGCTTGGCCATCATGAAATATGTCATTCCCTTTTTCTTCGTTTATCGGCCTTCAATCCTTCTGATGGGCCGTTGGTACAACATTATCGAGACGATCATTGTCTCCTGGATGTCGGCGACCATGTTCGCCATTGGTTCGGTGGGGTATTATCGGCAACCGATCGGCCCCGTCCTGCGGATGGTGACCTTGGCTGTGGCCTTGACCTTGATACTCCAAGGCCTGATTACCGACCTGATCGGGGTTATCTGCATGTCCGGCTTGATTATCTGGCAACGTGTTCAGGTTAAGCGTCTGTCCGTTTCGGTGTCTGCTTAGATGGGCGACCGGGTTCATCGGAGGGGAAGGTGAATGGCTGAACGAAAGACAGCGGATCAACTCGGGATAGGGGAGGAATTCGAGCCTTATCAGTTTCGTGTCACCCCCGAGTTTAACCGCCAGTACCTTGAAGCGGTCGATGACCACCACCGGAGGTATCTGGAGGAAAGCGAGCTTGGCGCCCCAATCGTGCACCCGGCGCTTTTTCTGAACTACTGCAGTATTACCAAAAGCCCATCTTTCTATCTTCCCCCTGGGATGGCNGCCGTTGTNGCAAAGGACGAGATCGAATACCTCAACCCNGGCAGGGTGGGGAAGNGCTTTCGGGTATCGTGGAANGTAGTGGATACGTACACAAAGCGAGGGAGGANCTATCANGTGACNGAGATTTCAGTTGTCGATGAGGATGGGATAAGAATCATGCGGAGAAGGATGAATTGCACGTACATGGCTGCNAGGGAATGAGGAGATGGCAATTATCACNNNGGATACCCANGAAGGANNNNAATTNTCNGGCAAGCCAAAGNANATAACCGAGGANAGGGTATACGCCTTCTCCGGGGGATTCCCTAAGGGCCCGGGATGGCCGCAGAAGAATATTCACACCGACGTAGAGTTTGCCAGAAGGTGCGGCCTGCCGGCGCGAAATGCCTCCGGGAGCATGTTCGAGGGCTACTTAACGGAACTGATGGTTGACCTCTTCGGCGAAAATTGGCTGAGGGAAGGGAAGATGGAGCTCGTTTTTATCCATATGGTGGCTATCGGAGATACAGTACTGCCGAAAGCAATCGTCCAGTCCAAGCAGGAGGACCATTCCGGAACGAGATTTGTTCTGGAGATTTGGTGTGAGAATCAACATGGCGATAAAATCGCCGTGGGTACTGCAACCGGCTTAGTTCAATAAGGGAGAGGGATAGATACCTAGCGCAACGGGCGGTAAATCCGCTTGAGGGAACGGAAGAGAAACGATAACGGTGTGGGAGGTGAGAAATGGATTCTCTCGAGAAGAAGGAATTGGAGCACGTGACTTACAGCAAGGAGGGCAAGATTGCCTACGTGACCCTGAATCGACCGGAGAAAATGAACGCTTACACCAATCAAACACTCAATGAACTGGGCCTCTGTTGGGAAGATTACAAGAATGACGACAATCTTCACGTCGCTATTCTCAGCGGATCGGGCAAGGCGTTCTCCGTGGGACATGATCTTTCGTCCGGTGAGTCAATTACCACGGAACCTCCTGCAGTTCACTACGGCGACATTGAGCTCTACAAACCCGTTATTGCCGCCGTCAATGGCTACGCCCTGGGCGGAGGGTGCAGTATGGCATTGGCTTGCGATATCAGAATCTGCAGCGAGGATGCACGTTTTGGATACCCCCAGGCTAAGGTCGGCATTACGACAATAGGCGGGCCTCAAAGGCTGCCCCGCCTCATCCCAGGGCTCGCACAGTGGTACCTCTTTTCGGGTGAGTTCATTGAGGCTCAAGAGGCGTATCGCCTGGGACTGGTGCTGAAGGTGGTCCCCAACGACAAACTCATGGAAGAGGCCACCAAGCTCGCGGAAAGGCTTCTCCAGTGCTCCCTTAATTCGATTAAACACATAAAGGAATCCGTTGAGAGGGGGAAATTGCTCCCCCTGAATGAAGCGCTTTCCCTCTCCAAGCAAATAACGGCGAGAGCTGAGTTGACGGAGGACTACCAGGAGAGCCTCCGTGCCTTTGCGGAAAAGAGAGAGCCGGCGTGGAGAAAGCGATAATCCCATTTCCGCTATGTTGAGGCGAAAGAGCAGAAAGGCGGGATTGGGAGGCTCAGGCGCGGTAATATTTCCAAACGCCATTCTTGCGTCGCCTGGACCACCCTGCCATCCAAAAAAGAACGCAGGCACCTACAAGGATGGGAATACAAGTGAGAAATGAAATCTTATAGCTCCCTGTTGTGTCGTAAAGATATCCGGCAAGCCAGGGACCCAATGCTCCCCCTATGCCGTTGCCGATATTTATGAAGCCATAGATGCTGCCAAAATGCTTTCCGTGATAGAAATCGGCCATCATCGCTACAACGATGGGGCCACGTGCCCCAAAGCCCACCCCGAAGAGCAGTGCGTAAAGGTAAAGCCAGAAGACATCCCTTAAAGAGGGTATCAAGAGGAGGATTACAATCCCCGTTATTGAGCAGACAAAGCTCCACGTCACGGCTTTCTCCCTTCCTATGCGGTCGGACAACGTCCCAAAAAGCAGTCTGCCAATACTGCTGAGGAATCCGACGGCTCCAAGGATGGATGCGGCCAATATTCTGCTATAGCCATGATCAATGATGTACGCGACCTGGTGGACGATTACCGGGAAGATTCCCAGGGGAAGGAGAAAGAAAGCGAGGATAAGGCACCAAAAGGGCAACGTTCTTATGGCACGCCCCAGCGTCCAATCTGGGGCTTGGCTCTTTTCAGCCTCATGGACCATTGTGGTTGGATTGGAGCGATACGGGATGGAGAGACCATTCCGCTCGCTTGGCCTATTCCGCACCATACAGTTCAAGGGCAAGAGGAAAATTAACACCATCGATCCCAATATCATATAGGCAATTCGCCATCCAAACGAAGATATGAGGAATTGGGAGACAGGGCCAAGAAGAAGAATCCCAGCTCCCAGCCCGGAAAAGGCGATTCCTACCATGGTCCCCCGTTTTTGAATGAACCAATCCGAAAGNAGGACGGAGTGGGGAACCCATCCGAGACCGCACCCGCCGAGAGCGCCTAACACTCCAAAGAGAGCGTAGAGATGCCAGACCTCTTGAATCCATCCGCTCGCGAAGGTGGAAAAAGCGAGGATCATAACACCTCCCACCAATATCTTCCGGGATCCGAAGCGATCCACAAGCCTTCCCGCAAGCCAAGAGCTAATACCTAATAAAAGAGCCGAGAGAGAGAAAGCCCCAACAGTGCAGGCCCTGCTCCAACTGAATTCTTCCAAGATGGCGACGAAAAAGATAGAGAAGGAAAATCTCAGGCCATAAGCAGTCGCAATGTTAGCGAATGAGATACTGACGATAATCCAGCCGTAGAGGGATTTAGACATAGCAGAAAACTATTTCCCCAGACCCGAACTCTTGTGCAGGAGGTTTCGAGGAAGAATGTGGAGAGCATGAACCGGATGATGGCTTGAGAATCAATACCCTAAGCGTTTAAGCCGCCTCCGCGCTTTTTCCTTCATGTCTTTTTTTTCAGCTTCTTTGGGAATGGGTTTGCCTTTTTCCCTGAGCAGCCACTCAAATCGATCGGGATCCAGTTCCTTTTCCCCGAAACCCTCGTACTCATAGCCGTACCGGTGTGCCTTGAAAATCAAGTTGGTCAACCCCATACCTTCCCACGGGTAATAGAAGGGGCTCATGAATTCCCAGACTATTTCCTTTTCAGCCGTTACCTCGAAAATTCGCCCCTTGGCGGACTCGCAGATCAGGGTGTTACCATTGGGCAATCGTTCAGCGCTGGAGCAAATTCCCGAATAGAAGTTCTGGACGTTTTCGTCCTTATATTCCCATTCGATATCACCGGTTTTTGGATTAACCTCGACCACTCGAGAGTAATCAATCATTGCTATTTCCCTCGAAGTCCTCCGATGATAGCCATTGTCGAAAACGAGGATATTACCGTTGGGAAGCACCGTCGGATTGTGTTGATGCCCGAGTTCATAAGGTGCTCCCCACCGCCACGTAATGGCGCCGGTTCGTTTGTCAATGATTGCAATTGTATTGAGGTGACGAAAGCTCGCCACGATGTCCCCCTCGGGAAGGATGGAAAGGGAATTCACGTAGCCCCAAATGGTTCGAGGACATAGGGGGCATGGGATGTCTATCTCGGGATCCATATGCTCGTATCCCAACCATTCCCAAACAACTTTACCATCTGGTCTGATCTCTTGGAAACCATTGCTCCACATCCCATCTCTCAACTCCGTTCCAGGGATACCCCCCTTGACCTTCGCAGCGATTTCCTTGGGCATGAGTACATGTCTATTTATCATGGTATTCCCGTTATCCATACGGAAAAAGTCGTGGTGCATATACGGATCTTCATGCTTCCAAACAACATTGCCATCCCAATCTATCTCTACCAACTCTCCTGAAACGGAGCCGAAGAAGAGGAGGGGTTCTTTCATGGTTTTGTTTAGGCGGAGTAGATTGCCGTTTGGTAACAGCCGCCCGTCACCCCCGGGCAAATGTTTCATTTGCCAGCGATGGACGACTCGGCCTTTCATGTCAATGAGCCACACATCCCTTCCGTAGTGAGGAGCAAAGAGGGTGTAGCCACCATATGCCCTCGTCGGATCGCAGATAGACACGGATTGTTCGGTTGTTCTCAAAGCACCATACATTTCCCGTCTCCTTGGGCTTATTGTTAGGTTTAGGCTCATTCCGGCCCAGCCACGTCCCTTCATGGAATTCATTGCATAGGTAAATCCTCTACTTTAAGAAGCCCTTTCCAGCTCCCATCACAACCTTTGTCCCGTACTGATTCTCACACCAAAGGTCTAATGTAAATTCCACCGTCGAGCCCACCATTCCCTTCGATGTAACAATCCCCTTAGGAACCAGAGTATCGTCTTTATCCACGATATTGATGAAGGCAAGGTTCATCTTTCCGTAATTCATCCATTCTACCCCAAAGAGATCGATCATGAGATCCGTGAGATAACCCTCAAACATGGCCCCGGAGGCTGCCCGCGTATTGAGGCCGCACCTTTTGGCAGCCTCCAGGTCAGTATGGATATTCTTTGCGGGCCAATGTGGACCTCTTGGAAATCCCCCGGAGAATAAATTAATTCTCTCCAGAGAGACCGTTCTGAGCCGAGCTGAAAAATCACTCCCCTCCTGGGCATCCCTCGTAATAGGAAGCATATCTCGGCTTTTTTCGATTTTTGCGCGCACGGACGGGACGTTTTTCCGTGCCCCCTTTCGGCTTTCGACAGTTGATTCTCCCCCCTTTCCTCCTTTATACGGTCCACCCATGTACGTGTCCGTAATCCTGCGGCGAAGAATGTTCACTCCATCTCCGTTGACAATCAATGCCTCTTTTATCTGGTAGGGTCTCCCCCGTTTCTCATAGTAATCGACCACCTTCCACGTTACCGTAAATTTTTCCCCGACCCTCCCCGGATTGATAAACTCCACCTCTTCCCTCGCGTGGACTGCGGCCATTCCCGGATCGAGCCTGAACCCGGGGCTTCGGGTCACATTGCTATTCCCTATAAAAAGACCGGGGACGACTATTGGAGGACCAGAAGAGGTCCCCTCTTCATAGCGGNGGTAGTAAGCCTCAAGCGCTTCTTGGAATTGCGCGTTCCACTCCGGCGTGATCCGATATTCGAGGGGCTCGAATGCCTCGCCTGTTTTGTACAAATCTGCTCTCTTCTGTTTTTTATCCATTAGTTCAACCCCTTTTCGTCATATTTCCCCTCTCCTGCTCGGGGCGAATTATTCTAAATGAGATACATAAATAGGGTCAAGCGCTTTTTTGATTTTTCCCTTCGCTCAGAGTTCGTGTTGCGTTTCCGTGATCCGTGTCCGTTAGTTTCGTGTTCGTTAGCGGTTATTTGTCATCAGCCACTTGACATTTTTCTTGCCTCAAACCTCCAACCTTGACCTTAACCTTAGCTTGGCATGTTTGCCATTTGTCATTTGGATTTTGAGCTTTGAGATTTGATATTCTTGCCTTTAACCTCTTTCCCCAATTTTTCAGAGATATCTCATAAATTCCTTGACATCCCTATCGACTCGTTATACTCTGCTCCTGCTCGGATCCGAAATGGTAAGCATCAAACAATTTAGCCCAGTATGTGATTCCAAAATGGAAAAAAACTACGGCGAAGGAGGTGAGCCCGCACATTATATTCGCTTACGAAGAAAGGAGGTGAAATCTTCAGTCTGACCTCGAAAAATAAATGAGCTCTCGGCTTTGCATTGACATTGTCCATTATTTTCAAAAGCGATGGGCAATAAGAAAGGAGGAATTATTTATGAAGGCCAAAAGGTTCGGAAGGATAATTTTCCTTGTCATGCTGGTTTTATTTACGGCGACGTCTCTTGCGGTAGCCGGTTCGGAGGTGAAAGCCACCCTTAAGGGCGGAGGAGGGGCCGTAGGAGGCGTGGGGTTCGTCATGCTCACAGGGGTAAACAAGGTTGTCAGCGCAGCGTACCCAAAGATCAACATGACGGTTGTACCTGGGGGTTGGGTGGGTAATATTACCCGAGTCAATACCGGTGAACTGGATCTCGCCAGCACGGCCAATACGCTCTGTACCATGGCAGAAAAGGGGGTTGCCCCCCTTGATAAGCCTTTTCCCAATGTAAGGGCGCTTTTTGGTATTCAGGATCACATGTTCTATTTCATGTTCGCGCGGAAAGACTTCCCGATGAATTCCGTTGGGGAATTGGTCGCAAAGAAATATCCCGTCCGGGTGTGCACGCTCTCAAAAGGATCCGTTACGGAAATGACCTTTAGGACGGCATTGGGTTATAAAAATGTGACGTGGGATGATATCAAGAATTGGGGGGGTAAGGTAAACTTCGTCCGATGGGGTGACGCCGTTTCCTTGGTAAAGGATGGTCACGCAGACCTTATCTGTGCCGCCGGGATCAAGAAGATAGGATGGGCCATGGAGTTGAGCACGGTTCGGGATATGAAGGTCCTGAAGTGGGAACCGGGATTTCTCGACCACGCACATAAGCAGTTGGGAACCGTGACCAGGACAATGAAGGGGGGTCTTTACAGGGGAATCGATTATGCCGTGGATTGTCCCTCCAGCAGCGGTGAGATTATTATCAACTCCAAGATCCCGGATGCGGTGGCATATGCCATCGTGAAGGCCATGGCGGAGGGAGTGGAGGACTACAGGAACCATCATGCGGCGTTCAGTTCCTTTAGCGCGGAGGGAATGCCGAAGAACATCGGCCTTCCCCTGCATCCAGGGGCGCTCAAGTATTACAAGGAAAAGGGCTACTTACCGTAAAAATAGTGGAGTAAATGAAGACTGTTTACGAACTTTTAGCCCTCGTTTGGGGAAGCTTGGACCCTGATCCTCCCGACATGTAGTTTTCATCTGGCCAGATAAGGGTTAAACCCCTTCAGCAAGACTTGTTTACTGAACGTGAGTATTTTCATGGGGAGGGTCAGGGTAGGCTTTTATTTAGGCCTCGAGTGACGTATTTCATTCATTTTGTTCCCAGAAAGCATATCAACCATTCGCATGTCAAATGCTAACGTTCGGTAATATTTTCCCCAAAGTGAGATCCTTTGCCGATGCGGTGAAGTTCGCCACTGCCGTTATTGCTATCGGCATATCATCCTTTCACCTCTATACGGGAGCCTTTGGAATATTCGAAGCATACATGATGCGGAGCGTCCATTTAATGACGCTCCTGACATTGGCCTTCCTTTTCTATCCGGCGTCAAAGAAATGGTCACGCGAAAAGGCGGCCATGATCGATATTCCACTGGCCCTCATCTGCCTGATTATAGATATTTATCTCCTCGCCAATCATGAGCGAATCGTATCAAGGGAGTGGTATACCGGACCAATGACCGGTTTCGATGTCGCTTTCGGCTGGATAACCATGATTTTACTGCTCGAGGCGACAAGGCGCGTGGCGGGTTACTCCCTTCCGACTGTTGCCATGGTATTTATCCTCTATACGCTTTTCGGACAGTTCTTACCCTATCCCTTCACCATTAAATCACCCCCCCTTGGGATTTTTATCGATCATATGTTCCTGACGCCTCATGCCATATTCGGGGTGCCCATAGGTGTCTCTGCGACCTTCGTCTTTCTCTTTATCCTCTTTGCCGCCTTGCTCAATCAGACAGGAGCTGGCAAGTTCATCATCAATTTCAGCCTTGCCGTCGTGGGGTGGGCCACGGGCGGGCCTGCCAAGGTAGCTGTTATCGCAAGCGCCCTGTTTGGAACCATATCGGGACATTCCGTGGCCAATGTTTACGGCACCGGTACCTTCACAATCCCTTTGATGAAGAAAATGGGGTACAAGCCGGAGTATGCAGGTGCGGTGGAAGCTGCGGCCTCGGCGGGAGGACAGATCATGCCTCCCATCATGGGTGCGGCTGCGTTTATTATGGCGGAAATCATCGGGGTTTCTTACATCTCCATATGTAAGGCCGCTATCCTTCCGGCGCTGCTTTACTTTACCGCCGTATTCGTATCCACACACATAGAGGCCGTGAAGTTGGGCCTGAAGGGGCTATCACGGACGGAAATTCCGGATTTCAAGGAAACCGTTTATGGCGGATTTCACTTCATTGTGCCCATATTCCTGTTGATCTTTATACTGATTAGGGGCTTTACCCCTTTTAGGGCTGCCTTTATGGCCATCATCGCCCTAATGGTCGTGGCGATGGCACGAAAATCGAGCAGGCTCAATCTCAGTGAATTTTTCCAGGCCCTTATCGCCGGGGCTAGAAACGCGGTGGTCATCGCGTCATGCTGTGCATGTGCAGGAATCGTCGTGGGATGCCTGGATTCCACTGGATTAGGGCTCAAATTCGTTGACATCATTACAGCCCTCTCCCGAGGGGTCTTTCCCGCCCTATTGCTCCTGGTGATGGTTGCATGCTTGATTCTCGGCATGGGTGTGCCCACGGCCCCGGCTTACATCATCAGCGCGATGGTCGCCGCACCAGCCCTTATCAAAGCCGGTTTAACCCCCATCTCAGCTCACATGTTTGTATTCTACTCTTGCCTTCTTTCTGCGATCACACCTCCCGTGGCCCTTGCGGCATATGCCGGCGCGGCCATCGCCGAGGCCGATGTTATGAAAACGGGCCTTCAGGCCTCAAAGCTCGGTTTCGTGAAGTTCTTGGTTCCCTATGTATTTGCCTATAATGCCGCCCTCTTGATCATGGGAAGTCCGGGATTTGTTGTCTTGAGTTTTGCAACGGCTTTTACTGGCACGGTGATGCTTTCTGCGGCTATAGAGGGCTTCCTGTTCACATCTATGTCAACGCCCACCAGAGCAGTTTTTGCAATTGGAAGCGTCATGCTCCTGATTTCTGGTATTCTTACGGATATCCTGGGGGCAATCGTTCTCGCTATCGGCCTATTAGCAAATTATCGATCGAGCAAAGCGATTTAGAAGACCCAGTGGGCATAGACCCGAAAGGTGTTGTCTGCTTTTTCGGCGGTGTTGTCTGTAACTCTTGGCGAGGTAATATGTCACCTTAATTCCTTATCGACCCGTTCATACCCTCATCGAAGAATCGACGCTCTACCTTCCCATAGCGATCGGTGCAATCCCGGCAGTCAATGGTTCAAGGTCCGGAGTTTCCTCAATTTTGTCGAGAACAGCATTGTTTGTGAGCGAAATCTCGTGGCCCCCTGTTGACCGGGTTCCCTGGAGCGTTATTCAGTGCTGCGGTGCTGCAGTCGGAAAGGGGCAAAGAAGTTTGAGGTTGGAGGTTAGAGGCTGGAGGCTGAAGGTAGGAATGTCAAAGTTCAAAATCCAAATGTCAAAAAACAAGGGGTTTCCGACAAGAACATCTCTTGAGCAGCGAAGAGCGAGTTTTTTCGAGACCTCAAGGGAGGGGGTGAAGAAGATGTCCATTCAGAAGTGCCTGCTGCGGCAGGTTGACGAGCGAGAGTCGGAGGAGCTGCAACGTATGTTTAGTGCTTGGAGGACGAAGGCCTTTGATGATGTGGAGTTGTTGCGTGCTTTGGCCCAACGACCGGAGCTGATGAAGGTTATTTTCGCCTTCATGAAATACCTCTATGTGGATTCCAGCGTCGAAGCAACCCTCATGGAAATGCTCCGAATCAAGAGCGCCTGGGCTGCCAAGTGCCGCCACTGAAGCACGGTCCGATCTGCTTCGGCTAAGCAGAAGGGATTAACCGAAGAAATGATTCAGAAGATGAGGGACTACGAGAATTCGGATCTGCCCGATCGGGAGAAGACGGCGCTCCGTTTTGCCGACATTATATTGACCGATCCCCAGAAATTGGACGAAACCTTTTTCAAGCGAATGAAGGAGCATTTCACCGAAGAGCAGATCATCGACATGGGAATGGGAGTTGGATTTCTGCACGGAACGCAACGATTTATCGAATCCATGGGAATAGTCCCCGAGAGCTATGATGAGGGAGCTTACTGTGAACTTCCCTTTGAATCGCGGCTTTAGGTGGTGGGTTGAAGTGGTAAATAAAGGGAAAAAGCCTTGGGAAGACCGAGCCAAAAAGAACTTGACATGGGGGATTAGAATTGATAGCTTTGGAAAGTTTTGGCCAAAGGTCTTGAAGAAGACGCATAAATAGAGTAATATAATAAATTCGACAAATGGCGCATGGGAGGTGTAGATGCCCACAATTAGCCAATTGGTCAGAAAGGGCCGAATCGCCTTAAAGAGGAAAACAACTGCTCCGGCCTTGAGGGGTTCTCCCCAAAAAAGGGGCGTATGCATTCGAGTCTATACCTCAACTCCCAAGAAACCCAACTCCGCCCTGCGAAAAGTAGCTCGGGTGAGGTTAACAAACGGCCTGGAGGTGACTACCTATATCCCAGGAATGGGACATAACCTTCAGGAGCATTCCGTGGTATTGATAAGGGGTGGCAGGGTAAAGGATCTCCCCGGAGTTCGATACCATATTATCAGGGGAACACTTGATTCCGTTGGAGTTGAGGACAGGAAACAGAGTCGTTCGAAATATGGCGCTAAAAAGCCAAAGTAGGGGATGAGCTGATATGCCACGGAGAAGAGAAGTTCCCAAGAGGAAAATTTTGCCTGACCCCAAATACCACGACGTGTTAGTGGCCAAATTCATCAATTGCATCATGCGCAGGGGGAAAAAGAACGTGGCCGAGGGGATTATCTATCGTTCCCTCGATATCATTGGCGAAAAGACCAAGGGGGATCCCATAGCGATATTCAAGCAGGCCATCGATAACGTTAAACCCATGATCGAGGTTAAACCGCGGCGGGTGGGAGGAGCTACGTATCAAGTTCCCGTTGAAGTCCGCCCCGAAAGAAAAACCGCGTTGGCCATGAGATGGATCATAACATATGCTCAGCAGCGCCCAGAGAGGAAAATGGCAGAGGCCTTGTCCGCTGAGTTGATCGATGCTGCTAACCGACGCGGTGCAGCGGTAAAGAAGAGGGAAGATACCCATAGGATGGCAGAGGCGAATAAGGCCTTTGCTCATTACCGGTGGTAAGGGCAGCCTTTACCATGCAGTTTGCCATTTATGAAAAGGCGAAGAGCGAGTTTTTCAAGGGTATCTTTTTGAGTGTGTGACAACGAGAGATAGGATGAAAAGGAGGGGGAGAGATGTCGAAGCCGAAGTTTGAGAGGACGAAGCCACATGTGAATGTTGGGACGATTGGGCATGTGGATCATGGGAAGACGACGTTGACAT
>JGI2171J19970_10000355_pt1 | contig 23606 bp, 17 predicted proteins | sample DeeMarSWOR324_28_FD_19970 | JGI IMG/M metagenome (IMG submission 19970) | reverse complement strand
GTCCGCCGCAAGACGAAAAAGATGGGGGCCGCGGTGAACATCGCCTTGCCCATCAGCTATGGCTGCCACCCACCTTGGCATCAGGGGATGTATGGGACAGTCATGCTCAACGACGACGCCCTTGAGCAAAGCATCATGCAGATTATGTATGGCCTTTGGAACGATGGGTTCCGCAAGCAGATATGGTTCAACAACCACGCGCACCAGAATGAGATTGAGAAGGCCTTAAAACGCTTTATGAACACCTATCAACTCCCCGGTTTTTATGTGGCACCTGAGCTTCAAAGGACGGTCCGTGAATTCTTTGAAACAAAGGAGCATGGAGGGAAATTTGAGACCCGTTTTGTCCATGCCGACGAAGCCGAAACCTCTATGGGCCTGCTTCTATTCCCTGAAATGATCAAAATGGAGCACTCTGTGGACACTGGCCCCATGTCGGATTACAAGTACTTTCCCGATGGACACTTTGACTTGTCATCCGAAGATCTTTGCAGACCCAACACGTACCGGACTCGGGCAGGTGATCTCCCACTTGAAATTGTCGCCACTCCGGAAGGGGTCGTGGGTAAAGCCACTCTGGGAGACGCTGAAAAGGCAAAATGGCCGATTCTCGCGGTGTGTGAATATCTCGTACTTCTCCAGAAAGAAATCTTGGAGACGTGGCCGGTTGGGACGGTTCCCGAACCTGAAAAGACTACATTCCGCACCAACAAAGAGATGGAGCCCTATCTCAAAGAGCCTGGTAGTAAGGGGTGGAAGTCCGTGTATTACTTGCCAAGGATTGGTCCCTACTGATAGCAGGGGTTCACAAAGAGGAAGGAGTCAAAGATTCACCTCACCCCACACCAAAAAACTTAATATTTTCAAAGCCTTACGAATTTTGTGAAAGGCTAGAATTTAAAGAGAAAGGAGGTGACTTCTTATGTATAGGTACAGGGTCAGCATAGATGATGTTAAGTCGGCCGCGGCAGCAAAAAGCGATATAGGTTTTGCGAATATGGATATAAGGTTTCTCATTACCGATAAGATATCCGGTGCCACAGAGCTTTCCCTTTTTCGCACTGTTTTTCCGCCGGGTTTTTCTGCACATCAGAAGCATTTTCATGTTGATATTGAGGAGGTCATATTCGGGATCCGAGGTCGCGGCGTGGTAGGAATTGAAGACCCAGACGGCAGAGTAGAGGAGTATGAGATCTCACCCGGGGTGGCCGTGTTCATTCCCAAGAGTTACATTCACTGGTTTCGCAACCTGGATCCGAACAAGGAAGTTGAGATCTGCGGTGTCTATTCGGCTCCTGATGCAGGAGAATACAAACCGGAGGACTATAAATACATAGGAGAAATAACAGAAAAAGACAAGAGATTAAAGTGAGGAACCATCTAAATTAAAACAGAAAGGAGAAGGACAAATGAGTAAAACAGATGACATTGAAATCAGAAAATCAGGGCTTGATCATTCTTACATCAAGTATCCCCATCACTACGCTCCGAGGCGTCTGTTCAGTATGTCTGGAGCAGATTGGGAATCAAGGATCAATTTTGACCGGATGCGCACCGAAAGGCTTGCCAGGGCAAAGGAGGCCATGAAGAAATTTGATTTAGGGGCCATGGTACTATATCACGGTGCCAATGTCAGATACGTGACCGGTGTGTATCAGGGGATGTGGAAATACAGTATTTTTATCCGATACGCTGTCTTGTGCAGGGATAGTGAGCCGGTTCTGTTTGAGACGGTGGGATCGGACATGGAAAGGGCCAAGCTTGACTGCCCCTGGATGTACGGCAGGGTCAAACCGGCCATAACGTGGACGTGGTCCGAGGGAGCAACAGAACGGCAGGTCAAAAATATGGTAAGTGACGTTGTTGATGTCTTGAAGGAGAGGAAGGTATTCGGGGAAAAGATCGGCGTTGACATTATGGATATGTGGGTTCATGCAGCCTTTGAAGAGGCCGGTGTGAAGTTGGTAAATGCCTGGCCGGCAATGTCTGGCGCCCGGGCAATAAAGACAGTGGATGAGCTTGAGTGTTGCAAATATTCAGCGGCTATTGGTGATGCCTGCATGGATATGATACGTAATGAGTGGTTAAACCAACCGGGGCTTACAGAGAGTCAATTAGCAGGAAATATTATGAAATACTTTACCGATCATGGCTTCGAAGAGGGGCAGGCCTTCTGTGTTGCATCGGGTGGTAACACTAATCCATATCAGAGGTGGTGGTCGGACAAACCTATACGGAAAGGGGATTTGGTAATTACCGATATAGGTGGCAGAGGCCCTGGTGGAGGTTACTATGTTGATTTCACCAGAACTCATATGTGTGGGGATGTTGCCCCTACGGCCGAACAAAAGAAACTATACAAGGAAACAATGGATAGCATGAATGGTGCCATATCAGAGGCATGGCCTGGAAAGACAACGGCTGATGCGGCCAAGCATTTTCCGGTATATGATGACGATAAGTACAAGACCTGTAGTCTGTTTCAATTTGGCCATAGTATTGGCCTCACCCTTTATGAGGGAATGTGGATCTCGAGAGGGTTTTCACTTGATTTCCCTGCAGAGTTCAAACAAAACATGTATATGGCAATTGAGACATATAGTGGTAAGCCTGGATTGGAGCAGGCGGTCAGACTGGAGCAGGATGTGGTGATCACGGATAAAGGTCCGGTGTTGTTTACCCTGTATCCCTTTGAGGAGAAATTCCTGGAGTAAGGCATACACAAGATGAATTCATACGAGAGAGTTATGTCCTGCTTTCAAGGGAAGAGGCCCGACAGGGTTCCCATTGTCCCCATCGTAAGGGAATGGTGCTGTAAACAGGCGAACATGACCCTCTCGGAGACAATAGAAGAGGCCGAGAAGCACGTTTTTTCACAGTATTACTGCGCCAGGAAATTCGGCTACGATGTTGTCTTTGGTCTCATTGGTACGAGTGAGGAGTCCGAGGCCATGGGTTCCGTGCTCAAGTATGGGGACGGTTATCTGCCCATGATCTCGGATTATTTCATCAAGGATTACCAGATCGATCTTCCTAAATTAAGGATTCCCAATCCTTACAAAGATAAGCGCTTACCGTTAATATTGGAAGGTATCACACGATTGAAAGAATTGTGCGACGGTGAGATACCGGTAGCCGGCAGTGTCCAAGCCCCCTTCCGGCATGCAGCCATGCTGCGAGGTCCTGAGAACCTGATGCGCGACCTTTTTAAAAACCGGGAAAATGCCCGGAGATTGATGGAACTGGCCACAGACAGCCTTATTGTCTGGGGGCTTGCCGTGGTTCAGGCTGGTGCGGACATTGTGTGGCTTCCGGATCCCGTGGCTTCCGGAGATGCGGTTTCATGCAAGGCTTATAAAGACTGGGTTCTGCCGTACACACAACGAGTGGTGAGTGCCATCAAGGAAACGGGGATCAAGGTGTTAATGCACATATGCGGCGACACATCGGACCGGCTCAAAACGTTAGCATCCACAGGTGTGGACGGTTTGAGTTTGGATGCCAAGGTGGATTTCGGGTTCGCCCGTGAAACCCTCGGTCCGGACTACCTTCTCATGGGAAATGTGGAGCCGACTGACCCGCTTACCTTAGGCACGCCCGAGTCGGTATATGAACATTCAAAAAAGGTAATTGAGCAGGCGGGCAAAGAAGGCCATTTCTTTCTTAGCAGTGGGTGTATCATACCTGGTGAAGCACCTGTAGAGAATATGGAGGCTATGTTCAGGGCCGGGCACGAAGCCGTGTATTGATGCTCCGGGGTAAAATATTGGGGATATTTGCTAAGGCCACCACCTCAAAAGAGGCGGTGGCTGACCTTGATACGAGGGCATTTTTCCAGAAAGTGCTCTCATTTTTCCCTTTGAGCAAATTTCCAGATTGACCGTGCCGCTATAATTCAGTAAGTTCACGGCAAAAAAACTTTACGACAGGAGGTCAACCAAAAATGAGCCTAGATTCAGAGCAGTTAGCTCAAGATCTAAAACAGATTGTGGGCGAGGATCATGTGTATACAGATGTGTTTGAGAGAGTAAACTATGCTGATACCTCACTACCGTATGATGTCGAGGATGGGGATTTACCAGATGCGGTGGTTCAACCTGCCGATGCCCAGGAGACTTCTGAGGTGCTCAAGTATGCCAATGAACATAAGATTCCAGTGACGACCTATGGTTCCGGCACCTCTCTGATCTTTGGCACAAAGCCCAAGCACCATGGCATCACGTTGAGCACGGAGCGGTTGAATTCCCTGGAGATCGATGAAGATTATCAGTGGCTTGAGTGCGGGGCCGGAGTGAAAACTGGCCATGTGATAAAGGAGCTTGGGAGGTTGGGCTACTTCCTTCCGATCCAAACCCAGGTTGGCTCCAGCGTGGGGGGAGCGGTGAGTGTGAACACCCTCGGGCATTTGACAGATAACATCTTTGGCAGGCCCGTGAATAATATCTTGGGCCTGGAGGTTGTCCTGCCCACAGGAGAGATCATAGAAACAGGGTCGAAGTGTTTAAGGCGTTCAGCCGGATGGGATTTAGCGCGGATCTTCATAGGCGCTGAAGGGGTATTAGGGGTGATCACAAAGATCAGGATGGTCCTTTACCCGATGCCGGAAACGGCTGATGCAGTGGCGTTTTTCAAAACAACCGAGGAGATAGGCCACGCCATTGGATTGATGTACAAGAGAAAGCTCCCCCTTCCAATGGATGGAGAGTTTGTGGGTGAGAAGGCCTGTAAGGTGGGCTATGAGGCCTCCGGGCTGGATTTCCCTGAAGGCGCCATGGCCATCACCAGATCAATGGGCAGAACCAAACAGGATGCCGTAAGGGATGCGAAGGAGCTTGTTGAGTTTTTCAAGACTGCGGGGGCGACAGAATCATTTATCCTGGAAGATGCTGAAATCGGGGAGAAGGTCTGGGGAGTTCGGGAAAATGCCATGCGCTGGGGGCAAGAGAAGGGGCTGAAAGGCTACCTGGCGATAGAGGTCAATCCGGCCCTTCCTCTTCTGTCAGAGGCGATGACGGAGCTGAGCCATATTACCGAGGGCAGGAACGATCTCATCGGCGAGACAGAAGCCTATCTCTACGGTCATGTGGGCTCGGATTCCCTTCACTGCCTGTTCGCCTTTCCCTACACCTGGTCTACAGAAAAGATGAAACAGGTGGTTGATGAGATCTGGAACGTGGAGAAGGAGCTCCAGCTAAAATATGAGGGAGTGGGCGGCGATTGGGGCTGGCTCCCCCACCGTGTTCCCCTCTATCGGGAAAAATATGGAGAGGCCAGCTACGGGATAATCAAGAAGATGAAACAACTATTTGACCCCAATAACATCCTTAATCGTGGCAACGTTGAAGGAGAGGTATGATGAAAGAAGAACAACTTGAAGAAGACATAGAGAAATACCTACACGAGCAGCTCATCACCTGTGAGAAGTGCCATTTCTGTAACACCGTGTGTCCGGTTGTTGATACCCGGGTCACCCAAGGGCCCTTTGGCATAAATCGGGCCATCTACTATGGAGTAAAGTGGAATGAATTCAATGAGGTCTTGCGAGATTTGGTCTACTCATGCACCACGTGCGGAAAATGTACCGCCATGTGCAAAAGGGTGTCAAGGGCCTTGCCCCTTGTTGAGATCTTTGAAAAGGCCAGGGAATTCCTTTTGGTAGAAAAGATGGTTGGACCCATGCCTGACCAGGTGGGGGTTTTAAAAAATATGCATGTCCGGGGTAATCCCTGGGGTAACCCTGCCCATGAGAGAACAAAGTGGGCCGAGGGCCTTGATATAAGATTCGCCTCCCAGGACAATAAAGTGCAGGTACTGTACTTTGTGGGTTGTGCCTCTTCCTACGATCCCCAAGGCCAGAAGATCGCAAAAAACCTCACCAAGATCCTCAAGCAGGCAGGCGTTAATTTTGGCATCCTGGAGAAAGAAACCTGCAGCGGCCATGAGGCCCGGAGAATGGGTGAGAGCGGCCTCTTTGAGTATCTCTCGGAGGCCAATATGGAGATGTTTGGGCAGGCCGGAATCAAACATATTGTCACCGGCGACCCTCACAGCTTTTATTCCTTTTCCCAGGAGTATCCCATTAAGGAAAGCGGCATAAAGGTTCAGCACTATACCCAATTTCTCAATGAGCTCATGGATGAGGGGAAATTAAAGGCCTCCTCAGAGGTGGGAAAAAAGGTCACCTATCACGACCCTTGTTATTTGGGCAGACACAGCGAGGTGTTTGAGGAACCAAGGAAACTGATACAGCGTATCCCTGGTGTGACCTTTGTGGAAATGGAAAACCGTAAACAAGACAGTGACTGCTGCGGTATGGGTGGTGGCAGGATGTGGATAGAGCCGCCCAAGGGGTTAGTGTCCTCACAGGAAATCGCAGAGAAGCGGGTTCAACAGGCACTCGATACCGGTGCTGAAATACTGTTAACTGCGTGTCCCTTTTGCAACATAACGCTCAGTGATGCGGTCAAATCCATGGAAAAAGAAGATTCCATCAAGGTCATGGATATCACGGAGTTGGTTTCCACCTCTCTGTCCGGAGGTTAAAGAAGATTATTGGAACGGATTCATAACACTAAGAGGGGGAAGATATAACATGAATGAAACTGAACGGTCAAAAAGGACTCAGCCATGGAAAACGGCCAACTGGTTTGTCAGCCCGTGGAATTACCTCGCTGAGGTCACCAAGGATTTCCATCCACCCACAAAGGTGAAGATTCATGACATTACCCTGCGCGACGGGGAGCAGCAAGCTGGGATCATATTTACCAAGGACGATAAAATACGGATCGCCGAGAAGCTCTCCGAGATAGGGGTGCACCGCATTGAGGCCGGCATGCCAGCAGTCTCCCCCAATGATGAAGCCGCTGTCAGGGAGATAGTAAAGCGTAACCTGAGCGCTGAGATCTTCTGCTTCTCCCGGTGCATGGTGGATGATGTGAAACGTGCGCTGGATTGTGGCGTAAGGGGCATAGTCATAGAGATACCAGCCAGTGCTCACCTCATAGAGCAGGGGTATAAATGGCCCCTGGAAAAGGCGATAGAGCTCTCCATCAAGGCCACGGCCTTTGCCAAGGAACAGGGGCTGTATACGGTCTTTTTCACCATTGATGCCACCAGGTCCGATCTGAACTGGCTACTGGATCTGATAGATCGGGTTGCCACCGAAGGCCATATGGATGCCTTTTCCCTGGTTGATACCTTCGGGGTACTTTCTCCACAAGCGGCCACCTACTTCACCAGGAAGGTTAAGGAAAGAATCACAAAGCCACTGGAAATCCACTTCCATCCTGACTTTGGTCTGGGAGTGGCCAATACCATAAATGCGGTGCTGGCTGGCGCCGAGGTAATCCATTCCACGGTTACCGGCATTGGGGAGAGGGCGGGCAATACCCCTATGGAGGAGACCGTGCTTGCTCTTTTGACTATGTACGGTATCGATGTGGGCATAGACTACAGCAAGCTCAACGAGGCTGCTAAGCTGGTGCAGGAGCTCTCTGGGGTTAAGGTGCCAGGCAACCGGCCCTTTATAGGCGATGGTGCCTATACCATCGAGTCCGGGATCGTCACCGGTTGGTACAGAAACGTCTTTGAGGATAATCCTACCACAGTCTTCCCTGTGCACCCTGATTTCGTGGGTCACGAGAGACCGAAGATAGCAATGGGCAAGAAAAGCGGGGTTGAGTCCGTTGCCATCTGGGCAGAGAAGCTGGGCATTGAGCTCAACGAAGAGGAGACCCTGGCTGTGCTCATGGAGGTGAAGCTGAAATCCCACGATTTGAAACGGGTGCTTACCGAGGAAGAGTTCAGGGAAATAGCCGAGGAGGTAAAGGCTGCATAAGGATCGTCAACCCAGTGAGGATCAAGGGATTACGGAGGCAAAATACCATGGAAAAGGTGAAATTTACCCAGATCAAGCGACCTTTCATCTGCACGATCATCTCGGATTCCAATCCTACCGATTGCAAACGGACCATCTGGCTTTCAGATTATGACGGCTCAGATGCCTACCAGATGAATCTGATGATGTTGGAGAGGCGATTTCTCAATGAGAAGGATCTAAGGCCCGTATTTCAGGCTACAGCCAAACCAATACTGGTCTGTCACTATCGGTGGGATTACGAAAAACCGCTTCCCATGGATGAGGAGAAGAGGATCCGGCTTCTCATTGATGCGGTTCGTTGGGGAGCCAACGGGATTGACCTGGAGGCGGATGCCTTTGACCCCTCTACCGGACCCCCGGAGTGGAGCGATGCGGCCAGAGGCTACTCCCTTGATCCAGCCTCGAAGCCGAGGGATTGGACGATGAATCCTGATGCGATTCAACGTCAGAAGGAGGTGATCGAGGAGATTCATGGCCTCAACGGGGAGGTTTTGATGTCTGCCCACACTCGGGTGTGCCTCCCTGTTGAGCAATGTGTCTCCATGGCAAGGGAGATGGAGTCCAGGGGGGCCGATATTGTCAAGGTAGTGCGTGTGGATACTAGTTTTGAGGATTTACTTGACACCATGCGTGCCACCCTTGAAATCAAGAGGGTTCTCAAGATTCCATTTATTATGGGGAGCCATGGTGAACATTCGAAAATTGGCAGGGTCGTGTGTCCCATGCTGGGATCGATGCTCGCGTGGTGCACTCAACCCATGACACCCGGAGGATATCCGCTTCAACCCCCCATCCGGGCCCAGAAAACAGCCTGGGAGAACATCGACTGGAGTGTCACCAAGCCGCCTGAGGAACAACGCTGGCTTTAGGCCAACTCTCCGGAAGGTTTCTCCTCCCAGATTATTGCGCACCTGGCGACACAACCAGGTCTTTTCCGTCACCCACTGAATTTGAACAGGGGTAACATTTTAGCTCTTTGAAATTAACTGGTGAATGAGCATGGAGATGTCTTTTTTTGTCTCATGCCCCCTATGTGATGCACCGGCAGGCCCCGGAAATCTGGGCACACGCGCAACGAGACATTGTCTATTAAACTGCTGGGCTGTTGGTGCCCTGATTTCCGGGGCACGCTCATGCCGCCTGTTACGGGGCATGGAGCAAAAAAAGACATCTCCATGCTCATGCGTCTCACCACGGTTAACTATGTGGCCTTGATAAAAGGCCATGAGTAGTTTTCAAAGAGCTAAAATGGTACGAACAGGGCAAATCCTCTCGAAAAAGGTCTCCTCTATTAAGGAGGATCAGGTGAGGAAATCCTCCTCGTAAGGGAAAAGGGTGAATATCTCGTGGCCGGTATCGGTAATCAGTAGATCCGTCTCCAGCCTGGCGGTTTGTTCAAGCAAAGGGTGTCCCGCAAAGGTCTCAATGGCGAAATACATATTGGGTTTTAGCTCTGCCGGGTACTCAAGAGAGTATGCCCTGGAAATCCACATTCCCTCATACAGGGTCAGACCAATGGAATGGGCAAACTGCTGAAGGGTGACGGTTCTGTACTTGTCATCGTCATACACAGGGAATTTTTCAGCCACGTCCCGAGTCGTGTTGCCAGGCTTCATCATCTCGATCCCAGCGTGAAGGGAATCATAGCACTCTTTGTAGAGATCTTTCTCTTGCTGTGTAGGCTTGGCCTCCACCTTGAAACAACGCACGTAGTCCACAAAATAGCCGGACGGCCCCACTGTATTGTTATCGATGATCACCAGATCACCCTGGCGAATAATTTTGTCAGTAGGCCAGCGTCGGTAGGGACTGGTGTTTCCACCGGTAGCCACTATGACCTCGTAGACGATTTCGCATCCTTTCGAATACATGTACTCGGATATCTTCCCGGACAGTTCCCGCTCGGTGATCCCTGGTTTGGCCCATTCATAGCGGGCCTTATACGTAGAGGCATCAGCAATGGCAGCGGACTGTTTCAGGAGTTCGATTTCATCCGGAGTTTTCACTACCCGGGCGGCTGACATGGCGGGCCATGCATTGACCACATTAAGCCCTTTGCCCTGAAATGCGTTGAGTGAAGCCATGTCCAGAGAATCGATTCCAATCCGCTCCTTCTCAACCTTGTGCTCCTTGAGCACCTCCAGGACGCTATCGGCCATACGGTTCACCATCCAGTCCTGGGCTCCCTCGGACCACTTCCAGGTTATGGCTGGACGGATTCTCCCTTCCATCCAGGGAAGATCAATTTTGGCACATTCAATATCAGAGCCGGCGGTCTCAAAGAGAATGGGTTCTCCTCCCCTGGGAAGAACCGCGTAGCGGATGAAGATGTTGTACTTCCAGTTTCCCTGGAAAGATCCGGTCAAGTAACGAACGTTGGCTCCATCATAGACCACCAGCGCACCTAAATCGTGGATTTCCATCTGCTCCTTGGCCCGAGCAAGTCGATCCCTACGCAACTTGTCAAAATTAACCCTCTCCTGCCAGTCAGCGCCGCTTTGGGAGAATACCCTGCGAGCACTATACTCGTGAGGTTTGCCGATAAAGGAAATGTCTTTCACCATGATTTATCCTCCTCTCTAAAATTGCCTAGGATTACTGTACATTTGGAACGCCTGAACCTCCACATCAGGAGGTATGGCGTTCCTGGTTAGATCTCTATCTTGGCCTGTTTCCCTGTGCGCGCCGATTCAATGGCTGCCCGAATCAAGGCAAGGGCAGCCAGGGCTCCTTGCCCGTCGGTCTCCGGCTGGGCCCCTGTCCGGATGCAATCGGCAAACTCGTCAATTTCCTCCAGGATGGGGTCTCCCTCGGTTATGGGAATATCCCTCGATCCAGTCTTCCCCTTTTGGAATATCTGCACCCGGGTATCCTGATCTACCCGCGGCAGCCAGAGGAGGTAGTCCGCAAAGGGCAATTCCGGCAGGGTGACCGTGCACAACAGATTGGATTCTGTGCCGTAGATATACATCCAGTGGGCCTTTGGTGAGGCATAGTTGGCACCCAGGTAGCCTAAAACGCCTGACTCAAATTGGAAAATCGTCGTGGTCACGTCTTCAACAGGCGCCGGGATGTAGAGCTTATTAAAGTAGGAGAAGGCTGTCTTGATCGGGCCAAAGAGATGGTTGAGGGCATCGGCGTAATGGACACCCATGCTCATGAGCGCGCCAGCAGGACATCCGGAGTCGTCTCCACGCCATCGAAACATTTCTGGAGCTAAGGCAAACCCAATATTGTGGGAAAAGTTGGCCTCAACCTGGATAGGATTTCCGATTGCACCTGCATCAATGAGCTCTTTTAGCTTTCGGAATCCTCCCCACCGACGCATGTAGTGTCCGGTCATCAGAACCACACCCGCCCTTTCACATGCCTCGATAATTTTCTTGCCATCGGCGATGGTATTGGCGATGGGTTTTTCCACGAACACATGCTTCCCATGCTGGGCTGCCAGCACCGCTTGTTCGGCATGTACATTATTCGGCGTTATCAGAAGGACCCCGTCAATGTCATCTCTCTTGAGGAGGGCTTCGTAGCTCTCTTCCTGATCACATCCATACCTTTCGCTGAATGCCTTCCGTTTCTCCGGGGTTCGGGTGAAGCAGGTCGCCAGCTTAACCTTGTTGCTTTTCATTACGCCATTGGCAATAGCACTTGAAAAGGCCCCGATACCAACAAGGCCCAACCTCACAGCGCTTCCTTTAGTCATTATGAACTACCACCTTTCTTGTAATGACGCGCTTGATTCTGCATAAATAACGTGCCTTTTACCACTCATTCTACAACATTTTTCGGGTTCATAGAGCCTCATAATCATTTATCTACTCTCTCACCTCACTGGACTTTGGGCTTAAAAACAATTGCAGGTTTGCTCTTTCCAGAATAGGTAAAGCCTGGGGCTTCTGTGACATCCCCATACTTGGCTCTCAATTCCTCTATAGGGCCAGCATCCAGTGCCCTCATGGTGCACGCGCGAACACAAACGGGCTTCCTGTTCTCCACCAACTCCTCCAGACAGAGATCGCACTTCTGCATTGTGGCATTATCCTCGGCACCGAATGAGGGGCTCCCGTAGGGGCAGGCTACCAGGCACATACCCCGGCAGTCAAGGCACCTGCTCGCTTCCACCATGGCCTGCTCCTTGTCCAGACCACGCTCTATCTCCGACAGGTTCCGACGCCTCTCATGAACAGGCAGTTCTGGAATCGCCACGGCCGGTTTTTTCTCAAAGAAGTCGGTATCGAGAAGGGTATATTCTTTGTATCCTTCAGCCGGTCTCTGGGTCTCGAAGCCCATCAAACGCCTATCAATGGCCTGAGCCGCCCTTCTTCCCGCGCCTATGGCATAGGCAACCCTTTCTTGGCGAACCGCGACGTCTCCGCCAGCGAAGTATCTCTTGTGTGATGTAGCGCCGTGTTCATCGATGAGGACTCTTCCCTTATCAACCTTGATCTCCTTGGGCAAGAACGAGAGGTCGAGGTCTTCGCCGATGGCGAAAATAACGGTGTCAGCTGCCAGGACATGTTCAGAGCCCTCGAGGGCATCGAAGTGCAATTTCCCCTCCACGTCGAACTCCATGGACCGTAATCTAAGGCACTCAACACCAGAGACGTGTCCGTCTTTCCCCAAGATCTTGGTAAAGGCACGTGATGGATGAATGATCACACCCTCCATTTCACCCTCCCTGATTTCTGAGAGATCAGCAGGGATGCTCTCATAGGCCTCAGGGCAGGCCAGGTGTACCTCATTGGCACCCAGGCGCCGAGCCATGCGCGCACAGTTAAAGGCCACGTTACCACCTCCGAGCACCAGCGTCCTTTGACCCACGTTCCCTTTTCCAAGGACGTTCACCTCTCTGAGAAAATCCAACCCGCCGACGACCCCCTTAAGGTTCACACCCGGGATATCGAGGCTTCTTTGCTTATGAGCCCCTACTGCCAGGAAGACCGCATCGAACTGATCGAGGTCCTTCAGACTGAGGTTGTGCCCGAGGCGCATATTCGTTTTTATCTCCACCCCCAGGGCCTTGATGAAGGCTATCTCCCGATCCAGAACCTTTACTGGCAGCCGGTATCTGGGGATCCCTATCCTAAGCATACCCCCTGTCACAGGCAGGGCCTCAAACACAGTGACCCCGTACCCACGCCTCGCCAGGTGATAGGCACACGAAAGTCCGGCAGGGCCCGAGCCCACTACCGCGACTCGCTCGCTCTTTCGCTCTACAAAGAAGGGTGGTGCCGCCGGAGCATGTTCTCCCAGAAAGCGCTCTAAGGCATGGATAGATACTGGCTCCTCGACTTGACCTCGGATGCATGCCGCCTCGCAGGGGTGATAGCAAACCCTTCCGCACACCCCAGGCAGCGGATTGGTCTCAACAATGAGCCTCCAGGCCTCTTCGTATTTCCCCTCCTTTATGAGGGATACAAACCCCAGAACATCATTGCCCGCAGGGCACTCAATAGAGCACGGGTGGCCACAATTGTCCTGCCCAATGCATTTCTCCCTATCAACCACCACTACCCCGTTATCTTCCCGCTTTGTGATGGCACCTACTGGACAGACCGCAACACATGGCGCATCTGCACAGTGGTAGCAAGGGCTCGGCCGGAAGGCCACAAAAAGATCCGGGAACTTGCCCTCTTCAATCGTGGAAACCCTCATCCAACTGGCTGGCCCAGCCGGTACGTCGTGCCAGTCCTTACAGGCCACAATGCATGCATAACATCCTGTACACCGGGTCTGGTCAATATAGAAACCCATCTGTTGTACCGCTTTCCCTTTCGCCTGAACAGCCATATTTATACCTCCTCCCAAGAAGCTAAATGTGGAATAGAGCATGGAGATGTCTTTTTAGAGACATCTCCATGCGCAACGTAAAATTTATTTCATGAATAACTCGTAAGCTCGGCGTCGGAGTCAGATGCCAAAGTAAGATTACCAGCTAATCGGCCTTCTCGACCTGCACCAAGGCTGAACTCCAAATAAACGACCCACAGGGTGAGTACTCATCCCTTTCCAGTACATTAGGACATCCTCCTCTATCTACCCCATTCTCATCAGGTTTGAACCAGGCGCCCTGGGGCACATCAACCACCCCTGGCATAATTCGCTCCGTCACCTTGGCGGAGATAATAATCTCTCCCCAATTACTAAATACCCTGACCATATCGCCATCACTAATTCCCCTGGCCTCGGCATCGTCGGCGTTAATTGTCACCTGATTCTCTTCAAGCTCTCTCAGCCAGGGGATGGTATCAAACTGGGTATGTGACCGCCTCATGAAGCGGGAGGTGATAAGTTGCAATGGGTACTTCACAACCAAGGGGTCATCAGGGCCTTCCTGTGGNCTAAACCATTTGGGAATGGGGGGAAGCAGGGGATTATTCATATCCGCCAATTCTTGGNNATAGATCTCGATCTTTCCGGAAGGGGTAGGGAAGGGGTTATTTTCCGGGTCCTCAATCTGCTCCTTGAACGCAACATACGGCTCAGCAAGCCCCACCCTGTAGATAGCCTTTTTCTTGAAGGTCTCCCAGTCGGTGACAGGGCTTCCCTCCGCCATGATCGCATTTCTCAACAACTCATCCTCTGTCATAGTGCAGTAATCGGAGATGCCAAGACGGTCCGCCAATTCGGTCGCAATCTGGAGCTGAGACTTGGTCTCATAGAGCGGCTCGATAACCTTCTTTAAAAAGCCATAGAAGGGTGTCGCCCCCCCGGCAATGATGTCATTCCTTTCAAGGAGGGTGCAGGTGGGCAGTATAATATCGGCAAACCTGGCGGTGGCCGTCATAAATTGCTCCATCACCACCATGAACTCCAGCTTATCGAGCGCCTTGATCCACTTGTTGACACCGGAGAACTGATTTACCGGATTTGCATTTATCACGAAAAGGAGCTTATAGTCAGCGTGATAGCCACCGGACCTGCCTTTGAGAATCGCATCTGCCAGTTTTGCGCCATGGACCCTGGCGTAGCTCCTGGGAACAGGCACCCCCGCCATTTTATAGTTACGGAGGGCAATCTCTCGCGTTGGCGCCTCTTTATCTACCGGGTTTTCTCCTCCCCACGGCATTGGCTTGCCTATTTTGAATGGGTAAAAATTAAAGGGATGCTGGTCTCCAAGAGACCGTGCCGCGGGGTTTCCTCCGTGGTTACCAATATTGCCAGTCATTGCAGCCAGGGTTGCGGTAGCACGATGAAATTGCTCCCCAAAGGCAGTTCGCCCCGGGCAAATGCCACTGATTAGCGCCGCTGGTTTTATTGTGGCGTAGTCCCGTGCGAGTTTCTCAATGGTAGCGGCTGGTACACCGGTGATGGACTGGGCCCACCTTGGTGTCTTGGCGACATTATCCTCCACACCCAGTACATAGTCCTTGAACTGCGCAAAGCCTATGGTGTAACGATCGAGGAAGGTTTGATCTTGAAGGTTTTCTTTGATGATCACATAGGCCATGGCGAGCAGCATAGCAGTATCAGTGCTCGGCCTTATGGGTATCCACTGGGTAGCGAGAGTCGCAGTGGATGCGGTATATCTGGGGTCGATAGAGACGATTGGAACGCCTTTTTCCCTGGCTTGAGCCAGATACCACGTGGTGTTGGTGCTGTGTATGGTGTTTACCGGGTTAATGCCCCACAAGATTATTAAGCGCGAATTGAGAAGGTCGTCTCGGGAATTGTCAACATACATGGTACCGTACTGAACCACCGATGCAAAGGTCGCTGCCTCCCAAGACATCCAGCCCCATGCCCCAGTGTAACCACCGAACATGGTGAGCAATGTTTCTATTACTCCCCCCATGCCATGTAACAAGGTCACATTGCCGCAGCCTATTGGTAAGAGTATGGCAGAATTGCCGTAGGTTTCCTTGACCCTCTTGAGTTCATTCGCTACAGTATCAAGGGCTTCATCCCAGGAGATTCGCTGGAATTCCCCAGATCCCCTGGCTCCAACCCTCTTCAAGGGGTACCCGAGCCGGTCAGGGGCATATATTTTCTGGCGCAACGCATGCCCTCTAAGGCACGCCCTAAGTTGGGGTTCCTCTCCGTCATCGGCCTCGATCCGGGTAACGACACCATCCTTGACATGAACCTTTAAAAGGCAAATCCCACCACAGTGATGTGCGCAGATACTCCATTCCACCTTTTCTTCACTGGCTGATTTCTTCTTAGTTTCCTTATCCATCTGGTTACCTCCTGTACGAACTTATTGATTCTCTTAAGATTCCCCACATCAACTTCCTGACAGGCCTTTGATTCCCATCACCCCTTTGCTGGGGCCTCGTGGCACATCAAATCCCGCCATGGAGCTCACAGCCCGCGTCAAAATACTATTGCCAAAAACCTATGTCAATACATAAATTCGCAAATTCGCACATGCACCCGTCTCAGCCCTCTTTCTTCCGTGAGGACGATCTCTTGGCCTTTCTCTCGATCCCGGCCAACTGTTCGTAGATTTTCAAGACGACCGTTGCATCGCTTTGATCCCAACCGCAGTAATGAGCCTTGAGCAGGATCTGATGGTACAGCCCTGCCACAGGTAGCACAACGCCCAGGTTCTTGGCACTCTCCAGGGCGAGCCCAAGATCCTTGACGGCCAGCCACACAGGACCTTTCGCCTCGAAATTACCTGCGAGCATGTCCCTACCCCTGGCCGCGATCAAATCGCTTCCGGCAGCCCCAGAAATCAAGACATCGAGCATGATATCAGGGTCGAGACCAGCCTTGATACCGAGCACTAACCCTTCAATAGCGGCAGCCTGATTGAGGAAGAGGGTCTGGTTCACGACCAGCTTGAGCATGGCGGCGTCACCATTCTTCCCCACATACACTGTCTTTTTACCCACCTTATCCAGCACTGGCTTGACCTTGTTGAAGACCGACTTTTTGCCTCCGGCCATAAAAACCATATTACCCACCCTGGCCTGGGCTGAAGAGCCTGAGATAGGAACATCCATCCAATCGATCCCCTTTTTTGCGAGCCTCTGTGCCATGAGCTTGGTTTCCCATGGGGGTACGGTGCTTGTATCAACAATAATCTTCCCCTTTGGTGCACCCGCCAAGATGCCTTCTTTGCCCTCCACAACCTCCCGTACTATGTCCCAGTTTGGAAGGGATAACATAATGAGATCCGCTCCATCTGCTGCCTCTTTGGCAGAGTTCACGGACGTGAGACCAAGGGGGACCAAATTGGACATCCGTTTCAGAACGATGTCAAAGCCTGTCACATAATACCCTGCCTTTAAGAGGAAGGTAGTTATAGGGGTTCCCATCGCCCCAAGACCTATGATCGAGATATTCTTTATACTCATCGCCGGTTTCCTCCTCAGAAAAGATGTGGTTTGGGATATCCTTCAATGATTTCGATGCCTCTACCCTAGGCTGTCCAAGGGTATGTATCAGGCTAATGCCTTTTAGGCGCTTTTCTGAGCGCCAACAGTATCTTCTCCGGAGTTGCGGGAAGTTCTCTGATCCTAATTCCCACGGCATCGTTGATTGCGTTTATGATGGCAGGTGCTGTGGCAATGTTGGTGGCCTCTCCAAGTCCCTTGGCTCCAAAGGGGCCTGTGGGTTCATCGCTTTCCACTATAATCGCATCGATCTCCGGGGCATCCATAGCGGTAGGAATTAGATAGTCTGTGAAGTTAGGGTTCAGGGTGCGTCCCTCCTCAAGGAGTATCTCTTCCGTGAGGGCCTGTCCAAGCCCCATGAGTATTCCTCCGGTTATTTGCCCTCTCACCAGCTCCGGGTTTACCGCTCTGCCCACGTCGTGGGCCGCGGTGATTCTTACCACCTTGGCCAACCCAGTTTTGGTATCTACCTCAACCTCTGCGATTTGGGTGGCACTCACATAGGCTGGGAATGGGTCACCCTGTCCTGTCTCAGGGTCCAAAAGTGTGTTTGGCGGGTTAAAGTAAGCAGTAGCTACTACTGGCTTACCGTTAAGTTGGTAGGAGGTGAAGGCGAGCGTACCAATTGAAATACATTTTTTGGGCGTATTTTTCACAGAAACCCAACCATCTTCGGCCTCTAAGGCCTCAGTACTCACAGAGAGTTTTTCAGCAGCAATCTCAAAGAGCATTCCCTTTGCCTTGTCTGCCGCTCTTCGAATGGCATTGCCTGTTGCATACGTAACCCTGCTCGCCACGCTTCCGCTACAGTGGGGTGTGATCTTTGTATCGCCTGAGACGAGTGCAACAGTGTCAAGGGGCATCCCCAACGCTTCAGCCGCTATCTGGGACAGAACAGTATCAGAACCCTGGCCCATGTCAGCAGAGCCTACCAAGACAACCGCAGAGCCGTCAGGATTCACCTTCACCACAGCAGCGCTCGGGTTAGGCTTCTCTGTCAGGCCGATGGGATAGAGCATACATGCAATACCTCGTCCCCTCTTAATGTGAGGGACACCGGTCTCTTTCTTGTACGGTTTCTCCCACCCTGCAGCCTCTGATGCCCTTGCGAGAGTTACCTTAAGCTGTTCATTATGGAGCATCTGTCCCGTTGCGATGCGATCCCCAGATTCAAGGGCATTTCTAAGCCTCAACTCGAGGGGGTCTACCCCCAGGATTTCTGCGATATGATCCATGTGGCTCTCTACGGCTGCCATCACCTGTGGGACGCCAAAGCCTCGCATGGCACCGCCTACGGTATTGTTGGTGTATACCAAGTAGCCATCAACTTTCACATGGGGTATCTTGTACGGGCCAGGGGCAAATATGCTCGCCTTGGTTATCTGGGACTCTCCCAGTTGCGTGTAAGCCCCGTTGTCTGAGATCATGCTCACTTCCCTCGACAGTAGTGTGCCATCCTTTTTCACCCCGGTCTTATACTCGAGGAAGTAACTATGTCGCGTGGTGGAGCCGGTAAATTCCTCCTCCCTTGTCCAGGCCATCTTAACCGGTCTTCTCGTCTTCATAGCTAGTAGGGCAATGTAGGGCTCCAGTGAGACCTCGTTTCTACCCCCGAAACCACCCCCGCACGCGGCGTGTATCAACCTGATTTTGCTGGATGGCATTTTGAGGATTCGCGCGAGCTCTCCGTGAACGTTAAAGAGCATGGCCCATGATGACCATATGGTGAGTCCTTCTTGATCATTGAAAACGGCGACCCCGGTGTGCGGTTCCAGGTGGCAATGTTCCATTTTCCCTGTGGAGAAACTATCCTCAATTATCTTGTCTGAGAGCCTCAGGCCCTCCTCCACGTCTCCAAAACGTATTTTGCGGTGAAAACACAGGTTTCCACCCTCGTGGACCTTTGGGGCATTAGGCCTTAATGCCTCCCTGGGGTCAAAGACCGCGGGCAAGGCCTCATATTCCACATCTATAAATTCTAAGGCCTCTTCGGCGATTTCTTCGTTTTCAGCTGCCACAGCAGCTATTGGGTCACCCATATATCTGACCTTGTCCTGGGCGAACACGACTTGATCTTTAAAATTGTAGCCATAGGCATTAAGGGGCACATCCTCAGCTGTTATTACCGCCCTAATTCCTGGAAGGCTCTCTGCTCTGCTGGTGTCCACCCTAAGGACTTTCGCGTGAGGATGCTTGCTTCTGAGAAGTTTTGCGTAGAGCATTCCTGGGAACTCAAGATCATCGGCATACCGAGCTGCCCCCAAAACCTTATCCATCGAATCTCTTTTAGGTATTGATTTTCCGAAAATCCTGTAACCCGCTTCGGTCATGCTTTTCACTTCTTCTCAGAATTTTTCTTGGAGGCCTCCAGGATGGCTTCGATTATGGGAACGTAGCCGGTGCACCGGCATAGGTTTCCGGATATCGCCTCCTGAACATCTTCCCTGGTAGGGTTTGGATCCTCATCGAGAAGGGCTTTCGCCGACATAATTATACCCGGAATGCAAAACCCACATTGAACCGCATTACTGTTAATGAGGGCCTCCTGTAATGGATGAAGCGTGTCTCGACTACCGAGACCTTCGATTGTGAGCACATCCTTTCCATTGGCCTTTGGTGCGAGTATGAGGCAGGAATTCACAGGTTTGCCATCCATGAGCACGGTGCAGGCTCCACATTCCCCTGTGTCGCAACCCTTCTTAGCGCCGGTCAGCTTTAATCTATGGCGTAACACATCGAGTAACGTCTCATTGGGTTTGACCTTCAGCTTGATCGTGCTCCCATTCAAGGTGAACTCTATCTCCACAAGATCCTCCTTCATCATCTAGCGCCCCCTGATCCTCTCAGCAGCCCTTTGAATTGCCATTTCAATCAGGGATTTCACGACATCTCTCCGGTATTCGGCCGAGGCGCGGATATCAGATATAGGTCTGATTTCAGTTGAGGCTATCTCTGCGGCTCTCGTGATATTCCCCTGGTCGCACGCTTTCCCCTTGAGGAAGGCCTCGGTCTCAATAGCCCTCATCGGTGTAGGTGCAACAGAGCCCAAGGCTATGCGGACATCCTCAACACAGTCCTTTTTCAGTTTCACCACTACCGCTACATTTGCTACGGAAATATCGTGGCCCACTCTTCTGCCAACCTTCATAAATGCCCCGCCATACCCATCTGGCTGACAGGGTACAATTATTTCGGTTACTAGTTCACCGCTCCGGAGCGCGGTCCTCTTCACGGATGCAAAGAAGTTCTCTATCGGGACTATCCGTTCGCCCTTGGTACTCAAAATTTTAAGTCTGGCTCCAAGGCTCAGCAGAGGGGGGGCTGTATCGGCGCCCGGAGAGGCATTACAGAGATTCCCACCTATGGTACCCATGGTGCGGATTTGAGGTGTAGCCATGGAGCGGACCGCCTCAGCCAGAATGAAGGTTTTCTTCCTTATAACTGGCGAGGCCTTGAGGGTTCGAAGCTTCACCATAGACCCTATCCTGAGGGTTTCTCCCTCATCCCTGATGTAGTGTAACTCTTCAATATTCTCTATATCAAAAATGTACTTTAACGGGGGCACCTCTCTGGTTTTGAGTTGGACAACCAAGTCCGTTCCCCCTGCCATAATCTTTCCCTCGGAACCGAACTTTTCGACCAGCGGTAAGAGTTCCACAAGGGTTGATGGTTGAAAATATTTAAAGGGCTTTATTGTGCGCAACGCCATTTTAAATGCCCCTCTTTGAACAGGGAGTGATTACACTTTCACTATGTGATCCATATCCCTTGACGCTCGTTACAACTATTCCCAAGGACATAGGGCATCTTCCCTCGGGGTGGTAAGAATTGGCCTTTGGGTGAGGCCAGTATAGGCAAAAGTCCCTTGGGCGTCAATGGAAAAGCCATTGTACAAAATTACTGAGAAATCTCTTGACAGGACTATAACCAAGTAATATGTAATTGACATATTTGCATGACTTAGCCCGCGGAAGTTCCGCCGCGGGCTCTAGCTCACATGATTCTTGGAAAGGAGGTGATCCATAGTTTAATCGGGCAGGAGGATCGTTTAGGTTAGAATTAGATTAAAATTAGATGAGAAAAGGAGGTAAAAAAATGGCACAAGGTACATATGAAAAGTTTTTGGAGGCACATACCCCACCAAAGGATACACCAATTTATACTGGACCATTGGCTGATACACCCATGGATTTTGAGCATCCTGTGCTTGATTGGGATAAATATGCCTACCATAAGGGATGCATGACCCAAGCAGTTGATTGGGACGAGAATATAAACTATGAGCGAATGAGGAATTATCGCCTTGAGCGTACCAAAGAACAATTAAAGGCATATGATGTGGGTGCGATCCTTTCGATAAATGAGTGGAATACCCGTTACATTACCGGAACCTGGACACCACACTGGACCACCCCTTCCTCTGGGTTGCGGTATTGCCTGCTTGCAGCAAATGCCAAGGGGCCGATTGTGTATGAGCAGGCAGAGATTGGGTACCACACTCGACAGATGTGCCCTTGGCTTGACAAGGTTAAGGTAGCTGTCACAGGCACGGGCTGGAGCAGTATAATCATCGGCGTGGACGCCCAAAAGGCGCAGAGGGATAAGCTTATCAAGCAGATAGCGGATGATCTTAAGTCTTACGGTATGGANAAGGAGCCCCTGGCGCTGGATGTTGCAGACCCTGGATTAATTGAGGGTTTCCAGGATGCGGGAATCAAGGTGAGCCTTAAGGGTCAGGAGCTGATGTTTCACGCCCGCAAGATCAAGAATAGGGATGAAGTAGAGTGCTTGCGCATAGCTGCTGCAATTGGGGACGCCGAGTTTCAGGCCCTTAAGGACATGTTAAAACCTGGCGTACGTGAGAATGAAATTGTGGGCACGATGCACAAGGTTGCCTATGACCTCGGGGGTCAGGTATACTCGGGGATTTTTTGCACCTCTGGTGAGTTTAGCTGGCCCAACTCTCGTGAGACAAGCGCGAATCGCATAGTCCGTCCTGGCGATATCATCTATGCTGATACCTACAACAGCTCTTACAATGGCTACAAGACATGTTACTACCGAACATTCTGCTGTGGTAAGGCGACTCAGCTGATGAAGGATGACTATGCCAGAACACTGGATTGGCTATACGCCTCTATCAGTGTAATCAAACCTGGTATTACTACGAGGGAGATAGCCGAGCAGTGGCCTGAGTCTGATAAGGTCTGGAGCGACATCCTGATAAAATATGAGGACCAGACCGCTGGAAGCAACTGGATGCATGGTATAGGGCTCACTCTCTATGAACTCCCTCTCGCGTGGCGCGAGGTATCCCTTAAGCACCCGCTGCCTATAGAGAAGGGCATGACCTTTGCGATTGAGACGCAGCTTGGAACTATAGGCAGTGGCGCGGCACGGATTGAAGAGATGATCCATGTCGTAGATGGTGGGGTTGAGGTGTTAACCAAGTGGCCCATCGGCGAGATCACGGAGGTTTACTGATAGATCACCTAAGAACCACAATCTTACACCTGGATGTTTCACTTATTATGGAGAGCATTAAATAGTCTGCAATCCAGGCAATCGAACAAGGGTCACGGGGTCTTTAGAAAAGACCTCATGACCCTTTTCTGCCCTGATCAGATACAGTTAGCGCAAACAATATCATGCGCTCGGTAGTGATACGGAGGCGCTTTCCCATAACCTAGGCCGGATGTCCAGGGGAAGAACTTCTGAACGTGTAAAGGTTCCAAATCCGCCAGGCCGGGGGCCAGGGTTTTTGCTTTGGAAGGCAGATAGTGAAGGAGCAGGCTATGCGTTTTGCAGTGGATACCGGTGGCACCTTTACGGACTTGGTTTTTGAGGACGACTCGGGCAGCCTCCACATGTTCAAGGCGCCGACCACCCCCCATGACCCGGTGGAAGGCATTCTGGACGCTGTCCGAGCTGCGGCTGAGAGCATGTCGGTGACCACGGAGGAGTTGCTTGGTCGAGGGGAGCTTTTCATCCACGGCACCACCCATGCCAGCAACGCCATCATCACCGGAAATACGGCCAGGACGGCCTTCCTCACAACGAAGGGCCATCGGGACATCCTCGTCATTCGGGAAGGAGGGCGGCTTGAACCATTTAATTTTGCTGTGCCCTTTCCCAGGCCTTATATCCCTCGAGCGCTGACCTTCGAGGTGCCCGAGCGCATCAGCTGGGAGGGCAGGGTTATAGAGCCCCTGGACGAAGGGGCTGTCGTGGATATCATCCTCGGACTGAAGAAGCTTAAGGTGGAGGCAGTCGCGGTCTGCCTGCTCTGGTCCACCGTCAATCCAGCCCATGAAGATCGGGTCGGGAAGCTTCTCGAGGAGTACCTACCAGATGTGCCCCATACCCTCTCTCACGTGCTC
>JGI2171J19970_10000354_pt1 | contig 23627 bp, 19 predicted proteins | sample DeeMarSWOR324_28_FD_19970 | JGI IMG/M metagenome (IMG submission 19970) | reverse complement strand
CTCCTGCGGTGATACCTATCGTGGATTCTCCCATACAGCCGATCATGCAGGGCATATTGGCTGCTTCGGCTACGGCGGCTATTTTTCTCGCTTTCAGGATTCCTCCGCTTTTCATGAATTTGATGTTGATTAGATCTGCTGCTTTTTTTCTTATTACGTACATAGCGTCTTCAGGCGAATGAACGCTTTCATCGGCCATCACTGGGATAGAAGAGTTTTTCTTCACTTCAGCTAAGCCTTCGATGTCATCTGCCTTCACGGGCTGCTCCACGAATTCCACGTTTAAGCGTTCAAGCTTTTTCAAAACTTCTATGGACTGACGCACGGTCCAGCCTTGATTAGCGTCGATTCTGATTGTCACATCAGAGCCAACTGCCTTTCTTATCCCTCGTATTCTTTCAAAATCCTCTTCAGGGTTCACTCCGACCTTCACTTTTAAAGCTCTGAAACCCTTTCCGATCACCTTGACAGCATCGCTAGCCATTTCTTCTGGTTCCTTTATACCCAGCGTAATGTCGGTCAGTACTTCTTGACGAAATCCTCCGAGGAGTTCGAAGAGGGGCCTTCGTGCGGTCTTTCCCAAAATATCGTGTAAAGCCATGTCTATAGCCGCCTTTGCACTTGGATTTTCAGCAACCACTCGATCCATCGTTTCTGCGATTTGCTCAATTCTCAGCGGCTGCATTCCAACCATGCGTGGCGCAATTCTATCTACGGCTTTCAAAACTGTTTGGGGAGTCTCATGCGTTACTCTCTTAGATGGAGAAGCCTCTCCTACCCCAACGACTCCGTAGTCTGTGTATATTTTGACGACTATGTTGTGACTCTCGGTGCTGGTGCTAGGAGCTATTCTAAAGGGTTCATGGTAACGAAGTACGATGGAATAAGCCTCTATCTGTTGGATACTCATGTCTAGCATCTTGTATATTGTTGATTTACGGTATGAAAAGATTTGTTGTGATAGCTACCTTAGAAACTGGTGGGGCTGCCCGGATTTGAACCGGGGTCCCGAGAGCCCAAGTCTCAGAGCCTAGACCAAACTAGCCGACAGCCCCTCACTAAGCCGTGTCAAGTGAAACTCAGACCGTAGCGTAGTATTTTATGAACGGCGGTTTCTTAATATTTATCTTCCGAACGCTTTAATTTAAACAATCTTAAAGTGTTTAACTGTCTATTGTGGCCTCCGTTGCCTAGTTGGTTAGGGCGTCAGCCTTGTAAGCTGAAGACCCCGGGTTCAAATCCCGGCGGAGGCTCCACCTCTGGTTCTGCGTGTGTGAGAATGGCATGTTCAAAATTTGTCTTGGCGGCTCTCTACACGTTTTAGAAAAAAAGATTGTGGCTTAGAAAGGCTAAGTTCTCTTCCGAGACAGAATCACTGAAGCTATAGAACCGATAGCTGCTATGAGAGCAAATATCATGGTGATGATGGTCCAATTAAATGCTCCAAGAGTTGTTTGTTCCTTGATGGTTTCAACATCACTCTCCATGGTGCCGAGGGTTTCATTTATACTGGCTATTTTTGTGTTTATGGCGTCAATGTCGCTTTCCATTGAATCCAGCGTTTCTTCCAGCATGTCAGCAATTGTTCCGCTCACTTCTTCGATGTCGTTCTTCAAGGTTTCGATGTCTGTCAGTAAGGCATCTAGTCTTTCGTGTAGTCCAGATAGAGTCAAATCTCCGTATGTCGATGGGTCGGACCATGAGGCACCTAGAGGCCAATAACCATCAAACTTGTCTACATCTTGGTTGTACACATATATTCTGAAGCCGAATGTGTCACCTTTTAACGTGTCTGCCTTCAACGGGCTTTCTTCCAAATCTATTGCAACCTCGTACTGCAAATGCCCACTTGAGTTGGTGAACTCCTTCGATACGCCTGAGACAGGACTCACAACTGTGCATCTAACTACGCCCTGTATGATTCCGCTGAACTGTGGTGGACTTGTTCCAGGGTTTAGCCAGAAGTTTCCTTCACCACTTGGACACTCTGTATACGTCCAAGCGCCATCGTGTGCTCCTNCTGGTTCATCATCAAAGTATATACCCAACTGTGCTCCGCTATCTGGAAAACATGTTGTGTCATTTTCGTCGTCGACAGCGAGGTAAAGATATCTCGCATCGTTCATAACGTATAATGTGACGTTTGACATTATCCCTGTGTCTGCAATGTCTGCAGTCCATGCGTTATCCCATTCTTCTGCTGAAATGGTTCCATCGATTGTTGGAGGACTGGATGCCCAAGGCGAGTAGATTTCGAAGCCTGGTGCGTGAGCATCGGTTGAAGCAACTAGGCAAACACTACTAATCATCAAAATCAGAACTAACATTGAGAGTTTTTGCAGTGCAAACTTCTTTCTGACAATATTCATTTTCTCATTTCTCCGTACTGTGTTCTAAATGGTTGAAAGAACGGTTATGTAGAGGAATCGTTAATAAGATTTTCTTCACTATGCCTCATTTTCTTTTCTTAGGACCTGCACAAACAAAAAATCGAATACTTGTTTGTTCCTCTTTCTTTTTCAGTTTTTCATCCATTGAAATTTCGGTGGTGCCGGGGGCGGGATTCGAACTCGCGACTTCTGGGCGTGGCCCCTTTTCTAACACACTCTCCAGATTATGAGTCTGGCGCCCAAACCAAGCTAGGCTACCCCGGCTATCCATGTTTTCAACAAAATGCAATTCGCGTAGCAAAGATTTAACTGTTTATCCATAGCGGCTACTTGCTTTCCAGCTTCTGAACTGTTCCGACGCGAGTGCCCACGTAAACAATATCTGCCATCTCAGTGAATAATCCTGTTTCAACTACACCGGGAATCGATTTCATCTGCGAATCCAATTTTTTTGGTGCATTGATGGGCCCGAAGTCAACATCGAGGATGAAGTTGCCATTGTCCGTCACAACTGGTCCAACCTTGCCTTTCGCTTCTCGCAAAACGGCTTTCCCACCCTTCTCTTGCATTTTCAACATAACTGTCGGCAGAGCAAACGGCAACACCTCAACAGGTACCGTGCAGTTCACTCCTAGTTTTTCTGTCAGTTTTGTTTCATCTGCCACTACTACAAATTGCTTTGCGGCTGAGGCAACAATTTTCTCTCTTGTTAATGCTCCGCCCATGCCTTTGATTAGGTTTAGTTGTCTGTCGATTTGATCTGCGCCGTCTATCGTCAGGTTTAACTGTGGGTGCTCATTCAACGTTGTTATCGGGATTCCACAGTGTACCGCCAGCATCATGGCTTGATAAGACGTTGGAACTCCTAAAATCCGCAATTTTCTTTGTTGAATTTTTTTCCCTATCTCTTGAAGGGCATAGGCGACTGTGCTACCACTGCCTAATCCAATTATGAAGCCGTTTTTGATATGTTTCACCGCTTCCAAGCAGGCTGTTTTTTTAGCCTCTTCTCTCCAGCCCACGTTTTCACGCCTCAACCTCGATTTGCCCCAGCCTTTCCAGAACCTTCTCCACCTCGGCTCTAATCTCTTCAATTCTTTTCTCAGCCTCAGTTTTGCTTGGACGTGAAGCCCGTTTACGTTCTCTTTTCGTCTTTTTTTCTGGCGATATGGGGGTCGGAGTTGGAGTGGGAATTGGCACTTCTTCTACAAGTTCTACTCCGAGGTGCGACCTTACGTCCTCAATTTTTTCGTTCAGTTCATCAAAACGTTCATTAAACAGTTTAACGAGGTCTCCCTGCATCTCTTCTAGCTCGTGTAAGGCAACGACTGATTCGTCTCGAGACATCAAATCTTTGATTCTCAGCATTCTATCCTTGTATCCTTGCGCTAAGAGGTCCCGCTCTTCTTCGCTTATTTTTCCCTCTACTTGAGCCTCATAAAGACGACGTATAGCGTAGCTGAGAATCTCCCTTTCTAGGTTCAGCATTTTGAGTTCTTTCTGCGCCTTTTGAGTTTCCTCCGCTGTCACAGTGTGTTCTGTTTTTAGTGGCCACCTTTCCGCGACTTCAGTCGTTTCCAACGGTTCTTTCTTTTTCTTTTCTCCAGTTTTCATTGCGTAAAGTGTGATTATAACCACTGAAACTGCTGCTGCCGCGAGGATTATGTAGGGCCAAAGCCAGAGGTCAAAGGGCACAGCGGTTACCTCTACAACACATCATGGTTTTGTCTTGTTACATATATAAAGTGTGTGAGAGTGAAGCCTCGGGCGGGATTTGAGCCCGCGACCTCCGCCTTTTCGGAGCTTTACCAAGGCGATGCCCTAACCAGCTAGGCCACCGAGGCTCTGACAAATATTTTAGGGTTTCTCGGGTGCTTAAAGAGTTTTGTTTATGTGCACATGTGCGAGGCTCTCTCTACAGGTGGAAGGAGTTTAGAAATGTTTTATTTTTGGCTTACACCTTAAGACTAGGTATGGCGGGGGTTTCCAAGCCTGGTCTAAGGAGCGAGGCTTAGGACCTCGTGGCGAAGGCCTTCGTGGGTTCAAATCCCACCCCCCGCACTCGAATTCTGCTTGACTAAGCTTGTTCTAGGAAAACAAGGGGTCTAGTATGTTTTGTGCACCCAATAATTTGAACAAACGTTTACGAGTGAACAAGCACTTTTGATTTTGGCTGAAACTTAAGGGCTTTCAGTAAGTCGTTTCGGCTATGTGTCTTTGAACTGTTTCTTGTAGAGGCGATTGTACATTCCTTTCTTTTTCATGAGTTCTGTATGATTTCCTTCCTCTACGATTTTTCCTTCGTTGATAACTACGATGTTGTCTGCGTTCCTAACGGTGGAAAGTCTATGGGCAATAACGAGTGATGTTCTGTTTTTCAGGAGAACTGTGAGAGCCTTCTTTATTTTTAGTTCGGTGTATGGATCAATGCTTGATGTTGCCTCATCTAGAATTAGGATTGGAGGGTTGCCTAGAAGAGCTCTTGCAAAAGACAGCAGCTGCCTTTGCCCAACGGAGAGTCTGACTCCCCTTTCACCAACTTCGGTCTCGTATCCTTGCGAAAGGCTGTTTATGAATTCGTGGATTCCAACAGTCTTTGCAACCTGTTTAGCCTCATTGTCGGATGCGTCGAATTTCCCATATTTTATGTTTTCCATAATCGTTCCAGAAAAGAGGAAAGGCTCCTGTAGAACGACTCCCATCTGTTTGTGAAGAGAATTCAAGGTTACTTCTCGAATGTTGTGGTCATCAACTGTTATGGTTCCTTTCTGAGGTTCATAGAATCGGCTGAGAAGCTTCACAAATGTGCTCTTTCCAGCTCCTGTTGGACCTACAATGGCTAGTGTTTTTCCCGGTTCAACGTGGGTGTCTATATCTTCTAGTACGGGGCTAGCTGGATTGTACCCGAAAGTTACATGGTCAAAAACGATTTTTCCTTTTACGTTTGAAAGCTGAATCGCATCCAAGGCGTCTACGATTTCAGGTTTTGTATCAAGAGTAACGAATATTCTTTCTGCGGCAGCCATAGCTGACTGAACAGTGTTGTAGAATATTGTCAAATTCACTATTGGTCCGAAAAACTTGGTTATGTAAAGGAGAAAGGCTATGATTATTCCCACGGTTATTCCTCCGCCTATGACTAACATTCCACTGAACCACAAGACAGCACACGTTCCAATAGCTCCAACTATTTGCACCGCGGGCATTAGAAGAGCAAAGAGCTTACCAGCTCGAACGTTAGCTTGAAGGTTTTCCACATTTGCTTGCCTAAAATCTTTCATAGCATCTTGCTCTCTTGCAAAAGACTGGATTTCTCTCATACCTGAAATGCTCTCTTCAAACCTACTTGTGACAAACGCTATTTTCTTCCGTGTGGCCCTGTAAGCCTTTCTAAGCCTAGACTGGAAGACAAACAACAGTAATAAGAGAAGAGGTATAACCAAAAATGCGGCTAAGCTCAGAGGTACGCTCAGCCAAAGCATTATCGCTACGATGCCTATAAGGGTCAAAACGTCGCTGATCATTGTAACAACTCCTTGTACAAATACCTCGCTCAAAGTGTCTGTGTCATTGGTAACCCGTGAGATTATTTCACCAGCTTCAGATCGATCGTAAAAACTGAATGAAAGCTCCTGAAGATGTGAAAACAACTGAGCCCTCAATTCGTTCACCATGTTCTGTCCCATCCAAGACATCTGATATGTCCGCTGATAGTCAGAGGCCCAATTGACGAGATAAATGCCCACTAGAATTACAGAAATGAATGTTAGTCCGGCAAGGTCTCCGTTCGCCATGTAGTTGTCAACGGCAACCTGAAGGAGATAAGGAGGCAAAAGCCCGGTTAAAGAAACAGCAAGTACGGTAGCTACTGTGATTATGAATCTCCGCTTATACTTTAATAGGTACCTAAGTAGCCTCGCTATCAGCTCTCTATCTGAAATCTTTCTTGTGTACCCTTCTTCTTCGTAATCCAAGCCAAATCTAGGCCCATGCCTAGGTCCACGCCCCACAGGGTATCCAGTCATTGCCTAGCTTCCTCCTGTTCCGAGGCTACATGCCCAGGCAAGGCTTCAACAACTGGCTTCTGCGTTTCATACAGAGTCTGATAAATCTGATAATAGACGCCCTTCCTCACCATAAGAGCCTTGTGGGTGCCCTCTTCCACAATCTTTCCTTTTTCGAGAACAACGATTTTATCCGCGTTTCTGATTGTTGAAACTCGCTGAGTAATTACAAAAGCAGTTCTGTTCTTAAGCAAGGCCTGTAAAGCCTGCTGAATCTCATACTCAGTTTCTACATCAACGCTTGAAGTTGAATCGTCTAGAATGAGTACCCCTGGATTCGTCAGCAGAGCCCTTGCTATAGCTATTCTTTGTCGTTGACCGCCCGAAAGCGTTACTCCTCTCTCCCCAACCCTTGAGTCATAGCCGTGGACCAGGGATGAAATGAACTCGTGAGCTCTTGCAACTCTTGCTACCGCAACTATTTCGTCCATTTTAGCTTCTGGTTTACCATAGGCTATGTTCTCCCTTATTGTCATGGAAAAAAGGAATGTTTCCTGCGCAACTATGCCTATTTGTTCTCGGAGAGACTTGAGCTTAACATCTCTAACAGGGTATCCGTCCACTGTGATTTTTCCTGAGGATGCATCATAGAAACGGGGGATTAGACGGATGATAGTGCTTTTTCCAGAACCTGTTGCTCCCAGAAGGGCTACGGTTTCTCCAGGCTTTGCTTCAAAGGTTACGTTCTTTAGAATAGGTCTACCTTTTTCGTAGCTGAAAGATACGTTGTCAAACCTCACGTGCCCCTTCAATTTGGGCAGCCTCAAAGCGTCTGGCCTCTCTTTTATCTCCGTCTCCGAATCTACAACTCTGAAAATTCTGTCTCCAGCAGCCATGGTTAGGTGATAACCGGAGATGAACATACCAAAGAAACGCATTGGCATAACCAGCATGGCTAAATATGCGTTAAACGCAACTAAAGCTCCAATAGTCAACATTCCCGTGATTACTTCGAATCCTCCGTACCAAAAGATTATGATTGTGCCTAATCCGATGAGAAAACCTACGATAGGTATGTAAAACGCCCTAATTTTGGCTGAGGCTAACGTTGTTTGAAAGTACTTGTCATTCTTAGACGTGAACTTTTTTCTTTCAAAGCCTTCTTGCGCAAACGCTCTTACAACTCTGATTCCTGCAATGGCTTCGTGTAAGACGGAGGTTAAGCTACCATATTGCTCACGCATCTGTGTAAAGAGTGGTCGTATCTTTTTTCCAAATGAATAGAAAGTAGCAAATATGAAGGGCATTATTGGCAAAAGGAAGAGAGTAAGCATAGTATTGATGGAAAACATCGTATACAATGTTACAACAAGAAGGATAATGGAGCTCATGAGAAAAGTTAATTGGAAACCTAAAAACATGCGTATTCTATCCATGTCAGTTGTTACTTTCGACAAGAGCTGACCTGTGTGAGTTTTGTCGTAAAACGCAAAGCTTTGGTTTTGCAGAGAAGCAAACACATCGTTTCTGATATCATAAATCACTTTCTGAGAGAAGTAAGTGTTTGCGTACCGCTGAACGAAAGAAAACAAGCCAACCACTACTGTGAGACCTATTATTTCCAACGTTAAAATAAAAAGCATACTCTTGCCTAATTCAACATCTAATTTGCCCTCAGCAAGCGGCGTAATAACGTTGTCAATAGCTGCTCTGGTTACAAGAGGAATCTGCACACTCACAATTGTACTAACTAGCATGCAAGCTACACTGACTAGGAAAAGGGACCAATTCCTTGAAATATACTGGCAGATACGTGTAAAAGTGCCCATTCGCACAGACGCCTTTTTTGCGTTATAGTTCTTTACAATCGTGTTTCTTTAGTGTTTCACTTATATTACGTATTCTCCATTGCTTTTTGCTAGTGGATTAATCCGAAAACCGCACCCTGCACATTGTAATTAACCATTTTTGTCTCTGATCTATCATAGATGAAACAATTTAAATTCCCATTTCAGCCTCAATAGTGAGCAACGACTTGAGGTGGTATAATTGGACGATTGGTTGTTGAACATCTACATACTGAACCTGATGGTTACGCTAGCCATGTTCATAATCCTAGTTTTTCGGGCATGGATAGAACACAAAAATTACAGGCTCATGTGGAAGGAGATGGAGTGGAGAAGAACCTATGAAGTAGTAGGCAACGTGTTAAGAGCAGAGAAGGACTTGTTCACAGGAGTTGAGGGTGGGAAAGAATTGTACGACATCCTTTGTGAAATGTTCAAAGCGACAAAAAACAAATAGATTTGTATTAATACTCAAGGAAAATGCCAGTTCAAAATCATTTTCTTCGGTGCATTAGAATTTTCTCTTCCATATCGGAGCATGGGTTTCGTTAAATGTCTCTGAGACCGCTGAGAAGTGATGTAAAGCCCTTTTTCTAGGATTCGCTTGTTTTTGACAGCCGCCTTCTTCAGCTTAGAGGAACGAAAGCCGCATTTATCGCATCTATATCCTTTTTCTTTCCCCATAGACTTCATCCGCTTACTGCAACGAGGACATTTTGGGTTGAAGAAAACAATTTTGGGAGCAAGGTTCAGAATCCGAATTTTTTCAAGATTTATTGTGGCTAGATGCTTTGAAGAGATTGGGCGAACGCCACCGTAGGCTTCGATGAGGTCCCCCGCAATCAGCTTTTTAGCGACTTTTCGAAGTGTCCCTGTTGGTTCATACGCCGCGCAATCGACCTCTCCGTTTTCATCCTTTATTCTGAAAATCACGTGCCCTCCAAGGATAATTTTAGACTCTTCAACCAATTCCCCTTGAACAACTACAGGATTGAATGGTTGTATTTCGCTGATTGAATCAGCTCTTCGTAGGTGAGCGTCGGTTCCATGGTTCGTGCGAAAAATCACCCACCTCTCAATAGGTTCTTCTGAGCGAACCATCTCGTGGGCTCGTTTGACAGCTTCAGGACTCTCCCCTCGGATGCCATAGAGAATCGGGTCTGGGCCTCTCGGCGTTATGAGGATTCGATTTTTTTCTGGGTCTACGTTGTTGAAAGTGAGAGGTAAGGTTTTCTCGTTCATTTCCCTAACGGATAAGGCTTGTATTCTTCTCGGTGTGCCACGATTTTTCGGTGTTCGATATGTTATGACTTCGTATGTGTGGTCGTTTTCCAGCGTTTCTCCGATTGCGGCTAGTCCTCCGATGATGCCGCGTCCGTTTTTGAAACCTACGGCCTCGGCTTTAATCATTCTAACGAGTTTCAAGGCTTCCTTCATTTTCACAATTCCCTGTATCGTCTTTTTGGCGAAAGCTCTAAGCTCATCTGGTATGTTGTTCAGAAAGAAAACTATGCCTGGGTCCGTGCCAGTATAGCTTAGATCCGCGTTTTTTTCAACTGTGTCAATTGTGGTTTCCATGATTTCTTCTACGAGTTCTTCGTTGCATTGGATTCGTAGGCAGAGGGCGCCGTTTCCTCGTGTTTTCCATGGAACGTTTGGGTTGAGTCGGATGAGGTTGGGGTAGTCGGTGAAGGAGGCGCCTATTTGATGTAGTTTCGTGACAAGAAGCGCAGCTACGTAGGTGGTGCAACCCATTTTTGGCGAATCAGTGTCGTCGAACCCTATGTGCATCCTAATCATTTGGTGCCAACTCAGCATTTACCCTGAAAAGACAATTGGCAATAAGAACTTTAAGCTATGAGAAACCGTTCCTTTGGTTGATTAAGCATAAAGGAAAAAAGGGAAGATGGAGGTGAACCTACGATTTTTCTTCAATTACAATCATCGTCAAGGTTGATCGAACCTTGTCTAGTCTGCGAACATGCCACGTCACTGTCTCTTTGAGTTTATCCATCGTATCAGCCGTAATCTTTGCTACGACATCGTAGACGCCGTAGACCGCGTTGGCTTCTACTACGCCCTTGACTTTTCTGAGGGAATTAAGAACCTCGGTCTCCGCGCCTATCTCAGTATTTATCAACACGAAAGCGGTTGGCATACTTAATCCTCCATGGCTTTATGATTAGTTTGTACCCTAAAATATTTTTGCTTACTAAATGGTTATCTCCCTCAGCAGACTATAGAGAGAGTCGTGGCAATGGATATGATGAATGATAGGATGATAACGAGCAGGGAGATGCGCGCCTTGGAGCTGAACTCCGAGTATTTTGGAGTTTCAAGGCTACAACTGATGGAAAACGCTGGACAAAGCATCACTGCTGAAGTGGCCTCACGGTTCAAGCCTAACAAGACTAGAGTCGCTATTTTCTGTGGTTCTGGTGGAAACGGAGGAGATGGCTTTGTTGCGGCGCGCCACCTCACATGCCTAGGTTTTAAGGTGGATGTAATACTTGCTGGAAAGTCTGAGGATGCTATGAATGAGGAGACGCGGAGGAACTGGCTTGCACTACAAGCACTGAAGGATACCGTTGCCTTACATGAAGTACGTGACTCTTCACTCATCCCAAGCGTCAAAACTGATGTTGTTGTGGACGCTTTGCTCGGGATAGGTTTGAAAGGGGCCTTGCGCCCACCTCTCCTACAGCTAGTGAAGAAAATCAACGAAATGAAGGCGTTCCGTCTTTCCGTAGATGTGCCCACTGGACTAGACTCGGATTCTGGAAACGTCTTTGGCGAAGCCGTTAGAGCTGACTTAACGGTTACGTTTCATACAGTGAAATCGGGTTTGGTGAAGGCAAAGGCGAAAAAATACGTGGGAGAACTGCTTGTTAGAGGCATAGGTTTACCTCATGAGTTTGAACGGTTCGCGGGTCCTGGCGACGTTTCGATATTGACCAAGACTCGTCTCGCCGAGGCCCATAAGGGTGATTTTGGCAAGCTCCTAGTAGTGGGCGGAAGCGAGGTATTTTCAGGTGCACCAGCTCTCGTGGCTCTGGCAGCTCTTCGTACTGGAGTGGACTTGACTTACGTCGCAGCTCCGCAGAAAACAGCCCACGCGATTTCGTCGATGTCTCCTGACTTGATTACTGTGAAGTTGGAAGGTGACCATCTTAACCCCCGCAATGCATCGGTCATCAAACGGTACATGGAGATGTCGACTGCAGTTGTCATGGGACCAGGTTTGGGGCTTCACAATGAAACCAGAGATGCTGTGATGAAAATTTTGGAAATGATGGAGGAAGAGAAAACTCCGCTGTTGCTAGATGCTGATGGGCTTAAGGCGTTTGCTGAGTATAAGCGAAAGGCAGGCCTACCTCTCGTTTTGACACCTCACGCTGGAGAATATCAGTTGTTGACAGGTAAACAGCCGTCAAGGGACCTGGAGAAACGAGCTGAGGAGGCGCAGAAGACCGCACGGAAGCTGGGCGCTGTGATCTTGCTGAAAGGCCCTGTAGACGTGATTTCAGACGGAAAACGAGTTAAGCTAAACTTTACGGGAAACCCGGGAATGACGGTGGGTGGAACCGGTGATGTTCTGTCTGGAATCGTTGGAGCGTTCTTGGCGCAGAAAGTTGACCCGTTTGAGGCTGCGGTGGCGGGAGCGTTCATCAATGGAGCCGCTGGAGACTTTGTGCAGAGTGAGAAGGGTGATCACATGGTTCCAACGGATATAATAGACTGGATTCCACGAGTTATGGTGAATCCTATGTCTCACATAAAGGTGCGAAAAAGTGTCCCAAAAGGACGTTAAGATATGCGTGTATCATGCAGGGCAGTGTGACCCAAAGAAATGCTCGACATTGAAGCTGAAGCGTCACAATCTGGTTAAGGTTGTGCGTCATGTGGGCCGACTGCCCCGTGGGGCTGTTATCTTAAATCCATTCTCTGAGAGGGCTTTTTCTCCAGCTGATTGCGAGAGAATGGAAAGGAAGGGTTTGGCTGGTATAGACTGCAGTTGGGTCTATGCAAATGATGTGCTTAATCTCTTTACACATGGGGCTTCACGTTGCCTGCCATATTTGATTGCAGCGAATCCGGTGAACTATGGTGCACCCACCAAGCTGAGCACGGTAGAGGCTTTATCCGCAGCCTTATACATCACTGGTCATAAATGGAAGGCCAAGCGGTTGCTTTCTATTTTTAAATGGGGCCCAGGCTTCATAACGTTGAATCAGGCGCTTTTGGAGAGTTATGCTAAAGCAAAGGATAGCAAAGAAATAGTGAAGTTGCAGAAACAGATCATGTCTCAACGACATGCACATGGATAGCGATCATAGCTTTCCCTTCACTTGTATGGCATGAAGAGCCCAGAGATAGGTTAGACCTCCTACAATTGTGAAGGGAATACTTGCCAGCAGAATGTTTACCAGAAACCATGGTTGGATTGGGGCTCCCACAAAAGTGTACTGGCGCATGGCTTCAGCAGCAAGACTAAGAGGATTAGCTGACACAACGCTGACTAGAAAAGACGGGAGGTGTTGCCTAACTACATCAATCGGATAGAACACTGTGCTCAAAGTCAGTAATGCGACTTGTACAATTTGTTGGAAGGCGAAGTAAAACTCCGCGTGGGTTGACGCTAACGCTGCAAGGGTAGCTGCGATGCCTGCCAATCCCATGGCGAGGACAAAGAGAAATGGCAGAAGAATGAGAGTACTCCAAATGGCGTGTGCTGGAAGAACGAGAAGCGCAATCAACAGGAGAGAACTTGAATACACTAGAGCAGCAAGTCCTCCAGCAAGCAGGTAGGCAATAACGACTCCCTTGGTGCTGATAGGTAAGGATAGGTAATAATGGATCACCCCTTCGCGGATGGCTAACCATATTCGTCTCCCCGTATCCAAGGCAGCCACAAAGAGACCCATAACGACAACCCCGGGAACGAAGAATTGGAAGTAGTTAAAATCCATTAATCTACGATAGACTAAGGCGACAACAAGCATATCTGAGAGGTTTAAGCTCAGGAGAACTGCCATAAGCCACTTTGTTCTGAAAAAGTAGGAGAAATCATTGCCAGCCAATTGCAATATTCGCAGCAGCTCTGTCATGCGCTTTTCACACCTTCCACCAAACGTTGTAAGAGTAGCATGCCTAAACCGAGCGTACTGACTGCCAAAGCGGTGAGAACTGCAACCGCATAAATCGGATCTAAGAGCAAGGTAGGGTCAAATCCTAGGAAAAGACGCACCAAGTCAGCGCCGTAAGTTAAGGGACTAAGAATGGCTACCGGCACATAACTTGGCGGCAGGAATATAAGTGGATAGAGCACTGTGCTGAACCGGATTATAATGCTGCTCAGGCCGACGGTGATGGCGGTGTATATGTCCGTTGATTTGAAAGCTATGAAGGATAACCCCAGCATTAGACCCGCAACACCGAAACCTAAAACGAACAGCGTAACTATTGCGCCTACCACTGAAATGAACGTGAAATTCCCTATGAGTGCCAAGGTTATGGCTAATGGAACCGATATCATCAGAGCTAGCTCAATTCCACCCTGCAGAGCTATTGATAAGAACAGTTTTGAGCGGGAGATTGGGAGGCTGAGGAGATAAGGCAGCCGTCCTTCGTGGGCATGTTCGACGAAGTGGCGTCCCGTGTGGGAGCCTATGTCAAAGGTCATCATAACCACGAAGCCTATTGCATAGAATTGCTGATAGTCGCTTATTCCAGTTACGAGCTGTGATATAAGGGCCCCGTAGATACCGAGTTGTATCGTGAAAGTCAGCCATTCCATAGTTATCCATATTGGCGGTCTTAGTTCGTGTTTTAGGTCGAACCAGACCAGTCGAATGATGTTATGCATCTGTTGCGGTCTCCAGTACTTTGCCTGTGAAGTGCAGGAAGACATCGTCTAAGGATGGTTCTGTTACCCTCACTGATAGGAGGCGGGCTTTTCTTTCGTAGCACAGGCTTGTCATTTTAGGCACCCACGCTTCAGCTATTGAGACATGGGCTCGGTATTGGTTTTCGCCGGTTGCCAATAGATTGACGGTGCCTTCAATCTTGTACAGTTCTTCTCGTAATTCTTCTGTGTTGTTTGGTCCCTGTTCTAATTGCAGTTCAACCACGTCGCCTCCCGCGATTTTGTCTTTCAGGTTTCTGACAGTGTCGCAGACAACACTTTTTCCTTGGTCCAAAACAGTCACTCTGTCTGCTAGGTACTCCGCCTCACGAACCTCATTTGTCGCAACTAAAATCGTAGAACCTTCATCTCTCAGTTTACGTATTTGCCCCCAGATTTTGCGTTTCCCTCTTAGGTCTACTTGGCTACTTGGTTCGTCGAAGATGGCAAACTGTGGGCGTTGTATCAGAAGTTTTGATACTTCCAATCGTTTAGTCTGTCCTCCTGAAAGGTGCATGAATAGTTTGTTGCGTGCTTCCCACAGCTCTAGGTCTTTCATGATTTCCTCTATCTTGGCGTCTCGTTCACTTTTGGGTACGCCACAGATAGCTGCATGGAAGTGCAGTATTTCTGCTGGTTTGTGTCTCCAGAATCCTCTTGCCTCTTGAAATGATATGCCCAAGATTTGGCGGATTTTGGTTGGCTGTTTTGTTACATCAAGACCCATTACTTGGGCTGCTCCTGATGTAGGTTTCAGGATAGTTGCAAGGATGAGGAGGAGAGTGGTTTTTCCTGAGCCATTTGGTCCTAACAGGACCATAATTTCTTTCGGGTCTACTGTGAAGTCGAGACCCTTGAGTGCTTGGGTCTTACCGTATTTTTTTATCAGGCCCTGGGTCTCGACCGCATACACTTCTTGCAGACTCCTTTCTGTTTGAGTTGGTTCTTAAACAGCATAGCAAACTGATATAAAAACTTGTATGTGCATCAACAAGATGGTGTCAAGCTCTGGAGGCTTGTGTAAGGCTCCGTGAATTTGACCTTGCTCAGTCTATGGTCGATGTTTATTCTTATATGCACACATGCGTGTACCCGTTAAAAGGGGCGTTCCTCTAACGGAGTTAGTGTGCTGTCGTAACCGGTTCTGTTCAAAGACAGCGTTCAGCCAATCGAGCTGTCAAGAGAACTCCTAAATCGTCCAAAGAGCAGTTTTGCTATTCCATGTCAGTTTGCGTTCGTCGTCAATTAACACGTAAGATGAAGATTTTCTCATGTCCCTAATCATGTCCCAATGAACAGGGGAATCATTCAACTGCGACTTGTCCCCTTTACCTAGAACATGAAGCTTGTAGGCGGATCCGAAGGCCATGTGAACCGTTCCGCCGATCTTCTCGTCGAAGAGAATTTGCTTGGAAATACGTTGTATTCTGGGATGAAGACCAAACGCAATCTCTCCTAGATGCTTTGCACCTACATTCTTCGTGAAGAAGTTATCCAAATAATCTTGTCCCACTCTTGCTTCCCACTCCACAACCTTGCCNTTTTCGAATCTTAACTTGATTCCACTNACTTCTGGACCACTTCTGTAATACTGAGGCAGCNTAGGAAAGGTCACAACCCCTTCTACAGAGTCTTTTCGGGGGGCATTGAAAATCTCGTCTGAAGGAAAGTTTCGTTTTCCATCACTTTTGATCCATCTGTGACCTTTAACAGACATGAAGAGGTCAGTCTCATTTTCTCTGTCAACTAGTCTGAAAGTTTTGCATTCATCCAGCACTTTTCTTTTCAGTTCATCCTGCTTCTCTGAGACAGATTGCCAAGCCTTTGCCGGTTCATCATGATCAAATAACATGGTTTTCCAGACATAATCTCTGTATTCGTCATAAGGCATGCCCATATCCTGTGCGTACGCTTCCGTTGGAAACAGAGTAACACACCATGGAATCACGAAGTCCCCTCCACTGTCAACCTCGGAAAGTATATCTCTGTAAGGTTTCACAGCGGCAGATCTCATTGAAATCCTTGATGGGTCAACGGTTGCCATCGACCTAGTATTTGACTCACTCCTTATGAAAAGCCGGGCTGCAATGTGATCCACTCTCTTCAACGCGGCCAGAGGCTTTGAATTCAATACAGCGTCAGAAGCTTTCGAATAAAAAGTGTGGCTCTGCCAAGAAGAAGTCATATCGAGGAAGACATTGCCTCCCTTCTCAAAGATTATTTCAGTAACGAGCTTTGCTAAGTCATCAGCTGGCGGTTCATAAGTTATGAGTAATCTCTTTTGACCATTTTTCCACGCCTTGGCAAAGTCAACTTCGCCTAAAGAATAGTTCACAAGAGTGTCTGCAAGCTTCTTCAAATACGGATCTGTCATGCAATTCTCATCGTCTTTCACACATTTTAAGCTTGTGTGCCGCTAGAAAGCAACTGAAAAGGCTCTGTCGCATGCAGGCATCTTAACAACAAACTAAGTATGCGTACGTTGGTCACGTAGTAGGGGCGCCATCTTGTCTATGGATTCGTATTTCTCGTCGCTGAGAACTATAAAATCTTCAAATTCACAGGTTTCTTTGGGCAGAAGTAAAACCCTGGAAATCACGAATAATTCCAGCATAGTCTTTCCTATGTCCAACGAAAGTATTGTCGACCTGTCAGTGTTCCCAGCTATCAACCCCAGCGATTGCTTCTTATTCTTATTAACCACGACCGCCCATCCCTTCTCTGGCTCAACACTGGAAACTGCAAAACCTTCAGCCCGCTTGAAATAGAAAATCTTGTCTCCTCTCGGAAAGATCACATCGTTCTCTTGGAAGACTCCACCAACGTTTGGAGAAAACCAGAGACAATTGTTAAACTTGAAGCTTGCCGATGTGGGGTTTTCGAATTTACGCTTGACTTTGACAACGTTGCTGAAGGGTAGGGTCAAGAAAGCAACTGATCCCCGTATTCCTTTCATTTCTTCCTGCTTCTTTGTTTCGTAGTTGAATTGGACGCCTTTCCAGAGTCCTTCTTCAATGGGTTGAGCCTTGAAAGTCTCTTCATGTGTTTTTGACTTTTGGAAGTTGAATTCATCGTCCATGTAGAATGACCTTATTCCGCCTGAATAGTTTTCCAGAAACACTTTTGTTTGTATGTTCGGGAAGCTTGTTCCCAGCTGGTTCAATGCAGAGTCTTTTCCTAGAGAGTATAGGCATCCTGCAAAATCAGCGCTGGCCTTGAATTGGAGTAGACCATTCGAAATTTTGAAGATGTTTTTGTCTTGTTCTTCTTTGGTGGTAACCTCTGTTGATGTTTGATTTTGTTTGGATAAGAGACAGAAGTGTAACGGAAAACAGATTTCTTGGTTTGGGGCTGAGAAGCTTAGTGTTCCACTGAACACCCCTAACTCAGCGTCAGATGGAGGAGTAATGGTTATATCTGTAGCGAACGTTTTGTTCGCTGTTACGTTCTGAATTTCTACTTCGCTGGGTTGAATTTTCCATCCTTCAGGAGGGGTGATTGTTAGCTTTCCTGTGGCTGGTTTGTTTCTTGTATTAACCACGATGAGTTGAGTTTTCAATTCATGGCTGTCGAACAGCACAGTGTCAGCTACTTTCACGTCGAAGAGTGGTTTTACTCGGATTTGGGGCGTCTCTTTTGGAGAAAGTCTCTTGCCTACAAGCGATTCATATCTTCTTCTAATGGTCTGCCAGTTTCCCTTCTCGATCACATAGTAGAAGGCTGAAGTTGACACTGACTCTCCCGGCTTTATTTCCCCCAGCTTATATTCTGGCAGAAGGTATGAGCCGTCTCGGGCTCTGATTTTGAAAAGTTTATCTTTGGACCATATCTGCCCAAAGCAGTAGTTTTGAACCGAGTCTTCGAAGCATGCCCACGATTCAGCATATTTGTTTGGGTCGGTTGGCAAATCTGATTCTGAAACGGGGAATGCTATTGTTTCATGTTCTAGGATTCCAGCGTCTAGCGGAACGACTAATTTTGAGTACTCACTTCCTATAAAGGCCCTTCCAAAGATTCTGGCGTTCAGTTCGTATGTTACTTCGGGATTAGTGTTGACAACTTTAATCTGGTCTTTTATCAGCGAAGTTCCAAAGTAGAAAGTCAACGTTCGTATCATTTTGACGCCGGGTTTGTCTTGATGTGACCGAGAAAGAACTAGTTGAAGCCCTTCCGGCCTTTCAACCAACTCATAGTCATGATAAACCGGTCTTATGAAGCCGAATGGAGGACCGACTCCGAATCCACCACGAGTCCATATCTTTTGTGGTCCTGATGGAAAGTCTTTATAGGTGATTTCGAGGAGTGCTCCTCGGAGGTACATTGACGCCATTATGCTTTGGTTTTCAATAATTATCGCTCTTCCTCGTCTTGTTTCTCCAACGTAGGAGACCGTGCCACCTGGCGCCAAACATTTGACGTGAACTGTCTTGATTTTGGTCTCGATCTCTGAGTCTCCGATCTTTCCTTTCGCGAACAGTTTTAGAGGAATCACAGACGTTGCCTGATCGCTTGATATTTTTACCTTGACATTGAAGCCAGCATAGCTTTTTGATGGTATTTCCACTTGAACTGCGTGTTCTTTTAGAGAAAGTCTTTCTTGTTCGTCGATCATGCAGACTTTTCCGACAAAAGCGTCTTTTGAATTGTTGTATATGTTTAGCTGGATCGTTCCTTCGGTTCCTGGGCAAGTGACTATAGAGTCGGGTTGGGTTGTGAATTCGAGGGGCGCAAGAACGCGCATTCCTACTTCAAGAGGGACCAGTTCACCATTGATGATAAGGTTTGCTCTAATGGTCTTTTGTTTTCGTTCAATGTCTGGAATTTCGACTTCTGGGCTGACCACAAATCGGCTTCTGAGTTTAAGAGATTCTCCTGGCTTGACGGTGAAGGACTGTTTAGGATGTTTTGTGAAATTTAGACCTTCGAAGCCAGAGAGAAACACCGAGCCTTGAATGCCGTCCTTCGTGCTATTCTCGATACTTATGACTAGGCCCTCTTCAACGCCCGAAATCACTTTGTGATCTTTCAGCTTTGCGACGACAGATAAGCGTTCGTTGTTCATGGTGCGTTCAATTCCCATGATAGATCTGCCGTATCTGTCGATCCAGACCTTCAGGATGTCACTGTCTTTGGAAAATTCGTACTGAAATACGTCCATCTCTTCGAGTTTGATTTTGTCTGGGGCAAGTTCCAGCTTGCGCTTCTGAACGGAGTACCAGTCATACTTAGTTAAGAACTGCTTTGCCAGAGGGAAGTTTCTGATCCCTGGAATGTAATCTTGCATTCTAACACTGGTTTCAGGTATCCAGAACATTCCAGATTTCTTGTACAACGGCACAGCCCTAAGATTTCCAGCCCAAGTGTCGAGGTCAACCCGTCTAAGGTTGTTTTGAGTCGCTATTTGCAACGCCCTAAGGATTAGAGCCTTTCCATGTTTCTTTCCAAGATAGTCTGGGTGAGCACCAAAGACCCCTATGTAAGCGGCTTCTGGGTCTTCATAGTGTGGGTGAAGGGTACAGATTCCAGTAAACTTACCTTCATGAGTCGATACTAAGAGAGAGATGTTTTTGACAGAGACAGGGAAGGAGTCAAGCACCCTTTCAGCAGTGTACGGTACGCCGCCTGTGAATCCTCCAGGCCACAGTCCCTCCTTATCAAACGAATTGAAGAGATCGGCGAGTTTGGAAGCGTCTTCTCTCTTAAACTCGATTATCGTAGGCTTGACACTTTGTGGGTTGTTCATTCACTAGGCTCTCCCGGTCTTATGGCACAAAGGAATATTGAAGCTTCCGTCAATAAACCTTAACGAGATTCAAAAACCTTTCGTTGCAAGATAGGCTCGTGTGCTGGACGTAACCCGCCTTTCTCCTTAGTAATTTCTTGTGTTGTGTCCTGTTCTCATCTCTTTTAGAGGGTTATAGGTGGTGTATTTCTTAGAGGGTTTCGACTAGTAAGTCTATTTATACTATGGCGTTTCCTTCGTGTCTTGCATGCACCAATTAGATCGTCTTAAACAAAAATAGGGAAGGTTTTGTACTATGGTTCTGGTAGTTCCCAGATTAGCACGCGGAGTTCGTCAGCTCTTCCTCCGTACTGACTAACCCGAATCGCGTCCGGTTCTTCGGTGTAGCAATTCCAATAAAATCCTTGCATGTCTCCCGTATCCAAGTAAGTGTCACCACCATAGTAGAATTGATGAACCATAGGTCCGCCGCTGCCTGGCCAGTCTCTATACCATTTTGCCAATATGTAGACGAAAATGTCGCTTGTTCCCAAGTTGTGATTAAACTCGACAACAATCTGGCTGTCGGTTGTTACCCAACCACTGTCATAGTCAGGATTGAGGATTCCAGCGGGTCCTTGGAGGCCTTGTTCACCNTGTAATCCTATAGGTCCTTCAGGTCCCTGTAATCCTTGTGGTCCAGCTTCACCTTGTGGTCCGAACGAATACTGCATTGAAATCACTGTTGAAATTAGGCTTGATGCGAGAACTGCAATCACAATACCAGCAACGAAAGTTCCCATAGTTATTCCCTTTTTGGTTTCGCTCATTTCCTTTGACACCTTGGTTTACGGGTTTGCAGTAAATTGCTTAAATAGCTTATGCATGCGTGCGTAGGTTCAGAATAGGTGGTTTTCTACTGTTGTGGTGCTAACGGGTGCTTGTTACAGTTCGTTTTCTGTGTGATGCATGCTGGTCTCAGAAGGGGGTATCTTGGAGAATTGAAAGTAGGGGGGAAACAGAATGTTTNCTCCTAAATTTGTTGCGCTGGAGTTTGGGATTTGTACTTCCAAAACTTCTCAATTTTGCTGTTTTTCGTCTTTTCAAGAGGACAGCTCTTAGAGGAGCGTTTATTGAAGGAACGTCTTTTGTGTTTCTTGTTGGTGGGCATGCATGCATATTCCAGTAATAAAACTATTTTCTGTAATTCGCGTACACTGTTGCGGATTCTTCATCCATTCTCCCAAGTTCTACTGCTGCCAGTCGCTTGACCTCATCGGTCGTCATTCCATCCCACGCTGCGTATTCAACTTTTTTGGCAACCTTAGTTGCATGTTCCTCTTTAGCTCCAGCTCTTATCAAAGAAGCTTTCAGTTTGGCCCAATCAAAATCCTCAGCATGCCTGTGTGCACGTTTGTTCACCTTAACCAAGAAATCACCTCCTACCGATTTCTATAGTCTTGTTATGCATTTCTCAAAGAATGATTAATCTGTTTTATGAACTACAGATTAGGATTCAGATTCAGACTAAGAAGACACTTTGCATGCATGCAAAATCGTGTTATGGTAACCATGCTTCTCAATAGTTTGTTGCTACTGTAAAGAAGTCAAAGAGGTCTATAATATTGTATTTTTCAGCTATGTCAACATGAGGATTCCAATCGGGACCTTCTGGTTCAGATCCATAGGCTACGGCATGCATGCACTCCAAAAGTCTTGGACAATTCTTAAACGGTTTCTTCCAGCATGTCAATGAATTGGCCTGCCTGCTTCATACCCTTCTGCCAAAATGCTTCGGCAGTGATGTCAAAGCCCAATTCAGCGCTCAGTTCCGTTGGTGATTTGCTGGATCCTGCAGCCAAAATTCTCTTGAGCTTTGGCACAAAGTCTTTGCCCTGCTCCTTGTAGAGTTTGTACAGAGCATACACGTAAAGTTGGGCAAAAACGTAAGGATAGTTGTAGAAGCGATAGTTGGCCATATAGTAGTGGGAGAGCTTTGTCCATTGCCACTTCATAACGTCCAACCAATCAATGGCGTCCCCACAGATTTTGTCTCTTGCTTCCACCCACATCTTGGCGATAGTTTCGCCGTCCAGAAATTTGCCTTGTTTAATAAAAGAGTATAATTCTTTTTCGAGGAAGAACCGTGCAGAAACATGGAACGCTGCATGGCCAAACTCGTCCCACATATACGCAAGAATTGCCTGTCTTTCCTCTTTTGTCTTAGTCTTAGAAAGCAAGTGCTCAGCTAAGAGAAGTTCACCGAAGATGCTTCCAGTCTCAGCGATACAGCTCCCTATTTCACAGTTGCTGGGCTTCTGTGTCCTTGAGTAAAGATAGGCGTGGATGGCGTGTCCCAGTTCGTGGGCTTGGGTGAAGAGGTCTCCTATTCTATTGTTGAAGCTCTGCAGAACGTAAGCGCTCTTTCCTGCAATCCATGATGCACAAAAAGCTCCTGCAGTTTTGCCCTTTCTAATCTCGCCGTCAATATGGCGTCGAGCGAACATCTCATCAACCCATTCTCCTATTTCCTCGTCGAATCCCTTGTACGTCGCCACTATTTCTTCTCGAGCTTCGCTCCAACTGTATTTTTTCTCTGGCATTTTTGGCAGAGGAGCTGCCAAATCATAGTTTGCCAACTTCGGCAGATCCATCAACTTGGCCTTCATCCTGAGATACCTTTGATACAAACCCGCATTTTTCTCAATAACCTTCATGAGGCTTTCAATAGCCTGCTTGTCAACATCATTGGCAATCACGCTTTGAGTCAAAGGGTCTGGATATTTGCGCAGCTTGCACATTTGAATGTGATCTTCGCAAACCGAGCGAACCGCACTTGCCCATACAATTTCATCCTTTCCCAAGTTTTCATAAACTGTCTGATTGGCTCTCATTCGCAAATCTCGATTCGGACTCTGATACAACCCCACCATCTTGCCATAAGGAAGAGTTTTCATCTCCCCCTCAATATCGATGTCAAAAGTCCTTGTAGAAAGCCAATCGCTCTGGAGCATCTCCCACGCCTTAATGCCATTCTTATCCTTGAGAATAATCAAACGCTCCTCAGTCTCAGAAAGCATGTGAGGTACCCTTCTCAATATCCTCTCAAGATAGTGTTTGTACTCCGCCAACGCTGGCTCATTGATCAAGGACGGGTTCTCGGAAAGCAGATTACCTAACTCAATATCTATGAAAGCCATCTCCTGCCTAACCCTTGTAATCGTCTTACGGGTAGTCTCGTTAAGTTGTTTAGCCACCGCATCAGTAGAATCGGCGTAATACATCAAGAGGCAATACATCAGAGCCCCCTCAAATCTAAGGAGGTGACCATCCTTCGCTTCCAACATCTCAACCAAGCTTTTCACTTCAAGGCGAGCGATTTTGCCACGATATTTATGTCTGAATTTTTCGGCTTCAGCCACCATCAACTCCAATTGCTTTTGAATCCAAGCAGAATCAGTGCTCTCAACAAGTTGCGAAAGATCCCAAACCATCTCTTCAGTCATAGCAATCAACCAGACNGGTCTCTTTCCAACTGGGTTCTTATTAATANNNTGCTCATCCGCTGGTGACAAGGTGTAGGGTCAAACCGCAGAACATGGGATTACCCTGCATCATCGGTTCAAGGACCCCAAATACACGCGAATTTTCCTTAAAGGGCGTGTGGGATTTCGACAGAAGGCCATTAGTTAATGTTGTCGAAAAAAGGTTAGCGCGCATGATAAGCAAAGATTTTTTGCATGCATGCATTCTTGATAA
>JGI2171J19970_10000353_pt1 | contig 23648 bp, 18 predicted proteins | sample DeeMarSWOR324_28_FD_19970 | JGI IMG/M metagenome (IMG submission 19970) | reverse complement strand
TTGAAGAATGGAAATCGTATCGTCGTGCTCAGAAGAAAGTAGCCTAAAAATATGAACCGTACGAAACTGACTAACTGGAAACGGCACTAGTGAGCCGGGCCAAGCTCGATACGGATAATGCCGGACTCAAGAGATCCGACCAGACGTATCGCGAGTGGATCTATCGCCAAGCGTTCCAGATGGGTAGACACATCATAGGCTACGAGGTGCAGAAAGTGCTTGCGGCAGTCGACTGGCTCGAAAAAAGAGACGAATCGGCTCGGATTGGCGTCGTCGGTTATGCCGAAGGCGGTCTGATTGCATTCTATGCCGCAGCCATAGACACACGAATCGATGCAGTGCTGGTTAGCGGTTACTTCGATGCGCGCGAAGAAGTCTGGGCCGAGCCCATCTATCGCAACGTGTGGAGCCTGTTGCGACGATTCGGCGATGCAGAGATTGCCTCACTTATTCTGCCGCGTTCGCTCGTGGTCGAATACAGTCCTGCGCCTATTGTGATGGATCACAAAGGTGATTGGCGTACACCGGATTTCACCTCGGTCTCGCAGGAATTCCATCGCATATCAGCGCATCCCCAATCTACAAAACCAATTCTGATCCACGACGCCAGCGCTCCAATCGGTCCAGGCTCGATTCGAGCGCTCGAAGCATTCGCACAGGGACTCGGAATCAAAACCAGCATGGTTCTCTCGGACGAAATTCCCACGGAACGACGAAGCGCATTCAAACCCAATAGCCGGCACAAGCGGACCGTACAACAACTTGAGAATCACGTACAATCGCTTGTACGAGCATCGGAACACGTGCGTGACCGGTTCTTTCTATACGAAGTCATGCCGGAACTGGCTGAACGTCGCTGGAGTACGAAACGCCGCCATGCCACGCATTCGGTGGAGCAATTCGTCAAAGGCGCCAAGCCTTTTCGTGAGCGGTTCCACACTGAGGGGATGGGGCGCTTCGACGAACCGCTTCTTGCACCAAACGCGCGCACGCGCCAGATCCTCGAGATGGAAAAATGGAGAGCGTACGATGTTGTGCTCGATGTGTTCCCAGAATTGTCCGCCTGGGGTGTGTTGGTTGTACCCAAAGATATTCAGCCCGGCGAGCGACGCCCGGTCGTGGTCTGTCAACACGGGCGCAACGGCGTACCGCGAAGCACACTCGATGCAAACAGTACCGCCTATAACAACTTCGCCGCGCNGCTGGCTGAACGAGGTTTCGTCACGTTCGCCCCGCACAATCTGTACCGTGGTGAGGATCGCTATCGCTGGCTTGACCGCAAAGCCAACACGGTCAGAGCAACGCTCTTTTCATTCATAATCGCTCAGCACGATCAGATACTGCGCTGGCTGGGTACACTGCCGTTCGTGGACGGCGACTGCATCGCGTTCTATGGATTGAGCTATGGAGGAGAGACTGCCGTGCGAGTGCCGACTATTCTCGAGAAGTACTGTCTCTCGATCTGTTCGGGTGACTTCAATCAATGGACACGCAAGGTCGCAGCGACCGATCAACCCTTCAGTTTCATGCGGACCATTGAGTGGGAGATGCCTTACTGGAATCTTGGACACACGTTCGACTACGCCGAGATGACCTACTTGATGATACCACGGCCCTTCATGGTCGAACGCGGCCACCTGGATCTCGTGGGCCGTGACCGCTGGGTGGCCCACGAGTATGCGAAGGTACGTTGGTTATATGCCCAGCTCGGCATTGCCGATCGTACGGCGATTGAGTTTTTCCAAGGTGGACATAGTATTAACGGCGAAAGCACGTTCAAATTCCTGCATAAGCATCTGGACTGGCCCATTCCGTCGGATTAGCCCCTCGGCTTGTCCGATAGTGCTTGGAGTGTGTTCACAGAATCTAAAATCCCCTTTGCTGTCCGCTTGGTATCGATTCTACTACCGTAGCGCACGTTTCTTCGACCAAAAGTGTTCGATCAACCAGCGCAGATCTTCGTTATCGGGTGAAGGTGTATCCGTGCCGGAATGGGTCGCGGGGTTCTCCTTGTTTATCTGAATAAATTCGAGTGTCCGCTTATCCATCCATTTGCGCCGGTCGGCGTGTCCGTCGGCGAAACCGAACGTGCTTGATTTCAAATGGTAAGACGCTAATGGATCGTAGAATCTCCAATTATTGGCATTAAAGGGGGTCTCGACACCTCGTAAGGCCCATCCACCTTCGTTCGTTCCGAAGTTACTACCGTTGTGCTCTTCTTCCACAAAGACGTAATACAGCCCCCCGTTTTCGACTTCGTGCATTTTTTGATACGTCTTGCCGGCATACCGGTCCAATGGTATATGACCAAAAGCATAACTAATGCTGTAGCTGCGCCAGCAGTCTCGCGGGGGAGGTTGGGTGCTTCTTCGGTTGTCGCCCGGACAGTGGTAGGCGCCCACATCCTTAATGTACTTCCACAAGGTTCCGGCCCGGATACCCCGAAAACGATCTTCGTCCGTAATGGTCGGTGGTGCCGGGCGGACGGCAAGACTGTTACCGGCAAAATCCTTGGGACTAAAGACCCAGGCGGTTTTATCGTTGCCGTTGCCAGGATCGTTATCGTAGCTGGCCAGATTACTGACCAGCCAGCCGTCGTAGTCGTCGGCATACATGATCCAGGCGGTCACCAGGGTCCGCTGGTTGCTCAGGCAATTCGCGCTTGCCGCCAGCCTCTTGACTGCCTGGAGTGAAGGTAGCAAGATAGCCAGTAGAAGGGCAATAATGGCAATGACGACAAGCAATTCGATGAGCGTAAATCCTTTTGTTGTACTCATGACAAGCCTCCAGCTATTACCTCTGGATATTAACAAGTCAGCCAACATAGGTCGTTGGTTTCTGGACAGACTATACCACTTATCGCGCCAGTGAAGCAGATGATACATTGATGAAGAACCGTCCAAAAAGCTTTGTACTCCAATAAATCTACCTTACCACATTTCAGATCTGATGTCAAACGCCTTTCCCGTCTGACATGCATCTTAGGAATCACTATCCTCCGGATAGAGCTTGCATGCTTTTGATCCAAAAGATAGCATTACTTACTGTTTTGGCAACTGGTAAGGTATTGTCATTTGCTCCTGTGTGAATAAATGTAACCTACGGAGAAGTTGTTTACAACCACAGCGGATGGTGGGCGAGTAAGAAAAAAAATGGGCCGATGTCGCCCACGGGGACGGAGTTTAGGATGACGTGTGGCTATAAGGGTAGAGGAAGTGAGGACGTTAGTAATGCACGATCGAAAGAACAACAAATTATTTGTAGTGCTGTTGCTGATTCTTTTGAGTCAGCAAGACATTGGAACAGCTCAAGAATCAAGCAGTTCTCTGGATTCCGTTTCACCATCCCGGCGGCTGAATTATCATATGGCTCCGGCCTGGACGGATCCGCTAATGAAGGAACAGCATCATTACACGATTCCTTCTCCTCTGATTCTTGATGATGGTACGAAAGTTGATACAGCAGGGGATTGGTATCAGAAGCGGCGGCCGGAGCTGGTTCGCCATTGGACAAAAATCCTTGGGAAACTGTCGCCGTCGAAAGCAGACGAGAAATGGTTTGGAGACATTCGCAAAGTTGTTATTCACGATACGGAGGACAAAGAGGGCTACACGCGGATTCATCTCAGTCTTCCCATCGAAAAAGACTTTCTCCAACCGCATCTTTTATTGCTGCCGAAGGACCAGGGTTCCGGTCCGTTCCCGGCGGTGATTGCCTGGACATCAACCTCTCCTGACTATACGCAGCCGGAACAATGGTGGGGCAAATGGCTCGCCCGGCGCGGTTACGTTGTCCTGACTGGTTGGTCGTTTATCCGTCATTATCGAGAAGGGAAAACCCATCGCGACCAAGTGAACGAGATGGTTTATGACCGTTTCGGTCATTGGCTGCCGATGGCCAAGATGGTGCATGATGTTCAGCGCGAAGTGGAATATCTCAGAACACTTCCCGAGGTAGATCCGAACCGCCTGGGTTTCATCGGCTTTTCGCTAAGCGCCAAGACGGCCCTTTATGTAGCCGCTTTTGCGCCGGAAATCAAAGCGACAGTCGCCGTCGATCCACATTTGGCGATGCATGGGGACACGAATTATCATGATCCCTGGTATCTCGACTGGCGGCACAAATTTGATTCCATTCAAACCGATGACTATCCCGTTCCCGAATTGCGCGGCACGATCTGGAGTTTGGTTGATGCCGATCCATTACGGCCGGGTTTCGAACGCAACCATCATGAATTAATTGCCCTATGCGCACCCAGAGCCTTTCTGCTCATCGGTTGCAGCATGGACAGAATGCGATCTTCCCACTCGGACAACCTGCAGAGCTGGGGCTATTTCAACCGTGCCAAAGAAGTCTATGACTTGCTGGGTATTTCTGATCGGCTCAAATTTAAAACAACCACAGACGGCCACCAGGCCACCAGCCCGCGCACCGATCCGGACTGGCAACAGTTTTTCGAACGGTGGTTGAAGAAACCGGGTTAACTTCAAGGAGATAACATTATGCACTATTTTAAAAGTGTAGTGATCCTCATTGCTGCCTGCCGTTCCGTCATGGCCATGGACGTCGCAACGGTGTTGAGCGGTGAGTTGGAATTCGATGGCTGGCGCCCGTTTTCACCTCGTGACGAAATCCGTCCGGATTTCGCAATCAATCCTCGCGGCGGGCCCGATGGTCGGGGTGGGTTGGTGATCAAACTGGACAACCGGCCGGGTCTCGACGGAGCCTGGACCAAGACGTTCACGGTCGAAGGTGACTCTTACTATCGCCTTACCGCACACTGTCGGACCAGGGACATTGCGAATCCCCGTTATCACACGTACGTCGAATTGCTGTTCCACGATGCTCAAGGGAAGCTGGTTATCGACCCCCGCATCCATCCGAGCGTGGTTGGCCGCGTCCTTCCCGACGCCAAAAGCAATCGACTCATCAATCGCAAAGTTGGCGTACGATCTCGGCCGTTCTACCCGCCTATTGTACACACGGACGAGCACGGCTGGGCAAAGTTTACTGATGTCTTTCGCGCCCCGGCCGCGGCCACGCACGCCACAGTCAAGCTCCATCTGCGTTGGGATACCGGGGCCAAGAGCGAATGGGGCGAGGTATCCTTGGTCCCAAGTGATCCGCCTCCTGCACGCAAGGTGCGCCTGGCCGCCGCCAATTACCGGCCGCGTGGCGGGAAAACTGCTTTGGATAACCTGCGCCAACTTGAACCCCATATCTCCAGGGCATCGACCCAAAACGCCGATCTCCTGGTTTTAGGTGAGTGTATTACATCCGTGGGTAACGGCCTGTCCTCTTCTGAGGCGGCTGAGCCGGTGCCCGGTCCCTCCTCCCACTTCCTTGCTGATCTGGCCAGGAAGTACAATCTCTACATTGTAACGACCATTCATGAACGCGTAGACCACTTAATCTACAACACGGCGATCCTGCTCAGCCGGGAGGGCGAATTGGTCGGCAAGTATCGCAAGGTCTGTCCGGCACGCGACGAGTACCGCAATGGTATCGCACCGGGACGCGAATATCCTGTCTTCGACACGCCCATCGGCAAGATCGGTATAATGATATGCTTCGACGTCCACGAACCTGAAGTCGCGCGCGGCTTGAGGGCAAACGGCGCGGAAATCATTGCTATGCCCATTATGGGAGGTCACCCGGCCCTCGCCCGCGCCCGTGCCATCGAAAACCAGGTTTACCTGGTCACGTCGAGCTACAGTATCAACGATGACTGGATGCAGTCGGGCGTTTGGGATCTCGGCGGGAATCTGCTCGTACGCGCCACCGAGGCAGACAGTGTTGTGGTTGCTGAGGTTGACCTGTCCAAGCGTCACTTCTGGCCCGGTAACATGGGCGAATTCAAGGGGCGTCTGCGACATGAGCGTCCTGACGTTGCTTTGCCGAAATGAAAGGGTGTCATAGGCAGGACAACATAATTATAAAATAGTCTGGTGGTACCCGGAATAAGGCTATGGACAATAGGGAGCCTATCAATGAAAACCCAAAGCAGTATGGAATTGAAACGAAACAATCTCGAGAATCAACTACGAATACTGAAACAGACCCGGGATAGAACATCCAAGTACCGACTACTTCAGGATATGGTCTGGCTGACATTCATTATGACCGCGTTGCCCATCCATGCACAGATCGAGCGATTTCCAGCGCGAGATGGAGAAGCGATCGAATTATGGCGCGTGACCCATGATCCCCTCGTCCGTGACCATGCGAACTACCACAACACGCAATGCTGGAGCCCCAACGGCCGCTATTTGTGCTATGTCCATTACGCGGCCAACGATAAAGAATATGGTGCACAGTCGGCATCTGAAGTTCACCTCTTCGATATGTTGACACAGAAGGATATAATGGTCGATCGCGGAGATAGTCCCCGCTGGGCCAATAAGCACAATTGGCTTTTCTACGCTCGTTTCCGCCCCCAGGATGGCCCGAAATCGGGCAGGGGCACACAGGTAATCTGGCTCGACCTCGACACCAGCCAGAAAACCCGCATCGCCTACGGCGTCTCCTATTTCAAAGAAACTGACAGCGACGACCGCTGGCTCTACGGACAACGCACCCCCAATGGTGGGCGTCGTGAAGCGGTCCGCATTCCGATCCGAGAAAATTCGGAGCCGGAAGTCCTGCCCGGCGATTGGGGCGTTGGCTACAATTCCCTCAATATCAATCCGGCTCACCCGATGATCGTCTCTCGTGACCATAATTACACCGACTACTTTTACGCCACGCCGGGAACACGCGACATTCCCTTTGTGGCCCGTTATTTCTTCGATCATGACCTGGCTGGCGGCAGTACCACAGTTGCCTTCCCGATGATGGACGGCTCTCACTTCGCATGGTCCGGCGACGGTTCCTATTTTCTGGCCGGCAACGGCCCGGTTCGAGGTCGCAAATGGAACGAACCGTTGCCTGCGAATATTCACTTCCTGGCCAACATCACAATGGGAGATATATGCCCCTGCGGATTCAGCGGACGCTGGCTGTGTGGTAGCACAGGCGGAGGACGCGGTCCATTGCGTGTGGCCGACACACGCTCCGGCGACGGCCGGATTGCTACTAAGACGTATTCCTTTCTCTGCTTTCCCGGATCGAGGGACAATTCAGGGCCCTATGATATCGACGCTAAGGGAAGCCCGGACGGTACCAAGATCGCCTTCATCTCCACCTACGATCTAAAGGATGGACCGGCCGCGGAAATCACTAAGGATTACGCCGGAAACCGAATAATGGTGAACTCCACGAAGGGCTTTCCATCCAGGGGCCGGTTGGTCAATCCGGCCGGTTTCGGCGGCGAGGTGTTAAGCTATCGACGAAAGACGCCCACGAGTTTCGAAGGAATCACCCGCGGACTGTATGGAACCAATGCCGAAGCTCGGCTCAGCACTGGTCGGACACTGACGTCATTTGAAACGATGTTGATTGCTGAGAAGGACCACAAGCAGGGGATTCTTCCACCGAAATCGATCCGGTCTGTAGTCGGAGATATGAATTCACCTTTGATGTGGCAAAGGTCGTCGGACCTTTATGTTGCGGTGGTCCGATTGCCGGACCGTCCACACCTGCGCAGGCCCGCACAAGGCGTCGAATTGATTCCGGGTGAGAATCATTGGGAGATCTCAGGTTATGACCTCTTTCACGAGGATGAGCGGATCACGAAGGAACTATTGGCTCCCGGCAAGTCAATGTCACTGTCCGAGACGGGAGTTTATAGCGCGGTCGCTGTGGAATGGTCGGGCATCCAGAGTAAACGAAGTCTGCCGCTGGAGATTCATACTGCTTCGACTTTGAAGGTGCTCGATAGCATCCCTTCAGACTTCTCCTGGACGCACGATCGTTATCGGGTCGACGGCAAAGAAGTGTCAGCCGAAGAGGCAATGCGGCGATCTGAAGCTGTTCGTGAGATTGTCCATCTGCACGACGGCGTTATCCACCGCGAATGGCTCCAGCAGGGTCAAATCACAAAAAGACACGATTTGAACTTCGACGGCATACCGATCCGACACCTCTACTACCAAAATGGAAGGCTCCTGAAGCGTGAATACTATAATCGTGATCGTGACCATGTCAGTACTGAGCTGTTCGATTCAGAAGGATTCATCACTGAATCGATTCATGGTCGGAACCATTGGTGGTACGAGCACGGTGTGCCGAAAAAATTTGAGAGCAGTTCCTCGCTTTTTGTGAAAGAGGATGACCGCTGGACCAAGACACGTTGATAGAACCACTTCGGTTCATGGAGATTGTCGTGGAAAACTCAATCATGTCCCGTACAACCTTCAACAGGAGGCGAAAACACGATGATTGAATCACTTAGAAGCCACATTAATATCACAAGAAGAAGTTTGCTAAGAGGTACACTGGCCGCTTCGGTAGCTTCTGTTATGCGCGAAAGTGTAGCTGTTGCTCAGAGACAGCCGCCAGACGGCAACGTTTCCTCGAATGAGCGAGATATGATCCAAAGAGAGAATTCCATGCCGGGCGCTACTGATTGGCAACTCACACGTGTCCGTGTGGTCGACGCGCCAGGCGGAGGACGCGGCTACCGATGCCCGTGGATCGAAGGGTATTGCTCCAAGCAGTCGGTCGTGGCAGGCCTACAATCGCTGGCCCGATCAGTTCTCCCTGTATGACGACGGCAATGACCCGTGGTACTGGGGTCCGGACGTTGATGTGGGCTTCGACCGGCCGTACGGCAAATACCGACAGATCTACGAGAATCCGCAATCGCTCGGATCCGGCGAATTCCTCTGCTGGGAGTTCCCGCTTTCCTATTGGCTGGAAAAGCACGAGTATGACGTGACCTATTGCTCAAACAGTGACATGGTCAATCCGACGCGTGGGCTACGGTGTAAGACGTTTCTCAGCGTCGGTCACGACGAGTACTGGGATGTCCGGCAATATCACAGTGTGAAACAGATGATCAGCGAGGGCGTCAGCGCACTGTTTCTCTCGGGCAACGCGGTCAATGGCGTCACTCCCTTCCGGGCAAGCAACGACGGCCGTCCCAAGCGGATTACTACGCGAGCGGGCCGGTTTGCCGGGTTGGCCGTCCAGGGTGTCGAGTCCAGGCACGATTTCCCAATGACAGGACCGGACGAAGGCCTGCTGATGGGGGCTCGGAACGTCAGTCCCGTCAACGGTGGCGGTGACTGGACGGTGACTCGAGCCGATCATTGGATATTCGATGGCGCCGGTATGAAAAATGGTGACAGTATTCCCGGCCTGGTTGGCTGGGAATATCACGGCGCGCCGGCTAAAATTCCGGGACTTGAGATCGTAGCGGAAGGGACGGCTCTGCGCGGCGGTGTCCGGCCGCAGCACTGGACGGCCACGATCTATCCCGGTCCGAAGGGAAACTTCGTCTTCAACGCAGCCACGATCTTTTGGGCTCAGGGCCTAAGCTCGCCCCCCGGTCACATGTTACCGTGGTCTCACTGGAGTCGCCCTCACGGTCCCGACGACCGCGTGCAACGGATCACGCACAACTTGCTGAGACGTGCCATAGCCGTATGACAATAGGATACTGACTCGGTGAAACCTGCTCTACTACCTATGAGAGAGATTAATTGAACCGACAATAGTTGTGTGCGAGTTTCAAAAGCTACTGTATCTCTTGTTTTATTCTTGGCCTTCGTAATTCCAGAATTCCGTGTTCAGACATCTCAAGCTTTAGAGGGTACANAACCAATCCGACTTCATCCTGAGAATCCGCATTATTTTGAATGGCGTGATGAGTCGACGATCCTGATAACCTCGGGTGAACATTATGGAGCAGTTCTCAACCGGGCTTTCAACTGTAAGAAGTATTTGAAGACCCTACAGTCTCATCGGCTGAATCTAACGCGTATCTTCACCGGCGTATACTGTGAGCCGGTTGGGGCATTCAATATTCATGACAATACATTGGCGCCTGCAAAGGATCAGTTCATCTGCCCGTGGGCTCGCAGCAAGACACCTGGATATGCGAATGGAGGCAATAAATTCGATCTAACAAAGTGGGATACGGCATATTTTAAACGTCTGCGCAACTTTGTAGCCGAAGCCGGAAGATCCGGCGTTGTTGTTGAGGTTGTCCTATTTTGTACGTTCTACAACGATTCGATGTGGGAGCTAAGTCCCTTGCATACATCGAATAATATTAATGGCATTGGCAAGGTCGCGAGGCAAGATGTCTTTACTCTTAAAGATAAGAGACTGACTGTCGTACTGGATGCTATGGTGCGTAAAATCGTGGAAGAACTGAACAGTTTTGACAATGTTTATTTCGAAATCTGCAATGAACCCTATGAGCGAGGCGGGCAGACACAATCTTGGCAGAACCATGTTGCCCAGGTGATCGTCGATACCGAAAAGCAACTTCCCCATAAGCATCTAATCGCACAGAGCTTACCCTGGAGGGCGAGCAATCTGCCCAAGCATTTCAGTGGCCGTATGGCGCCGAATCGGCACGTATCCGTTCTGAATTTCCATGGGGCCAGCCCACCGAAAGTGGTCCAGTTATACTATGATCTTAACAAGGTCATCGCCTATGATGAGACCGGTCGCGGCAGCAACGAGAAATATCGAACTGAAGGGTGGGAATTCATCATTGCTGGCGGGGCCGTATATAACAATCTGGATTTATCTTTTACAGTTGGCCATGAAGACGGCACGTCAAAGAGCAATGCTCCCGCAGGCGGCGGGCCGGTGCTGTTGAGGCAGTTAGGTATTCTCGTGGATTTCATCAATGGCTTCGATTTCATCAGAATGAAACCGGATACATCAGTGATCGAAGCGAAGACAATTGGAGCGGTAACAGTACACGCATTAGTGGAAGAAGGCCGTGCGTATGCTATCCACATCAATGGTGGAAATCAAATCAACCTGACAATCAGTCTACCGCGAGGATTATACATCGCACAGTGGATAAACACAAAGACCGGGAAGGTTGACAGAGAGCTAAGCTTTTACCACTTAAGTGGTAATCGGTTTCTGAAGTCTCCGGAATATGTCAAGGACATAGCCTCGCGGATTGTGAAGTTACAGATGGACATGCAGTGACCAGTCAGAGTTTGTAATTAAACGGTAGATAGAAACCTCGTTCTTGCTATATAAAGAACAGTATTGATCGCTGGACGCATCTTTCCGAATTAAGATCAAGGGGATTCGAACAATGTTTTCACGATTGACTATGATTGGCTTCCTGTTGTTTATCCAGGAGATTGCATTAGCCCAGAGCAGCTTCTATGTTTCAACATCCGGCAGTGACGATTCCCATGGATGTTCTGTTGTTATATCTTTGAAGACAAATGCTATGATAAGGGATGTAGTGTGGATGCCTCAAAGAAGAGTTTTTGTGGCATCAAGGAATTTAGTATTTGACTTTGAGCTTTTCATAGGTGAACGGTGCCATTGCGCTCGCACTCTCCGCCTTTTCTTCTGTCCCTAAATGGTGCATTTGTTATCCTAGATTTATTACGGAGCAATAATGACGGGCAGTTGAGATGCAAGTAGGTCCCAGAGCGGCAGTTTTTCCAGGATCATAGTTATGATAAGCATGAACGAGGTCACTCATATCGTAAATGCTATTGCGGAAGGAGAAGGAATGAGTACGATGATTGCTACGTCGAAGCAAAAGGTAGCAGTCTGCATTGTAGCGTTTGCGATTGTTATCGCCACGGGATGGGCAAAGGAGGATACTCTCCCTACAGCGGAAGTTGGTGTGTCAGTGACAAAAGACTGGTTGTTTCAAGGAGGGCAACCGCAAAACAAAGACAGTCTCATAATGCATAGGCAACACGCTGCTAATTGGATCTTAAACGCTCAGAAAGCGACGCCTAACGGAGGCGTCTCAGCGTGGTATAAGCTCTCAACCAGCTATTGCCCTACCTCATATCCAGAGGTGACGGGTTACATTGTCCCTACGATGTTTGATCTTTTTCACCTGACAGGTGAGAAAAAATACAGGGATGTCGCAATAGAGATGGCGGATTGGATAGCATCTGTCCAACTTCCGACGGGGGCTGTGCCAGCGATGGATTTTTCAACTCCATACGTGTTTGACACGGGACAGTGTATTTCTGGCTGGTTGAGAGCTTATAAGGAGACGGAAGATGGCCGTTATTTGATGGCCGCAGAAAAGGCGGCGAGTTGGCTTGCTGGAATGCAAAGCCAAGATGGCTCATTTCCATTGACTCCTTTCACCCGCTCAACCCATACCTATCACAGCAGAGTTTCCTGGATGTTGTTGCAGCTATATGAATTAACACGGAATAGTGTTTACAAAGATGTGGCGGTTAAAAACCTGAACTGGGCATTGGGTTTTCAAAAACCTAATGGGTGGTGCGTTCCCACAAGCCAGGAGACAACACACTTTATAGCTTACGCCGGGCGAGGGATGTTAGAAGCAAGCCAAATAACAGGAAATAAGGCTTATCTTGTTTTCACTCAGAAGTTGGCAGATGCTTTAATTCAGCTTCAACTACCAAACGGGATGCTTTATGGCGAATATGATCAGAACTGGAAGCCCGTTGTCGAATCAAGCTGTTTGACAGGGAATCTTCAGACAGCGATAATCTGGATGAGACTATACGCTATAACAGAAGATGAAAAATACCGTGCGGCCGCAACGAAAGCCCTACGTTACGNCTTCGCCACACAAGACGTAACTTCGCCAAAGCCGGGGATTAACGGCTCGATAGCAGGTTCGCAACCCTTAAGCGGAAGCTATTGTCCAAATATGTACCTGTCCTGGGCTACTAAATTTTGCATCGATGCAGTCAACTTATTGCTTGATCCCAAGCGGGTATTGTCTGGGTGAACAAAGTCGTATGAATTTTTCCTATGAAACCTATCAGCGATACTTAGAGCCGGGATTTATTCCTTTCGATTCCCTGCAACTTGCCGAGGAAACAGAGAAGATTGTCTGTCGCGGCGATCGTCGCAAATACACAAAGTTTACTTGTACACGTATGTATGGTGGAATCGTGACTGGCTATACATGTGGTTGCTGCTTACGCTGTATATTTTGCTGGGTACATCAGTGTCGTGACTTCCCAGAAAAATATGGCCGCTTTTATTCTCCAGAAGAGGTATTCCGTCAACTTAGCCGCGTGGGACGTAAGTCACAAGTTCTACAACTTCGTGTTTCAGGAGCTGAGCCGACTATCGGAAAGGCACGTCTTTTGGGCCTTCTTGACAAAGTAGAGGACTTACCATTTCGGTTGTTCATTCTCGAAACTAATGGCATTCTCCTTGGCGCTGACCCCGACTATGCAAAGCAATTTGCTTGCTTCAAAAAAGTTCACACACGGATCTCCATCAAGGCGGGTACACCAAAGGCTTTTACAAAAAAGACAGGAGCCCTATCAGAAAGCTTCGAGTTGCCTTTCAAGGGAATTGTAAACCTAATACGAGCAGGGGCAAGTTTTCATGTTGCGGCTATGAGCGCACATTCGCGAATAGTTGACGGACAAGAACGCCAAAGCCTTGTTGATAGACTCGCATCTATTGATCCTTCACTGGTAGATAATCTCGAGGAAGAAGTTGTTAGCCCGTATCACAATACACTAGAAAGACTAAGGCATGCAGGTTTGAAACTGGAGTGGGATTGATGTCGGTATTCTCCATCGAATGTTTGGCGCCTAAGGGGGAGTGGCGAGCAAAACAGGAACAAATTGAAGATTTTGAGGAGTGACAGAATACGCTCAAGATCACCTCTTTCAGGAGCTGAAAAACACCAAGATTCATATGGTGACTTCTTGACACCATTTTGACACCACAACTACCAATTTTCCCAAATCGAGTCCTAAAAAATGTCAATTGTAGGTCAAAGACATAATTTGAAAAAAATTTATCGGGCGTCAGAGTCTTCAATGGCCGTGGTCAAAAAAGACGATGGGCCGACAACTCATTCAAGTTGCCATCCCTTGGCAATATTGGGCCTCTTATTTCTCTAGAGTTAACCTACTGGACGAGGGCTTCGACTTCCATTGCGCTCAGTGCTACCCTGCAAATACAAACGTAAACCATCTGCTAAGCGAAGAAGGTGCCAAGTAGGCAGTGATGGCATCCTTCGCATCATTGCAGTCCATCAAGAATAGACATTCCGCCAAATATCAGTTCTATATGCCCATATAATAATGTGTGCACCGGCACCGGTGTGATCCTGCTTGATGTACATCTACTTATAAATTTCTCCGCAACTTTTCCGCCTCGCGAACCAGCTGTTCGGCCTGATCATGCATGTTAGCTTCGTGTAGTCTTTGGGCAGCCTTTAACATATTATCGACCGCCTCGCTTACGATGCGAGCGCGTTGCTCAGAGTTGCGCGAAGGCTCCCAATGTGACTGTTCGAGGCCCGGTCCACGCTCAATCTCTTCAATCTTCCTGCGAATGTCATCTACTTCACGTTTGAGTCCCTCTGCTTCTTCATGTCGTCCTTCCCGACGTAATTGATCGATCTTCTCCTTCAAATTACCAATACGTCGATGCATTTCTTCAATGGGTTGTGGATCATAGCGAGGCTGTTCATGGCCGGTTCTACGCTCAATTTCCTCGATTTTTCGCTTAATCTCTTCTACTTCACGTTGCAGTCCCTGAGCTTCCTCGTTCCGTCCTTCCTGGCGTAGGTGCTCGATCTTCTCCTTCAAATGGCCGATACGTTGGTGCATTTCTTCGATGGGTTGCAGGTCGTGACGGGGCGGTTCGTGGTCCGGGCCACGTTGCATTTCCTCGATCTTCCTGCGAATCTCCTCCACTTCACGTTGCAGTCCTTCAGCTTCTTCATGCCGTCCTTCCCGGCGGAGGTGGTCGATCTTCTCTTCCAAATGACCAATACGTTTGTGCATTTCTTCAATGGGTTGTAAGTCATGATGGCGTGGCTCATAGCCAGGACCGCGATCCTTCTCTTTGATCTTAGCTAAAAACACCTGCCGGATCATTTGCAATGCTTCTTCACCGCGGGCTTCAACAAATTGATTTCCGATGAACGAACATAGGAAAAAGAGCCCTTGGGGTAAGCGAAGGCTAACTTCAGGTTCCTGATTACCAGGAGCGATATCCACGAAGATGAGATTGGCCCGCGCTGGTTCGTCCATGTTAGCTTCCTCCACCCAGATATGCGCTTCCACTTCATTTTTAGCTTTGAGCATGAGTAAGTGATTATCTTTCATGGATTCAAGTTCACCCATGAGTGAATCAATTAGACGGCCGAGTTCCTCTTTATTTTCCACCATGGCACTGATGCCCGAGGTTTTCAAAGCTTGCAACACATTTATAGGAACACTGAAGGAAATCGTAGAGCCATCGTTAATATTAATTTCCCCGCGAACAATCATTGTCTCTGCGAAAACATCACCAATAGAGACGCTGAAAACAAATATTACTGCTGCTAACAAACTTGCTTTCATTCTTCTTCGTTTCATCTCTTGTTCTCCTTTTCTGTAAATTTGGACCTGTCCATTCAAATATGTATCTTTGTGGCCATTTCGGCCAAACGCTATAACACACATTGTTTTCAACAATTGTCCTAAATCCTGGTCTGTGCAAATTTAAAATGTCTTACTCGTAACTATCTCCTTCTTCCGAGAGCCCAGAATGAACGGCTCATTAAAATGTAGAACTCTTCATTGTGCAGTACGAGGTTCTTGTACAGCTTTTCTGCTCGCATAATAATTCCTTTTCTGTTGAAGAATTGGAAGAATTGCACCCGCTGGATGAGCTAAAAGACACAGATGCCCGACTGCGCAGGCACAAGCTTCACTGATACTATCTACCAAGTTCTCCACCTTTGCGTCAAGAAGAATCACTGGACTGTGTATCAGTCCAAGTTCCAGGCTTGAGGTTGAAAGATCCTGGGGCGTTAGGACATAGCCTATAAGGCTCATTAAATCCGGTTATCCGGAGCGCCTACCTCATTATGCCATATCTGCTCCGGCATTTTTTGGGGTAATTAAATAAACGGATTCACGATGTCTATAATAATGCATCGTGAAGTTGAAGGGCTGTTCAGATGAGCGACGAAACGTGCTTCATAGGTCGTAGAGTCGATGTCTTTACTTGGGCAGGCAAAGTCCGGAAAAGGTCGTTGTTCACAGCTAACACACACGGTTACTCACTCGGCGTTACTTAGGGCCACAGCGTACAGGAATACTTATTGTGAACTCATATGTGAAATATCAGATTATTTCTTATGTTTTACTTAGGAACATAGAAGTTTTAGAGGATTGGTCTGCGCCTAAGCTTTGCCTGGGGGGAGAAGAAATGAAGTCCCCAAAAAAGTCGGTGCGACGAAAGTGCCTCGGTGCTGTACTGATCATAGCCATGATATTCATGGTGACATTCTTGGTCCTTGGCATTGGCATAGCTACAATAGTGGACGCCAATGTACAGATTGCCTACAACCAGCATCAACTTGGCCGTGCGCTAGCCAGTGCCGAATCAGGCCTGGAAGTAATGCGGTACTGGCTCACCCGGGTAAGGATCCCAAATTCGACGGCGCAGTCCGACTATTGCGCTACGATAATCGACAGCGTCAGGAATGATCTGGCTGTGAACAGCATTTCCAACATAGCAGTTGGGATCAATGGATCGATACCCGCTGTAAATCTCGATACGCAAGATGGGCAGTACTTCACCGGGCAAATCGCAATCCGGGCGGGTGAGCCGAACGTTTTGGAAGTTTATGCCACTGGTGGCAACGAGCGAATTAGGCGTACAATAAAGGTCAGCTATGACATTGGGCCGGATCAGCATCCCATTTTCGATTTCGGGATTGCGACCAAAGGCCCTCTGTATGTGCAGGGCAGCACCGACGTGCATGGGCTCAACCAAAACAGCGAAGCCGACGTCTATATCGAAAGTAAAAATACCATCGATGCTCTGTCAATGAAGGGCCGCTCAGCAATTGCCGGCGACATACAAATTGCCAACCCCGACGCTGTGGTGAGCGTCGGCAATTCCAGTTCCATAGGAGGCGAAAACGGCCAGGATGCGATCAACAACCATGTTGTGATCGGGGCCCCTCCATTTGATTTCCCCGAGTTGGATATTGTCGGATTCGAAGACTATGTAATAGACGATTTTGATCCTGACGTCGACACAAGCAGCAACATGACGCTGGAGAACATTAGGATCCCAGCGAATACGAATCCTCATTTTTCCGGCAATGTAATCCTCAGAGGGATCGTGTTTATCGAATCTCCGAACATAGTCCAATTCACGGGCAACGCTGAAATCACCGGCATAGTCATCGGTGAGGGTGATCTTGATTTCCCTTCCGACGAAAATCGACTTATCTTCCGTGGCAATGTGAATAGCCAAAGTGTGTCAGGGCTCAGCGCCGCATGTGGTGACCTCCGCCTGGAGACCGGGACTTGCGTGTTAGCCCCGGGGTTCAGCGTCTCGTTCGGCGGCAGCTTCCTGACGCTGAACGGCGTCATTGCCGCCAGCGCTGTCGAATTCTTTGGAAATGCCCGTGGCATCATCAACGGCGCGGTAATGAACTACGGTGAGGATCCGATGACTCTGGACGGCAGCGTCAACCTTGTTTTCGACCGCTCCGGCACTCAGGAGATACCAGCCGGGTTTGAGTTTGAGATAGTCCTGCAGTATGATCCAAAGTCCTACTCTGAAATATGATGCGCATCGAGGAGTGGTTGGGAGAATTCATCAAACGTAGTGATAAGAAGAATTTGCGGATTGAGAAATGATTAAGCTTGAGGCTCTGAAAAAGAAAGACGTCGGCGTCTCCGACATACTGGACGCGGCACAGACGATACCAACTAATGACGCTTGTACCTGCGACTGGATTGACGATCAATGGGTGTCCCCTAAACAATATGTGGAGTGGGCGGAGGCGAGTTTCAAGGGTAAGGACGACCGGGGATTGGTTTCTACCATCGCTCACGCGAAGCAGGCAGTCCGTCGCGTAATTGACACATTAGTACTAAGCTACCACCTGGAATATGCCAAGAGATGTAGCTATCCAGTAAAAATCGATGGACTTACGTATATAGGTATAGGTATAGACAGTATCGTCCATGAGCTAATCATCGATCCACGGGATGAGCTGGAACATAAATACAGAGTGCCGGAGCCTGAGCAAGCGAAGAACGCCATACAAGTCGCCGGATTATTCGTTGCGGCCATGAAAGGCGAACTGGAGCGAAAACCGATCATAGCATTTGGCTGGAACGTGCATTCTATGCACTGGCAGACGAAAACCGAAAAGGTCACCGAATTCAAAGGATTCCGCACGACTCCTATGTTTTTTATAGATGTCTTCGGGAAACAGACCGAGATCAAAATCGTTGACCCACAAGCTGCGGAAGTGCGTTGCGCTCGATTGAATGACTTCTCAAAGTATGATAGTCTCGAATTGGGCATGTACTTGCGTTCACACTATACCCACAGCAACCGGAGTGAGCCCGGCATGCCGAAGACTGTGTACGAAGCGCTGAAGTCTCAAGCGAGTTTCTGACTGACGCTTGAACCTACACAATCTCCCAGCGCTGCCCTCAGAGGCGTTCTGCGCTCGTAGAACGGACGATCTCATCTTGAAGTTAAGTCAGCCTTGAAAAATGCCGAAGATGAAGATGTTGTAGTTCGTCTCTCCGTGGAGGCGACAGAGTTTTTTCCCTCCTGCCCTGGTTTAATCCAGGGCTTTTTGCCGCGCCCCCCAGATGCTCAATCTTCTTGATCCACCCAGCCGAAAAGGATAGAATCAATATGCAATCTTGGTCTTCAAGCCCCTGCAAGGCCGCTTGTTTCCTCTCCCTCCGCTGTGCGCGGGCTTCTTGAATCGAATATATTGGAGGATAGAACTAATGGAATTAAAGGAGATTGAAAGGAAATGCTTTGAACTGCTTGTGAAACGGGGAGGGGGTCGAGTGATGGCATACACGAAGCTAAGGGAAGAATTAAACGCTGACATTGACACGTGCAAGGCACTCATAGGCAAAATGAGAGAAATCGAAGCTGTTACACATGACTATCCTCCTGGATGGCTGGTGTCTGAGGAAGGCGCTTATTTTCGCATATCACCGTCCATTTATGAAGTCTGGCAGAAATTTCTACAACAACAGTAGAAAAGGAAGGGAAGTGGGGCTTAGACAGCATTGATTTTGCCGCCAATGGTCGTATTGCGCGACCAGTTGCCCTATAATCATGGCAGATCCGTGCCCTATCACCCTCGGCAGGGAGCCCTGGAGCAAGGCTCCCGTCTTCTTCGGACATTCTTTCTCCTCTCTCATGCGGGGGCCTTTTTCATTGCTTGTGAAAGTTGGTTCGATCTGCACACAAAATCTCCCAGCGTAGCCCTCAGAGGCGTTCTGCGCCCGTGGAATGGACGATCTCCTGCTTGAGGGTCTCATACACAGCGATTGCCTTCAATCCCCTTCAGAGCCAACTATCTATGTGGTGACTGCGTATTTTTTCACTGTAAGCAGCAAAAAAAGGCATGATTGTGATTGACATGATCTACACATTGTGATTAGTTGCAGTGAAAGGATGAGGGTGACCAAGCTTGTCTTATTTACCTCTCAAGCTGCCACCCCCAAAATAGATATAATAACCGGTTTTCTACTACCAAAGTCGCTGGAGCGTGTATGGAAAGGAGGTTAAATTAGGGCGCCAGTGCGATGAAGATTTTGGACGATCAAACACATTGAATTACGAAAGGAGAAAAGGATGATGAAGAAAAAAATTATAACAATTTCTGTATTTCTGCTTGGGATCATTTCGAGAGCGGCTCTGGCGGAGCCAGTGTACCCACCCCCATCTGGGGGGTGGACGTATATCTATACCGGCGACGCAGCCGTTGCCGGTCCTACGGACAACTTCGATTCTCTGGATGGCACATGGGACCATCATAACGTCGGCGACCAGTGGGATGGCACGGGTATCGGCATGGGGAGGCCGGGTGGTGCTAGTGCGCTAACGGACACGGGAACGACCTTCTTACGGCTGCAGGACACTGGTGACCCGACGTTCTATGGTTTTGGTGACCCAGGCAGCAACCGAAAGATCACATTTGGTCATAGCATCACGAACGACATCGGAACAGCCGGTGACGCCATCCTTGACGATGGAGTCACCATCTCATTTCGTGCACGTCTATCTGTGGGGCCGCCATTGGACGATATGCATCCAGATGGCGGTGGTGGAGTCACTCCGTGGCCGGCCGGAGGTGATGGGTACGTGACCCATGACAACGGCATGGGTAATTTCAGCATCGGTCAGCTAAACGGCGGCAAGATTATCTCTTTCGCACTGGCTCTGGAATCGGACGATGACGAAGTCCCAGTTGACGGGTTGGTCATGAACAAACTCAACGGCACGTCCCCCACGGGTGACGTGGACCTTCAGGGCAATGAGCCGGGCACCGTGAATATCCTGCCGATGGCTGACCTGACGGACTGGCACGAGTTCTGGATAACCATCGAGCCAGATGCGTCCGCGACGGGCACTCACTTGGTGAAGGTCTATACGGACGGTTCACTAATAGGGACCGACTTCCTTGTTACCGCCGGCGACGGCAACCTCTATAATGACAGCTACATAGCTCTTGGCGTTGGTAGCACGACGCAGAGCGGGGCAATCGACATAGACTGTTTCTCGTACGCCGAGGCTTCTATGGCTCCAACCATAAACCAACCGCCAGTAGCAGATGCCGGGCCTGACCAGACCGTTGAACAGGAAAGCTATGATGGAACAGAGGTTACCCTGGATGGTTCCGGTTCGATTGACGATGGTTTGATACAGCCGTTAACATATACTTGGACATGGGACGGCGGCTCGGCCACGGGCGCGAGTCCGAGTACAATATTCCCATTGGGAACGACAACGGTGACCTTAGAAGTCGACGATGGAGAGTTCACGGATACCGAGACAGTCGACATCACTGTTGAGGATACGACCGACCCTGTGGTCACCATTATCTCAGTGAATCCAGAGGAGCTTTGGTCGCCCAACCACAGGATGGTTCCGGTGATTATCCTTATCGAGGCAGAAGATATCTGCACCGAGACCGACCAGTTAGAGGTCGTTGTGACTGTCACGAGTAACGAGCCAGACGACGATAAAGGTGACGGCGCGTTCACGGGCGACGTCGACGGCGAAGACGGATTCATAGCGCCTGTGCCTGTTATATGCGTATTCGACGAGGAAGCGGGATGCTTCGTTTGCAGCTTCGAGCTGCGGGCCGAGCGAGCCGGAGTTGGGGATGGACGTGTGTACACTATCGAAGCTGAATGTAAGGATGCTTCACAGAATACCGCAACTGACACGGCGGAGGTAACCGTAGCGCATGACCAAGGCAAAGGAAAGAAGTAGGTTAGAGAAGGTTGATAGGCTCTTGTCTGCGGCTCAAACGCCGTAATGCCTGTAGGCTTTCTCATTTGGCGGCGCAGGCGTAGAACGCTCAAGAATACTATCACCATGCCAATGTCAAAGGGCTGCGAGCACTCACTTGCGGCCCTTTTATTATCACCAATCTACCCCACAGAATCTCCCAACCTGCCGTTTATCACGTCTATTTCGAGCCAGAATGGCCGATCTGGCCTTGAAGGGTATCATAGGCCAATTCTTAGAATGAGGTCCTCACGGCATAAGACTCTGCAAATTGCATATCAGTAAAGCCCCTCCCCGCTGCCGAGAGAGGGTCGATGAGCAGGTCGGGGCTCCGAGAGCTGTAAGCATAAGGCTCACAGCCCTCCCTGTGAAACCTCAATTCTGACAACAGTTCTCGTTACAGTGTTCTACGTCTGTCAACACAAGTCTTACGCATATTTCTCATGACGCAGTTGCCCCGTCTCGCAGAGTAGCTTTCAACGGACTGCTTATGCTCACCAGTTCTGGTTTTGCCGCTATGTCGATCAGTCCCATCGCTACAACGCGCCTGACAAGGTCGAGCATGTTCTCAGCCTTGAGCTTGCGCATGACATGACTGCGGTGCCATTCAATGGTCCTTGTAGAGCGATGGAGCACCTTGGCAATTTCCTTGCTGCTCTTGCCGTCAAGGACCAACGTTAAGACGGTTGTTTCTGCCTGGGTCAAAGGCGTGTCCAAGGAAGTATCGGTAGAGGCGCTCTGCTGTAGTATTGATTTGACCTTATGAATGAGATCCTTCTTCTCCACCGGCTTTTCAATGAAATCCACCGCTCCAGCCTTGATAGCTCTGACTGCCGTTGGTATATCGCCGTAGCCACTTATTATCAGGACTGGTATCCATGGAGCCAGGCGTTTGACTTGTGTTAGCACCTCAATACCGTCCATTGCAGGCATTTTCAAATCAGTGATAAGCAAACTGCACATTTGTGAACGCAATCGTGCCAAGCATGTGGCTGGGTCACCGAAACATATGACGCTGATTCCGGCTCCTTCAAGTACTCTCGCGATTACCTCGCGTACAGACCGCTCATCATCAAGAACGAAGACATGTTGTTTCACAACGTCCGCCATTGCTCACCATGTGCGGCCTCCCTGCCCCGCTGTAGAAGCATGGTATACAGTGCCAACTGAACAGTGGTAAATGCTTGCGTTCAGCGAGTGAATAGGAGCGCAGCCAAAGCAATCAATTCACATCCTCACGGGCACTACGTTGTCACTCGGTACTATACATTATGATTCCTGTTGCCCTATGACTACTGTCGTGACTACGGGTTTTTCTGTACTTGCGACTCCCAGTATGATCAGGAGAATGGCCTGAAGGGAAGCGGACGAGAACGCTATTTTGCGCACGTTTTATCCCTGCCATCGCTGAATCATCGGGAGTATCGGCCTTCATTGATGATCTCCCGCTTATGATCAGGGAAATGCCTGGTTTTCATTTGCTGAGACTAATCAGTCTCGACATCCTTCCTTCATTGCATAGGCAGGATGACGAAGAAAGTTGAGCCCTTGCCAAAGTCACTTTCGACGTGGACTCTGCCACCCACACGAGATACGACTTCTTGCACAATGTAAAGCCCCAGACCGGTTCCCTGGCCCGGGGGCTTTGTAGTGAAAAATGGCGTGAAAATCCGGTCACGATGCTCCGGTGCGATACCACCACAATCATCAGAGAAACACAGCTCAATACATCGACCTTTAACAGCGCCGCCGACAGTAATTTGCCGAGTTTCTTTGCCGTCAGCGGCCTGTATAGCATTTTCAATAAGGGCAAAGCATAGCTGCTCTAAGTCTCTCTCATTCATATATACAGGGGGTAGGCCGCCCATTTCTTTGAGGCGCAGTGTAACACTTGTACGCTGCGCACTTTCACGCAACAACTTCACGACTCTCTCAGCAACGGCCGTCACATCGACTTCATCAACGGTCGTCTCCGAATGTCCCCTCGCGAGATTCCGAAATCTCTCGACGATTGACGTGAGGTTGGAGACCTGAGTCAGAGCTTCGTGGATTCCTTGTGTAACAGCCGGTGGAGCAGACGATGTTGCTTCCAGCCTGTCCAACACATCGTCAAGGGATAGACGGACAACTGTTAGGGGCTGCGTTAGCTTGTGAGCCATCGTAGCGCTCAGGGTCCCCAGCGAGGCGAGCCATTCAGCCCGAGCCATGCGGGCACGGAACGTGCTAAGCTCCTTCTCCTTCTTCTTGGACTCTGTGATGTCGGTGCAGACGTGTGCGACACTGACTATTCTATCGCCATC
>JGI2171J19970_10000352_pt1 | contig 23649 bp, 20 predicted proteins | sample DeeMarSWOR324_28_FD_19970 | JGI IMG/M metagenome (IMG submission 19970) | reverse complement strand
CTTTCTTCTTTCCTTTTGAGGGCTCCGGTTTTGCGAGTTTGTTCTTTACGATAGGAATTAGGTCGTCTAAGCCTAATTCTTTGAGTTTCTCAATCGTAGGAATACCTTCTTCGGTCCATCCGCGCACGGCATAATAATCGTCTAAGCCTACGTCAAACTCTTTCTGATTGACGACGGCTCCTTTCGCAACTCCTTCCTCTGGTACAGGCACGGTCAGTATTTTTGGCGGCAGCTGGTCGTATTCTCTTGTCCCCTTGCCCTCTCGGATGTTCAGAACCCTTGCGAGATTGTTTATTCTCTCACCTGCCTGCATAAGCTCCTCAGGCGTCATCTTGATACCCGTAGCCAAGGTGTAGTATTTCGCCATGTCTTCAAGTTCTTCGTAGTATACACCCCTCGAGAACTTACACAAGATAAGTGAGTCGATAACATTGTATACATCTTCGCCTTTCATGACTATTTTTCCGCGTCCCTTCTCGATCTTGAAGCGGTCGACCTTTCCCTTCACATCAGGTGAATAGGCTCCTGACCGAAGGTGGCAAGCTCCACGGTAAGAAACCGCGAATCCTAAGGCCGCGGTCTTCAATGTCCTAAGGTCATAACCTGGCAGCTCCAATCCTTTAATGTGATTGGCATACTTGACCGCGCCTCTACCGATTTTCTCCGCAGCCCTCATAGTTCCCTCTGCAAGTACGTCGCCTAGCCACCCTTTTCGAGAGCCAGTTCTCTTTATCATCTCCACCAAGGCTTCGGCGTTACCAAAGCGAAGATCCAACCCATCTGTATCCTTTTTTGTCAGAATGCCGTGCTCATAGCAATCCATGGCAAAGCTTACAATAACGCCTGTAGATATCCCATCCATGCCATAATGATCGCATTGATAAATTGCTTCAATGATCGCGTCCAAGCGATCAACGCCGCAGTTTGGTCCAAGGGCCCACAAACATTCGAATTCAACCCTCGCTGTTGTTCCCTTGTATGGTCCTTCGGGAACGACTCCGATGTGGTCACAGCGCATGCCGCACGTTGCGCATCCAATTATTTTCTTGATGTAGCGTTCGTTCAAGTATTCTCCACTGACTTTTTCTGCGCCTTCGAAACTGGCTTGAGTGAAGTTTCGTGTGGGCATAGCTTGTATGGCGTTTAGTACGAGGACGTTTTCCGGTGTCCCCAAAGTTCTGTATTTTCTGGTAGCGGGGCCTTTCATGCGTTCGTGTATCATCCTTACGAATTCTGTAAACCCTTCGAGGTCCGCTACGTTTACGTCGTTTGTTCCACGAACGGCGACAGCCTTTAGGTTTTTGGCGCCCATTACTGCGCCCATGCCAGTTCTTCCGATGGCTCTGAATTCGTCGTTTATGATGCAAGCGGTTCGAACGAGGTTTTCTCCTGCTTCACCGATCGCTGACACGCGGATGTAGAAATCACCTAAGTCTTCTCTGATGGCTATCTCTGCTTCGTGGGGTGACTTTCCCTTCAGGTGTTGCGCATCCAATAATTGAACCGAGTCGTCGTCAATCCATGCGTACACGAGCTTGTCAGATTTACCTGTGAAGATGACTGCGTCGTATCCAGCACGTTTTAATTCAGCTCCGAAGAAGCCATGGGACTTGGATTCAGCTATTCCATCGGTTAGAGGTGATTTCGAGACTACAGCGTAGCTATTTCCTGCTGAGGCTGCCATGGTGCCACTGAGGGGTCCTGTTATAAATATTAGGGGGTTCTTGGGGTTAAAGGGATCAGTACCTGGTTTGGAGTTGTCTAGAAATAGGCGCATTCCAAGGCCTATCCCTCCAATGTATTTCTTAGCTGTCTCCTTATCCAATTTTTCAGTCTTTACTGCTCCAGACGTAAGATCTACGTGAAGTATTCGCCCAGCATAACCGAACAAAGCTATTCCTCCAACCATTATCTAACTTTGAAGAGATATGAAATAAGAACAGGTAGATATTTAGTTTTCCCCATTGGCATCCCCAACGCGACTGCCGCCGTAACGATGAATGACAAATCAATGTTGGAAGTGGGCAGTCAAAAATCAAGGGTCCGCACTGAGACTATCTGACTTCATCCTCGAAATACTCTCGTATTCTCATCAAATCTTTCATCGTGTTTATCGTCAACCAGTCCCCTCGGTATTTGAAGCTTCGTAGATATCCTTTGTCAGCTATTTCTTGCATAGTCTTCAGTTCCAAGTTTCCCCTTTCCGGAAAATACTCCTTCACCAACTCTTTAGAGAAGACGTAGTGTCCCACGTTGACCCACAATTTCATGGTTGGTTTTGACTCGAATTTTGTGACAAGATCTCCCTTAGTGATTACTCTTCCAAATCGAAGTTGTGGCTTGGCTAGTAGCACGGCAGCCCCGTTTGTAGCATGTTCAAAGAGTTTCCTAGGATCGTAAAAGACTATATCGTCAACGTTCATGGCATAGAATTTCTTGGATTTGATTAGCGACGTTGCTTTCCTTACGGCACCTCCGGTGCCAAGCTTCTCCTTTTCCAAACAAAGTCTGACAGCCTTGTTCGAAAAGAAGGCTGACTCTGGGAAGGCTCTGTTTGAGGCCAAAACTATGTTACTGAAGCCGCGTTCTAGCAGCCATCGGATCTGCCTATCTACCAAAGTTTCGTTCGTGGTGATCTTTAACATAGGCTTAGGAGTCCACGTGGCTGGCTTCAGTCTCCAACCTTCTCCTCCGCAGAGAACTACTGCTTCATATTGCATTTCTTCGACCCTTGGACAACTGTCTGAAAAGATATTCCTGAAAGCGTGTTATATTATTTCTCTAGCGACATCCCTTCCTTCCAACACTCTCCGTCAACTCTATTTCTTAAGGCATCACTTCTTCGCCACATAAAGAATTGACGAAACTATGCTAAACCTCAAGTTGAATCTTCATCTTCGTCAGATTGTTGCAACCAGTCTGCGTTACTTCGACTAAGTCCTCGATTCTGACGCCACCAACCTTAGGATCGTAAAGGCCAGGCTCCACACTTACCACGTTATGTTCTTTTAAAGGAAACTTGTAAAACTCACTCATGCCTGGACCCTCGTGAATCTCCAGGCCAACTCCATGACCAAGACTATGCGTAAAGCCCTTTTCTATCATTTTTCCTCCTCTGATAGTCTCATAGCCAGCTTTCTCAATTATATTGCAGCATAAATTGAACATATCGCTCCCGAGAACTCCATCATGCAAGGCGTCTGCGCTTGCGTTCTTGGCTTCGAGGACTACCTCAAACATATTCTTGACTTCCTTTGACGCTTTGCCCTTGACAATGGTTCGAGTCATGTCCGTCCAATAGCGCTTTCTCATGCTGCGGGGGTATATGTCAAGGATTATGGGTTGGTTCGCCTTCAGTTCGTCGTCTGCTTCACCATGGTAATGAGGGTCCGCTGAGGGTGGACCACAAGCAACTATAAGCTCCTCTTCAATCGCGATTCCATGGTCGATAAAAATATGGCCCATCATGGATTTCACCTTGCTAGAAGTCAAGGGCTCTCTTCTTCCTTCTTCCTTGTAAATTAGAGTGCCTCCAGAGCCAACATCGCAGTTGGCTATGACATCAATTATTTTGGTAGTGGCTTTCTCCACGATTGCTTGGACTTCTTTGATCTCGTTTATCTCGTCTGTCTCCTTAGTCTCCCTTGCTTTTTCGATTACGTCGAACATGGGCTTTATGGTTAAGCCTTCCCTTCGGAGTACGTCTGTAGCCATAGTAGGGAAGTTGTATGGCACACAAATGGTGGTTTTCTCTCCGAGTTCCTTCTTTGCTACGGATGCCAGGAACTTCATTACGCCGATTTTGGGTTCCTCTGCCGCTTTTATTACTTCTACGAAGTTGTAGTCCACATATGATCTGACATCTTTGACGATGGATTCTTTTTGGGCTCTTGGAAATTCCATCGTGTTGATTACTATTGTAGGGTCGGTGTCCAGTTTTTTGAATAGGATGAATGGGTCTGGGGCGAGAAAATTGGTTAGGTAGTACATATTGACATTCTTGAAGCTTTCTGAATATAGGAACAGAGCTTCTGCTCCCTTTTCAGACAGGATGTTGTCAAGGTCTCCTCTCAAGACTCTTCACTCTCTTTCGATGTAGTTTCTCGGGCTGGAAATAAGATTTGCTGTAAGTGTCAACGGCTGNGTTCGAAAATCTTGTTCGTAGTTATACGTATCCTTTCGGAACACTGTTTCTTGTTGGTGTCTATACAAACTACATGAAATGACTAGTATCAGGAATCTCGCAGGTGCATAATCGAAACGAAAAGGGATTCTATGAAAGCCGGTTGCTGAATTCTTATTTCTGGTTCTGATTCGGAAGTCGTAAATCTTAATGCATATCTCACACGTGCATACTTCGTTAAGACGTTCAGGACGTAGAAAACATGTTAATGAAGAAGAGACTTTTAGCACTAACAGTCATTGCCTTTGCGTTGCTATTAGCGTCTAATCCAGCAATTTATGCATTATCGGGAAATCCATCCGTGTCTCCAACTCTATCCGGACACGAGGATGAGCCATCCGATTCCACGTTCTCAGAATCAGCAACGCCATCGCTGACCTACGACGGATCGGCGAATTCACGACGCGCACGAGATACTCTTAGGATATCAACAAATGGACTACTGCTGCCGAGTTCTTCACGGGACACCAATGTTGACCGTGGAGATACGACTGTAGATTCTTTGTTGGACTTTTGGCCAAATCCAATGGAAAGCCTGACAATTGAGGATGATAAGCCCAGCTTCGCCGAGATCTACGAAATCAAACCAGCACCCTATAATGCCTACCTCCAAGCAGAAGATCCACCGCTCGTTGTTGATGTTACGACCGACAAAGAGCTCTACTATACGGATGAGACGATGTCCATAGCTGCGAAAATAGCTCACCAAAATGGCACTATAATGACACCGCCTGGTTGGGCGAACGTCGACATAACAGTGTGGGACGCAACCACATACTACTGGACTGTCATGCCACCCGCGGCCATGACATTTAACTCTTCTACTAATCTATGGGAATACAGCTACATCGTGAATGTGACCGACCCTTCAGCCCAGTTTCCTTTTCACTGGAACATTACAGTATCCGCGTATGACGGTGTTTTAGACTCAGGTGTCGGTTACACCGCCGTGAATACGGTGGTGTATGTTGGATCTGGTGTTAGCCACCTGATTTACGACGACTGGTATCCTGAGTTTGGAAGCATTGTGGTTGACGGTGGAACCTTGAACATAAGCAATGCAGTGGTTCCTATGGTTCCAGATTGGGATGGTGCTTGTAACGTTACTGCGCGCAATGGTGGGACGATAATCTTCGAGAATATGGCCATAGGCAGCCTGACCGGATACTATTGGCTATTCTGGATTCTGGACAACTCAGAGGCTTACCTAGACTACACAGAAGTATACAACACTCCCCCAATGATGATGGGTCCACCTGGATTCCTGGCCGGCTTCAACTCGTCGATATCTATAACCAACTCTTCATACATTGATGGCTCAATAGGGACTATGTTTTCCAGTAGTCTTTCAATGGAAGATTCTGAGTCAACTGAGGGTGTGATGTTGATGGGGAGCAGTCACGGGCATTTCAACCGTGTTTTGATGCCGGACCTTACAGTTTATGAGTATTGTGAAGCCACCATTGAGAACAGCCATATTTCAGGGGACACAATTGTCGTTGCCCTCTTTTCTCACGCAGAAATTTCTAACTGTTACACCGACGTCCTCGGGGTGATGAACAATTCCACGGCTACGGCAACTAATTGCACCGTTGACGAGCAGGTCATAGTCTTCTCTGGTTCTTCTCTCACAGCAAACAATCTGACTATCGGCGACGACATGATTTCATCAGTCAGGTTGGATGTCAGCGGTCATTCTGAGGTTAACATTGATGACTTTAGAATGATGGGTTGGGATGCCAGTGTTTACATTGATAACTTGTCTAAAGCGACCTTTAACCTCGTTGACTGGACTGCCAGATACATCTACTTGAGTGCTGAAGACGGTGTTGACTTGACTGTTAGCAACGCGGTTCTTGATGCAACAGTGACTCCCGCTTCAAGTGTCAATCTTCGTTTCGAAGACAAAACCGTCTGCAAACTGTCAGATGTGGATATTCAAGCGACCTCACAGGCTCAGATGCACGTATCGAGCTCGGTAATCGCAACTTTAGAGCACGTTGATGTTAAGGTAATTCAGTCTGCAGACGCAGACGCAAGACTGAATTTCAATGTTGAAGGTTCAGACATAACATTCGCCAACTGCCACTTCAACACTACTGGACCATCCAATTGGAAGACGGATGCGCGAATCGCTCTTTCATACGGGGTCTATGCAACAATAACCAATGTAACCCTGTACTCTGGTTACTATGGAAGCTTCTACGCAGGGTACGATTGTGACGTTGTGCTGACAAGCTTTGATTTCACTTGTCTCTATCAGCTGTCTTTCGATATGTATGCTGGCGTTTTGACAACCGTCGAGAATTGTCATTTCGAGGCGCAGACATATCTGTACAGCTCTGTCCAATATGGTTCTTGGGCCACAGTATCTAATACAACCTTTTACTGTCCCGACGAGGGCGTTTTTGTTGGCCAAGGAGGTCACCTAACAATGACAGACTCCAGTGTTGCTTTCAGTAATGCCGGGGTCCTCGTGTTCGTAGAAGGAGCTCACGCAACTATCACAAACTGCAATGTTACCATAGGTCCCGATTGGGGTGGCACCTTTGTCGAAGATGGAGCATGGGTTGACATGGTGAACGTGGATCTTAACGTCACGCTACTTGAAGGTAGCTACAGTAGCTGGCTTCTTTTGGAGTCAAGCACGGTCACCGGGTCTGTGACTGTCTACGAAGGGGCTTGGTTAGAAATGTACAATGTCACTATCGACGATTCCTTGGACATTGGAAGTGGCTGCGAAGCAACGATTCAGGACTGCACAGTCGGCTTTGGACCAAACAACAACGGACAGGTCAATATATACGAAGGCTCTACGGCAACAATGAAAAATGTTGACGTCAATCTGACCAGCTGGAACTTCCGTGTTAGCGGTAGTTGTGATGTAACTCTTGAAAACGTTGACATCGTTAGTCCCTTTGGATACGGTTTCTACGTGTATGAAGCTAGCGTAATCAGAATCGCGAACAGCACCATCGACCTGAATATGACTCAATTCGGACAAATGTACGTAGACGGCGGTTCATTGGTCGTAGAAGGGTCCGTCATAAAGGCATACTCCCTGCGGATAAGCAACGCAGCATACAGCTCCATAACCAACACTGAGCTCTACACAGGTATCAATGTCGATGCTGGTTGTGTGGTGACCATGGAAGGTTGCCTGTTAAACTCGACCTTAGCTAGCACGATGTCCCACACGACGCTCATTGGTTGCACGGTTATCGACGAGGTTACCACAGAAATGGGCGGGTCACTAACGTTGGACACCACGACCATGACAAAGACCTTGTACGTAGGGGTCGCGGGGACGGTCACGATAATAGATTCGACCGTGACAATCGAAGCAATAGCAGGCTGGCCACCAGACCTATCCCAATCGATCTACTGGCTCAACACCCACTACTCCACAGTCACACTAAACGGAACCACAGACGCCCTATGGGTCTACAACCTCCACAACCACTACAACGCATCGATGATCTACCCGCTTGGCACGGTGAACATCCTCCAACAACGATGGTGCTTAGGCGTCCACGTAGTAGACGACTATGGTGATCCCATTCCATCAGCCCTCGTGGAGATCAGAAACAGCACAATGGACCTCATCTACAGCGGCTACACAGACAACAACGGAACAGTGAGAATCTACCCAGGAAACGGTGTCTACACGGTCACCAGCTACGCCAACGGAAAATCAGACACCGATACAGTCGCGATAAATGATATGTGTGCTGTAACCTCCTTCCACCTCGACATAACTGAACCAGTGATCGGCAACATCACTCACGACCCAACAACGCCAAACTACAAGCAAGACGTAACGGTGACAGCAGAAATCTCAGATCCTAGTGGAATCTCAGCCGCCATTCTAAAATACAATGACGGAACAGGCTGGACCGACCTGACCATGACCGACGTAGGCGGGAATCAGTACAGCGTAATTATTCCGGCAAAATCGTATGGAACAACCGTTTGGTATTACATAGTTGCAGCCGACAACTCCGCCAACACAGCCGCATCAGACGAATTCACCTACAACGTGATAGACAATCTGATGCCAGAAGCCTCAGGATTCACTCTAGACCCAACATCACCGGTTTATCACCAAGATGTAACTGTTTCTGTGACGCTCACTGATCCAAACGGCGTCGTTGAGGCTTGGCTAATCTTCTCAGTAGACGGAACTGAATATCGTGTGAAATTGACACTTGTTGGAGCAGACAGGTATTCTGCGGTAGTTTCAAAGCAACCCTATGGAACAGAAGTAACTTACAGCGTTTGGGCAAAAGATGGTCTAGGCAATACTGGCACAACTATGCCGTTAACTTACCCTGTAGGTGATGACATCGATCCCACTGGAGGAATAGTTAGTCCGACAACAGGCAGCTTCCTTTCAGAGACCGTTGACATATCAGTCTCAGGATACGACGTCAACTTCGACCGCATGGAGTTATACGCAAACGGCGATCTGGAGCATATATGGACTTCAAGCGGGGTTCAAACCTATGCGCTGGACACTGAAGCCCTGGGAGATGGGGCCTACACCCTTAAACTGGTCATTTACGACAAAGCTGGAAACTCAGTTGAGAAGACAATCGCTATAACGGTGGACAACATCGATCCAACAGTCTCAATGGCTAGTCCAGAACAAGACGCTGAACTGTCGGGAACAGTGAGCATAGACTTCAGTTTTTCGGACACCAACTTGGACAAGGTTTACCTGCACATAGATAACGCAGCCTTTGATGTCACTGGAAGCTCCACGTACAGCTGGGATACAACTACCGTTGTAGACGGGTCGCACATAGTGAAGATCGTTGCAATTGACAAGGCTGGAAACCAAAAGGAAACACAGGCTACTGTGACGACAACCAATGCTGCAGAAGCCGTTGGAGACAATATGATAGTCGGTTTTGCTGCTGGAGCAGTAATATTCCTGATAATTGGTGTCGTTGCCGCATACTTCTTGATCAAAAGAACGAAGCCGATGACTATCGAAGTAGTGGCACCTGAGAAAAAGCCCAAACGTAAACTCAAATCCTAAACTCCCCTCTCTCTTTTTTTGTGCGTCCTTAGAATCTTCATTTAACCTGTTTTTGGGGCCTTATCTTCGAAGCCTACGTAAGTTTGACTTGTTCTTTGATTGTTGACCGAATGTCCAATGTTACAGTCTTCTGATGCGAAAGAAAGAGGAAATTATGATGCTAAGTTTGGCTTTCTGTTAATCGTTTTGGAGGACGATGCTGCAAGTAGTGACCTAGAGCTGGTCTGAGTATTGAGATGAGAAACCATATGAGGGCTTCAGTTATGAATTCTTGCCCTTTGAGGAGTAGCATAAAACTGATGGATGACAATGCAAAGAACATTGCGATTCCGAAGAGCCTGTCGGAATATCGGATCAGCATACTTGGTCCCGGATACTTCCCGATTATTCGACCAACATGTGGCATAGTTCGTGAAGTGATTATCCCAAATGCCAAATGGTACAGGTCCATTGTAACTGTGAAGATGAGAAGCGAAGCCAGTAACCAGTATAACACAAGTCTACCGTAGAGGGGAGCGATTCAACGGAGAATATGACAAGAGGAATCGTGACAAAGACAAACCCCGCAAAGAATGTGATAAGCGTAGTAACGATCTGGTAGAGTGCAAGCTTATTGCTGAGTTCACTTGGAGTTAACTCGTCTCTCTCTGTCATAACATCACTTCATTTCTTATTGTCTAATACATCATTTCAAGTGGTACTAAAGATTTAAAAGAGAAGCTTTGCAGGTAGAGAAACGCAATGAGAAAAGAAGAAAAGAGGAGAAACAGCCTTCCGGAACTATTCGAGAGATTACATCGCAGATCAGGAGCTAGATGCGAGGGCAATAAGCTAGGTCTAGACTGCACGGCTAGGTTACCAAAAGATTCGGCACCTCTCATACATCATGCAAACGGCAATCCAGGAAACAATGACATGAGCAACCTAGTTCTGCTTTGCCCAAATTGCCACTCCAAAGTAATCGAAGAGCTGTCCGAGAAACGCAGAAAGGCCTATGTCAAGAAAGTTGCTGAAGCGGTGGCAAGCTCAGTTTTAGCAACAAGTGATAGTTGAGTTCCTCTTATTCAACTTGCCATAGCTTGCCCTTCATGCGCACGCGCATAAGTCTAATGTCTCTTTGAAAATCCGTTTGTTTCTAGTACTTAGTGGGATCCTCATAGCTACAATTAATGTGTCCTCTCACTCGCGCTAGGAGCCCAGACTCTACACGACATATACACCACGATACAGAAAGCAAAAATCCTCAAATAATCCTTAAATCTCAGAAACCTGCTAGAAACAACTGCTGCAGCCCTGGTAGTATAGTCCGGTCTAGTATAAGCGGCTGTCGCCCGCTTGACCCGGGATCGAAGCCCGGCCAGGGCGCCACAAATTCTTTCATTCTTAGTTATGGAAAACTTTGATGCAATTCTATCAGTTGCCTCCGAAAGGAAGGTTTATTAAATCGCAATATGTAATACAAGTTAATATTTTAGATTACCCTTTAGAGGCGCTGGAGGACAAGTATGAGCGAAGTCCTAAACCCGCTGATTTCCCAATTTGGCGTAGGCGGAATCGGAGGCTTTCTGGTCGGATACGCAGTGAAGAAGATCGTGAAGATCTTAGGCTTTTTCCTAGGGCTCTCTCTCTTAGCTCTCTTCTATCTAGATCACGTCGGTTTGGTTAGCGTTAATTATGCAAGGCTCACGGAAGCAGCGGCTGGGCTTCTCCAAGGCGCAGTAGAATTTCTTCCTGCCATCGTTAGTTATTTGCCGTTGGCAACCAGCTTCACAGCGGGCTTGGCGCTGGGAGTAATGAAGGGTTAAGGCTACCCACTGTGGAAAAATTCGGTGATTTTACCCTAGATATCTCAGAAGTCTGGATGAGACGGAGCTTCTGAATTTCTTCTTCACTTTCTCGATAGGTTCGCCTAGTACAGTTATCTCGTCCAAGTTGCATGTACCAAGTCGTTTCTGTTCCGCCAAGCGTAGATGTCTCACTTTGGCTGGTGGTACTCCCACTATCGCAGCTCCCACGGCGTCCACTGCCACTGGATCTGTTCCTGCGATGATTAAGTCCATTTGCGTCGGATTTCCGCTAGTCTCGTGACCTTCCCCTGCGATTATTCCGTCAATGACCGCTATGCTAGGTTTCACGACCGACGCCAAGTCAGCAATGTTCTTGCTGAGATTGCCGGTATGCATGGTTCCCTTGGAGGCTAGGACGCCCATCATATTTTTCAGGCTCAGTGTGACCGTGGCTATTCTGTGGAGTTTGAGTTTTGGGACGCTGATTATGGTGCTTTCTAGAGCGGTTTGGGCGACTTTGATTGCTTTCAATGCTAAAGGATTCGGTGGCCTCACTTCTACGAATTCGTCTTTGTTGAGGTCGAGTAGTCGCACGTTCCATCGCTGAGCGACCTCGTCTACACCCGCAACTTTGAAGGCGTGATAGGTGTCAGCAAACCCGCTTCCTTCGCCGATGATCACATTTTTCACTCTTCGGGCTCTCAGGTATTTGACTACGCCTTCTACAACTCTGCTATCTGTTGTAATACCTGTGGAAGGATGTTTAGCGTTGATGTAGTTAGGCTTGATCAGGATTTGCTTGGCCTTGGAAAGAACCATGTCTACATCTGAACGGACAAGTTCAAGAGCTTTAGCAACAACTTCAATAGGCTCAGTTCCTCGTGCAACAGCAACCCTACTCATGAAGCAAACGCTCTTATCAAGACCCTCACACTGCAATTTAAACCCATCAGAATTCCTGCAAAACTCCGTGTTTTTTTGCATCCTTGTATGCTTAGTTGCTTTGAGCAACTCCAGGATTCTTAGAAAAAAGAGAATCGCAGGCAGTTTGAGGCGGTCTTACAACACGATCATGAATTTTGATTTCCATCTTTCATGGATCGTGCGCCTAAGAAGTGGCGGGCCCGGGGGGAATTGAACCCCCGACCCCCGGGTTTCTTCGAGTGTTAAAAGCCCGGTGCTTTGGGTGCCATTAGGCTCTATCCTTGCTGAGCTACGGGCCCTATATGGTTCATTGAGTTAAGCATGATCTGACGTTATTTATGCGTTTTGCAGTTGATGAGACTTGCTTTTCTAGACTCAAGTTGTGAATTTCTCTCCTCCTGCGAGGATTCGTTCTAGTGCGGCGGTGACGTTGATCATTCCTTGGTTGGTCTTTGCGGAGATGGGGATTAAGAGGAATTTCAGTCCTAGCCGATGGATGGAGTGCATGATGTCTCGACTTAGGAGGCGTTTTGTTCCAGTTAGTTTTTCTTCGATGGCGGTCTCTAAGGCCTTTGGATTGGCGGACCAGTCGACTATGCAATCTAGTTTTTCCGGTGGTAACAGATCACATTTTGATAGTACGGATACTTGGGGGATAAAGAAGCGGTTATAGACCGCTGCTGAGAGAAAAAGGTTTGAGACGTAGTTAAGAGGGTTGAGCGAAAATACCGAATCGAATAGGTATACGATGGCTTTAGGCTCTTTTGTCAGTTCGCTGGCGATGTAGGGACCGCTTGCTCTGAAGGCGAAGAGCTCCATTTGTCCAGGAGTGTCGATGATGACGATGTCTGGGTTGAGATTCTCAATTTCTACTCCCAGTTTTTCTGCTTTTTCTGCGATTAAATCTGCCGCCATTATGAGAGCGCCATTTGGGCCGAGTTTGTATTGTTCCATGATTTGGTTAATATCGATGTAGTCGCGGATGTCTATGTCCGGGGTATATGGTAGGGTTATCGTGCCTGGATCAAGATTGATTGTCGCTGTTTTCTGTTTTGCCAGTCCGAGCCATTCATTGAGGGCGGCTGTTAGCAGAGTTTTTCCTGAGCCTGCTGTCCCAATTATGAAGACAACGTACATTCTGGTAATTCCTTTTTGGTTTGGTGAGACAGGTTAAGGGAGTTTCTTTCGGGGTTGCTTATTTGTTTTAAGGATCGTTGAAGGAGTGATGAAGGCATCGAGCCACTAAGCTAGTTCTCTGCCATGAAAAGAACGCTTCAAGATTGAATAGCATTTTTCGAAATTATTTGTCTGCGGTCTGGTTACTGTTTTGGTCTCCCTTTACTTTGCTGTGCTCGCTTCACCGTATTCGCCGTTTTGCTTGCTCCAGCAAACGCCGCCATTCCCAGAACTTCGCCCTTCACCATGTCCATCGGAATCGCAAACACAATCGTGTTACTCTGGTCATAGCTAATGTCCTCTAAGCTTGATAATGTACGTAGATACATAGCCCGATTGCTCATCTTCCGCACTGCCTGCTCCAGATTTCCTGCAGCTGTCAACTCGCCCTCGCTCTTAATGATCACTGCTCGCTTTTCCCGTTCAGCCTCAGCCTGTCTTGCGATCACTCGCTTCATGTCCTCAGGTAACTCTACATTCTGCAGGTTCACTGAAATGATGTCTACACCCCACTCCCTTGTCTCCCTCTCCACGATGTTCTCGATTTTGTTCGCAATTTCGTCACGCCGGGCCAGCACATCATCTAATTCTACGTCCCCAACCACATCCCGCATTGTCGTCTGTGCATACTTCATCACACTGTTCCACACGTTCTGAATGTTAACGAGGCTATCTTTTGTGTTCACTACCTTCATGAAAACGACCGCGTCGACACTTACGCTGATGTTGTCCTTGGTCATGACTTCCTGCCGTGATACGTCCAGTGTAATAATTCGCCTATCCTGCTTCAGAAAAGTCTCGGCAAAGGGCCACTTGAAGAAGAAGCCGGGGCCTACAAGTCTCTGAAACTTGCCGAAACGGAGAATAATCGCTTCTTCCCACTCCTTGTTGATTGCCACTGAACCCGGCAAAAGCAAGACAGAAATCAGTGCGATAACACCGAACAACACAGACATAAGATTTGGCAACGAGAGAATCGTCAATGCCAGAAACACTACGAATAATGCCAGTAGAAATGCAAATGGAGCAGGAGAACCCGAATACTCCTCACCTTTTCTCACCGCACCAGCCTCTGCAGCTACACCCATTCTCAAAACTCACCTCCTAGTATTATAATTAATTTCGCAAGCCCTATTTCTCTCTTGCGCGCACACAAGGCAACAATGTTTCTCAGACGTAGAATCGCCTGTAGTCTGCTGCAGATGGAATAATCTGGAAGACGTACCGATACGGAAGTCCATGCCGGTTCAAGTGTGTCTCCTGAAAATATGTAGAAAGCCCTCGCTTCAGTAATGACCCATTTTTGCTTTGACCGGTTTGATCTCTCCACCCTTTTCCTGAATTGCTTCAGAGAGTTGAACAAGCGCCTTGCTAACTCTATTTCTAGCTACCTTAGTGTTCTCAGCTGTTGTAGAGAGGTGAAACTCGATTCTAGGAATCCTCTCTTCTCCCTTAGGATGGGACTTAACATAAACGTAGGGGTTATCACACATCACCCTGTCAACAACAGGAGCCAACTCAGACTCCATCACCCCAGTCGCTTCGATGCTCGTGTCAAAAAACGTCACTTCACCAATAGCCTGTTTAAGAACTGGCAAGACAGACTCCTCAAAAATCGCTTTCATCTCAGATGGAACGCCAGGAAGCGCTATTATGCTCATTTCTTGAAGTTCGACAGACACGCCGGGAGCAGTTCCAACAGGATTCGCTAACGGCTTAGCACCTTCCGGGAGCTTAGCCATCTTGACACGATGAGGGGTCAACTCAACGCTCTCCATCCGCCCTTCCTCTACATACCTGCGGTACTTCTCCTCCACCATTTCTAGGGCTTCATCATTGATGTCAAGCCTGCATCCTAAGGCTTTGGCAAGCCCAACTAGAGTCTTGTCGTCAAATGTGGGGCCCAAACCTCCTGTAGTTATGAGGAGCTTGGGGCTTCTCTGAATAGTTTCACAGATAGCGCCTGATATCTCCTCAACATCGTCGCCTACTACCATGATGCGACGTACATTCAAACCCAGAGAAGTGATGCGCCTTGCAAGCCACTGCGCATTAGTGTTTAACGTCTTGCCTATGAGCAGTTCATTTCCCACACAGATGATCTCCACCAACGTAGCCATCTCAGATCCCTTCACCATCTTAGGAACCAACGACTATTGAATGCCGTGCAAAATATTTGCTTCGCCAAGATAAACATCACAGCAAAAGCATGTTACCTATACAAGCACTCCGCCACGCGCCAAGCTCAGCCTACTTTTTCTTGCCAAGCCACCATTTGAGATATTCTTGTCTCTCTTTTCGTCGCTGATCTTCTTCGGTCTCAAAGCTCGGTCTCAGTTTTTGGCGTAGCTCGATGAGTTCTTGATGGCTAAGAGAGAGGCCGCAGCTTTTGCATACATAACGTTTGGTAGCCGGAGTATACTTCAGTTCGCCACCGCATTCTGGACAGTAACGCATCTTTTCCGCCTTTGCTGTTGTTTTCTTCTCCAACGTATGAGTGAGAAAGCCCGAGAAATAGCTTTTGGTTTTCAAGCATGCCCGTGGAAAGTCATGTTATGAAGTTATTCAGTCCGGCCTCCTTGGCAAGCTTAATGGCTCTCGCTCTCTCACTTCGCGTCAACCTCCTTCGAAGCTCAGGAACTTCGTTAGCCCTCCATTCGGGGCGATACTGAAACATAACGTTCACTCTGACCCCAGTTCCCAGATTCTGAGAGACCCAATTCACAATAGTCTTCGTGCAGCACTCAAGGTGTTCTGGCAGAACCAAAACTCGGATCAGGAGTTCTCCGTATTTCTTGCCGTAGAGATGGTTTCTGGTGCAGGCTTCCCAGTAACCTGGCGCGTTAGAGAGTCTCTCGGCGCATTCGTTGGAGCCGTACTTGAAGTCGAGAAGATAGACATCTGCAAATCCTGCTAGAAGCTTAGCAGTTTCTTTGCTGTAGTAGGAATTGGAGTTCCAAACAATCGGAACGTTCACGTCTACATACTTGAAGCTCTCAAGCCACTGCTGAAGCCAAGGCGTAGGCTCACCACCAACGAGATTGACATTTCTGCAGCCCCGCTTCCGTAGGCGTTCCACCTCCTTCGCCAGCTTCTGTGGCGAGTAAATCGCACCACTCTCGTACCACTGGGATATGGACCAGTTTTGGCAATGAAGACACCGCAATGTGCAGCCGAGCGTGAATATCGTTCCAGAAGGAACAAGCTCAGGCTCTTCGCCCACGTGCTCAAACATGGTAGAAACCGTAATCTGGGTTCCACACTTGCAGTATCCAAGTTCTCCTTCAGGTCTGTTTAAACCACAGTTGCGGGTGCAGAGGTGGCATCTTTCTATAATACGATTCGCTATTTCGAGTTTTAGATCCAGATAAGACTTCTCTGGGTTGGCTGATTCTTCCAAGTATTTTTTGCGAAGGTCGATCTCTTTCTGAAGCTGATAGAATTCCTTGGTGAGATTGTTGTGGAGCTTCCAGAGTTCTGTGGGTGAGTCTTCGTGGCTGAAGTCTGCGGGCAGCTTTTTGGCAATGAGGAACTTGGCTGGCTTGTCGTTTTGCATTACGTCGAAGTATCTGGCTAAACTGGCTCGAGCTTTCTTATCTTTTAGGACCGCTGTTGCGTCTGGTCTCCAAGTGGCCCACATTGTGTGTTCCTTTGTGGTTATCTAGTCGGAGACTTGTGTATAAGGGATCTGTGTGCGTGTGAGTTTCTTCTTTATCTCCCTTTTCCAAAGAATTTCTCGGCGTCTTCCCGCTTGGAGATTGACTTATTCTTAAGCAATTTAGCCACAATCCTCTCCCTGCAAACACTCTCATTCAGAGCTTGAGCTTTCTTCAGTACGTCGTCGGGCATCCAACGTTCTAAAAGGTTCCAAGTATACGTCATTTTCGGCGGAGGTCCACGGTCTACAATGGCTATGGCAAAACCAAGCTGTAGCTCGTCCATAGCGCCTGCAAACTTGCTCTTATTCTCTCGCCCTGAAAGGTCTAGTTCTTTCCTAAGATTAGTTGTGGACGTAGCCCCATGCTTTCGAAGATATTCTAGGATGCGTCGAGGTACTATGGTGAATTCTTTTCTCTTGTGCAACTTGTAGAAGTATGGAAGCATGTCTAACGAAATCAACGTAACTTGCTTGTGAAGGAACTTGCCGTAATGAATCCTCTTCTTCATAGCTAGGTTATCTGCCCATTTCCACGCCTTATCGAATTTCTCTTCTCTGTTTTTCCCTACTGCTACTTGGTACAAGTTTTGAAAGACAATTCTTCTTAGAGGAAATAAGGTCACGAAGCCGTGCTGATTTATGAAGTTGAGCGCTTCTTCCTCTGTGTCCACTGTGTTTTCATCTGTCATTTCTGTATCCTCTCCTGAATTTTCTTCATGTTTGTCAATGGTTATATCAGGACGTATGGATACGAGACGCCGCTTGGATGAAAATCGCCTTTAATAGGAATACTCTGTTGACATTCTGGGCAATGCATGTCTTTAGTTAGGTGCCATTTCACGATTTCGAAGCTGAAGCGTCGTATTAACAGCTCTCCACAGTTCGGGCAGTAGGTGTTTTCGTAACGGTGCCCCGGGACGTTTCCCATGTAAACGTAATTCAGTCCAGCCTCTCTTGACACGTCGCAAGCTTGCTCAAGGGTTTTCAACTGAGTTGACGGGATGTCTGTCACTTGATAATTGGGATGAAATCTCAGCAGATGGAAAGGTATGTCCTTTCCCAGATTGTCCTTGATCCACACAGCGAGTTCGCGAACTCTCTCAATGGATTCCCCAAGCTTAGGGACCACCAAGTTGGTTACTTCGACGTGTACGTTGTTTTTCTTCATTTCTTTCAGAGAATCATAGATGGGTTCAACCGATGGGACTGCTGAGAAGGCTTTGTAGAATGCTGGATCTCCTCCACCTTTGAAATCAACTGTGGCAGCGTCTAGAAATGGAGCTATTGTCTTGACAGTTTCTGGAGTCATGTATCCGTTTGTCACGAAGGTGTTGAAGAATCCTTTCTCATGTGCCAGTTTCGCGGTATCGTAGGCGTACTCAAAGAATATGGTCGGTTCCGTATAGGTGTAGCTGATTCCCTGACAGCCATTATCCTCTGCGGCTTCAACGACCTTCTCGGGAGGGAAGTCATATCCTTTTACCTCCTTCTCCTGACTTATCACCCAATTGTCACAAAATTTGCATCGGAAGTTGCACCCAACAGTGGCGACGGACATAACAAGAGAACCAGGATGAAAGTGCGAGAGGGGTTTCTTCGTTATGGGATCTACGCAGGCTGAACAGGCTTTTGCATAAACAAGCGAGTAGAGCTTGCCTTCCTCGTTTCTCCTAACGAGGCAGAACCCAACACCACCTTCACGTATTGTGCATCTCCTTGCACAGAGGTTGCATTTGACCGCATTTTCGGGCAACGGTTCGTAGAGCTGGGCTTCCTTTAGCAACTATTTCTTTCCTTCCTCAACGTGAATACCGTCACCGTCAAACTTGATGGTCAAGGCTTTTGTTGCAGCCCTGAAACCTCGTCCTGAACCATTCAGCTCGACGAGATTTGCCTCTCNCAGCTTCTTGATGTGGAACCATATAGTCATGCGCGGCTCTGAGGTGGTTTCTTGTAGCCGGGAGATGGTCAATTTGTTGGGATATGCGTTTATTAGTTCTTTTAATACGCGAGTTCTTATCGGGAGACTTAGAGCTTCGCATATTCTATGTCCGTTTAACTCTTCTTCTGAAGGCATTTTTGAAAGGCCATACTACCATACTAGTATGAAAGTATAAACCTTCCCTCTTCTGAACGCTCCAAAAGAAGCTAACGGAGCACCAGAAAGCTTAAATGTTACCTATAGGTAATTTACTATTGGTAAGTTACCATTCGGTAAGCAATGACGTGGTATACGGATGAAGCTAAAGCTTTTGCTCGTGAAGGATGGCACGGTCATCTCCGAAATACCATTGTCGTTGGAGCAGTGGCGGAGAAAACACTTGGACGACGAGCTGGAATCTCTTGAAAAGGAGTTCGGTCAATTCTCCAAGCTCTTCAGTGCTCTGGCGAATGAAAATCGGCTGAGGATAATGAAAAGATTGTTTGAAGACGAAGATGTGACTCTAGGGTTCGCAGATCTGATGAATGACCTTAATTTGAATCCTAAAATCGTTTGGGAGAGCACCAAGAAACTGCGTGAGAGCGGTCTCTTGGTGAAGTCTAACAATGGGAAATATCGCTGCTCAGGACTTGGACAAGCTGAGTTTCTTATGATCAGTGTCGCATTGAGGCGTCTGCTTCACATAATGGCGCAATTTGAAGAGTTCTAGAGAGGTGGAAAAGTGGATATGAAAAGCGAGATCTACAACGTAGATTACAACAAATACGTGAGTCTGGTGGGCACTGCCCACTTCACGAAACGCAGTCTTTATGACGCTTACGAGGCCGTTGGACGGCTACAGCCCAGCGATCTCGCGATCGAACTGGATATGAACCGCTTCAAAGTCTTGAACAATGCGTGCTCGATGTGTCTCAAAAGAAGCGCGTGTGACTCAAAGTGCGAGTTCATTGGTGCAGCTGAAGCATTAGGAAACGTGGACGCCAACATATGGCTCATAGACATGTCAGAACACGAAATAAGGCAAAGAATACGACGATTGACGACTCCAACGTGGATTTACCTCGTACGCATTCCTTTCATACATGAAGATGATGAGATTGTACGACGGTGGGAACGAGGCTTCAAGGACGAAGTGCTCAACTCCTACCAAGAAAGATTGGCTAATCTTCGCAGACATGCACCAGCAATCTGGCGGGTTTTGATTGACGAACGCGACACGTTAATGGCGGTGAGACTAGCGTGGATAGCCACCGAAAAGTTGAGGGAAAGTGGAGATCCTAGCATACTTGCCCTTGTTGGGGCAGCTCATGTCAAAGGCATAAAACACTTGCTCAGGAACCCAGTTGTTATCAAAGAGAACCTTAGGCGGCTAGGTCTCAGTTTTACGCCTCCGACTTTAGTCAGAAGAATAAGCATTAGAGGAGACTAACAAACCACCCAGACCCTAGTGCATTAAGCAGGCAGCTCAGGAGCTGGATAGTCTGTTCACTTCCTCAACTGCTTTTGCCGCAACCTCCATCATGTCGTCGTCTGGCTCTCGTGTAGTCAAGCGTTGAAATACCAAGCCCGGTATTGTAAGGAACTTGATGATTACCGAGTCCTTGTGTCTGTCGCTGAGCTTCAAAAGCTCGTAAGAGATGGCTGCAATCACTGGAATCAGGACTAGTCTGTATGCGAGTCTTATGAAAAATCCTAAATCTGGCATGATTGAGAACAGCAAGATGCTTACAATCATGACGATGAAGATGAAAGAAGTTCCACACCGGGGGTGAAGTCTGGAGAACTTCTTCACATTTATGACATTCAACGCTACTCCAGCTTCGTGAGCGTTGATTGCCTTATGTTCTGCCCCATGATACTGTAGCACTCTCTTGAACTCGCTCCACATCGCCACCAATGCTAGATACAGAAGAAAGATTGCAAGACGCACTACCGCTTCAACAATGTTGAAAGCTACTCCTGTGAGGTTGAGTAGAGTAGTCAAGAGGAAGGGTATTATGAAGAATAATGAAGCCAGCCCTAATGCCATGGCAATTGCTATCGCGAACTCCTTGTACGTGAACTCTTCCTCATCTTCCAAGACCGCGTTTGCAGAGAAATAGATGCCTTTCACACCAAGGTAGAGCGTTTCAATCAGTGCGACGATACCTCTCAGTAGCGGTAGTCTAAGGACCTTGTATTTTTGAGATATGGGGTTTAGCTCCTCTACATGTGCTAATATCTCGTTGTTTGGCTGTCTAACACACATCACTACGTGCTTGCGGGATCGAATCATCACACCTTCTATCAGAGCTTGTCCGCCAAATGCTAGCGACGGCTCTTCTCTTCTCGCCACCAGTAACCCCACGATCTACACGAAGATTCTGTTTGCCTTATATCCTTTTGTTCTTTCTCGTTCTTTGTCTTGTCAGTTTTTCGAGGATAAACCAAGCGCGCGCTCTATCTTCTTAATAGACTCCGATGGTGTTATCTTCTATAGATGTGCTCTGTAGTAAGACTACTTCTTATCCTACTGCAAATGATAACTTACGTCTATACCAATAGATCTCGATTGGATGCTTACATTCCAAGCAATCATGCACTATCTTCTTAACACTTGTAGCATTGTCTCCTGGATCATCTAAAGAAGCTGTATCATGAATGTCATCTGGAGGATAGGCATCATAGGGATTACCACACTCAGGACAACTAAATGTTCTTTTCTTTTGAGGCATATTCTATAGTCCAGTTTAAGATTGTCTAAAGCTTTGCGCGCGCGATGGTTAAGCTGGATTTACAGGCTGATCAATCCGAACATGCATGCACAGTGCGCGCGCGACCTTTAAATTGGGGATGACGTTGTTAAATGGCTAGGTGCTCTTGTTGGCCTTGGGCATCATTTTTCCCGTTGCAGTGCTCATTGCAGGAATTGTGCTTCTAGCTGTTTCTAGCGATCAAGCGGTTAAGCATTCAGTCTTTTTTGCTTCGGCACTAGGGATTTCTTCGCTTGTAATAGGGCTTGTCTTGGTCTCTATTGGAACAGATCTGCCGGAAATCTCTAATTCACTCATTTCATGTTGGAGCGGTCATGGCGACATCGACTTAGGTGATTCTTTCGGGTCCATACTGAGCCAAATCACGTTGGTATTAGGGATTATCGCCCTTGCGAGTCGAGGCTTCAAAGTGAAAAGACACGAAGTCTTAGTGATAGGTATCTTTGAGGTTTTGGCCCTCGGGTTATCTATATCTGTAGCAGTAACCGGATTTACAAGAGAAAAGGCCTTCCTTCTGATAGCAACATGGCCAGTCTTCATCGTCATGATTAGAAAACTCGTGGCAAAAGATATCACGAAGAAAGAAAGAGTGAGCAGGGAAAAGGAAAGGCACTACCTGTCTCATTTGATCATCGCTATTGTGGCGTTTGTCGGCGTCGCGATTGGAGCGATAGCCGTTGTCCAGTCAGTGATTATGCTTTCTCAAGAGCTAGCCATACCCGAATTCTTCATCAGCTTCTTCGTCGTCGGGATAGGCACATCACTTCCGGAACTTGTTGTAGATGTCACGGCTGTCCGCAGGAGAGAGTACGAACTGGCGATAGGAGACATCCTAGGAAGTTGCATTGTTGACGCCACAGTCTCAATCTCGATAGGGCAGTTGTTCTTCCCAACGCCAGTGTTTGTTGAGGCTTATCAACATTCTCTTCCACTTGTGCTGTATACAATGCTTGCCTCCGCGGTCGTGATTCTTACACTCGCGATCAGAAAAAAGGTCGACAGAAAAGCAGGGATCCTATTCATACTCGTTTACCTCATTTCATTTTTGCTACCATACTTGATCTAACCCACCTAGTGACAAAGCGCGCGCCTTTGGGAAGAATATAAGTAAACACTATATGCCCGTTTTGATATAGCACATATTAGAGCGATGACAGAACCCATTTTCCAAGACAAGAAGCTTGAAATCTATAGGGATTGCGTTATCATAAAAGATTACTATGCTCCCAGACTCGACAAGAAACTAAGAATTTCAGAGATCAACGATGTGTGGGTTGAAAATCTGTCTGTTCTGGGTGGTAAGTTTAGACTGTGGGGGACTGGAACGTTTTTGAGATGGTTTCCCTTTCATCTGGAAAGAAGTTCACGAGACAAAGCCTTGGTAATAAGACGGAAATCAGGATTAATCAAATCAACAAAGGTAACTCTCGATACTCAAGACCCTTTAAAAGCATTTGAGCTAATCTGTGACTTACTTCATTGAATGCGAATATCAAGCAAGATAAGTAAACACTAAACACTGACTTTTCTCTGTCGTCTGATCCTTTGGAAAGAATCATTTATTATTCAAAGCTCAATTCATTTCTTACCAGTATCGATGTGGATTAATGTGAAGGATGTTTTGTATGTGGAATGGGTCCCAGCGGGGACGTTGATAAAGGCTCTAGTGGGTTTTTTTTCTTTACTTAGCTTGTGCATGCTATTGGCAACCATCGTTGTTGGAGTTGCTGTCCAGCATCCCTTCTTGATTGTTGTCCTAGCGTCTCCTCTAGCGTTTGTGTTGTTTGTGTTTTGGAATTATCGGGGCATACGGATAAAAGTGACCAGTGAGAACCTTCTGATCTACTACGGTCTTTTCAATCGCAGACGTATTCTAATAGGGGATATAGTATCCTGTGAACCAACTAAAGCCTCTTTTGGAAGATATGGTGGCATCGGCGTTAGATATGGCACTGATGGCTCTTGGGCTTACACAACATCACTCGACAATGCAGTGAAAATAACCCTACGGAAAGGAAAGCCATTCGTCTTTTCTTCAAATAACCCTGGAAAAATCCTCAGCATCATTAATCAAATGAAAAATATGTCATAGCCCATTCATTGTGTACGGCACGCGCTCGATCCGCTAGTTAACCGCGTAGTACAAACACTCGGATACAAACGGTGTTATAGACTTCGCTCC
>JGI2171J19970_10000350_pt1 | contig 23670 bp, 17 predicted proteins | sample DeeMarSWOR324_28_FD_19970 | JGI IMG/M metagenome (IMG submission 19970) | reverse complement strand
TAAGTATTATAGGGGGCTNCCCATTCCCGCCGCTGCCACCTTTATTGCCCTCACGGTCCTTCTGTATCACCGTCTCGGCGAGAAATTGACCACGGAGCAGATCGCCGTCCTGGTCATGGTGTATGTGCTGAGCTTTTTGATGGTCAGCAACATCCGCTATCACAGCTTCAAAGAACTCGAGCTGATCAGGCGCAAACCGTTCAGTGTCTTGGTTTTCGTGGTTTCCTCCATTGTCGTCATCGTTGCCGAGCCCGAGATTATGTTATTCCTCTTCTCCTTCGCGTATGTGCTTCTCGGCCCCCTCGCTCTTCTCTACCGCTGGAGAAGGGTGAAGGCCCCGAAGGCAATCCCTGATGAAAAGCCAGATACGGTTCAAGGATAATGGTTAGGGGGTGCGGTGGGAACTCAACTCCCCTATTGATTAGACGTTCCGGCTATTCCGTCATATTCTGCCGGTAACGAACTTTTAGTGAGCCCAATATCCTGACAGCAGGTACCCCAGGGCTAGCAACGCCTGGGTGACCAAAACCACCATTACGTTTAACCCCATTACTGGCAAGAAATCCTCGCCCTTCCCATCGTATTTTGATAAGGCCCCTCTCACGGCCTTCAATGCTATGGGCATCGTCAATAACCCCAACAATGTCCCAAGGGGAAGCACTGTAAATATGACCCCAAGGATGATGCAGAGGTAGACCAACGCGCTGGTGACGAGATAGAGGATACTCGCCCGCCTTTTGCCGAGGACAATGACGAGGTTCTTCCTACCGGCCCTCTTATCCGGTTCTACATCGGGATACTCGTTTATCAAGAGGAGATTATAGGTGAGGATTCCGGAGGGAAGTGATCCGATCAGTGCCTCCCAAGAATAGGAACCGCTCTGAACGAAATACGTCCCCAAAACCGGCAGTACGCCCAGGTTGATACCCGCAGAAAATTCCCCCAGCGTCCATCTGGCAACATGGGTTGAATAGAAGTATGTGGATGCCCCCCCGACAATGAGGATGGGAAGCAGGGCCCACCCCCTTATCGTCAGGAAGAACAGGCCTATTCCCCCGGCAATCCCAAAACAGGCCACCCCTAAGATATAGACGTCTCGAGGAACGAGGGCACCGGTAGCAAGAAATCCGCTCCCCCCGCTAAAGGGAGTCCTCACGGTCTCCTTATCGATGCCGCACCTGTAATCGAAATAGTCGTTTAATACGTTGCAGCTGGTATGGATGAGGAGAAGTCCCAGCATGGCTAAAATGAAGAAAAGGACGTTGAAGTGACCATCGTACCACGCCATGGTCGTGCCCACACATGATAGGGCAACAGAAAGGAGGAGGAAATGGGGCCTAGTTTCGAGAAAAAAGAGCTTAATTCCCTTGGCTAAAGCATTCATCTAAAACCTCCGATGGGAGATATATGTATTATCCAACACCTGTCAAGTAATTGGCGTGAGCCCTCTGAAAAACTCGCTCTTCACCACTCAAACATTGGTGTTGCGGTTCTGCGGTATTGGAGTGCTTAAGTTGTAAAAAGTGCTTTATAATCAACCCATAATGCCATAATTCCCACTTTGTTTTTACTTTTATCGCAATAAATACTTGAAATTTTGCTTTTTTGTTGAATAATAAAAAAATATGTAGTAAACAGGAAAGAAAGGAGCGGGAAGAGCCCAGAATGGACGTCCGAAGGAGAAAATTCTGGACTGGCTTATCGTCTCTTGCGCGGATCTTTCCTTTACCATCTCCCACTCCCACCTCTCCTCATAAACACTCCCTAACGATTACGAAGGCATTCATCCATACGTCAGCCATATTGTTCATCCTCCTCGTGCTATGCTTCCCCAGCCCCCCAGCCGGGGGATCGGATTATGATGACCTGTATAGGAAGGCGAGAAGCCACTACTACGCCCTCAAGGACTCCGAGACGAAGAAGAAATATAGATCCTATTGGTTGGAGTGTATCAAGGATTTTCAAGCCGTATATACCAAGTATCCTAACAGTCCCAAGGCGGACGATGCCCTCTTCACAGTGGCCATTCTCTATAATGACCTTTACCGCTATTCCTGCCTCAAATCCGATCTGCAAGAGGCGCTTTCCTCATTCCAGGACCTGGTCACGAGATACCCATCCAGCAGGTTGGCCGACGACGCCCAGTTCAGGATCGGCGAGATCCACCTAAACCAAAAGGAATTCCCCGAGGCCTATGAGGCCTTTCAGAAGGTCGTCGATCAGTTCCCCAATGGCGATATGATATCCCTGGCGAGGCTTAAGCTGAGAGACCTGCAGGATTACAAACCGAAACCGAAGGAATTCAAAGGGCTCTCCACCGTTACGGATATCAGATATTGGTCAAATCCCGATTATACCCGGGTTGTCATCTATGTGGACAAGGAGGCTTCTTATACGAATCGCCTCTTAAGAAGGGATCCCTCCATCGATAAGCCGCCAAGGCTCTACATCGATATCGATTCACCCAGGATTTCCCCGGATTTAAAACAACCCATCCCCATTTACGATGGACTTCTCAAGATGGCCAGAGCGGGACAAAACAGCCCCGATACGGTGCGGGTTGTCCTGGACATCGAGAGCATCAGGGACTTCAAGGTCTTTCACCTCGATGACCCATTTCGCATTGTCATCGACATTTTCGGAGCCTCCTCCTCCGAGGGAAAAGCCCTGACCGCCATAGAGGAAAAACGACCCGTCTTACCATCGTCGGAACGCGGAATAAGGAGGATCGTCCTCGACCCCGGCCATGGGGGTCGCGACCCCGGCGCTATTGGACCTAGTGGGCTCAAGGAAAAGGACGTGGTGCTGAAGATCGCGAAAAGGCTCAGGAGGAACCTCCAAAAAAGGGGATACGAAGTCTTCCTGACGAGGGAGAGGGATATTTATCTACCGCTGGAAGAGAGAACCGCCATTGCGAACACCAAGGACGCGGATCTCTTCGTATCCATTCATGCCAATGCTAGCAGGAAACGAGGAGCACGGGGAATAGAGACCTACATCTTGGATTTTCCGACCGATGAAGAGGCCATGGAATTGGCCGCGCGGGAAAACGCCATCTCCACAAAGAAACTCACCGATTTACAGATCATCCTCTATTCCCTCAGGCTAAACGCGATGGTTAACGAATCCGGCCGATTGGCCCACGATGTCCAGGAGTCCATGTGCAACAACTTGAACCATGAAAAATCCAGCCAACGGGATAGGGGAATCAAACAAGCTCCCTTCATCGTCCTCTTGGGGGCGAGAATGCCCGCGATCCTGGTGGAAGTATCATTTATCAGCAACCGAGCGGAGGAGAGAAGGCTCAGGAACCGAACGTATCAAGATAAGATTGCTCTTGCCATTGCGGAGGGACTCAATGATTACATAGAAGAAACAAGAGAGGCATACCGAACCTCTCCCCCTCGAAGAGGGGCCTCATCGGCAATAGAGACCGCCGCTGAACGGATCATCGAGGGCCGGATGGAAAAGGGAAGCTGCCTCTATACGGCCCTGAAAAAGAGTGGGGTTCCCCCCGACCAGATTGCCCTCATCACGGCTCATCTCAAGCCCATCTTCGACTTTAGGGATTGCAATCGCGGGGACTCTTTTCGGGTTTCCCTCGATGATAGTGACCAGTTGCGACGATTTGTATACGAGGCAAATCTGACCGATATCTATGAGGTCAGGAACGAAGGGGACCGATACGTCGCATCGAAAAAGGACCTCATCCTGGATCGACACTTTACGAGAGTTGAAGGGGAAATAGAATCCACCCTCTTCGACGCCATTGAGAAAGCGGGGGAAGACGACCATCTCGCCTTGGCCTTCGCCGATATCTTCGCATGGGAGATCGATTTTCACAACGATCCCAGGAAAGGGGATCGGTTTAAGGTCCTCGTGGAAAAACTGCACAAGGATGGCCAGTTTGTGCGGTACGGGAGGATTCTTGCCGCCACTTATGATAACGCCTCTCAGGTATACAGGGCATTCTATTTCGACGAACCGGCAAGACAAGAGGGCTACTACGACGAGCACGGGAGATCCCTGGAGAAATCCTTTCTCCGATGCCCCTTGAGGTTCAACAAAATTACATCTGGTTACAGCCGAAGCAGGCGTCATCCGATCCTCGGCGGATATCTCCCCCATCTTGCCGTAGATTATGCGGCCCCAACGGGAACGCCCGTTCGAGCCGTTGGCGATGGGAGGGTTATCTTCTGCGGATGGAATCGAGGCTACGGAAAACAAGTAACAGTAAGACACCCCAACGGGTATACCACATACTATGGACATCTCTCCCGATACGCACGGGAAATAGGGAAGGGAAAAAAGGTTAAACAGAAGCAGATCATAGGATACGTGGGATCCACGGGGCTTGCCACCGGTCCCCATCTCGATTATCGGATATCGAAAAACGAAAGATTTCTCGACCCCCTGAAAATGAAGAGCCCGCCGATTTCCTCCATAGGCGAACAGCACCGGTCGAATTTCGAAGCCGAGAGGGACCGTTTGGCTTCGTTACTGCAATAGAAACAATCGGGGTACTCCTTCTAACCGCTCACATGAGATCGCCCGAAACGCTCGGCCCATTTATTATCAGGGGAAATGGTCAGTGAACGTGTATCCTTTCCTTCCGCTCCGGGAGTATCACGGCTTCTGCGGGATTTCGTGGAATGGTGGTGGCTATGAGGCGGTGTTTAAATATCCTGCTGGCGACCCGCTGAACATCTCCAGCCGTCACCCTTAGGATGAGATCCCTGTACCTCTGGTCCCAGTCGTAGCCCAATCCCAAGACCTCCGATACGGCAGCGCTAAAAGCCTGTGAGGCATTGGTCTCCAGCCCTAGATCGTGCATCGTTATAACCATCTGTTTTGCCAGCCTCAGCTCCTCATCCGTCACCGGCCCCTCCTGAATCCTTCTCACCTTTTCCGAGATGATATCCAGGACTCTCTGATAGTTCGCCGTAGTAGTCTGGGTAATCACCCCGAAGTAGCCGCCATCAATCCCATAGCTCGGGTAGGCATGGACATAGTAGACGAGGCTTTGATCGCCTCCCCTCAGGGCTTCATGAAGCCATCCGCTGGGATATCCGATCCCCGAAAGGATGGCATCGATTACGTCCAGAACGGGGCGATCCGCGTCGGAAAGGGTCATCCCATTAAAACCAATGAAAATGGCCGCCGACGATTTGTCGTTCGCCTTCTCGACGTTCCTATCTTTAAAGAGGTTGGAGGTCTCCTCCTTAAGATTTGGCCGGATTAGGTTTCCCTTCTTCAGGTGGCCGAATCGTCTCTCCACGCTCTGGGTAACCCCGTCGATGTCGATATCGCCGAAAACGGCCAGCACCATGTTGTTGGGCATGACCAATCGACGGTAAAAATCCCCGATGCCTTTCCTGGTAAAGCGCCTCACTGACTCCTCCGTCCCCACCAAATCATTGCGATAGGGATGTTGAATGAAGAAATTTTGGCGAAAGAGTCGTGTAACCTCCTGCTCCCAGCTCTCGTCGATCCTCTGGATGGCGAGCAGCGTATCCTCCCTCTGCTTCTCAATCTCCTCTTCCGGGAACGAGGGATTGGTCACCACATCCGAAAGGATTTCCAGGCCCTTTTCCAAATCCTCCTTAAGGACCGATACGCTCACGTTATAGGTGTTCCTCCCGGAGCTGGAATCGATACTTCCCCCTATCTCCTCCATTTCCTTGGCGATTTGGTACTTCGACCGAGTCTTCGTGCCCTTGGTTAAGAGCCCTATGGTAAAGAGGGAGATTCCGGGTTGGTCGGCGGGCTCGTACCGCTGCCCCGCCTTGCCGAAGAGCTGCAAGGTCACGATGGGAAGAGCCGGGTTTTCCCTTAATAACAGGGTCATCCCGTTGGAGAGAACACGCTGCTCTATCTGAGAGGAGCGCCTTGATGGAATTGTCCCCTTTTCGACCTTCTTCGGCTGAGGAGGCTTTAAGACGGCAACCGTTACGCGATTCCTCCTCAAGTACTGCCGGGCTACCCCCCTGACATCCTCGGCGGTAATTTGCTGGATGCCCTCCACGTAAAGATCATCGAAATAGGGATCCCCCGTGGCTACGTAGGACGAAGCCAGGCCTGAGGCGATATCATCAGCCGCCTGCTTGGCGAATATGTGATCCGCGATGACCTGCTTCTTGGCTTTTTCCAGTTCCGATTGCGGGATTGGGGTGGATTGAATCCCCTCGATCTCACCGAACACGGCTTCCAAGGCCTTATCCACGTTCTCATATTTGAGGGCCATGGAAATAACGAAGATCCCCCGGGCGTAATGAGGTGTCCAATTGGACGCATCGATGGAGAGGACGAGCTCTTTTTGGTCCTTGACAGCCCTGTAGAAACGAGACGTTCGCCCACTTCCCAGAATGATGGCGAGGACATCGAGGGGATAGAGGTCCGGATCCTCAAGGGAAACCGATGGGAATCCCACCTGCATTCTCGCCAACTGGGCGGGTGGAAATTCCCTCTCGGCCCACCTCGGCCCAACCTGTAAGGGCTCTTCAGGGATGACCGAGGGCTTTTGGGAAACCCTCTTGAAATCCTTCATCAGCTTAATAACCTCCTGGAGAGCCTCGAATGGCTCCACATCTCCCGCGACGGTCACCACCATGTTTTGTGGCGCGTATTGCCTTCGGTAATACTCCATGAGCTGGTCGCGGGTTATGGTGACGAAGACATCCTCATAGCCGATAACCGGGTGACGGATAGGGTGCCGTTGGTATGCAGTCTTCATAAAGAGATACCAGAGTTGTCGAGATACGCTGTTTTCCCCCAATTTGAATTCCTGCTGAATCACCGGCTTTTCCCTTCGATATTCGTTCTCGGCCAGTTGGCAGTCAGTCACATAGGCGATTAAGAGTTGAAGGGCCCTCTTGTAATGGTCGGCCGTCGTGTTTATAAAGTAAACCGTTCGATCGTAAGAGGTATAGGCATTGGAAGCCCCTCCCAGGGATCGTAGGATCCCCTTTATCTCCTCTTCTGTCAGCGTCGATGTCGTCCCCCCTGAGACGATATGTTCAAGGTAATGGGAGAGTCCCCCGTAGAAATACTCATCCTCATTGATGGAACCCGCCTTGACGAGGACCTGACACGAAACAACCCGTGAGGTGTGGATCTCTTGGATTAACACCGTCAACCCATTCCTCAATTGGACGAAAAGGTCTCCTGGTTGAGATGGTAAAACATTTTCCACAAAAGCGGCATACTCGCGGCTCAGGGAAACGCTCGGGACCAACATGCCCTTCCCCATAGGGCGCGGTTCCCCCATGACCACCGAAAAGGAGACTATGGTAAGTAGGAGCCCCAGTAAGGCCATTGATAGAAATCGCTTCATGGATTCCACCTCCTCCGTAGCCTCAGAACAGATTGGGCTACTCTCGTTACCTCACTTCTCCTGTATTCACCGACATACCCCGTAACACGGTTTCCTGCTGGTGAGAAGACCCCATTCTCGTTCCTCCTCCCCTTATGATCATACCTATCCTTACTAAATCCATCGCCTCAACCAATACCAGACGAACCCCACATATTCGTGCAATGCCTGCTCAGAGTGCGCGAGGTGAGTCGAGCTCGGAAGGGCGGAGATCATTTCTCCTACCAACTCCCCCCCTGATGCGTCAACATGAGGCCTGTACCGAATCACCCTGAAATCGGCCGGTGCAGGAATGGGGGACAACCCAAGCTTTTGAAAGACGGCGATGGCCCGTGGAAGGTGAGAAGCCGAAGTCACGAGGAGGAATGGCTTCTCCCCCAACATTTTCTTAATCTCCACCCCATTTTCATAGGTGTTGGTGGAATTGGTATCCAAGACGATCCTTTCCCCCGGAATTCCCATGGTACCTGCCAGATCACCCACGATTCTGGACACGGGAACCTTTTGCCCGCGGGAGTCCATGGGACCGCCTGATATCACGACCTTAGCTCCAGGGATAAGGTGATAGAGGCGGATGGCCTCCAACAATCGGCAAACGGTGGCTTCGCCCACCTGACTGGTAAGGGGAATATGCGCGTCGTTCCACGCAGCCGTTGTCAGCAAAACAATGGTGTCGATGTTCTCGACCGCTTTCATATCCTGTAAGGGCGGATATTTGTTCTCCAGACGAGAAAGAAGCGCCGTTGAAAGAGGAGAGGAACTGAAGGCGAAATAGGCAATAATCCCCAGAAGGAGCAAGTATTTCCCGATCTTCTTCCCCAGGGCGATGAAGGGAAAACTCACAAGGAAACAGAGGGCGATGATCCCGGACGGACTTACCGCGAACTGGCCAAGCGATTTGAATATATCCATAACCTAGGCCTCCCCATCAATCGTTCCGTGTGGAGTCACTCCAACAGCATGAGTTCCTTGAGGGCAAGGAAAAATCTGCCATTACACATTTTACTCCTTTTTCGGCCCCTCTGGAACCCTTTCATATCCCGGAGTTTCCTGATTTTTATTGGCGGGATTTCCCTAACCTTTTGATTTCAAAATAGATTCTGCTCTTCTCGAGAGAACACCGTTGTCCCTTCGCTCACTGTTCGTGCCCGTGTTTCGTGCTCGTGACCCCTCTCCGTGGAGAATGTTTCGCGTTCAAAAATCTTTTTTCGACCATTCCAACGTTTACGCCAGCTTCAAGCCAGCCAGAATATTGGAATAATGGAATGATGGGCTCATGGATAGATATTACCCAAGAGGTTGGAGGAGCGTCCGCCTGCGGCGGACTTGAGGCCGAAGGCCATGAATTTTTTGCCTCTAGCCTCAGCGAAGCGATCCTCAAGCGAAGCGCTCCTGAACCAAAAGGACGACTTTCTCAGCTCTTGATACCCAATATTCCAACATTCCATCGTTCCATATGGTTTAACGCGCGCTCAGAACTCCTTTTCCGAATTCCCAGGTATCTGAATTTCGGTCATGGATTGTGGCGTTGGAGGCACTTACATGGCATGGATTTTGCTGGATTAGCATCTTCATATGGTCTCACATAATGATAACCGATCCCGGTGATCCGATAACCTATGGCGAAAAAATCCAACTACAAAATCCTGCACAAAATCGGCCAAGGAGGAATGTCAACGGTTTATCTGGCCCATGACATCACCCTTGATCGGAAGGTTGCCATTAAGACTTTACGCGTTGGCAGCCATCGATGGTCCGTGGAAGGCCAAAAACGGAAAATGCTCCTTCGCTTTTTGCAGGAGGCCCGTGCCGCAGCTCGACTGAATCATCCAAATATCGTCTCCATATACCACATTGGGTCGATGAATGGCACCTTTTACATCGCCATGGAGTATCTTGAGGGCCAATCCTTTCGGGATCTGCTGGAATCGAGGGACCGCCTTTCCGTCGACGCAATATTGAGTCTATTGATCCAAGTCTGTAGCGGCCTTGAATTTGCCCACTCCCATGGCATTATCCACCGCGATATCAAGCCCGGTAACATCATTTTGCTCAAAAACGGAATCGTGAAGATCACGGACTTCGGGATTGCCAGAATCGAAAAATCGGAATTGATCAAAACCCGGGACGAGGGGTTTGTGGGAACCATCCACTACTGTTCTCCCGAGCAACTCATCAAGTCTGTCCCTGTCGACGGAAGGTCCGATCTCTTCTCGGCAGCTATTTTGCTCTACCAGTTTCTCACCGGGGAGCTCCCCTTCCATGGATCCTCCCTTGCCGAGACCATCGACAAAATCATCCATGGGGCCCCCGTTCCCCCGACAAAGATGAACGCATCCATATCCGCCAAATTGGAGAGGGTTATCTTCAAGGCTCTATCGAAGAATCCCCGAGATCGGTATCAAACCATCGGCGAATTCAAGCAAGCGCTCCAACGTTCGATTTCCTCCGACAAACCTCACGGGAAGGAGGCGTTCAAATCGACCGCTCGAAAGAGCATGAGAACGGGTCGGGCGAGCCCAATCCCACGTTTTCCCATGGTTGTTGCGGGTATCCTCCTCATAGGTCTCCTTTCCCTTGGATACCTGAAAATCGAGATGGAGAGAAATATCCAACGGAAGGACGCCGCCATCAGGGGGAGCAATATGGCCAAAATCTTTTCCCTCCTGCTGGCCGACCACTCGATTGCCCACGATCGGCGGATCCTGGCGAAATACGTCAATGAGGTGGGCGTTGAACCGGACATCTACTTCATAGAAATGATACGGGATAACCAGCTCCTTGCGGATTATCACAAGAATCCCCCACGAGAGGGGGAAGAGGTATACATGGTTTCTTATCCCATTTCAATCAACGGAAGGGAATCGGGCTTTCTAAAGGTAGGATTTCTCAAGGCTAAGGCCGACAAAGTCATAGGAAGGGTTAAGACGTTCATGAGTTTTGGGCTCATCTCCATCGTTTCTCTCTCCCTGGGCCTTTTGGGCTATACCCGTTTTCGCGCATCCCCCCCAGGCTCATGAACACTAACCAAAAAAGGGAGGACGACCATGAAACCCCAGGCTCTCCAGAATGAAAGGAGAAAGCACCATCGCTTCGAGCTCATTAACCTGGTTATCTACAAGCAATTCGAAATCGAGAAGGTCACCAAAACCATCAACCTGAGCATGGGCGGCATGCAAATGAGGACAGAATTCCCTGTGCCTTTGGATGAGGAGCTGGATATCGCGATAAAAATAGGTGACAATATATTCAGGTCGCGGGGCAAGGTCATTTACGCCAGTGAACGGGAAGACGGGAATTTCGATATCGGGGTGAATTTCGTCAATTCGCCACCTGAAAACCTCGATCTCTTGAGTCAATACCTGTCACAATGCGTATAGCCCCCCACATGGTTAACGCTACCGCCACAATCTCGTGAAGCGTGTCCGTGTTTCGTGCTCGTGTCCGTTGTTCGTGTATCGTTACTCGGTGTTCCTTATCAGTTATTTGACATTTGGATTTTCTTTATGGCATTTGAGCTTTGACCTTTTGCCTTCCACCTCCGGCCTCCGACTCTCTTTCCCCTTTCCCTGCCTGTAAACACCCCAGCACTGTATACTGTTCCGCTCAGAGCTCCTTTTCCGAATCCCCAGGTATCTGAATTTGGCTCGTGGACAACTATGTCACCCAAAAAGTCAGGAAACTCCGGCCCGCATCCCATTGACAGGCTTTCCCCACGTTGATAAGGTGATTCTGTCTGCTCCCATGGAGCGGGAGTGGCGTTCCATTGATTTGAGGGTCCTGAAAACGTGAAGGAGACGCTTTTAGTCGCCCTTGGGGGAAATGCTCTCATCAAAAAGGGGCAATGGGGGACCATTGAAGAGCAATTTGAGAACCTGAGAACCCCGATCCAACAGATCGTCCGCCTCTCAAGGGAATATGAGACAATCATCACCCATGGCAATGGCCCCCAGGTGGGAAACCTCCTCCTGCAGCAGGAGAAATGTTCAGAGGTTCCGAGCATGCCCCTCGAGATCCTGGTGGCTCAGACACAGGGACAGATCGGCTACATGATCGAATCTACCCTTGACAACGAGCTCATGAAATTGGAGACCGATGTAAAACAGCTCTTTGTTACGGTCCTTACCTATGTCGTCGTCGACATAAATGACCCGGCCTTTAAAAACCCCAGCAAGCCCATTGGGCCTTACTTCTCCAGGGAAGAGGCGAACGGGCTCCCCTACCCCACCGTTGAAACACCGGAGGGGTATCGACGGATCGTCGCATCCCCCAAACCCGTGACCATTGTGGAGAAGAGGGAGATTAAGAGGCTCCTCGAGGAGGGGTTTCTCGTTATCGCCTGTGGGGGAGGAGGCATTCCGGTAATCAGGGAGGGACGTGTATTCGAGGGAGTGGATGCCGTTATCGATAAGGATTTAGCAAGCGCCAAATTGGCGCAGGAAGTGGACGTGGATATATTCCTTATTGCCACTGACACGGAGGGGGTGGCCATCAACTTCAAGGGACCTGGCCAAAGGTTTCTCAGGAAGCTCTCCGTGGGAGAGGCGAAACGATATTTGCAGGAAGGGCAATTTCCAGAAGGATCCATGGGGCCTAAAATAGAGGCGACCTTTCAATTCCTGGAAAGCGGCGGGAAAAGGGCTCTCATCACTTCCATCGAGAATATCGAACGTTCCATACGGGGAGAGGCGGGAACAGAGATGATTCGTTAACCTCGCAGTCCCACATATACCCTCCATACCATGTGACACAGTTTTGCAGTGCTGCGGTGCTGCAGTCAGGGAAAGGCGAAAGAGGTTTGAGGCGGGAGGCAGAAAGTAAGAATGTCAAATTTCAAAGTTCAAAATCCAAATAACAAATGACGAGGTCCGGACCCCGACCACCGTCCTCTAACGCGGTCTGCCGTCCGCGGTCTTCGGTCCTCATCATCACGGACACGGACCACGAGCACGGACACGAGGGAAAATGCCAAATGTCAAATGGCTGATGAGTTATGACAAAAGAACACCAGCACGACCTCTGTTGGCCGTCATCGGTCCGGTCTTTCCGTTCCGCGGTCTTCGGTCCTCATCATCGCAAACACGAGGGTCAATCTCAAGGTTCAAAGTTGGGAATCCCAGGATTAAGGGGAACGGGCATTTATGACATCCAACCGACTCTTGGATCTTAAGGATTTGACCCACGGGGAATTAGAGCAATTCGTTCTCGACCTGGGCCAGGAACGGTACCGGGCGAAGCAGCTCGTCAAGTGGCTCTACCAAAAGGGGACAACTAATTTCAACGAGATGACCGACCTGTGCAAACCTTTCCGAGAAATGCTGCAACGGGTAGCCTTCATAAGTTTTCTAACGCCGAAGAAGATCGAGACCTCCCTGGATGGATCGAGGAAATTCCTCTTCTCCCTGATTGATAACCAAAGCGTCGAGACCGTCCTCATTCCGGATGAATCCCGGTTGACCCTCTGTATCTCCACCCAGGTGGGCTGTCCCCTCGGCTGTCGATTCTGCCTCACGGGAAGAATGGGGTTTGTTCGAAACGTGACCCCTTCCGAGATGTTGAATCAGATCTTGGCGGCTCAACGGGATGCGGCTTCTCAAGGGAGAATAACCAATATCGTGCTCATGGGCATGGGGGAACCATTAGCCAATTACGATAATACCCTCAAGGCCATAGAGATAATGCAGCACGAACTGGGCCTCAGCCTTTCGGCGAGGCGAATTACCCTGTCCACGGCGGGCCTCGTTCCGCAGATGGAGAAATTGATCACAGCTAGGCTGCGATTTCAGCTCGCCGTTTCCCTGAACGCCGCCGATGACGACACCCGAAGCTTTCTCATGCCCATCAACAAATCGCATCCCTTGAAGCACATCCTGGGGATCTGTCGGAGATTTCCCCTTCGTCCGAGGGAGAGGGTTACCTTCGAGTACGTCCTCATCGAGGGCATCAACGACTCGCCTCGGGATGCCCTTCAGCTTGTCCGCCTTATAAAGGGCATCCCCTGCAAAGTCAACCTCATCCCCCTCAACGAAGCACCGGAGCTACAATTCCGTAAACCGAGTGACGAAAAGATCCACGAATTTCAGAAAATCCTTCTCGACAGGCACATTACCTGTATTATCAGGAAAAGCCGTGGGGGCGACATCTCGGCTGCCTGCGGACAGCTCCGGGCACACAGCGCGTGATTTTTCACTTGACTCCTATAAAATATTGTTATATACGTCTAGGCCAAAGCAGCCCACTGAGAGCGGTGGGTGATGAGACCAAAATTGAGAGAAAGGAGGTGTTCTAACAGAAGATATAAAAAAATATAATGCTCATAAAAAGGGGGGTCCAAAAATGAATGGACGAACTATGAGAATTCTGGTTGTGGCCTCGATTACTGTGGCCGTGATTGGGTTGCTCGCGTCTCCTGTAACCGCCGGCAAAAAAGACGACACGCTGAACGTTGCCTGGGAGAAGGAGCTGGAAAGCCTCGATGCCTATTACAACACCGCCAGGGAGGGGGTCATCCTCGGGCGGCACATCTACGACAGCCTACTTTACCGCCACCCCGATACCTTGGAGTATAAGCCCCTGCTGGCCGAGTCCTATAAGTGGGCCGACAAGCTGACCATAGAGATGGAGTTGCGCAAGGGCGTCAAGTTCCACAATGGCGACACGTTCGATGCCGATGACGTGGTCTACACCCTCAATTTCGTCAGCGACCCTGAAAACAGGGCGCTGAACCAAAGGAACGTCAACTGGATCAAAAACGTCGAGAAGTTGGGGCCGTACAAGGTCCGCATCCACCTGAAGAAACCCTTTCCGGCTGCCCTCGAATACCTGTCTGGCCCTGACCCGATTTATCCCAAGGAGTATTACGCCAAGGTCGGCCCCAAGGGGTTCGGCGTCAAACCCATCGGCACCGGGCCGTACAAGGTAACCGAGGTCGTACCTGGCAAAGCGATCACCATGGTCAGGAACGACGATTATTTCGACGGCAGCCCCAAGGGCAAGCCGGCCATTGGCAAGATCCGGCAGCGAACGATCCGGGAGGTGACCACCAAGGTTGCCGAGTTGATGACCGGCGGACTGGACTGGATCTGGCTCGTGCCCAAGGACCAGGCCGATAAGCTGGCCAAGATGCCGAACATCAATGTCATTGCCGCTGAGACCATGCGGGTCGGCTTCCTCTATTTCAATTGCGTTGCCGACACGCCGTTCAAGAAACTCAAGGTCCGCCAGGCCGTGGCCCACGCCATCGACCGGCAGGCCATTGTCAACACCCTGGTGGGCGGCGAATCGCGGGTGCTCCACTCCGTATGCTACCCGTCTCAGTTCGGTTGCACCGACGAGGGGGTGGTGAAATACGAGTACAATCCCGAAAAGGCCAAGAAGCTCCTGGCCGAGGCAGGCTATCCCAATGGCTTCGAGTTCGACTTCCACGCCTATCGCGAACGGCCTTATGCCGAAGCAACGATCGGATACCTTCACGCCATTGGCCTCAAGCCCAAACTGCACTACTTGAAGTACGCGGCCATGCGCGAGAAGTGGGAGGGCAACAAGGTCCCCGTGGCCTTCTGGACCTGGGGTTCTTACTCGGTCAACGACATCTCGGCCTTCACAGGCTACTGGTTCAAATTCGATTCCTCCGATTTCGCCAAGGACGAGCAGGTGCGCGACTTGCTGGAGGAGGGCGACACCTCCATCGATCCAGAGGTGCGAAGAACAGCTTACCGGAAGGCCCTGGCGCGCATCTCCGAGCAGTGTTACGGGTTGCCCATGTTCAGCTGGGTATCGAACTACGCGTTTTCCAAGGAACTGAATTTTAAGCCCTACCCGGATGAGGTCCCGCGGTACTTCCTGTCCACATGGAAGTAAAGGGGTTTGAAACGGCACGGCCTCCTGCTTGGGCCGTGCCGTTTCCGTCCTTTTCCCCCCTTTCCCGATCTTTTCCGCCGAGAAAGGGGGACTGATCAATTTCGTTCCCCCTTGATGCGGGAGGGTGAGGACGGGAGTGATTGTAGCCTTTTTCCTGCCTGCTCACGAGCTGCATCCGGTTGGCACTAAACCACTATGTTGAACTATACGTTAAAACGCCTGGCACTGGCCCTTCTGGTGGCGGTTACCGTCTCCTTTGTGAGCTTCATGCTGTTGCGTATCTCCGGGGACCCGGCCATTGCCCTGGCCGGGGACGCAGCCTCGGCCAAGGAGATTGAGTTCATCAGAAAAAAGTACGGGCTCGACCGGCCTATCGTTATCCAATACCTGGACTGGGCACACCGGGCGCTGCAGGGCGATTTGGGGGAATCACCCTTTTTCAACCAGCCGGTCATAGACATCATCGGCGGTCGGATGGGCGTAACCATGACCCTGGGTCTCTGTGCCCTGATCTTTGCCATCGTCCTGGCCATCCCCCTGGGGGTGCTCGCGGCCATTCGGCCAAACACGTGGATAGACCGGGTCGCCCTGACCACCTCGGTCATTGGTCAGGCCATGCCGCCCTTCTGGTTCGGACTGGTCATGATGATCGTCCTGGGGTTGATGCTGCGTCTGCTGCCCATCTCCGGCAGCGGTTCCTGGCAGCATTACATCATGCCGTCCATTGCCCTGGGCTATTACGCCACCCCGGCCTTCATGCGCCTGACCCGCGCTGGCATGCTCGAGGTCTTGTCCTCTGACTACATCAGAACGGCCCGTGCTAAGGGCCTCCGGGCGGGCAGCGTCCTGTTCAAGCACGCCCTGCGCAACGCCATCATCCCGGTGGTTGCTCTGGCCGCGGTCCAGTTCGGCTTCATGCTCGGTGGCTCCATCGTCATCGAGACCGTGTTCGCGCTTCAAGGCATAGGATATGTGGCCTGGGAGTCCCTCACCCGGTCTGACCTGCCGGTGGTGCAGGCCGTTGTTCTGCTGTTGTCTCTGTTTTACGTGGTGTTGACCTTCCTATCGGACATGGTGAACGCCTTTCTGGATCCCCGCATTCGGGTGACGTGATCATGGCTCCGGTTGAAACGACATTGGGAAGCACGGGGGCTCTCGATCAGCTAGAGAGCATCCTGGAACCCACCCCTGGAGCCATCCTCAGGCAGCGCACCTTCGGCCACCGTGGGTTCATGTTCGGGGCAATCGTCCTCGTCCTCATCCTGGCCATGGCCCTACTGGCGCCGACCATTGCCCCGCACGACCCGTACGATCAGCAGCTCACCCGCCGCCTGATAAACCCCATCTGGCACGCCGATGGTACCTGGACCCACCCCCTGGGGACGGACAGCATGGGCAGGGACTATCTCTCTCGGTTGATGTACGGCGCCCGCATTTCCCTCTTGATAGGAATTGCCGCCATGCTCATCTCAGGGATCATCGGGTCCGCCATGGGCATTTTGGCTGGCTACTTCGGCGGAAAAGTGGACATGGTCATCAGCTTCATCATCACCGTGCGACTGGCCATGCCGGTAGTTCTGGTGGCCCTGGCCGTGGTGGCCCTAATCGGCGGGTCCTTGCAGGTGGTTATCCTCGTCCTCGGCTTCCTCATTTGGGATCGCTTCGCGGTGGTCATGCGTTCCTCGACCCAGCAGATACGCGGAGTTGACTATGTAACCGCGGCCAAGGCTGCCGGCTGCTCGACCCCCCGCATCCTGCTGACCGAGATCCTTCCCAATATGTTCAACAACTTGATCGTGGTAGCCACCCTGGAGATGGCCCGGGCGATCCTCCTGGAGGCGGCCCTCTCCTTTCTCGGCATGGGAGTTCAGCCGCCGCTGCCTTCCTGGGGTCTCATGGTCTCAGAGGGCAGGGAGTACATGCTCTTCACTCCGTGGATGATCACCATCCCTGGTGTGGCCCTGTTTATGCTCGTGCTGTCCATCAATCTCCTCGGGGACGGCATCCGAGACATCACGGCCCCGGAGAGTCGAGGATGATACCCGTCCTGGACGTCAAAGGCCTCCATGTGGATATTCCTCTGGCGGCTGGGGTTCTGCACCCGGTCCGGGACGTGAGCTTCTCGGTCCAGCGAGGTGAGACGTACTGCCTTGTGGGCGAATCCGGCTGCGGCAAGTCGTTAACCGCGCTGGCGATCATGGGTCTTCTGCCCCAAAGGGCTCTGAGACAGGCCGCCGGGTTAACCTTCGAAGGCAAGGATATATCCACAGCCAAAGAGCGCGAGATGTCCGACATCCGGGGCCAGAAGATGTCCATGATCTTCCAGGAACCCATGACATCGCTCAACCCGAGCTATACCATTGGCAATCAACTGGAGGAGGCCCTGGTGAGACACAAGAGAGTCTCTCGACGAGAGGCGAGGGAACGGGCCGTGTTTTTGCTGGATAAGGTCGGCATCACTGCCGCGGCCAGCCGGCTGAAGCAATACCCTCATCAGCTCTCCGGCGGTCTGCGCCAGCGTATGATGATCGCCATGGCCTTGATGTGCGGGCCAAGCCTGATCATTGCCGATGAGCCAACCACAGCCCTGGACGTGACCATTCAGGCACAGATCCTCGCTCTGCTGGCTTCGCTGCAGCTTGAGTTTGAGATGGGGATAATCTTGATTACCCACGACCTCGGCATCGTCGCCCGGGTGGCCGACCGGGTGGCGGTGATGTATTGCGGCCAGGTGGTGGAGACCGGCGAAGTGACCGAGCTTTTTGAAAACCCGCTGCATCCCTACACCCAAGGGCTGCTGGCCTGCATTCCGGTTCCCGGCCGGACCAGGCGAGGCGATCACCTCGGATCCATCCCAGGCTTAGTCCCCACGCCCATTGGCGACCTCACGGGCTGCACCTTTCGCAACCGCTGCCAATATGCCTTTGCCGGTTGTGCCGATGAGGATGTGCAGCCCCGCGAGATCTCCCAAGGACGGGCTTATCGCTGTCTGCTCAGCCCCGACGCCTGCGCCCAAAACGCCTCCCGGAGGCAATTGCCATGAGCGGCCCGATCATAGAGACCCAAGCCGTGGTCAAGATCTATACGGTCAGTGCCGGGGCGTTCAGGGGGAAACGCCCACTCAAAGCGGTCAATGGCGTGAGCATAAAAGTGGACAAGGGGGGCGTGCTGGGCCTGGTCGGTGAATCCGGATGCGGCAAGAGCACCTTGGCCCGAATCCTGCTGGGGTTGGAACCAGCGACTTCGGGGCAGGTCTGGCTCGACGGAAAATCCGTCTCCCAGGTCGGCCGACGGCAGGTGGCCAGGCGCATTCAGCCGATCTTTCAGGATCCTTACTCCTCGCTCAACCCCCGCAAATCCGTGGGCTCCATCATCTCTCTTCCCCTGCGGGTTCACAGGATCGGTGACTCGACATACTGGAACCGACAGGTCGAGGAGATGATGGACGTCGTGGGCCTGCGGCGGCGCCTCAGGCGCAACTTTCCCAACCAGCTCTCCGGGGGTCAGCGACAAAGGGTAGCCATTGCCCGTGCCCTGATCATGCGGCCGGACGTCGTGATCTGTGATGAGCCGACCTCCTCCCTGGACGTGTCGGTCCAGGCCCAGATCCTCAATTTGCTCATGGACCTGAGGAGAGAGTTCGGCCTGACCTATATCCTGATCACCCACGATCTGGCCGTGGTCGAGCACCTTGCATCTCGGGTGGCGGTCATGTATTTGGGCAGAATCGTCGAGGAGGCGGCAACCGAGGATCTCTTTCATCGGCCTCGCCATCCTTACACCCAGGCCTTGCTGACCTCGGTCTTGACGCCGGAGCCTCGATTGGGCCTGCCCGAAACCCACCTCGGCATAGCATACCCCAACCCCATCGACCCACCACCGGGCTGCACCTTCCATCCCCGCTGTCCCAAGGCAACGGAGATTTGCCAGACCACTGCACCAGACCCTGTTATTGAGGATGGCCGACTGGCCGAGTGCCACTTACACGAACCCCTAACCTAGGACAACATTCTCCGTGCTCGGTTGACATTTCGCATAACGGGTGATATAGAAGGCCGAAAAGAATAGGGACGTGGAAAAGAACAAAGATCCGCAAAAGCGTCCGATTCGAACGTCTTAAGGAGGAAGGCATGGAAAAAGTGACCGTTCATACCCTACTGGAGAAGAAGCGAAAGCGCCAACCCATCACCTGGCTTACCGCTTATGACTACCCGATGGCTCAGATGGAGGAGAAAGCAGGTATCGATATCATTTTGGTGGGAGACTCCATCGGGATGACCACTTTCGGCTATGAATCGACGCTTCCCGTTACCATGGATCTCTTGATTCCCCACACCGCTGCCGTACGGAAGGGAGCTCCCAACGTATTCTTAATCGGGGACATGCCTTACATGAGCTACCAGGTGAGCATCGAGGAGGCAATTCGGAACGCCGGCCGCTTCATGGCGGAATGCGGATGCGATGCCGTCAAGCTGGAAGGAGGCCGGGAGATGTTGGATGTCGTGAGGGCAATTGTCAGGGCAACCATCCCCGTGGTGGGCCACCTGGGTCTTACACCTCAATCCATTGCCATGCTGGGAGGCTTCAAGGCCCAAGGCCGCGACGCATCAACGGCTTTGCGGATAATTGAGGACGCCAAGGCCCTTGAGGAAGCTGGAATCTGCCTCCTCCTCCTGGAGGCCGTTCCTCCCGAGGTTGGCAAGATCATCACTGAAAAGGCAAGTATTCCCGTTTGCGGCATCGGCGCGGGCCCCCACGTGGATGGACAGTGCCTCATTGTCCACGACATGCTGGGGATGTTTGAAGCCTTTACGCCCAAGTTCGTCAAAAGGTACGCCACTATCGGGGAACAGATCGTCAAGGCCCTCGGGGATTTCAGAGAGGATGTTGAAAAAGGCGCATTTCCCGGACCTGAGCATTGCTATGGCATGCCGAAGGAGGAAACTGAAAAGCTTCGAGGATTGCTCAAATAGGGAGAAGAACCTGGAGTTGAAGGGAAGGTAATTCTTAATTCCTCACCACGAACTCCACTGAAAAGGGGGTATCATTATGAGAGGAATGATTCTTGCTGCTTTTTGCTTCATGTTGGGTTTCAGCCTGCTGATCGGCCTTCCGGCCCATGCGGGGGCCATGAAGATGAAGCTCGCCACGGTGACGCCTCCTCATCACGCGTATAACGAGGGGGCCCGGGAATTTGCCAAGCGTATTAAGGATGCTACGGGGGGATTCATTGATATCCGCGTCTACCCGGGAGGCCAGCTCGGAAAAGGCGAACGGGAGCTTCTTGAGGGGATGCAGATGGGCACCATCGATCTGGCCGTGACTGCAACGGGGCCCATCTCAGGATTTAGCCAAAGCATGATGGTCTTGGATCTGCCTTTCCTGTTTCGAGACTACCTCCACGTCGATGCGGTCCTTGACGGCCCTGTTGGTCGAAAACTCCTGGATGATTTGGAGGAGGCGAGGCTCAAGGGCCTCTCATTCCTCGAGAACGGATTCCGCAACTTCACCAATTCGGCCCGTCCCCTGCTAAAACCCCAGGACTTCAGGGGGCTGAAGTTAAGGACCATGGAAAATCCGGTTCACCTTGCCTCGGTTCGCGAGCTCGGCGCCCAGGCAGTCCCGATGAGTTGGGGCGAGGTCTACACTTCACTCCAGACAAAGGTCATTGACGGCCAGGAGAACCCGGTGGCCATTATTCACAGCTACAAGCTGAACGAGGTGCAGAAATATCTGAGCTTGACCGGGCACTTCTACTCGCCCGCCCCCCTAACCATGAGCTTGCGGCGATTCAAAGACCTCAAACCCGAGTGGCAGCAGCTCTTTATCGAAACGGCGGTAGACGTGGCTGCTTACGAACGGAAGATCATTCGGGATAATGAACAAAAACAGGTCCGGGATTTGAAGGCCTGGGGGATGGACGTCACGAACGTGGACAAGGCCATCTTCCTCAAGGCCATGGAACCGGTTTACGCCAAGTTCATCAAGCAGTACCCGGATTGGGAACCGATTGTTCACAGGATCAGGGACACGAAGTGAGAAGCCAGGCGAACGGGAGAGACATCGATCTCTCCCGCATCAGCCACCTTTGAAAACGGCATGGAACGCGCAAGCGATATCATCAACCGATTCACGGAAATGGCAGTCTTTATCATCATCTCGGCGATGGCCTTCGATGTGCTCATTGAGGTCGTATTTCGGTATGTCCTGCTGCTCCCGCTCTTCTGGACAGAGGAGTTTGCCAGATATTGCCTCGTATGGTCCTCCCTGCTTGCCGCCGCCATAGCCCTGAAGAGGGGACAGCACATCGCCGTTACCTTTATTGCCGAGAAGTTTCCGGTGCGAACCCGCATGGCCGCGGCCCTCGGGGGAGATATCCTCGTCGCTGCCATGGTTGCTATTGTCTTCTGGGGCGGGATTTTCCTTGTCATGCTGACGCGCCATCAACTCAGCCCCGCCATGCGCCTTCCCATGTCATTGCCGTACATGGCTATTCCCATAGGTGCTGCTGTCATGTTATTTCACGTGCTCACGTCCATCTACCACCGATCCAAGGAGATATTCGCCCGCACGAAACCCTAAGATCGAAACGGACAGCAGGTCATTCCCCGTGGTAGTCCTCATCTTAATTATCTCATTCGCCCTGTTCCTCATTATCGGCGTCCCCATCGCCTTTGTCCTGGGGCTCACCCCTCTTATGGCGTTGCTATACCAAGGTGAGACTCCCCTCGCCCTCGCGGCTCAACAGATCTTCACCGCCATCGATAACCCCGTGCTCATGGCCATTCCCTTCTTTATCCTCGCGGGGAACATTATGAGCGCGGGTGGCTTAACCAAGAGGCTCGTGACCTTCTGCAAAGTCCTGGTGGGACCGGTTCGGGGAGGGCTTGCGTACATCAATGTGGTTATCAGCATGATCTTCGCCGGGATCACGGGGGCTGCCGTTGCCGATACCAGTGCCATTGGATCCATCCTCATCCCGGCCATGGAGAGGGAAGGGTATGATGCTGAATTCTCCTCCGCGGTGACGGCCACCTCCTCCACCATCGGCCCCGTCATTCCTCCCTCCATACCCTTTATCATTTACGGTGTCTTGGGAGAGGTCTCCATCGCATCCCTCTTTCTCGCCGGCTTTATCCCCGGTGTATTGCTCGGGTTCTTCCAGATGGGGGTCGTCGCTCACTACGCCCGGAAAAGAAATTACCCCAAGGGAAGCATGCCATCCCTTAGAGAGACCTTACGGGCGATTTTTGATGCGACGCTCGTTCTGATGATGCCCATCATTATCCTCGGAGGAATATTGTCAGGGGTGTTTACGCCCACGGAGAGCGCTTGTATCGCCGTGTTCTATGCCTTTGCCATCAGCTTCCTTGTGTACCGGGACATCAGGTTCAGCGATCTTCCGAGGATTATCATCGACACAGGCGTAACGAGCGCTCTGGTCATGCTCGTAATCGGAACGGCAAGCATCTTCTCTTGGGTTCTCGCCAGCGAGGAAATTCCCCAGTCCATATGTGCGACGATCCTCAAGGTAACCCACAGCCGCATTCTCATTCTCCTGTTCGTAAACATTATCTTGCTCGTCGTGGGGACATTCATGGAGACGACGGCTTCGCTGATCATCCTCACACCGGTTTTACTTCCATTGATGATTCAGGTAGGAGTAGACCCCCTGCATTTTGGCGTCATTCTCGTGCTCAATCTGGTCATCGGCCTCACTACTCCCCCCGTGGGGGTGTGCCTGTTTATCGCCTGCGGCATCGGGAAGATAAGCCTCGAAAGGATTTCTCGGGCTATCCTTCCCTTTATCTTGGCCTCCATTGCGGTTCTCGGTATCGTCACTTACTGGGAATCCCTCATCATGCTCATCCCGAAATACTTCGGCTACGTCCCATTGGGCCGTTGACCAATTTTCCCGGATGTTTCAACGCGTCTCAGCATTTGCAGTTTCCTAAGTTCAAAATTGAATTGATCGCTCAAGCATATTCCCGTGGGATAGATTCCCCAATAGTCCGGGATCTTCTGTAAAGAAAAAAGCCGGGGATGACCCGGCATGTAAACCTTTTTGCTTTACCCCCTCAAGACTTAGACGAATTTACACGTTATTCCCCCGTCGACGACCAGCTGCGCGCCGGTGATGTATTTGGCCTCATCGGAGGCGAGAAAGAGGGCGGCATAGGCGACATCCCAAGCATCGCCCATCCTCTTCATGGGGCACTGCTGACGTCGGATTTCGAGCATCTTCTCTATATCGCCTCCCGCGTAGGCATCCTTGAGGGGCTCCCTGATCATCGGCGTGTCCATCAGACCGGGCAGGATGACATTGGCCCTGATATTCTTCTCAGCGTATTGTAGGGCGATCCCCTGCGTTAGCTGGAGAATGCCCGCCTTGGTGGTGTAGTAGGTAATATAGGGGATCCCCGTGTAGCGAATGCCGG
>JGI2171J19970_10000349_pt1 | contig 23741 bp, 24 predicted proteins | sample DeeMarSWOR324_28_FD_19970 | JGI IMG/M metagenome (IMG submission 19970) | reverse complement strand
GACTGTCCAGACTCAAGGTTCACATATCCGGGTGTGCCATAAGTTCTATTCCATTCTACATTTCCAGCAGAATCTGTCTTGACTAGCCAGAAATCCGAAGTGTATACCCAACCACCTTCGTAATGCCTTGTGAATCCTAGCATTGCAAATCCACCATCACTGGTTTGAACTAAAGAACGCGCTTCGTTGTCATTGCCGTTTATTCCGTAGGTTCTAGTCCATTCTGTTGGAGGCGGGTACAAAGACTCCGTCAGTCGAATATTAAATGCTAGCATCAACACGCCTAACAGCATGAGTTCTCCAAGCATTCTTTTCCACTTCAGCTCAAAAATCTCCTTTCTATACGATTATACTATTCTTTACGCACGTATTTATGCATAGTGCATCTATATTTGCCAAATTTTCTTGACAGACTCCAACTTCACTTCTTCATTTTGGCATGATGCATGCATATCAAATAATAGTATATCAGTAATATGAACGGAGCCAATGGTCATCGAATTATTCCGTAGCCAATGAGGCGCCATCTTCCTGCGATTTTTCTGCTGATGGCTGCTCGGAAATCCTCTTCAACGCACATGGGGCGTCCTAACTGAAGAGTAGCGTTTTCTTCTTTTATAGAGACAACTTCTCCTGTGGTTATGGCGGTTCCAACATCGAGGAGAAGACGTTCACCCATACTTACTTTTTCGATTTGCATCAGTTCCTTTGTTCCTACGGCGCGTTCAAAAAGGTGAGTTTCTAAAGTCAACTCTGAGCGGGTTGGCGGAAGCATATTGGTCTTTCCAGCAAGGTTTCCTATGAGGCCGTCAGCCTTGGTTAAAGAGGGATCTAGAAGGGTTCCGATACCTACCAATCCCCCACACATAGCTTCTTTAACTGTTTTTCCACCCGCATGGAGACTGACAATCTTGGTGAAAAGAGGTTGATAACTCATTTTTCCTTGTTTCTCAACTCGGATTCCGGGGCGCATTTCCATTTCGTCTCCTGATTCGAATTTTCCTTGAAGGATGCTACCACCAATCACTCCTCCTGCTAGTTTCTCCACAGGGGTTCCAGGTTTGTTTACGTCAAAGGAGCGTACAACGTACATTCTTGGAGGTTTTGCTATGTCCCGGCTAGGGGTAGGGATGTGTTGCTCCAATGCTTGAATAAGGATGTCAATGTTCACGGAGTGTTGAGCAGAAACTGGGATGATCGGTGCACCATCAGCCACTGTTCCTTTGACAAAATCAACTATCTCCTGATGACTCTCTAAAGCCCGTTTTTCATCTATTATATCAATCTTGTTTTGAGCGATGACAAGATTTCTTATTCCAGTGATTTCGATGGCTGCTAGGTGTTCTCGAGTCTGTGGCTGTGGACAATGCTCATCAGCTGCTATGACTAATATGGCCCCATCCATAACAGCTGCTCCGGAAAGCATCGTAGCCATAAGGGCTTCATGACCCGGCGCATCCACGAAACTGACCGCTCGAACGAACTCGCCGGGTGACCCACAGTGGGGGCATGTTGGTTTGGTAGAGTAAGACTGTGGAGGTTTACATTGAGGACATTTGTAGATGGGAGCGTCGGCGTAACCGAGCTTGATGGTTATGCCTCGCCTCAGCTCCTCGCTATGTCTAGCTGCCCAAACACCTGTTATTGCCTCTACCAATGTGGTCTTTCCGTGATCCACATGGCCGATTGTTCCGATGTTGACTTCAGGTTGTTTGGGTAGTTTTTTCAGCCGATGGGCCTCCCTCTTTTTCTGTCTTCTCCGGCGCTTTCGCTTTGACTTTAGCCTTTTTCACTCCTTCAGCTTTTTTTGGTTTCTCAATAATTTTCATGTTTATCTGAACGATATCTTCAGTTATGACTTTTCCTCGGAGAGTTTTTCTTCTCCTCTCTCCTTTTCTGTGAGAGTGAAAACCTACTCCTTCGCTCAAAATCACGTTAACTCGGGCTCCTCCGTGAACGTTGGGTCTAATGGGAAAACCGTCCTTGTCTGATCCTCCAGTTATCTGTAGCTTGTGACCAGGCGTCCCAACCACGGAACCGTCCACCGACTCTCCCAATTTTTTCCCAATCAAAGGAACGGCGCGGGCACCCTCCACCTCCGTGAATCGAGCTTTACCTGTCTCTGGATCGGATATTATTATCTTGAATTTCGCCATACGCGATGTTTCTCCTCGAATGAATTCTTTGGTGACGTTAACTGAAACGATGTATTCATTTATTAAGGATTCTATTGACATAGATAGAGCTAATTCTCTGTGGCTATCGGAAGCCTTCTGGTGCGTTACCTGTTTCTTTTAATTTCATCTTTTCCGTCCTAGAAATGTATGTATAAACCACTATAATGACACTGGTGGTCACGACTATTATTATAAGAATGCGTTGAAACCATCGCTCCACAATGGTTCTCCATAAGCTTTGTCGGAATGTCCAGGTCATCTCATCTTCTGCGTAAATGTGGAAATCGTTCTCAATAATGAACTCTCGGTACGCCATGGCTGAGGTCACGTAGTCCATCTCGCTGATGTTCATATACTGGATTGTTCTATCGTCTGTAACTACTGCTGTTATTATTGCGTTGAGGGGATTACCGAACCCGCCTTTGGGGTATGTGAGGTCAACTGGTAGCCATCCCCACGGCGGAATATACACTATTGCCCATCCATGCCATCCAATCTGCCTTGCTACATTTGTCACGTGGCCGTCCCAACTTGTCTCGTTTGAGTATTGCCCAGGTAGATATATGCAGCCGATTTGAAGGTAAGATGGAATCCCAAGGATACGGCAGAATGTGACTAACAGAATTGCCTGATCATCACAATCTCCCTTACTAGAAAGAAGCGTCTGGTTTGGATACATAGGGACTTCATGTGGCTCATATGTAATGTTTTGCCAAATCCACTCAATAAATTCTTTAACAATTTTGAGTACATTCGTTTGGTTGTCAGCTATCGCCTCTGCTTGTTCTTTAATCATTTGATTTCCAATCTGCCATGTATCATCTTCCTTACAATATTTTTGTAGCAAATCTTGCGTAATGTTTGCAAGAACCCCTGACTTCTCCTCTGTTATTGTAGGAAGCGAGCGAGGTCTTGAAAGAACTTGATATGTGACAGAGTAACTTACATTTTGTCCAGAATTGAGTTCTGGTTGAAATTTCAAAACTGCCATTGGGTTTCCGTCTTCATCTACAGTAACATTTTCTAAGGGATATGAATGATTTGTCAAGTAGACTGTTTGCCATGTGTTGTTTGTGAACAAACTGATTGTTCGGTCTTCTTCGGTGAGATTCCAGACGTTTGTTCCTTGGTTAGAGTAGGTAACTGTTGACCGGATGATATAGCTCGCGTTCCAAGTTTCGCTTTCTAACACTGTGAAGCTGTAGGATGTTGAAGTGACAAGTAACCCAAATAGAACGAAGCTAACAGCTATCATCTTTTGCAAAGCTAAACCGCTCCTCTATGTGAGCTCTCTCCTATTGGCAGAGTCATACGATATCGTTAACATAGCATTACGTTCTTGAATTTTTGGGTTTAGCTGAGTAGTCTTGCATGGCGAGCTTTTCAAAAGCTGAAACTTCGCCCTACCCATTCGTCATCTACTGTTTTTTCTGCACAGAGATTCGAAAAGAGAGAAAAAAGGGTGGAGTTTATTCTACGTGTACCCTGAAGAGGTCTATGTCTCGCTTCATGTCAACTGTGCACTCTAAGAATTCCCTAACAGAGTGTTCGACATCTCTCGACTGTGTTATATACCTTCCAACAATGATAATGTCTGCGCCCTGTGCAAAAGCCTCCGGTGCAGTTTCAGGAGTTATACCACCTGCAACTGCCACTAAGAATTTTTTGTCTTTAAAGACTCGTCGAAATTCCTTGATGAGGTACCAGCGTGGTTCTCCAGTTTTCTCTACATCAATCGCGCGATGCAAAATTACGATGTCAGGGGGTTCTTTCAGTAACTTAAACTTCTCAATAGGATCTTCAACGTTCATCATATCCACCACCGCGTAAATCCCAAGTTTCTTTGCTTCGTAAATGAATTTGTCAAGAGTCCCTGCGGCTGCTAATCCAGAAGCCACAACTGCGTCCGCTGTTTCCTCAAATGCTAGGTCAACTTCCACTTTTCCAACATCTAGAGTTTTAAGATCGGCGACGATGAATATGTCTCGAGCGGTTTCCCTTAGATCTCGAATTACTTTTACTCCGTATTTCTTCAGTAATGGTGTACCTACTTCTAGGATGATTCTGTCGCTCTTAGGTACTTGGTTTATGATCTTTTTTGTTCTTTCCAGGCTAGGGATGTCGAGTGCTATTTGCAGATAGGGTGGTCTCCACAATCGAGGTACCTTGAATCCCATTATGGGATGTTTCGCCCTATCTTTGTCATACATGATTTTAGTTAGTGGTGGATATTGGGCTAGAGCCCTTTTCAAGGCTAATCTAGCCGCGCCATAGTTGTATTGGTAAATCCTCCGGTAGTCTTCTGCTTTCGGGTGTACAAACACGCTGCTCACTATCACCCAGTCATCAACCTTATTCTCTGGTATGATGCCTTCTTCCACCGAGTCAGCCACTGCTTTGGCTATAGCGGCTTGGGCTGGTCCAAAGATCTTTTCGGTTTGCTCGAAATCTTTCACGGTGACCTTTGGAACCAGAAGCGTGTGTGGCTTAGGAGGAAGATTAGGTCTAATAACTGCAAGAAGAGGCGTGTGACCCGCAGACAAGTTTGACAAACCGTTGGCAAAGGCTTCTCCTACAGGACCATCCTTGTCTCCAATCATCAGGTCAACATGAGCAACCTCAGAGCCCTCACCCATCAACGCTTCGCCTATCAGATAAGTGTGTTTCTCACGTCTTTCTACAGCTTCCACAAATGTCGGTTCTCTCCTTTCAACATCCTCGAAGTTAACGCCAAATTCCTTCATCCACTCGTAAAGTGTATCTCGGTGTATCTTCATTATCTTCGCTGTACCTGAGATTGTCGGTTTTGTCGACTTTCTCCTTCTAGCTTTTCTCTCTTCTACCTCTTTTTTCTTTGCTACCGCAAGTAATCTGACGAAATCTTCTCTGGTCTCGGGCTTTTTGCGATCAAAATCCGACACTAGGCACACTTCCATAATAAAGCATCACAAAAAGAACTATTTAAATTTGTCGGAAAAACATTACTGTCTGAATATCCCCAGTAAAAATCCCGACGATGTCTATAGATTTTCTTTCATTAGTGTCTTGGTTTCACCTGATAACTGTTGAGCAGAGTGATGGCCACTTTCTGGAATCCGACAAAAACATCAGTCTGACAATCTATTTCTGGTGAAGTTTGGTGTCATGTGACAGAGAGATGATATTGATGGCGTTTCTCCAAGAGGTAACCTAAGGATTAAACCACAGTAGCGCTGTTCTTTGGACGCGCGCAGTTGACTTAAAGCACATGCTTAAGATAGTATTCAAAAACGATGGGGCGCACACTTCAAGAGATAGTTCCCATGGTTCCAATGTCTCCTCATATCAATTGTCCTTCAAGGATCTTCGCTCTATTACTTCTAGAAAATTCCAGCTAGAAAACGGTCTCTTTGTGCAGAAGAAGTCGAAATTCGGCTTAAACACTGATTGCGCATTTTCGTTGTTGCATAAGGCTTATAAATGATATTCAATGATACCTCTGGCTATGTAGGAGCCGAAAAAATGTCAACATCTATGAGTCTTGAAAAACTGGCTAAATGGGCTTTCATAATCTTTGTGATAGTAGCGATCATAGCAGGGCTGGTAGTAGGTTACATGGCTTGGCCAGAAAGTGGAACAGACACAGCGACAGTGTTAGACACTAATGGATGGATCCTTTTGATCATGCTAATCCTTGGTGTAATAGTGGGAGTAGTAAGCATAACTACAAAGGAAGTTATGCCTTTCCTTATAGCTGCAATTGCTCTGACAGTAGTTAGAGGAGAGATATTTGCTCCTCTTGAAAGAATACATGCTCTCTTAATGTACTGGTCAATGTACATGGTGAATTACATTGTGGCGTTCGTGGCTCCAGCAGCGGTCATAATCGCAATAAAGCAGGTCTACGCCTTAGCGAAAACAAAGTAAAGCCCTTTGTCCCCTTTTTTTTGGCACAGTGCAGTATTTCAAGAAGTTTTTTATGTGTCAATCTAGATTTAATCCAAGGATCATGTATCATCCTAGAAGCATTAGGGGAATGAAGAAGAATGGCCAAAGAGACTGACAAATGCGTGCTCTATGAAGACCTTTACGCAAGGAAAAAGATCGAGGTCAAGTTGCCTTTGTCCTCCACAGCTGATGTCGAAGAGTTCTCCAGACATCTGGGCATCCCCACTTACGTGGATAAAAGTTACTTGCCAATGAGGAGGGCAATTGTCGCTTTATGGGCTTGTCAGAACGCTCACGAGCTTCAGAGGATATTTCCTGATCATATTGAAAAAAGGATTTCCAAAAAACCCATTGGAGCCTTGCTCTTTGGTGGGGGCGCCGTCAAAATGTACTGTTCATGTGCCAACATAAACAACGGGCCGCTTCGTAGACCACTTAAGGATGTGGATTTCATCGTTTCTAAGAAGCAGGGGACGGACTTTTGCAAGCTACTTCTCAAACTGGGGGATCTCTTCGGTACGGAACACCTTCACTTTGAGACTGAAGGCGACAGGATGTTCATGTTTCAAAGACATGGAACAAGATATCGGATTAGAACCATAGATGCAGTGGACAAGAAAGGAATTCCAAAGGTTGGGGTCATGGACATCTTCTGCGATGAGATCGACCTGAGGCACAAGGTGAAGTTGAAGGATGAGTTCAAGAATCCGAAGAAAACTCTTTACACTATAGGACTGGAAAACATGATTCTTTCGAAGTGTCAGTTCATAATGGATTTTCCTGCCAGTGACCTTCCAAGGCTTGAAGATGCTGGCAAAACCTTCAGGATACTGAAGTACGATTATTTTCCTGATCGCCTAATCATCGGCATGGAGAAGAAGGACATAAGTGATCTCTGTGCGATATTGCTGGATCACTCTATTGGATCGGGCCCAGAAGAGGTTGATCCGACAAAGATGGCGAGAGTGCTGAGAAAAGACAAGAAGTTCGCCGTGACCTGTAGGCTAAATCTTCAGAACGTTGTTGATCGCCCAGAAGTTTTGAAGGGCTTCGGCTTGACGAAAGGGCAGGTGTCCACGATAATAAATAGAATCGAGGTTTTGCTGAAGGCTATCCCAGTGATTGATGCTAAATGGAGTAGGTCTTGGTGGAATACCCAAGTGGAGACGCCTAAGATATTCGATTGACCGACTCCCGTACACAATCCTATGTGTTGTCGTGAATCAGATAGTCAATATGTAGAGAAGGTATATCTAAGTTCGCACATTTCGATTTATTATGTTTGTACTCTGTACGCCTTGAAGACGAATAGCAAGAAGAGTGTACTTAAGCCGACTGAGATTGGTTCGGTAAACAGCCAAATCTGCGGGCGCTCGGGAACGCTTGTCAGAATGTCGATGATATTCAAGACGGAGAATAACATTATACCCAGTGTGACTAGGCCCACGCTACCTATGAGTCCCCATTTGCTACGTTTACATATGAGTATGACGAAGATAATGGTGAGCGCTGCGATCTCTGCGGTAATTGTGAGAGACTCTGTGTCGATTGTATTGATGCTGCGGAGGAAGTTTATGGGTATGCCCAGCAGTAGCAAGATGCCAATGGCGATTTTCAAGTTCGTTGTGAGGACCGCTATTTCTTAACCCTCTTTAGACTCGTTGTATGCACCTACTGTTTTTTCTTCAGCATTTGTTTTATTGTGCTGTAAGCTTCTTTTCTGGAAAGCCCTACTCTTGAGATTGGTATGTCAAACGTTTCTTCCTTGTAATGTAGTCGGATGTGGACATCATGTTGAGGAGTAATGTGAATTGAGATATCTGTGTAATCAGACCACCTACCTTCTGCAAGGTCTTTGCCCTTCCAAAATCTAAATCCTTTGCTATCCACTAGGAAAACAGTGTGAAACCATCTTTTGTAGATTGGGTACGCCGCTAGAATCGAGAAGGCGAGTATGACCAAGAGAGACAAAAACACGTTTGGATATACCCCGAGAAACAATAGTGCAACCAAAAAGAGGACACCTAACGAGAATACGATGGTGACGCTTTTCAGGTAGTCCGGTACGTTTAATGGCTCGAATCTTGCTTCGGTTAGTTTCAGTTGTTTCTTAAGAGCCCTCCCAAGCACATTGTCTGATGAGACTTCATCTTTTGAAGCGAGGCTATAAATCGCTAAGCCTACATTATCGTCTGCAAGATTTAAAACAGCACTTTTCACAGATTTTTCTATAGGTTTAGCCTGAACTAGTGTAATTAAAATCCAGTCATTGGCACCGAACTTACGTTTGCATGACAGAATAAGTTTCCTCATAGACTTGATGTTAAGTTCGGTTGAGGTGTAGAGTAGAAAGTGAATCTTGTATTTTGGTGTTACGAAAGCTGAGAATATTCTAGATAGGAGGAAGCCTTTCTCTGTTAGGCCTCCGACAGCATATATGGGAATTATGAAAGCGTCTAAGGCGTAGTCTCTATAGATTTCTCTGAAATTCGCTAACCATCTTAGGTTTCCTTTGGCGAGTTGCTCCTCCATCATATCGGTGATGAAACTCAATTCTTGAGACATTTAGGACACCAGATGATTAGACACTGAAAAATAAAAAGAAAGGGGTGAAGTTGTTTGAAGCTACTCTGGTGGGATGCTTAGGTACAGGGTTCTCATGTCGATGCCTTTGGTTGTATTTCTGTACATGTAGCCGATGTATAGTAGTGCTCCGACAGCGATGCAGCCCCAGAAGCCGAGACAGCTTGCTAGGTCTCCAATACTTGCAGGCGCAAAGATGAAACCAACAGATTCCTTCACGAATGTAAACAGGCAGTAGCCTGCTAACAACGTTGCTATGGCACCTAGTCCTACCACTGTTCCTACCGAATGTTTGACTGCGGCTCTGTCATAGATCTCTTTTCTCTCCAGTGCTAGCAACATGCACGATACGCAGAACAAGGTTAGGAAGATCGCATCATATATGTCGGTTCCAACTACTCCCGCGAAAGCAACATATTCGCCTAAAGCAATGTCTCCTATAACAGGGTTTGCTTCAGCTATGCATCCAATGATCCCGAATAATCCAGTGATAATAATCGCCCAGGTTGGTGAGTGCCATCTTTCGCTGACTTCTGCGATTTTTTCAGGCATCATCCTGTCAAAGGACATGGCGAACATGGTTCTAGATGCGACTAATAGGAACGGTGGTATGTCGTTTGCCAACCAAAGCACTCCAGCTACTGCGATTGCCAATGAAAGCCATCCTAATCCCATGCCCTGAGCAATGATGGATGCGATGCCTGTGCTCCATGCAGATTGGAAGTTTGGAATCGCTGCGTCGCGTGCTGCAATTTGTGCATCGGTCAGGGGGCCGTAGCTCAGCCAAGAGTATGCTTGGAAGAAACTCCATTTTCCGTCTGTTGTTGGCGTCACGCTCATGGTTGATATTGCTGAGAAAGACGAAGCCCCTAAATACACTAGCATTATTATGAGACCTGACACGACTACTACCTTGGGAAGCTTCTTGTTTGCTTCCTTGATCTCTCCGGCGATGAATGTTACTGAGTACCATCCCATGTAAGCCCAGAAGGCTCCTGCGAGTGCAAATGAAAAGGCATCGCTGAAAGTTGCTATATTGGCAGGATCTATCATTCCCGAGTTTATTGCTTGAGTCATGAATACTGATGGTGGTGCTCCAAGAGCCGTTTCTACGCCCGTTGCGACGATGCTTGGATCCATTGCGCCAGCGATCCACATGGCAAAGAAGCCAATTGTGATTACGAGTGTAGGCCAGAACATCGCGTGCATGATCCAACCGTAAAGTCTGACCCCGAACAAGGCAAGTGCTGTAAAGATTGCGATGATTACAACGCCTCCTAAGAAAAGAGTCATTGCGTCAAAGGCAATCGCGATGCCGGCGATGTTGAAGAATATCATGATTGCTTCAAAGACAGCTACCCCGATCAACCCATAAGAGAATGCTTCTGCGAGGAACATCAGCCAGCCTGCATTGTATCCTACGAACGGATGGAGGACCCTTGAAATAGTTACGTATCCACCTCCAGATCTCGGCATAGCAGCCGTAACGTATCCGGCTGCATAACCTGTTATCATCACAATCACGCCACAGATTAGGAAAGCCCAGAATATAGCTGGAAGACCAAGCGGAAGCATATCCGTTGGCACCGGTTTCGGACCAGTGAATTGGAACGCTCGCTTCTGCCATCCTAAGCCGACAACGTGAGACAAGATAATGATTACACCCAACATAAAGCCTACTTCTCTGACCAGCCCAGTAGCCTCTCTAGCAAATATTGCAGGTTTACTTGAACCCATACGGTTCACCAGTCCATTCGGTTTGATCTTCAGAGAATTTAAGTTTTTCCATACATCTATAGGCTTTTTCGGCTGAAAGGGTCTCGTTTAGCCTTTAAACAGCGAAAAAAGGGCTCTACCACGTTTTACAAACCAAATTGTGACTGAGGGGTTTTCCATCATCACTTTCTCCTGTTCGTTTTCTTGGGCAAACTTAAATATCCTTCAGTTACATTGAACAAATATGGGATCTTTCAGGCAGGAATGGTTTGGTTGACGCCACTATTCAGGAAGAAGGGCTCGACAACGAAAATTCTCTTCGCAACCGACATGCATGGGTCTGAAGGTGTTTGGAGAAAATTTCTGAATGCCTCGTCTATGATGAAAGTGGACGTAGCCATCTCAGGTGGAGACCTAACTGGAAAGATGATTGTTCCTATAGTTGAGAGGAAAGACGGAAAATATAGCTACTATCTGTTGGGTGAGAATCATCTAATTGACTCAAGCGGATTAGAAAAAGCACTCAAAGACGTTCGGGGGATAGGATACTATCCATATTTGACCGATGAGAAACATGTTGAGGAGATGAGAAAAGACAGCGGGAAAGTAGATGAAGTGTTTATGGAAGTGATGCAATCGACGCTGAAGAACTGGCTTGACCTAATCCGCGAAAAGCTTCCAAGCGAAACCCGGGTGATAGTCTGTCCAGGAAACGACGATAGATTTCCGGTAGACGATATAATTCGAGATCACAAAGACGTGATCAATGGTGAAGGCAAGGTAATAGACATCGGCGGGCACGAGATGATAAGCACTGGTTGGACTGACCCTAGTCCTTGGAAAACCACCAGAGAAGAGTCAGAGGAAAAACTTGAGGCGAGACTGGAAAGGTACATTTCTCAACTAAAAGACCCTAAATCAGCTATATTCAACTTTCACTCTCCACCTTACCAGTCCAAGCTGGATGAGGCGCCATTACTTGATGAAGACCTAAACCCCATACTCCAAGCGGGACATGTTGTAATAGTTCCTGTGGGCTCAAAAGCTGTCAGGAAGATGATTGAAAAATATCAACCTCTACTAGGACTGCATGGACACATACACGAAGCCTCAGGCTCAATCAAAATCGGCAGAACACACTGCGTCAACCCGGGTAGCGAATACGCTGAAGGAATTCTAAGAGCATTTCTAATTGAGTTTGACGCTCACAAGATTTTTCGACTTCAAAGGATAGAAGGTTAAAGGGGAATACGGTAAAATGCCTTGGATGCTCGACAAAGAGGTTAAGAGAGAGCTACCTAAGGGTTGGAAAGGAATAGTTCCGACAGAAGTGTTCTTTGACGAAGCTGAGAGAATAGTGAAGGAGGCTGACAAGAAAGGGATAGTCCTTAGGATAATGGGTGGGCTAAGTATAGCAATGCACAGTCAAGAGTTTAAGGATTTTGCAGGGAAACTTGGCAGAACAGGAGCAGGTGTTGTGAAGGGCCAAGAATACACCGACATAGATTTCATGTCTTATCGCAAACATAGGGATAAAATCAAGAATCTTTTCAGCGACATGGGATATGCTAAGAGAAGGGCAACTCTTTCTTCAGCTGCATCTGAAAGGCAAATATACTATCATCCAAAGGGCTGGTTCTATGTTGACATTTTTTACGACAAACTAATAGTAGCAAATCATCCGGTGGATTTCAGGGGAAGGCTAGAAATGGATTATCCAACGATCTCTGTCACGGACATGCTGCTTGAGAAAATACAAATGTGGGAAGCATTCAGCATAAAAGACTTGAAGGACTGCCTAATTCTATTGAAAGCCCACGAGATTGGAGAGGAAGGAGAAAAAGAAGCAATAGACGCTTCATACATAGCCAAACTACTGGTGAAGGACTGGGGGTTCTGGTACACCGCGACCACCAATCTCAGAAAAATTAGGAGATTTATTTCCGAGCTAGATAAATTAGGCGTAGAAGCTGAAATTGATCCTAGCAGTCTTGGAGAAGAAGATAGAGAGAAGATAATAGGAAAAATAGGAAACCTACTAGAGAGAGTAGATAGAGAACCAAAATCCTTCGGATGGAAAGTGAGGTCTAAAGCTGGAACGAAGAAAAGATGGTACAATCCTGTTGAGACGCCTGAAACAGTAGCTGGTTTCGGCATATGGGAAGCCATACTTGAAAAAGAGCAGTTGAACTAATTCCGAGCTCTCATAAATCCATCAAGTCAATGAGTCGTTGAGGTTCTCATAATTGATAGTAGCAATGATTATTCTTCTCTGAATCGTGGAAGGAAAAACGTTTCAGGGCTTCATGGCAAAAAAGAGAAATGAATGAAACAAAGAAGAGAGGTGTGAGAACTTCGTTTCGTATGTCTAGGAGGACTGAATGTTGCTGAATTTGCAAGAAGTGAGAAAAGACTTCCCTATCTTAGGAACAGGCGTAATCTACTTAGACAGCGCCGCCAGCAGCCTCACCCCAGAACCCGTGCTTGACAAAATGCTGGAGTTCTACCACCAATATCGAGCTAACGTGGAGCGAGGTGTTCATCACTTGTCCCAAAGGGCAAGCGAAGAATACGAGCGTGCACACACTAAGGTTGCCCGCTTCATCAACGCCAAATCCGATTCCGAAATCATCATGACTCGAAACACTACCGAGGGAATAAACATCATTTCGAATGGCTTAAACTGGAAAAGGGGAGACAAAATCGTCACATCACTCATTGAGCATCACTCTAACTTTATCGTTTGGCTTCACGTGAAGAATCGACATCACGTAGATTTAGAAATCATCTGGCCAAGGGAGCCAGTTGAGCAGGGACTTTTGGATCCAGCGGGCTTTGAAAAAGCAATTGACGATAAGACAAAACTGGTAGCTATAACCCACGTATCAAACGTTTTAGGAGTGATAACGCCCGTTAGAGAGATAGCTGAAATCGCTCATGAGCATGGGGCCTATGTCCTCATCGACGGAGCTCAGTCAGTTCCGCATATGAAGGTTGATGTCCAGAAAATCGGGTGTGACTTTCTCGCATTTAGCGGGCACAAGATGTGTGCGCCGACTGGGGCTGGTGCCCTATACATTCGAGAGGATTTGATGAAGGAAGTTGAACCTTTATGTATTGGTGGAGGAACCATAGCGGATGTTGGTGTCGATTACTACAAGCTTGAAGAAAACTCCACGCGGTTTGAGGCAGGAACCCCTGCCATTGCAGAATCCATTGGTTTAGGAGCAGCGGTTGACTACTTACAGAATTTAGGAATGGAAAACATTGAAAGCTACGAAAAAGAGCTTACGAAACAGATGTATGAAGAGTTCATAAAACTTCCTAAAGTTGAACTGTATGGTCCTGAACCCAAAAATAAGATAGGAATTACCTCGTTCAACGTGAACGGTTTGAATCCACACGACGTGGCTTTGACGCTGGACGTTTCAGCCAACATCATGATTCGCTCAGGACACCAATGTGCTCTCCCCCTTACGAAGAACATCATTCGTAAGTCAGGAAGTGCTCGAGCATCCGCCTATTTCTACAACACAAGGGATGAAATTGATAAACTTGTATCAGCAGTGAGAGAAATAGCGGAAGCAATAGTTAAATGAGGAAAACCATGTTCGGTTCATTTCGGAATTGTTTTCGTGAGAGTTGAATTGCGGTGTCTAAGCAAGATTTGATGAGAGAAGTCGTGGCTGAAGTTGTCGCCTGCCGTGGGTGTGAGTTGTGGAGGCAGCGTCGTAACCCTGTTCCTGGAGAGGGGAATGTTGATGCGGCTGTGATGTTTGTAGGTGAGGCGCCTGGCTATTGGGAAGACGTGAAGGGTCGACCATTCGTTGGAGCCGCTGGCGATCTTCTTGACGAGTTGTTGTCAGGAATCGGGTTTTCTCGGGGCGACATATACATTGCGAATATTCTTAAGTGTAGGCCTCCAGAAAACCGTGATCCCTCTTCAGACGAGGTTGCGGCTTGCACTCCTTTTCTGAATCGGCAGATCCAAATTATTGGGCCGAGGCTTATTGTGACGCTTGGAAGACATGCTACTTCTTATGTTCTTTCTGAGGCTGGTTTTCCGGTTGAAGGTATCACTAAGCTTCATGGGAGAACGTTTGCTGCAAGGCTTCTTGGTTTACAGTTGGTTGTGATTCCTACGTTTCACCCTGCTGCCGCGTTATATAATGTGAAGTATAGAGGTGGGCTTGAAGACGATTTTCAAATCGTAAAATCTGAGCTTGAAAAACTGGGCGAACTTTAACTGAGTCTGGTTTTTATGTCAGTTTTGGGAAGTCTGTGAAAGAGCCTCCTACGACTTTCAGTCTAGGCTTAATCTTCCCGTTCTCGATTCTGATGACGTTGTATGAGTTTTCGAAGAATCCTCGTAGTCTCATAGTTGAAACAGCGCCTGAGAATAGAAAGTTGATGTCATTCAGTTTCCACAGCCACGGTCTGTGTCTATGGCCGCTTAATACTAGATCTGGGCTTAGTTTTGAAAGTAGTTTCAAGACGTCGCCTGCATCTTCTACCATCGCGGCTTCAAGTCCTGTGTCTGGAACTGGGATCAGGTGGTGATGCATCACTAGAATATTGAATTTTCCTTTGGTGAAGTTTTCTTTGATGAATTGGATTTGGTCTCTTCCAACTCTTCCTTCGTCTTTGTCTGGTCTTGCAGTGTTGACGTAGATGACTCTGTATTTTTGGTTTTCAAGTGTTCCTGATGGGGGGCCGAAGAAGCTTTCGTAGTGCAGGTAGCCGGTGTAGAGTGAGTCGTGGTTGCCCATGGTTACGATTTTTCGTGGGCACTTGATTTGGTCGATGAATCTTTTTGCTTCTTCAAACTCGGTTTTGAATCCCATATCAGTCAAGTCTCCGGCGATGACTACGAGGTCTGGGTTTAGCTGGTTAATTTCGTTCATCGCAATTGTTAGTTTTTCTCGTAGAAATGACGGTGCACTTGTGCAGTGTAGGTCGGACATTTGAACGATAATCACGTTTTTTCATCTCCTTTTCGAATTTTCCGTCAACCAGAAACGCTTGGAGTAATTAAATGTTACCTTCTGAAGGTGTTATGGATTGCGAGCAGATGATCGGTGTGAGCGCTTCTTTGATTCTTTTTTTCAATCTTTCCGAAACCCATTCGCCTCGATAATCTCTGTGCCCGATTCCTCTTACGCACACAAACACAGAACGCATAGCATCTAAAATATTAAATCTCTCTATCAGTTATCTAACAGGGTGCTAGTTTGTCTTTCAAACACAAAATGAGTCGTTCTGAAAATAAAGCGGGTTCAAACATAGTCTTAGCCTTAGACCTTCCTTTTGATCAGCCTCAGCGTCTTCTGCGTCGAAGCGTCAAAATATTGGAGACTGTGTATCCATACATCTGTGCGGTGAAGATAAATCGTCAGTTGGTTCTTCCGCTCGGTCTGTTTGACGGTGTGCAGAAGATTGTGAAGTTAGCTCACGATTATGGTTTGCCGACAATTATGGATTGTAAAATCAATGACGTAGGGCACACTAATCGTTCAATTGCTGAATGTTATTACAAAGCGGGATTTGACGCTGTCATCGCTAATCCTTTTGTTGGATGGGATGAGGGGCTTCAACCGGTTTTTGAGGTTGCTAAGGAGATGGGACGGGGGGTTATTCTTCTTGTGTACATGAGTCATAAGGGTGCTGGTGAGGGGTATGGTCAAATGGTGCGTGACTTTAAGAGCGAAAAGTTGATGCTTCAGTACTTGGTTTTTGCTGAGAAAGCGTTGTCTTGGAACGCTGATGGAGCAGTTGTGGGAGCTACTTTTCCGGAGAAGATAAGGGAGGTATATGCAGTTTTGGGGTCTCATGTTCCTATATATTCGCCTGGTGTTGGTGTTCAGGGAGGAGGTATTGACTCAGCTATTGCTGCGGGTACGCGATTTCTTATTGTTGGGCGGTCTATAACGCTTGCTGAAGACCCTGGTGAGGCTGCAAGACGTATTAGAAATGCTGCGATGCGTTGTTTGGAAAAATAGTATGATCAGTATTGGTTTTTGATTTCTGGAGGTTCTAATGTTCTTCGGTTAGACCTCTTCATGTATAAACAGTTTTTTATCCTTCTCGTCTGCCCCATAATTCTTTTTTAAGCATGTCTCTTACTGCTGCTCGAATTGCCGCGCTTCGACTTGGATACATAGCTGCTCTTACGAGTTCGTCAAGTCCTTCTAAGTAGGCTTCGGGAAGGAGAACTGTTACAAGCTTCATTAATTTCCACCTCAACCCTTTAGCATATTATGTAGCTATTACTATAACTATGTTAGACATATATGGTTTTGTGGTTTGGTTTTAAAGTTTGTTTGTATGTTTTTCATGAGTTGTTAAATTGCCTGGTGTGTCTCTTTCTTTAGACCCCCCATATATAGCCCCTATATTTTTGATAGTTTCATTCTCTCTCTTTCTAGACCCCCTATACGTGGGGGTCGTGCTTCGGTCAGAGTTGTTTTTGTTTGTGGTTTAATCTTTGTTTTTTTAGTTCTGTGCTTGACGGAGACTCTGGTTATGTGGTGATTACGTGAGTTTTCAACAGGGTTCACGTGAATATCACCTGCTTCTTGTAATCATTGCTGAATTCAGTGATTTATCCTTGAATTTCCTTCAATCATCATCAAATTCTAGCAAAATTTAGAGTTTGGTTGTTCCCCACTGCTAATAAGTCAACGGCATTCTGACCTACAAAATGTATAAGAACAAACTCCGCAGAATGCTACATGTCAACAATAGGCTTGGTGCGACAAGTGTCAGAACGATACGCGTACATTCTTATGGATAACGAAAAATGGTGGAACCGGCTCTGCAGCCAGAATAGAGCTGGCAAAAAATTGCACGCATTTGTTCGCAAAAATGTCGTAGGTCCTAAAAAAGCAGAAATGCTTCTTTTCTACGTGACGCATCCAGTTAAGGAAATTCGAGGTTTCGGCGAGTTTGTCGAACGAATTGTTGGTGATGCTGAAAAACTCTGGAACACTTATGGAAGCGAAAGCTGCCTAAACTCCTATAAGGAATACAAAGGCTTCTTGAAGGGAAGATCGAAAGCAACGTTCATCAGGTTCAAAAATCTACGTGAACTTTCGCCGTCTATTCCAGCGAGCGTAGTCTGTAAGACCCTAGGAATACGTAGAATGTCTCAGAACGGTAGATATATAAACAAAAAAACGACGCATGAATTAATCTAACGAGGTTACATAATTTGCAAGAGTTTAATCCCAAAGAATTCGTAAACAACCAGGTAACAGAAATCAGAAAAGTAGTTAACAACGAAAAAGCCCTCATCGCAGTTTCAGGAGGCGTCGACAGCACCACTTGCGCCGTACTCGCCCACCGCGCCTTAGGAGAAAACCTTCTCTGCGTAACCATTGACGACGCCTTCATGCGAACAGGAGAACCCGAAAGGATCGCTCAGATACTATCCCAGCCTCCCCTGAACCTGCCAACAAAAATACTGAATGTTCAAAAACATTTCCTAAACGCACTAGAAGGATTACGTGACGCCGAGGAGAAGCGAAAGGCGTTTCGAGAAACCTTCTACAAATCTTTGAGCGAGACCGCCAAAAAGGAGAGCTTTCGATTCCTCGTACAAGGAACCATCCGCGCAGACATCGACGAAACTACCAAGGGCATAAAGACTCAGCATAACGTGCTCTCACAGATGGGAATCAGTCCCGCTGAACGGTATGGCTTCCAACTCATTGAACCTCTTGTGTCCATCTACAAGCCACAGGTAAGAGAGGTGGCAAGACATCTCGGAGTTCCGTCAGAACTATCTGAACGCCAACCATTTCCAGGCCCAGGACTCTCCGTGCGGGTTGTCGGGCAGAACAGAACCGACAAACTGGAGTCGCTAAAAAAAGCCACTGCTATAACTGAGGAAAACTTGGCAAAACATCGGCCAAACCAATACTTCGCAGCAATCATTGACAACGAAGAAAAGCCACACCATCCAAGATTAACTCGCATACGAGAAATAGTAGCTCAACATCTCGAGGTTCAATCAAGACATGTCTTTGTGAGGGTATTTCATGACAGAGCAACTGGCATAAAAGGTGGTGTGCGACACTACGGAGAGATTGTAGCAGTTAAAGTTCAGACAACAAACGGTCATCTTCATCAGCCACCTATCCGAGATCTAGCCGACCTCCAAACAAAAATCATCAGGGCAAATCCATCCTTCACCCGAGTCTTGTATGCTGTTCAAGAAACGTCGCAGAAACAACCTTACGTGGTTACCATACGGGCAGTGCAAACGCGTGATTTCTTGACCGCCGAAGTGTCTGAGATACCTTGGACAACCTTGATTCAAACTGCGCAGAATGTTCTTAAAGTCTGCTCAAACGTTTCATGTGTCTATTATGACGTGACGCCGAAGCCACCGGCGACCATCGAAATGGAATAAACCCATACTTTGTTTCAGAAACGCATAAAACCTTCAACGTATTAGTAAACGCTGGCTATAAGTGAACTAACATGATACGAGTGAGAGTTCAGAAAATCGAGTCTATACACGACCCTGAAGGAAACCTTGGAAAGCGGATAGAACTGATTGAGGACCGCAGAATTCCAAGATTTGCGGTTAGGCCTTCCACGGAAGAAGCGAGGATGGTTCAAGGCGTCGTTCAAGCATTGCAGCAACAGCTTCCCATGTTTCCGGGGCGAACTCAGTTTAGCCTACCAAAAATGATCCTCTTTCTCACAGAACAAGAATACGAAGAGCTGGGCATCGACTTTGACGTGAACCAGATATACGAGCTTGGACTATCAAATCAGACTATCAAATTCAAGAAGGCACCCTAGTCAAAGCGTCTGCGTCAAGTCAACACGCATATTTCTTTCCTTACAGTTTGCAGTGCAGAATGTCTAGGGTGAAAGGAAAGCACGAACATCATGTTTTTGATGGCGCAGTAAACGTCTTCTTCATTTCCATCTTTGCCCCAGTCACAGTACACAGGAATCTCTTCCTCATCACATTCGCTTCGATAGTACACATAGATGGGGAGAATCTTCTTTGTTTGAGCTACCTCGATTCTGAGTTTCAATGTTTCAGCAGCTTTTGCCACAGCTGGTTTAACGATTTTTAAACGCCTATGCTCATTTGAAGCGTATATTCGAAATTTTCCGTTGTTAGATAGCATGTTGTTTGCCTCATTAGAAGTTTGCGTCTCTATCTGTTCTTAAAAGGCTCGAAGCAACGACATTTGAAAAAGCGGAGAGAGTGTTGTGAAAGTGTTAATATAAATGGGTTGTGTGATGGTTAGAGAGACAGAAGGGGATAGCCTCCCATAGGAGAGAATAGAATGGTGAAGGTTAGGGCTCATGTTTTTGTGAGTGGTATGGTTCAGGGGGTTTTCTTTAGGTATGAGACTAGGCGTTTGGCTATTAGGTCTGGTGTTTCTGGTTGGGTTAGAAATCTGTTTGACGGAAGGGTCGAGGCTGTTTTTGAGGGAGAAAAAGAGAATGTGGAGAGGTTGGTTGAGTTCTGTAGAAGGGGGCCTCCAGGAGCTAGGGTGACGCGTGTGGAGGTTTTGTGGGAGGATTATAAAGGAGAGTTTGAAGGGTTTAGAACTCGGTATGGCGACTAAGACCTTCTGCGTGTGTGAGGTCTGGTTATAAAGGGTGAGAGACGGAGACGGATATACTTGGTTCAAGTTTTGAGTTGATTTGCTATTTTCTTTCCGAATTCTCTGCATTTAGGAAGCTCTTCCTCTAGAATCGGACCTTTCATGTCTTGAACCTTTATTGATAGTCCAGAAGCTATCTGTTTCAATTCTGGAACCTTCTCGCTTATTCTCTTCTCCATCTTCTTCACAGCTTTTTCAAAGTCTACTTTGATATATGTGTCAAAAACAGCAAACATTTTGTTCTTTAAGGGGAGCTTTCCAAGTTTGTCGATAAATTTCTTGATACCTCTGGTTGGTCCACCAAAATGATTTGGAGAACCGATCAGAATCACGTCGTAATCAAGTACTTCGGTTGGTTTCACATGTTTGGGTTCCTCTAGCACGGCTTCTATTTTTTGTATTTCGTTTATGCCCTCTATAATTGTCTCTGCCACTTGTTTGGTATTGCCGTATTTTGATTCATAAACAACAATAACTTTCGTCATACATCTACTCTCCATTACGTTCAGTTTTTGAGACGGCAGACATAAGCCTTAGAGCCATCAACCAACGTGTACCTCAGGGCGCGGAGTTTCACGTCATTTCTTTTGGAACTCGGAAATGTGACTGCTTTCCAGCACTGACATACTCTCCACCAGCATCGCGGATAATAGACGCAATCTTCGCAAAATTGTCTGAACCCAAATACTGACGTGGCTTAACCACAATAAACTCTCCTTTCTCATCAAAACTCAGCATATCCTCCAAATCCTTAGAAAACAGCATCTTAACATCCTCAACACCACGTGCAGCTGTAGTACCAGTAGGCGTAGGAGCAGTACGAGTGGCAGGAACCTCAGGGGCACTAGGAACAGCTGCAGTTTTAAGCGACTTCGAAACCTCACCAAGGTCACGAGAAATCATCTTCAAAACATTGAGAAGCTCATCAATCCTCTCTAGTAGCTCTTCTTCACTCAACTTCTTTTTACTCACAGAGGCAACCCCACATAGTTATTTTATACAGTTCCTCATTTATTTTGTCCTAGCAACATCATTCGTACCTAAAAAAGAACCCAGATAACGTGAGAATTCAGAGGCTCGAGCATGCTAGAAATCGACGGAAGCCAAAAAAGCGGAAGCGGCACCATGCTACGCTTATCCATTGCTCTAGCTACCATCCTAAACCAGCCACTACACATCTACAACATCCGCCAAAAACGCACACAACCCGGCCTAAGACCACAGCACCTAGAAGCCGTACTCACAGCCGCAAAACTCTGCAACGCGGAGCTTAAAGGCGCCACGCTAGGTTCCCGCGAACTCTGGTTCACGCCTCAAGAAATCACAAGCGGCGACGTACACGCCGAAATCGGAACCGCCGGCAGCATCCCTATGCTGTTGCTAACTATTCTGCCCATCTGCGCGTTTGCCAAACGCTCTGTGCACATCCATGTTGTCAAAGGCGGCACCGACGTTCGCCACGCGCCCACCATAAACTACTTGAACCATGTGCTTCTTCGAATGCTGAAACGAATGGGCTTGAACGCTTCTCTCACCATCCACAAATACGGTTACTACCCAAAAGGCATGGGAGAAGTTACCCTAGAAGTTCAGCCCTGTCAGAAACTCAGCCCACTACGCCTCGAAGAATTTGGAGCTATAGAGGAGTTACGCGGGGTCTCCGTGTGCACCTTCTTGGCAGATCGAAAAGTCGCGGAACGCCAAGCCAACGCAGCTAATAAATATCTTGCAGCTCACGGCCACGAAGCAAAAATCCAAGTGATCAACGACATGTCTAACCCCCTTCAGAAAGGAAGCTCCCTCGTGTTGTGGGTGAAAACCAGCACCAATGCACTACTGGGAGGTGACGCCATCGGCGAGCTTCGCAAACCCAGCGAAGTTGTAGGACGGGAAGCCGCTGAAAACCTCTTCGAAGAAATCAAACTTCAACCAACTGTGGATGCACACTTAGCTGACATGCTAGTTCCGTATGTTGCGCTTGCTGACGGAGAATCAACTTATCTGACCCGAACCATGACCGAACATCTGGACACAAACATATGGCTTACCAAAAGAATTCTAGGTTTGGAACTTCGAGTTTCGAAGACAAGGAATCTCTATCGAATCGAGAAAAAGGAGTCGTAGAGACGGAGGTTTCCTCTCGTTGGCCAAAGTTCAGGTTCTAGGCACCTACTCAACCGCCTTGACGAAGCTTCTTCTAAAAAGGAGTCGTAGAGACGGAGGTTTCCTCTCGTTGGCCAAAGTTCAGGTTCTAGGCACCTACTCAACCGCCTTGACGAAGCTTCTTCTCGACCACGGCTTCACTACTGTTCAACGCATGCATGCCACCCTTCATCCATCATGGTGACTTTTACCGTATTACGCGGTGCCACAAATATTAAGAATTGAATCAGAAAGATATTGCACGATGGAGTATGAATAGAAAGCTTGCTTTGAGCACTGTATTGACACTTACTCTCATAGGCTTGCTAATATTGAGTTTTTTAGGGCAGAATGTTGGAGCAAATGACTCCTGGATTTGGGTTAAGAATACGGTCACAGGTGCTTGGGGCCAAGCTGTCGTTGGAACAGGTGACGCCATTTACGTAGCAAGGAGAAATAATTTTTACCGTTTTGATCCTTCTGACAATAGTTGGACGACCTTGGCGGCTCCACCTAATCCTGACCCTATCGATGCTTTCAAGACTGGCACAGCCTTGGCTTGGGATTTTAACGATTACATTTATGCTTTGTATGGAGCAGCAAGTGTTGATAGCCGCAGATGGTTCTACCGCTACAGCATCTCCAGCAACTCTTGGGAGGCTTTAGCCAACACACCAGAAGATCAAGGTGAAGGAGACGCCATAGCATGGGTTAGCACAGACAACTGCATCTACGCAACGATAGGTGGCGAGGAAGAACGCCCCACATATTTCATGTGCTACGACCCATCCACAAACAGCTGGAGTAATGAGCCCACCGACCCATCAGCTGGCATGGGAGATGGGGCTTCACTTGTTTGGACGGGTGGCGATTACCTATACGCCTTGCGGGGAGAGTTTCACGAGGGTTCGCCGCTCTACGATTTTTGGCGCTACAGCCTCACAGTTGATGCTTGGGTTGCAATGACGGATATTCCAGCTGACCCTCACGGCGGCGGCTTAGGCGGAGTGGGAGACGGAGGATCACTTCTCTATGTTGGATTCTGGCTCTCAGACCACACCGATTACATATATGCGCTTAGCGGAAACCAAGTGAATGAAGTCCCAGACAACCGCACCTACCGATACACCATATCAATGAACAGTTGGGAGCGCTTAGCTGACCTTCCCTTTGAAATAGGCTACTATGTAGGTTGCAGGATAGGTTACGCTGATGGTTGTATCTACGCATGGCAAGGAGCGCCGAGCACATGGATTGGCGGAGGTGACGATCTTGCAGAATACGAGCCCTCGCGTGCATGTGTGGGCATTCATGACTTGAGAACGATCCTTCTGGATGCGCCAGTCAACAAAGTCTATTTCTTGTATGCTGACCCTGTTTACATGACTCGTCCAGAAGCAGCGTACGACATTACATCTGGCGGAATAATGTATGGTCTCTGCGCCAGCACCCAACATCAAGGCTTCAACACAACGAAGCACTGGCTACTGGACACAGGTGCAATCAACGCAACGACCATAAGTAACGCAACAATTGCAATGTTTGGAGGGCCATATCCTCA
>JGI2171J19970_10000348_pt1 | contig 23773 bp, 20 predicted proteins | sample DeeMarSWOR324_28_FD_19970 | JGI IMG/M metagenome (IMG submission 19970) | reverse complement strand
GGCCCCGTCACGTTCGGCAGCGGCTCGGTGACCTTCAGACGTAACGGCTCGGCTTCGGAGGAAGGGGCGGTGTATGTCGGGCGGCCTGGTCTGGACAGGGCGCGGGTGGTCGTGATCAGTCGGGCGACCGGCTACGCCGAGATGCTCCGCTACAATGGCTCGACCTGGCTGTCCGACTGAGGCGTGTGTGATCCGCCCGAGTGAGGGCGGGCTGACACTGCTCGAGATTCTCGTCGCTATCGTGCTGTTCACGGTGGCGATACTCATCGGCGGCCGCTCGATCGTCGAGTTCATCCACCAGGTCGGAGTATCGGAAGCCCGTAGCCAGGCGACCGAGTTCGCGATGGAGGAGATGGAGCGGATCAGCCTGCTCTCGTACGAGGATATCACTCCGGCTTCCCCTGCTCCCGTCCCTGAGGCACCGGATTACATACGGTCGGTGGACGTCACGGTGTTCGGCAGCGACCCGAGCGAGCTGTACGCCTACCGGCTCATCACCGTGACGGTTCAGCCGCCGGCCGGCCTCGATCCCGTAAAGATCAGCACGGCTGTAGCGGAATAGCGTTAGCGCGAGGTAGAGAGATGTACTTTCCACGGCTCAGCAGGCGAGACACAAGCTGCGCACGGTTCGCTGCGCGTGTCGGCTTCACGCTGGCTGAGCTTCTTGTTACGCTTACACTGGGCGGCATCGTCGTCGGTTCGATGGTGTCGTTCTTCGTCATCCAGACCAAGAGCTCGCGGCTGGCGAGCACGAGGATCGAGGCGGTTCAACGGGCCCGCTTCGCGGCCGAGATCCTGCGCCGTGAGACGAGCCTGGCTGGCGCCGGTATCCCGGGTGCCCAGCCGCTCGTAGTCTTCGCCGGTGCGAACGACTTCGTCTTCAGCGCCGACCTCTCCTCCAGCACGCCGGGCGATCGCATCGCGGTGTACGAGCTCCCCGAGGCACCGCTGGCCGAGACCGAGGGGGCGGACTCGGGGTCGATCACGCTGCCCAACGGGGCGATCTACCCGCAGCGCTGGTACGGGCCGAACCGGACGCCGGGCCCGGCCGAGACGATCCGTTTTTCATTCGTCAGCCAGGGTGATGGGACCCATGCGCTGACACGGGCGGTGAACGCGCAGGTCGAGGACACGCTGGTGCGCGGACTGGAGCGCCTTGAGGGACGGGACTTTCTCTCCTACAGGATTCTGCAGGATGACGGCGAGCTGCGGGACCTCACGACGCTACCGATCTGGCATGCGGCGCCGTTCCACGAGTCCATCGCTGACACCGGCACATCTGCGCTCACCGACAGCATCAAGCTCGTCGAGATCGCTTTCAAGGTGAAGGTGAGAGGGCGTCGTCCGGAACAGTCGGTCGAGCGCAGCTTCGCTATGGCCGTAGGCCTGAGGAATGCCGGATTGGTACGCAACGCCGCTTGCGGAGATCCGCCACAGCTGGGCGTGACCCCGACGGCTGAGCTCAGCGGCCTAGAACCCCCCAGCGTGACGGTCAGCTGGCCGCCCGCGATCGACGAGCTATCCGGCGAGCTGGATGTGCGACAGTACACGCTCTATCGACGTGAGCTGAGTGAGCCGGTGCCCAGGCCGATTGCCTCGCTGCCACCCAGCCCGGAACTGCCAAGCTACACCTACGTGGATACCGATGTGGAAGTTGGCAAGAGCTACATCTATCTGCTCGGTGCCACGGATTGCACGCCGGCGCAGTCGGAGCTCGCAGCTTCGGCCGTGGTCCTGATAGCAGCACCGGGCGACTGACGGCGCTTGGAGGTCGAGATGTGCCAGGTCGACACGTGCCGAGAGCAAAGATCTGAGGCGAATGGCCTGACGAGACTGCTGACGGACCAGCAGGGCGTCGCCTTGTTCATTACGCTGGTCCTGCTCGTGGCGCTCGTGGCGATCAGCGCCAGCGCTGTGATCATGAACGGCACCGAGCGCCAGCTGCGTGTGTACTCGAAGGCTCAGATCGACCTCAGATACCTGGCGGGCATGGCAGCCGAGATGGGGCTGAGCCGGCTCAACCGCGACGAGCAGGCACTCCCGGATACAGGCTACAATATGCTCGAGCACAATCTCACGCCTGCGGACGCGCTGGGAGAGCCGATCGGCGACTTCGAGCTGAATATCTATGCCAGCCGCAGCGGCTCGGCCACAGGCCGGACGGGCAACTTCGCCAGCGTCGTCGGACAGGCGATCGGCCGGGGAGCGACAGCGATCGTGCGGCTCGAGGTCACGGAGGAGAGCTTCGCCAAGTACGCCTACTTCACTGACAACGAAGGCGGCAACATCTGGTTTGGGGGTGGCGATCAGCTACTCGGACCGGTGCACTCCAACGACCAGATCAAGATTCACTCTACGGGCGCGACCTTCCACTCCGAGGTGACGACCGGCCGCGACGTGCTCTATCCCGACAACGGTACGTTCGTGAAGGGATATGAGGAATACGTTGACACCATCCCCATGCCGGACAACACCGACCTGGCACGCCTCCAGGCCCTGGCTCTTGATGGGAGCACGTTCTTCACGACGCCGTCCGTGGGCGGTCCGGGCGATGTCGAGATGCGAATCGAGTTCGTCGCCATCGATGTGAACGGAGATGGTGACGATGTCGATCCCGATGAAGGGTTCTTCAAAATCTATCGGTCGCCGTACCCCTACTGGATTTCCGCGCAGGGCACGAGCTCATGGACGCGGAACTGCGGTGACGTGCACACGCATCCGCTTACTGGCGAGCCGGTGTTCGTCTCGGCGCACAACCATAGGCTGCTCTACGAGGGCGCGGACTACAACGGTCCCTACGGGTCCGAGGTTGCCGCGTGGAGGGATCACCCGGAGCTTCGCCACGGAGTGGGCGGGACCGGGGATTGGGGCACGGTCTATCTCCGTGCCGTGACACACCCGACGTCGAGGTGCTACCTCGGCGGGGATCCCCGCTTGGAGCTCGATGGTCGAAGCCCTGACCTGTGGAACGGCTTGGATGACGATTCAGGCTGGCTGCGGCGCGCGGATTTCGCCCCCAGCACCAGCATCCCCAGTGCTCTGCAGGGGCGCGACGACGCCGACTATCTCTTCCCGCTCAGCCTGGAGCACAACGCGTTGTTCCGTGGCGTGCTCTTCTTCGAGGGATTGATCGGCGTGAGCGGTGTGCTGAATGGGCGGGTCACGGTCGTCTCCAACGACAATATCGTGCTGCTGGATGATTTCACCTACTCGGTGCCGGCGAACGCGGAGAAGTGCAACGATATCGCGGGCTTCCTGTCGGCACACAACTTCTATGTCTCCGACAACAACCTCAACACACCGCAGCACTTCCCGGGTGCGAGCGGCGATCGTCGCACGTACGACGACACGGGCTCCGAGTTCATCGACGCCGTGATTCTGACACTGGACCGGAGTTTCACGGTCGAGCACTACTGGGACGGCCCGCGCAGTTCCGAGATGTGCGAGGGGCAACCGAACGGGCGCGGCTGTCTGTACCTGACGGGCGGCCTCATCCAGCAGACCCGGGGCGCCGTCGGGCTCACCAGCGGTGAGGGCTACATCAAGCGTTATGCCTACGACGCAAACGCCAGGTTCTGCCCACCTCCCCACTACCCGACCACCGGCCGCTACGTGAAGAACCGCTACTACGAGGTGAACCCGCGCGCCTTCCAGGACGTCGGTAGCTTCTTCGCAGAGCTCCGCTAGCGAGCCGTCGAGCGTGCGGCGGGCCGCGCCGGAGGGGCAATTCGAGCCCGCTGCCCAAGAGCCCGGGCCCACGTGTCCGGGCTCTTCCGTTTGAGCGAAAGGGCGAGCCCCAACGTGATCCCGTACTTGATCAACAGGTTCAGCCCGCTGATCCAGGCCTAGTTGAGGGGATCGGGAGTGGCACCCTCCGGCTACGCATTGGTGAGCTCTCGTGATCTGGCAAGACTTAGCCGGCTGTTGGGCCAGCGGGCCAGCAAGCTGCCGCCGACGAGGACGGCGATGACCTTGAGAACGGCGGCTCACTGCTGTGCTCCGTGGTCCCCATCTCCAGCCTTCCCTTGTAGTTAGCCTGCACGGTCTGCTCCCTGTGGTTTAGTCCACGAGCCGGTGGCGCAGTACCTCGGTAGCGTGGTGCAGGCCTCTGAATAAACAGCTTGTAGGAGTGTATCTTACTAGGAGACCTGGATCTTGAGGAACCGCCGTGGAGATCGCTCTGGGGGAAGAGGCCGAGTCGACCGAGCGCGCGCTCGTGCTGCGGGCACGGGCCGGCGACCGCGGCGCGTTCGGCGAGCTGGTGACTCGCTACATGCGCCGTGCTTACTACGTGGCGCTGGGGCTGGTTGGCTCGCACGAGGACGCGCTCGACCTCTCACAAGAGGCGTTCGTCCGGGCGTTCCGGGCGCGTGCGTCTCTCGACCCGGACCGACCGTTCTATGCCTGGCTCTACCAGATCGTGCGCCGGCTCTGCTTCAACTACCTGCGCGATCGTCGGACTCGCCGCAGCCGGCTGGAGCGGGCGGCCTCGTGGCTGATGGACGAAGCCGGTGCACGGATGGCCGAGGGCGACCCGGCCCGCAGCGCGGAACGCTCCGAGCTGCGCGAGCGCCTGGAAGCGGCGATCGAGGCGCTGCCGGAGCGCGAGCGGGAGGTACTGGTGCTGAAGGAGTTCGAGGGTCTGCGCTACCGGGAAATCGCCGAGCTGGTCGGGATTCCGATCGGAACGGTGATGTCACGTCTGTATGCGGCCCGCAAGCATTTGGCTGAGAGCCTGAGGGAAGTATTGTGAAGGAGCGCGGAACCGATGCCGGCGCCGAGCGTGTCCGGCAGCTGATGATGAGGAGCCTGGACGGGGAACTGCCCGCCCGCGAGCAGGAGGAGCTGGAGCGCTTCCTGGCCGCCGACCCGGCTCTCAGGGAAGAATGGGACCGACTCGTGCGCCTGAAGGAGGTAACCCGGAGTATGATGCTACGTAAGCCGCCTGATGAGGTCTGGAAGGACTACTGGGCGTCGGTGTACAGTCGTCTCGAGCGCGGTATCGCCTGGATATTGCTGTCGATCGGCGCGATCGTGTTGATCTCCTACGGCGCCTGGACCGGTGTGCAGCAGCTGCTCGCCGAAGTAACCACCCCGTGGTTCGTGAAGGCGGGGATACTCGCGACTGTCGTGGGACTGGTTGTACTCTTCGTCTCTGTCGTGCGTGAGAAGCTGTATGTCGGGCGCAGGGACCCCTACAAGGATATCGAGAGATGATCATCACACCCGCGGCGGAGATCGCCGGTCAGCGTATCGTGACAACGTTGGGCCTTGTGCGCGGTAACACCATCCGCGCTCGTAACATCGGCAGGGACATCCTCGCTGTGCTGAAGAACATCGTCGGCGGCGAGATCGAGGAATACACCAAGATGATGGCCGAGGCGCGGGAACAGGCTATCGACCGCATGATCAGCGAGGCGCAGGCACTGGGCGCGAATGCCATCACGGAAGTCCGCTTCTCGACCTCGTATATGATGGCCGCCGCTTCGGAGATCATGGTGTACGGGAACGCGGTCGTCGTGGAGCCGATTTGAGGGGCGTTTCATTAGCGGGCATTAGCCTGCGCGCGCCAACTGTGCCGCGGCCGTGACCCGCTATTTTTCAGCGATGCCTGCAGCTCACTGATCAGACCGATAGGCTCATGAACATCAGATGCCCGATTACGGCCGTTCTCGCCGTGTTTGCAGCATCAACTCTTCACGCTCAAGTGCCGGCGCAGCTGAGCGGACGTCTGCTTTTCAAGCTCGGGGTCAATCCGGCGGGATCCGAGAGCTACCGCGTCGAACAGATGCCGGACGGGGGCTACCGCCTCAGCGGAGACGTCGATCTCCAGATACCGGGCCTCCATATCGTGCAGCATCTGGAAGTCGAGGCCGACGCGCGGCTGGCCTTCCACAGCGCCCACGTGCAGGCAACTGTGAACGATGAGTCCACCGAGGTGACGCTCACGCGTGAAGACGGCCAGGCGCAGCAGACGAGCATTCAAGGCGACTCGACATCCACGGCAAGCATCACGACGCCCGAGTATTCGGTGCTGCTGTCGAACAACGTGATCCATCACATCGCCCAGTTCGCCTGGCTGTACGACGGCGCGTTAGGTGAGACGCAGGAGTACGTCGCCTTCCCACGCGTACCGGTCACGGTGAAGTACGAGCAGCGCGGGACAGTGATGAAGGATGGGGAGACCCTGCCGTTCCGCCGCTACTTCCTCAACCTGGCCAACCGATTGGGCGCCTACGTTTGGCTGGCCGACGACGGCACACCGCTCAAGATACTCGTCCCTCTGCAGGCCTTCGAGGCGGTATGCGAAGCGCACCAGGAATGGCCGGATCGGCTCAGTCTCGAAGCTGAGAAGCCGGAGGCGGATGCGCCGCCGTCGGACGATTACGACGCCGAGGAGGTCCGCTTCGACTCCGATACGGTGACCCTCGCGGGCACCCTGACGACGCCGCGCGGTGAGGGGCCCTGGCCGGCGGCCGTGCTGATCACGGGCTCCGGCCCTCAGGACCGTGACGAGAACACCCCCGGGCCGGGCGGCTTGAAGCTGGGCATCTTCCGCAGCATCGCCGATACGCTGACCCGGCGGGGTATCGCGGTGCTCCGTTACGACGACCGCGGTGTAGGCGCTAGCGGTGGGAACCTCGGCTCAGCAGGCCTCAGCGATCTGGTGGCTGATGTGCAGGCGGCGGTCCGCCTTCTCAGAGGTCACTCGGAGATCGACGGCACTCGCATCGCGCTTATCGGTCACAGCGAGGGCGGGATCATCGCGCCGATCGTCGCCGCCCAGGACTCGGAGCTGGCGGCGATCGTGCTCATGGCCGGTACCGCGACCTCGCTGGACTCGGTGATCATCGAGCAGACGGTGAGCGCGGCGCTGGAGGCGGGTGGCGATTCGGCCGACCTGGCGCGTGCGCGGGAGATAATGGAGGAGTTCTCGCAGGCGATCCGTGAAGGGCGCGACCTGGAGGAAACGGATCTACCGCCGGGGCTCAAAGCGCTCGGCAGCGCGCGTAAGTGGCTGCGAGAGCATATGCAGCACGACCCGCTCGCCGCGATTCGTGAGGTCCGGTGCCCGGTGCTGATCGTGAACGGCGGCCAGGACATCCAGGTGGCGCCGGAGCATGCCCGGCGATTGGGCGCGGCACTGGAGGAGGCGGGTCATCCCGACTACGAGGTGAAGATCTTCCCGCGGCTCAACCACCTATTCGCGGTATCGAGGGGCGCAGGCGCCGCCGAGTACGCCGACCCGAACGCCGAGGTCGATTCCAACTTCTTGAGCTACCTGGCCGACTGGCTAACGGCGCGACTGACGCCGCCGTGAGGGCGAGCCGGCCGCGACTCAATCGCCGAAGCTCATTCCCAGTGCCCGCGCGGTGGCGACCACATCGCCATCCACGGGCACGCGCTTTTGCCGGCTTACCGCCTCGGCCAGCGGTATCGTCCGCACGTCGGGTGGATCGAGCGCGACCATGCGGCCGAACTCGCGCTTCGCGACGCACTCAACTGCGGCGGTGCCGAACCTGAGCGCGATGAGGCGGTCGTAGGAGATCGGCGAGCCGCCACGCTGGAGGTGGCGCAACGCCAGGGCGCGTGTCTCCTTGCCAGTCGTCTCGCTGATCTGTTGGGCCAGGACCTCGCAGACTCCGCCTAACCGCCGTTTCTCGCGATCCTCGTACACGGGCTCTCCGCCCACCGGGTAGGCGCCTTCGGCGACCACGATGATCGTGAAGTGCCGGCCCAGGCGCTCGCGTTCCATGACCTTCTCGCACACCTTCTCGATCCGGTAGGGGATCTCTGGGATCAAGATGACGTCGGCCGTACCGGCGACGCCGGAGAACAGCGCGATCCATCCCGTGTTGCGGCCCATGACCTCGACGATCATCACCCGCTCGTGCGCCTGAGCCGTGGAGTGCAACCGATCGATCGCGTCGGTAGCGACATAGACCGCTGTGAGGAACCCGAACGTGAGCTGTGTGCCCTCAATGTCGTTGTCGATCGTCTTGGGGACGCCGACGATGGGCATCCCCTTCTGCGAGAGCTCGTTCGCGATCCTGAGACTGCCGTCGCCGCCGATGGCGATCAGCGCGTCGAAACCGTGTCGTTGGAACGTGGCCACCAGTTCGTCCGAGCGGTCTACTTTGCTCGTCGTCCCGTCGGGCTGTTTCACCGGCCAGTTGAACGGGTTGCCGTGGGTCGTAGTGCCGAGGATCGTGCCACCCAGGTGTGTGATACCACGGACCGCGTCCCGCGTCAGCGGTACGATCTCATCCTCGCCCAGAAGCCCGGCGTAGGCACGGCGGATGCCGTAGGCCTCCCAACCACGGTTGATGGCTGAGAGAGCAGCGGCGCGGATCACCGCGTTCAGGCCCGGTGCGTCGCCACCCCCCGTATTGATCGCGATCTTCCTCATCGTGCTCATAACCACTCACTCCAGCGCTGTTACCGTCGAGCGTGGATCACCATGAAGCGAGAACGAATAGATTCCTGGCTGCATCCCCATCGAAATTCGGCATTTGCGACGCGTCAAACAACCGGCAAGGCCCGTGTGGCGCGGAGCCGCCGGCAAGGTCCCCAGGCTGGACACCGGGCCGTCGGTGAATCATTCTAAGACCTCCTTGAGCCCGTATCTTGCGAGAATTGAGCAGCGCACTCGGGTACCGCTGACGAACCGGTAACGCCGGAGGTTCAACATGGGCAAGATCAACATGGTTCGCGTGATCCTCGGCGGGTTGCTCGCCGGTCTGGTCATCAATATCAGCGAGTCAGTGCTCAACCTCGTTGTGATCGCCGACGCGATGGAGCTGGCGCTCCGGCAGTTGAACATCCCGCCGGCGGCCGGTAGAACGCTCGCCATCTTCGTGGTCTTCGCGTTCCTGCTGGGGATTGTCACAGTGTGGCTGTACGCTGCGATTCGCCCGCGCTTCGGACCCGGGCCCAAGACCGCGGTACTGGCGGGACTTCTCGTCTGGCTGCTCGCCTACCTGTGGCCGACGCTCGGGGATGGCCTCATGGGCCTCTTCGATCCGGGGCTTCTGGTGTTCGTAGCCGTTTGGGGGCTGTTCGAGATCGTCATCGCCGCGCTCGCTGGTGGCTGGCTGTACAAAGAGGGGTAACGCGGGCGGTCAGCAGGATGGATCGCTGGATCCTGATCTACGACGGCGATTGCGAGTTCTGTCAACGACAGGTTCAATTCGTGAAGCGCTGGGACACGGATCGGCGTATCGAGGCAGTACCCTTTGGCGATGCCGACCTGGCGCACTACGGAGTGAGCCGGGCGGCGGCGGAGGAAGCGATGCACCTGGTGGCACCGTCGGGGGCGGTTTGGCGCGGTGCCGCGGCTGCCCGCGAGGTGTTGCGTTTACTGCCCCGGCTGCGATTCATGGTGTGGCTGTTTCGCCTGCCGGGTGCCATGTTCGTCGCCGAGCGCGTGTATCGCTGGATCGCGAAGCGGCGCCACCACTTCGGCTGCAGCAGCGCCGTGTGTCGACGGGGCGGGGTCGACAGCTGACGCGCGCTGCGCAGGTTTGACGATTGCCATGTTCCGGCGGCTGATCCTCCTCTTCATTCTGGTTCCGATCGTGGAGCTTGCCCTGCTCATCCAGCTCGGCAGCTGGATCGGGCTGTGGCCGACGCTGGGCCTGATCGTGCTGACCGGCGTCTTGGGAGCGGCGCTGGCCAGTCGAGAGGGGCTGCGTGCCTGGCACGCGTTGCAAATGGACGTGTCAGAGGGCCGGATCCCCGGTCGCCCGATTCTGGATGGCCTGTCGGTCTTTGCCGGCGGTGCGTTGCTGCTGACCCCTGGGCTGATGACCGACCTCCTGGGGTTCACGCTGCTCTGGCGTCCGACCCGGCACTGGTTGCAGAACCGCGCGGTCAAGCGGCTGGGCGGCGCCTTGGTGGAGAGGGGGCAGATCCACGTTCGGGCATCCGCCGACTGGCGCGAGCGAAGCGCCGGCCCGGAGACCGCACGCAGCGAGCGGCCCGCCGGGCGCGAGCTCGAGCACCCGGACCGAAGTCAGTGACGGCGTAAGCCGAGAACGGGGGCGATCCATGCGTTGGCTTCTGAGGCGCTATCTGCCGGATTGGGGACCGATCGCTCTGCGCTTCGCGCTGGGCACCGTGTTCATGGCCCACGGTTGGGCCAAAATCAGCGGGCCGCTGGGCACGTCGGAGGGCTTCAATATCGAGCGTTGGGGCTGGGCGTATCCCGTGCTGTGGGCCTGGCTGGTGGCCCTGGTCGAGTTCTTCGGCGGTTTGCTGGTCATCGTGGGGTTGTTCACACGCATCGCTGCGGCGCTCATCGGCTGCGTCATGGTGCTGGCGATCCTCAAGGTGAAGCTGAACCGCGGATTCATGGGCGGGTTCGAGTTTGAGTTTGCATTGCTGATGATCGCGTTGTCGCTCGTCTTGACGGGCGGCGGCCGCTTGTCGGTGGATCGAGATGTGCTCGGTTGGGGTGGGCCGCCTCTCAAAGCAGGCGGTAGCGTTGCCGAGGAGGAGACCGTCGGATGACGGGCAGCTCGACGCGCCGGGCCTGGAGGGCACGGGGTTCCAGTGCCGCGTGGTGCGCTCGGACGCTGTCTGTGCCACCGCGTCTGCAACCTCGCCGCCTGGCGGTTCGTAAGGTATAGATAGACACGAATCTCAGGCTGGCACGGCCCCGATCTCCGCGCCGGCTGTGATCTGCCATACGCGTATGGCCGAACCTGGGAGCTGGCATGGCGTTCCAGATCTATCGCGACTTAGTCAAGCGGCGGGTTCCTCAGATCCTGGGCCTCTACCTGGGGGGCTCCTGGGTCGTGATCGAGTTCGTCGGCATGTTGGTGGACCGCTACTCTCTGTCCCCCCACCTGGTTTCCCTGAGCCTGGTGGTCCTGGGGTCGCTGATCCCGACCGTTGTGTTGTTGGCCTACTTCCACGGCATGCCGGGCCCGAACGAATGGGCTGCGGCCGAGAAGATCGGCATACCTGTGAATCTGCTGGCCGCAGCGGCGCTGGTGGCCATTCTCTACTCGGACAAGCCCTTGGGGGCGGCGACGACGACGCTGGTCCTGGAGAACGAAGCGGGCGAGACCGTGGAGCGCGTCGTGCCGAAGACGGAGTTCCGCAAGAGGCTTATCGTTTACAACTTCGCGAACGAGACAGGCGACTCGACGCTGAATTGGCTGGAATACGGCGTGATGATTGGCCTGTTGCTCGATCTGGATCAAGATCTCTACATGCGAGTGGGCGATCCGGATGTAGTACTGGAGAGGCTGGAGAGGGCGGGCTATCCGGAGGGTGTTGGCGCGCCGTTGACGCTACAGGCCAGCATCGCCAGCGAGATTCATCAGGACTTCTTCGTCGTTGGGGACGTCAGCAGACGGAATGACGAGTTCGCGGTTACGGCCTCGCTCTATGAGACACGACGCCAACGCCTGCTGGCCGAAAACACCTTTGTGGGGAGTGACGTTCTGGACCTGGTGGACCAGATCTCCGTTCAGCTGAGGCAGGACCTGGGTATCTCGGACCGCCACATAGAGGAGACGAGCGATCTGCGGATCGCCGATATCCTGACTGACTCTCCGGAGGCTTTCAGACTCCAGGTTGTCGGCTACCGCGAGATCCTGGTCACAGGTGATTGGGAGGCTGCGAAAGACTACCTGGAGCGTGCGGTCGCGGCGGACCCGACCGCGGCGTTCGCGCAGTTCCAGCTCTCGATCTGCTACCTCGTGTTGAACGAAAGGGAGAAGGCGGACAGCGCGGCGCGGCAGGCCATGCGGCACATCTACAGGGTGCCGGAGCGGACGCAGTTCTATCTCAAGTACCATTACTACAGCGCCATCGAGTTGGACGCCGGCAAGCGATTCGCCGTCGCCAAGATGGCCGTCGAATTATTCCCCGAGGACATCGACGCTCACGTGCAACTGGCGCTGGAATACGGTCGTCGCGCTCAGACGGCTGATATGATCGCCGAATATGAACGGATCCTCGAGATCGACCCTTCGCAATACGACTACCTGAGGTCGATCGGCTACGCCTACAGGTCGCAAGCGCAGTTCGAGCAGGCGCTTCAGTACTTCCAGCGATACGCCCAGGCCGTTCCCAACGACTATTCATCGTTCGAGGCTATGGGCTCGGTCCATGCCGCGATGGGCGACTACGAGCGTGCAAGGTCCGATTTCGAGCGCGCGCTTATCCTCGACGCGGACAACATCGAGATCATGAACTGGTTGGCGACGGTAACCTTCAACCAGGGACGGTTCGACGAGTCGCTGGTGCAACACCAGCAGGCGCTGGCGGCCGCCAGGACCCCGCAGGAACGCGCCTCGGCGTACAGGTCGCTGAGCCATCACCATGCGACGGTGGGACAGCTGGACAAGGCGATCGAGTACAGAGAGTTGGGATGGGCGGAAGGCGAGCGGTTCCTGCCTCCCAGCGTCGTGCTTGCCCAGTGGGCACTCGGCGGTCTCGACCTGTACGTCCAGGCCGGCCGCGAGGATGTCGCCTTCGAGGTCATCCGCAGAGCCGAAAACGAGCTGGCCTCGCCCTTGGACGCGGCGATTCCCGTCGGGTATCTTGAGGTCTATTTGGAGCTTAGGGATGCGGATCGGGCTGGGGAAGCGCTCCAGGAGCTGGAAGCTCGGACGGAGGAGTTGGGAGAGGGTTCGCTTCGAGACTATCTGTTCGCCGCGCGCGGCAAGATCCACGAGCTGAGGGGCGAGTACGAGCAGGCGATCGAGAGCTATCAGCAGGCACTGACGCTCGCCCCGACAGACATCACACGGCTCCGTGCGCTGGGTCGCTGCTATCGGCTACGGGGACAGCGCAGCAGGGCCCTGGAGCAATTCCAGGCCAACCTGAAGGTGACGCCGTACAACCCGAAGACTCATTACGAGATCGCTCTGCTCTACGCCGACATGGGTGATCGGGACCAGGCGCTGGACCACCTGCGCACCGCGCTCGAGGTCTGGAAAGACGCTGACACCAACTTCAGGCCCGCGCAGGAGGCCCGGCAGAAACTGGCGGAGCTGGAGACTGCCGCGGCAACGTCATGACATCTTGGATGCCCCCCTAACGCCGACGCTCTGAGCTACGCAAACGGGGAAGGAAACGGCCTGTGCGCGCCGCATAACCCCTGTACGCCTCTCCGAACTGCTGCACTAGGTGCCCCTCCTCCCGCGGCGTGCGTCTGGCCACCGTCGCGACCACCGCCAGCGCGACCACTGCAACGAACCAACTGCATGTAAGCACGCTGTACCCGGCCATGAGCGCTGTCCAGCCGCTGTACATGGGATGGCGGACCCAGCGATAGGGCCCGGTTGTAACGAGGCTGTGTTCTCCTGCCCGGGAGCCGAACAGGTTTGACCCCAGGTGGTGGAAGGCCCAGAGCATCCAGGCGAGCGCGAGCCCGGCGAGCGCTACCCCAAGCAGGCGAACACCGCTGGGTAGCGGGATCTGGGACCAGGCCATCCAGCGCGGGCTGATGATATAGGCGAGCAGGCCGCAATAGATCACGATGGTGAGCAGGCGCTCGGGGAGGAAGAGGCCGCCTTCCCTGAGCCGCGCGACAGGGCTGCCGGAGACGCCGGCCCGGCGACGGAAGTAGGCCGGGACGCTCAGGTCAATGACGATGAGGACGGCCAGGGCAACACGGAGAGCAGGTTCGCTGATCATCTCGGCCTCGGCTTATGCCTCGGAGCTATCCTCTTGACCGGGAGAGCAACTGAGCTAACTTGACGTTGTGATGGTGGACTGATTTGTGGCCGCTTGCAACCACCATAAAAAAAGCCTAAAGAGCCGGGCGTCGTAGAGCACCGAAAGCTGCGGCGACTTCAGCAAGCGTAAGCCGAAGCAGTCCAGCGCGGCCCGTGCTCACTTATTGCGGGTCGCGATTTCTTTTTCCGTGCTGCGCGGCGCCCCATACGGGGGGACAGCAATGCCCGACTTCCGAGCCCTGATTCAGAACGGCAGCGCCCATCTGTTCGATGGCGCGATGGGCACCGAGCTGTATCGGCGTGGCGTCTTCATCAATGTCTCGTACGACGAGGTCAACCTCGAGCGGCCCGAACTGGTGCGTGAGGTGCACCGCGCCTATCGAGACGCGGGGGCCGAGATCCTCGAGACCAACACTTTTGGGGGCAACCGGGTTCGTCTAGGCCACCATAGCTTGGGGGACCGTGTCCACGAGATCAACAGGGCGGGCGCCGAGTTGGCTCGCGATGTGGCTGGCGATGACCTGTACGTCGCCGGTTCCGTAGGACCGCTCGGCATCCGCATCGAGCCATGGGGCCCCACAGCGCGCGAGGAAGCCCGTGCTTTCTTCCGGGAGCAGGCTGAAGCGCTCGCGGCCGGCGGCGTGGACCTCTTCATCGTCGAGACGTTCAGCGATCTCTCGGAGATCGAGCAGGCTGTGCTGGGCTGCCGGGACGCCGCGGATCTGCCGGTCATCGCTCAGATGACCGTGCAGGTCGACGGGAAGACGGTCTACGGCGCCGATCCGCCCCAGATCGCGCTGCGTCTGGATGAACTAGGCGCCGACGTGATCGGCCTCAACTGCAGTGTGGGGCCTGCAATCACCCTGAAGGCGATCCAGCAGATGGCGGAGGTGACCAGCCGGCCGCTGTCGGCGATGCCGAATGCCGGGCTGCCACGCGAGATCGAGGGCCGCACAATCTACATGGCCGCGCCGGAATACTTCGCCGAGTACACGCGTCACTTCATCCGGGCGGGCGTCCGCTTCGTAGGTGGATGCTGCGGCACCACGCCTGAGCACATCCGCGCTATGGCCGCGCAGGTGCGCGCGCTCTCACCGCGCCAACGGGCTGTCGTGCCGCAGGCGATAAAGGACGTGGAGCGGCGTACGGCCGAGCCTGGCCTGGAGCCTGTGCCTACGCCGCAGCGTTCGCAGCTCGCCAGGAAGGTCATGGCGGGCGAGCTGGTCGCCAGCGTCGAGATCTTGCCGCCGAGGGGGTGTGATCTCAGGGAGGTGCTCGATCAGGTCCGCCAACTGAAGGCGGCGGGTGTGGACGCGGTGAACGTGCCCGACGGGCCACGGGCGATGATGCGGATGGGTGTGCTCGCTACCTGCTCGATCATCGAGCGCGAGGTCGGGCTCGAGACGATCCCCCACTACTGCTGTCGTGATCGCAATCTGCTGGGGATGATGAGCGACCTGCTCGGTGCGCACGCACTGGGTCTGCGCAACCTGCTTATTATCACCGGCGACCCGCCGAAGATGGGCCCCTATCCCGATGCGACGGCGGTGTTTGACATCGACTCGGTCGGACTCACCAATCTGGTGTACAAGCTCAATCACGGTCTCGACCTCAGTGACCATACGATCGGGCAGCCCACCAGCTTCTTCCATGGCGTGGGTGTCAACCATGCCTCTGTCGATCCTGAGTACGAGATCCATCACTTCTATTGGAAGGTGGATGCGGGCGCGCAGTTCGCCGTGACCCAGCCGATCTTCGATGTCGAGCAGTTCCTTCAGTTCCTGGGGAAGATCGAGCACATCCGCATACCGATCATCGCTGGGATCTGGCCGCTGGTCTCCTACAGGAACGCCGAGTTCCTCAGCAACGAGGTGCCCGGCGTGGTCGTGCCCGATTCGGTGCTCGAGCGCATGCGGCTCGCCTCGGAGCGCGGGAAGGAGGTGGCCATGATCGAAGGGCTGGCCATCGCCCGCGAGACAGTGGCTGAACTGGAGCCGCATGTGCAGGGTGTGCAGGTGAGCGCGCCCTTTGGGAAGGTCGATTTCGCGCTGCAGGTCTTCGATGCGTTGAAAGGTTGGGCCGGGCGAAGGCGGTGAGTGCTGGCCTAGCGGCAGGCGACGAACCGCACGCTGCCTTGCCGGTCCGCGACGATCTCGCTCAGGCTCTCCAGCACGTAGTCGATGTCCTCCTCGCTGTTAGCGACTCCCAGCGACATGCGGATGGCGCAGTGGGCGTCCTCGTTGCTTAGCCCAATCGCCTTGAGCACATGCGACGGCTCCGGATTGCCTGACTTGCAGGCCGAGCCTGAAGAGAAGTAGACACCCTGGCGGTCCAGGAACAGGACCAGCGACTCGCCGCGCATCCCGGGCAGCGTCATGTTGAGTGTGTTCGCCAGACGCTGCGTGGGGTGTCCGTTGAGCCTGGCGTTCGGCACGATCTTGCTGATCCCCGCCTGCAGGCGATCGCGGAGACCGCGCACCCGCTCCATCTCCCCATGGTTGAGGCGGCGCACGGCGAGCTCGCAGGCCTTGCCGAAGCCGACGATGCCCGGGACGTTCTCGGTGCCGGCGCGCAGTTTGCGCTCCTGGCCACCGCCGTGGATGACCGGCGAGAGCTCTACATGCTGCCGCACGTAGAGCGCACCGACGCCCTTGGGCCCGTGGATCTTGTGGCCGGATACGGAGAGCATATCGACGCCGAGTTCCTCTACGTCGACGCGCAGCTTGCCGAGCCCCTGCACCGCGTCGGTGTGGAACAGCGCGCCACGCGCGTGCGCGATGCGCACCAGCTCGGCGATGGGGTTGATGGTGCCCACCTCGCTGTTCGCCATCATCACGCTCACTAGGATCGTCTTCGCTGTCAGCGCCTCGGCCAGTGTCTCGGGCCGGACGAGACCAGTCTCGTCCACCTCGAGATAGGTGGCCTCGTAGCCGAGTTCGGCCAGCGCCTCGCAGGTGCGAAGCACTGCGGGGTGCTCGACCGTGGTGGTGATGATGTGGTTGCCAGCGCCGCGCTTTGCCAATGCTACGCCCTTGATCGCCAGATTGTCCGCCTCGGAGCCGCTGCCCGTGAAAATGATGCGGCGTGCCGTGCAGCCCAGCGCCTGGGCGATCTTTCTGCGCGCCGCCTCCACCGCGTCTCGTGCCTCGTTCCCGCGGCTGTGGATACTTGATGGGTTGCCGTACTGGTCCTCGAGGTAGGGTAGGATCGCCTCCAGTACCTCCGGATCGACCGGCGTCGTCGCGTTGTGGTCGAGATAGACCTGCCGCCGCGGCTTCTCCGGCTCCGACACGTGGACGACGGCTTCGCTCTCGTCCTCGGCCACACCGCTGGCAACGTCCCCGCCTGCGGCTTTCACCACGTCGCAGAGCAGCGCCTTGTAGACCGGGAAGCCAGAGATCGGATCATAGCGGTTCAGGTCCGTCAGCTCGTTGACGTTGCACTCCTGCCACGCCTGCGGACCCAGCGGGCCGCCACCACCCATGTTGGCGTCGATGGCACCCTCGACGATGTCATCGCTGACCTTCGCCTGGTAGCGCACCTTACCGCGTGGAGTCACCACCCACACCCGGTCGCCGGCCTTGATGCCACGCCGTTCGGCGTCCTGGGTGTTCAGCGTCACTTGCGGGAGCGGCGCCTTCTTGCTCAACCCGGGAACGCCGTGATGCTGACTGCGGAAGTCGGCGAAGATGCGTGCCCCCGAGTTGAAGACGAGTGGGCACTTCTCTGCCAGTGCCGGTTGGGAAAGCGGCCCCTCGCCCGGCTCGGTGTAGACGGGGAGGGCGTCGTAGCCGTGCTCCTCCAGAATCGTCGAGCTGATCTCGAACTTGCCGGTGGGTGTACGGAAGCCTGGCTTCCCGTCCTCGCGGAGGAGGCCTTTCTCCCACTTCTTGTATTGCATCATCACCGTCGGGATCTGCACCGCGCCGCCGGCGGCGCGCACGTCCTCTAGGGTGAAGCCGGAGCCCTTGAGCACGTAACGGAGCAAATCCTCTTCGCTCCGCGGGTACAGCTCGCCGTAGCCCAGCCGTTCCGCCAGCTCGCCGAGGATCAGGTAGTCGTTGCGCGCCTCCCTCACCGGCTCGATGAGCTTCTCGCGGACCTTGAACACCGGGCCGTAGGTCATGTACGAAGTGATCTCGTACATGGTGGTGGCCGGTAGCACGATGTCGGCATAGGCCGAGTCCGCGGTGTGATGGCGGTTGATGCTGACTAGGAAGTCGAGGGCAGCGAGTGTCTCGCGCCAGAGCTGCGGGTTGGGCCAGGCGGTGATGATCGAGCCACCCAGGATGATGAGCGCTCGGACCTGGTACGGCTCTCCCGTCAGCACCGCATCCGGGAGAGCGATGGCGTGCGATTCGCCCCGGTACAGGCTGTAAACGGGGAAGCGGTCGCGACCCAAGGCTTTGCGCACATCGGGGTTCGCTATCAGACCCTCGCGGTTGATCGGGAACTGGTTCTGACGCATGCGGATGGTCAGGCCGCCGGGCACGTCGAACTGACCGGCCAGCGCCCAAAGGGTGAACACGGCACGGATCGCCTGCACGCCGCTGTCCGAGTACTCGAGGCCGGTATACATGACCGGGCAAGCGCCGCGGGCCCGAGCGATGCGCCGCGCCAGGTCGACGAGCGTCGCTGCCGGCACGCCGGTGATCTCCTCAACGGCCTCGGGGCGGAAGTGTTGCACGTATTGTCTCAACTCCTCGAAGCCGACCGTCCAGTACCTGACGAACTCCTCGTCGTAGAGTTCCTCTTCGATGAGCAGGTTGATCATGCCGAGGGCGAGCGCGCCGTCGGTGCCGGGGCGGATGGGGATCCAGCTGGCAGCGGTCTCGCGGGCCGTGTGGTTGCGCTGGGGGTCGATGCAAACGACCTCGGCGCCACGCAGCACGGCCTTCTTGATCTGCTCGTGGGCGAGCGGTGGCGAGTCGGTGGCGGGGTTGGCGCCCCAGATCACGATGAGCTCGGCGCTCTCGATATCGTGATCCATGGTGTGGTAGTACTCGCCGAAGGTGACGTGCGGCGCGATCATCGCGAACGACACGTAGCAGAGTGCTCCGACGCCCAATGTGTTGGGCGAGCCGAACGGAAAGAGGACGCTGGAGGCGGAGGAGATCGCCACGCCGGCCGGTTGGAACACGTCACACAGCGCCAGCTCGAAACTGCCACGCCCCGTGTAGATGGCGGCCGACTCGGGTCCGTACCTCGCTTTCAGGTTTTGTAGCTTCTCGACGATGATCTCGAACGCCTCATCCCAACAAATGCGCTCGAACTGGTAGGTGCCCTTGGGACCTTTCCGGCGCAACGGGTGCTTGAGACGATCGGGGTCATGGACGATCTCGGCCGAATGGACCCCGTTAGTGCAGATCATCCCTAACGGGTGATCCTGTGGGCGTACGCTCTGGATCTTCCCGCCCTGCAGCGTGACGGTCACCCAGCAGCCGGCCGGGCAGATGCCGCAGAGGCCGTCTTTCTCTTGCATAAGAGAACTGGGCACCGCCGGTTGACGGCTCAATGTGGCGTCACGCATGACTCAGCGAGTCGTCGGTGCGAATGGAGAGCGTCGCAGCACCGAATCGTCGCTGCGTTCGAGGAGCAGCAGCGCGAACCACTTCTTTCTGTCGGTGTAAACCCGCCGCGTATCGAAGCCGAACCTGCCGAGCTCCTCAGCCACCTCCGAAACCCGGTACTTGCGGCTGATCTCGACCAATATCCGCTCGCCCGCGCTGATCTCGATTCTCTCGTCGAGAGGCTCGACGTAAATCTCCTGGTCCGTACCAAAGTGCGCGAAGATCTCGATACGGCGGAGTTCTGGATTCCAGGTCGCGACGTGCTCGATCCGGTCGATGTCGATCTCTGAGCCCAGCTCGCGGTTCATGCGTGCGAAGTAGTTCTTCGTGAATGCTGCCGTGACGCCGGCGGCATCGTTGTACGCCGCTTCCAGAACAGCGATGTCCTTCACCAGGTCAATCCCCAGCAGGAAGTTGTCCCCGGCCGGGAGATGGCCAGCGATGTTGCGCCAGAAAGCGGTCGTCTCGGCCGGGTTGAAGTTGCCGATCGAGCTGCCTAGGAAGATGACCATCTGTGGCGACAGCTGCCGCAGGATCGGAAAAGCGCTCCGGTACGTGCCGTTGATCCCTGTGAACTGGACGTCGGCATAATGCTGCGCGATGCTCTTGCTGGCCTCCCGCAACGCCGTGTCGCTGACATCCACAGGGACGTAGAGGAGCGGGTATTCCTCGTCCACATAAGCGTTGAGGAGATGCTCCGTCTTCACCGAGTAGCCGGAGCCCAGCTCCACCAGGGTGCGTGGCCCTGTGATCGTGCGGATCTCGGCGGCGTGCTTGGCTAGGATCGCTGCCTCAAGGCGGGTGGGATAGTATTCGGGCTGTTCGGTGATCTTCTCGAACAGCCGGCTCCCCTCGGCGTCGTAGAGGAAGCGGCAGTGCAGCCACTTCGGCTCGTCGCTGAGCCCGGCGACAACCGAGCGGGCGAACTCCAGGCGCGATTCCCGCGTGCCGGGTGCCTCGACCAGAGTGGTGCCGGATCCTAGGGCCTCGCGGAAGCGGGCAGGGAAACTCGACGACATAGAGTTCGCAAGATAGGGTGATCACCGGTACGTTGCCAGCCGAAGCAGGTACGGTCGCCCTCCGCGCGGTTAATGCGGGAATGGCGCTCAGAGTTCCCGCACGGCGCCGGTGCCCGCATGTCTATGATGGCCAGGAGGCTTGTCCGGTTCGTCGATTGTTGTTATTAAGTATCGAAGTTGGGCTGAGGCTCGGCTGTACAGGAGTTCCCGCCGCTCCCGGAGGCTCGAGCCATTTCTAGCCTCTGAGATGCCCGCAGTCCGGGCCGGCGGGAACGAGTATCCAGCCGGCGCCTTCTGACGCAGTCCTCCTGTCAAGAAATCAGACACTCGTACGTCCGCGCCAGGTGCCGGGCGTGTGGTGTCTGGGGCCCGGTGGTGTTGCCGCCCCAGCGACGAGCTGCCGTGCCGCGGTTGGTGAAGCTCCGCAGTGCTATTCGCTGTCGGTCTTTGGTTTCGGACGCCGCCAGATGTCCCGGGGGTACTATGAAGCAGGTGAAATCCCACGAGATTCTCCGTTCTGGGTTTCTCAAGGATGGCCGGTTCTACAGCATCGAGGCCGGTCGGCTGAAGGGTGGCGCGTGGGGGGCGTGGATCGTTTGTGTTCCCGGTCAAACCCAAGCTCTAGGAGACGAGTCGCGGACGATCAAGGCCGCGGACCGCAGGGAGTTCCTTCGCAGATGGGTGAAGGACCTGGCAGAGAGCGACATCGAGGGGCTAGCGGAGACGCACTGTGCTTAGGGCAACTCCCGGTGTCGCTAGCCCGTTCTCTCGACTGATACGCCGGATGCCGCATCCGTCACGTATGCATCTGGTTTGCGGCCGAACAGCTTCTCGTAGCCCTCGGACACGTAGCTCAGGAAGTCCTCGACGAGAGCCACGCTGACCACGTTTACCGTACAGCCGCCGAAACCGGCGCCGGTGAGACGCGCCCCGACGATCCCGGGCGCCCGCCGCGCCAGCTCCACCAAGCCGTCCAGTTCCTCGGAACTCACCTCATAATCGTCGCGCAGCGAGCGGTGCGACGCGAACATCAGCTCGCCGAAGCGTTCGGTCTCTGCGTGTTCCAGTGCCGAGGCGGCGAGACGGACTCGCTCGATCTCGCCGACGACATGCCGGGCCCGCCGGTCGAGGGGCGGCGGTAAGTGACGGAGCAGCGCCCCCAGCTGCTCGGGCGACACGTCCCGAAGGGCGTGGATGTCCTCGTCGACGGCGGCCAGCCGGCTGACTGCCTCCTCGCACTCGCGACGCCGCTTGTTGTACTCGGAGGAGCGCAGCTCACGCTCGACCCCGGTGTTGAGGATCACGATATGCAGTGCTGGCGGCAGCGGCACGTGACGATAGTCGAGACTGCGGCAATCCAGCAGCAGTGCGTGCTGGGCCTCAGCGCAGGCGGCGGTGACCTGGTCCATGATCCCGCAGCGCACGCCTACAAACTGGTTCTCCGCAGCCTGGCCCAGCTTCGCCAGCTCCAGCTCGGGCAGGTCGAGGTTGGAGACCTGCCGAAAGGCGGTGGCGAACGCCACCTCCAGCGCGGCGGACGAGGAGAGCCCTGCGGCAATCGGGATGTTACCCGCCACAGCCGCGTCCAGGCCTCGCAGCGGCACGCCGGCCCCGCTCATCGCCCAGGCCACGCCCGCCGCGTACGCCGCCCAACCGGATAGCGAGCCCGGCGTCAGGTCGTCGATGTCGAACTCCGTCGTCTCGTCAAAGTCGGCGGAGTAGGCACGCACCAGCCGGTCCGCGCGCGCCCGGAAGGCAAGGGCGATCTCGAGCGCGACCGCGACGGGTAGCACAACACCATCGTTGTAGTCCACGTGGCCGCCGATGAGGTTCACCCGGCCAGGGGCGCGGCATGACCATTCCGGTCGCTCAGCGAACGTTCGCCGGAACGCGTCACGGGCAGTGTCGACGATAGAGCGCTGTTTCTTGGGATCTGTCGTTGACATCGTTCGGGCGTCGCTCTAGTCTCGGGTCGGGTCGATCTTCAGCCCACCTTCTTCGAGTTGACAGCTGTGGACCGGTTGTGGATCCAGGACGAGTTCGCCTGTCTCGGCGTGCGCGACGGTTTCCTGAACGCCGACGAGACAAGCTGCAGGATGCCGACGCTGCTGGCCGAGCCGCGGCGTGCCCTCCGTTCGCACTATGACGATGACGAGATGATAAGCTACGCGGAGCAGGCGCGCGCCAACAGGGCGACCCAGCCATGGGCGATGCAGCTTACCCCACTTCGGCGGGGTGTTGGGAGGCACGCCTACTGTACGAGCGCATCTTCCTCAGCCGGCCCAACGGGGATGAGGCGCTGACCGGCGGAGGTCGCAGCAGGGCCGCGAATTGTCTGCGGGCTCCCGCTGAGCTATCGTCGATTGGAGTAGGAAGCCGAACGCAATCAGGACCGTTTGCCTGCTCTGGTCCGCTCAGGGAGGGAACGATGCACAGCCAGCGCCGGGGCTTTACCCCTCACATCGCACCGCTGGTCGCCGTGCTCCTCACCTCCTCGGGCGAAGACGTTTGGGGCCAAGAACCAGAGTGGATCAGGCTCGGTACACTGGTACGGGTGACCACGGACAGCGAGTCGCCCCGACAGGTTGTCGGAGTTCTGGCAGGTCACACCGCCGGCTCGCTCTTCATCATCCCCGAGCGTGCCCGAGAGCCGACCGGGTTCGCGCTGATGGAGATCACGAGGCTCGAAATTAACCTCAAGCGCGAGACCCACAGCCGCACCGGCGCGCCATCATCGGGCACATCTGAAGACGGAGACATGGGCCGACATAACGCTGTCAGAGGCCGCGGTGACGGATGTGCCAACTCGCCCGGACGGTGTGACGGCCCGGGTGTCCTTGCGTTTGTAAGGGCCGGCGAACAGACCCCCGCGCGCAGGCGTGTGACGTGGCCGATTCGCTGAGACCCCTGGAGCGCTCCGACAAGCACTACCTGAGCTCGGGCAGCGGCATCATCTTCGCGCCCCGCTTCCCGCGCTGGCTTGAGCACCCCGGCTTCTGGGACGAGATCGACGTCTACCACTACCAGCTCGCCCCCCTCTTCACTGTCGCTTTCCTGGGCCGTGACGCCCAGGGCCCTGGCGCTGCCCTGCCGGTCCGCCAGCTGAGCCGCCGCTGGACGCCGGCGGAGCTGGTGGCGCACTACCAGCTGGGCGAGGGCCTGGAGGGCTGGGAGCACCGCTCGGCCCTGCCGGGCGGCTGGTTCCTGTCGGACTGGCGGCTGCAGAACACTGAGGACACTCCCAGGACACTGATGGGGGTGGCCTGGACAGTTCAGGACACTGACGGGCTTGATCTGTCCACGGTCCGGACAGCCCCCGGCTGGGCGTCTTTCCGCTGCGTTCTCCAGGACCGGCACGTCCACCGGCTCGCCGTCGAGGTGACCCTTGAGGCAGTGGCTGGCAAGGCTGCCGGGGGCGCCTATCTGGCGGAGCGGGCGAGCCTGGTTCCGCAGTGGGAGCTCACGCCCTTCGCAGAGAAGTGGCGGG
>JGI2171J19970_10000340_pt1 | contig 24009 bp, 20 predicted proteins | sample DeeMarSWOR324_28_FD_19970 | JGI IMG/M metagenome (IMG submission 19970) | reverse complement strand
AATGTGGAGATTGTGTCTGTAATTGCTAAAGTATCATATAGCTCTACGAATACCGCTCCAGGACCAGTTACAATAGTATCTATAATATCAGTAATGCCTATAATATTACTAATATCTCTAATGTAATCTCCAACTAAAGATAAAGTATCTGTGATACTTACAGAATCAGATAAATCTCTTGCAAGCTCTCTTGAAACAGAGATAATATCCGTAATACCAACATTATCTGAAATAGTTCTGACAAGATTTCTCAGATTACTTAAAGTATCTGTGATTCCTACTGTATCTACAAGAGATACAATTGCAACGAGCGAAGAAGAGAGTATATCTGTAATATTTACGGTGTCTAAAATTTCCCTAATACGCCCAATTGATGTAGAGATCGTATCTGTAATTGCTTCTGTATTTGTTAAAGTTCTGAGGTAATTCCCCGCCCTAGTTAAAATATCGGTAATATTAATTGTTTCAGTTATATTTCTAATATAACTACCTACAACTGAAATAGTGTCAGTAATTCCTACAACATCAGATAAAATAGCAATCAGTCCTGCAAAAGCTGAAATGACATCAGTTATTCCCAAAGTATCAGAAATATCTCTAATATATGTTCCCACAAGAGAAAGTGTATCAGTGATATTTTCTGTATCCGCAAGATTTCTTATAAAAGTTAGGGTCACATAAATGCTATCAGTAATACCAATGTCATCTAATAGACTTACAATTCTTCCAATTGATGTTAAAAGAATGTCTGTGATATCAACTGATTCTGCCAAAGATACTATTAATACAATAGTAGTAGAAATTGCATCGGTAATCCCTAATGTATCTGCAATAGTTATAATTAAATTTCTGGCTGTTGTTATTATATCAGTAATTGATATTGTATCTACTAATAACACAATTCTGTTAATTAAAGTAGTGACTGTATCTGTTATATTTTCTATATCTATTAAGGTTCTGATATAATTTCCAATTAAAGAAATTGCGTCTGTGATATTCTCTGTGTCTGAAACTTCTCTAACAAAAGCACCGATTTTTGAAACAATGTCCGTTATACCTACAGTGTCAGATAGAAGTAATATGATTCTAGCAAAAGCTTCTAATGTATCAGTTATACCAACAGAGTCTATTAGATTTTTTATAAAAGTTCCAGTTTTTGAAATAGTATCAGTAATTTCTATAGAATCCGATAATGATCTTATGAAAGCCTGGGTTGTAACAATTACATCAGTAATTCCTACAGCATCAGATAAAATAGCAATCGGGCCTGCCGCAAGCGTCAGCTCGTGATAATGAACATCCGTGTCTGCATCTTCAATGCCGATGTGCAGACTGCCCTCTACATCACGGCTCCATGATGTCAGAGCGATGAGGTCTGAGGCGAATGTGACCGTCTGCTCGTCGCCCCATGAGATCGTGCCTACTGCTGTTTTCTTGTAATGGAAATCTTCGCTATCGGCGAGGTCGTGATAGAAGGCATAAAGCTCGGAGGCGTTTGTATCGAGGGCGAGGGTAGAAGCGTTTATTGGGCCAGCCTTCATTGTTGATGCTACACCAAAATCATCATCTCCCGTTGAGGCTGTTTTATGAGAGTAGGAATTACTCGCAGCATTATAAATAAGATGAGCATAATCAGATTCGTCTATCAGACCTGAAATACAAAGAAATGTAGTTGCATAAGGCCCCCAAGTAATTTCGTTTTGAGTTGTATTGCTAAATGCTGTACCATTCCAATCTGGTACTGCTGTAACTATTCTATAGCTAGTTGCAGAATTAGAATGTGGAATATGCCCATATAACAAAACCCTATTCGGATAACTCGAACTAAAATTCTCCAGCCCAAACCAAACCTGATCCTTGTCCTGATTGTTGGAGTTCCCGCTTGGATCATCCCATGTTGTCTCGCCGCTCCACGATGGTGCCGCGCTGTCATCGTCCGAGCCGACAAGTTTAGTTAGGCGGTAATCTTTACCTTTGGCTGTGTAATCTTCCGTGAATGCTACAACGAGGCGTCCGTTATCGGTGCGGGCGATGGCACAACAATGTGCGCCTGCTAATTCAGTTGTAATATCAGCATTAATAGTTTGCTCCGATCCCAAACTTATCCCAGTTCCCGCATCATTAATGTATCCCCTTTTATATAACAATTTATAAGTTGAAGCACTATCGTCCCATATAACACAAACGATATAAACAATAAGTTGGCTTCCATCATCATATATCTTGACATCGTAACTATATGGTGTATCCCCGAAGCCAAAAACAACAAGTCCTGTATTTGTCCAATCTATACCATCATCACTATATTCATAAATAACTTGTGTTGAACTTTGATAAAAAGCATAATAATATTTAAGTCCTCTCGGATTCCTAAAAACCGCCCGATGCTGACCTTTGCTAAGTCCTAGATTAACTGAGGCTTGAACTTCACTAGGCATCTTACGTCACCACTGCCCTTGTCGCATAATAAAGCGGCAAATGCCCAACATCTTGAATATCGAAATCATACGGTCCAGATATACCAGCCTGCAAAGCGGTCAGCCATTCCTCGTAAGTTTTGTTCTGATAAATCGGCTCAGGACCGTGGCAGTAATCGATCAGGAAATACATGATCCCTGTCGGTTTGGTCACTCGCTTGATTTCACTCAGGAATGAGCCGATCTCCGCGTCGTTGTTCATGCATTCCAGCGTGCCGCAGACAACCGTTAGATGAAATGTGTTGTTGCCAAAGCCCGAGGTCAGTAAATCGCCCTGCACGAAATCGAGCGCAGGAAATAAGGACTGAGCCTGCGAGATCGCCCATGCCGAAATATCAATGCCGGAAACATTCGCGCCTCTCGCTGTCAGGATGTCGGTCAGATAGCCATAGGCACACCCGACATCAAGAACTCGTTTGCCAGAAACTAATCCGGTATATGCCTCGATGTCATCCGCGATGTTCTCCCACAAGTTCTGACCGCCCGCGAAATCCAGCCAGCGGGAATAGTCGTGATAGCCTTCCCGCCTCGTTTTCGAGAAGGTATGATAGTAAGTTTCGTCGTAGGGTTCACCGATATAAGTCATTAGTTTGCAACAACATCCAAATCGCCCGCGTTTGCGACGTAATAATCGCCGGGGCTGGCTCCCATAATCGGGCGAAACAAAGTCTTGAGGCCAGGAATCTTAATCCCGTCCTTGGTTTTGATCGAACCTAATGGAGGAAAGATGGCCTTCGTCTTTCTGTGCGGCTGATGATGAAGCCAATACTCCGGCCCTCGCCCGTCACCATGAAAGATATACCGAGGCCTGTCGTCTGAGACGCGCAGACCTTGGTATATCTTATTCAAGCGAAGCTGCTCTTGAACTTCATGCCAGGATTGTATTGCAAAATGCATTAAATCCTCATTGTGCTTAAATCAAAATAATTTTTCAAAATTACTTTAATTTTTATATTTTTATGAACCAGTAAATGTAAGTTCCCAATCTACTTGTAGAGTATCTGAGGATGACACATTAACAGCAGGCGTGATTTGTGCATAGGCTAAACAATCAGATGTTGCGGCTACTGAACCATTAATTAATGCCGCTTCATCAATACCTGTAGCATTCAAATCTCCAGCTTCAAATGTTGCACGATATTGCACAACATTATCATTAGCTGCTCCCCAGGAACCTTTTAGTTTAGGATAAGTAGCGTCCATAACTTCGGGGGAACCTGTTGGAGTATCACAAGATGTTTTAGATTTTGCTTCTGAGGTAAAACCAGTACCTACTTCAATATATCCATTAGTATTATCTACAATAGTTCTTGCATCGGTTTCGGACATATGATCCGCAACTAAAGCATCGCCCTCATCAGTGACGATGTTATGATTCTCTACAATCATAAGGCGTCCAGGTAATTTTAACAGTTTTTGCCACCAAGTTTGAGGAAATCTTTTGACCTTCCCATCAGGACCAAAAACTGTCGCTCTCACCAGACCCTTAATTAAAGACTTGCTTTTTAGCATTTTTGATCTCCTCTTTAATTTTAGTTCTAGAACTAAATTGAGGGAATTTTCCCTCATTAATAATTATACAATCTGGATACAATTATTGGGGATTATAAATTAGCCCCCAATTTTATGTATCGCAACGTAAGAATATCCATCTCCAGGTCTAATCGCATCGTTAAAAGTACTACCTCTATCGTGCCAAATTACAACTTCAATATAATCATTCTTTGAAAAATGATAATCTAAATCACATAGGGTTGTGTTACCTTCTGTTCTATCTCCATTATTATCTATTGTAATATCATAGGCTTTGGATATAATTGTGCTTCCATTTAATCTTATGGCATGGGAGATTTCAAAAGGAGTTTCATTTAATCCTTGCCACAATAAATGACTTTTTATATTATAATAACCAGCCTCAGGAAATACTATTTTAGTATCTTCTCCAGAACTCCACCAATCCCCGCCTATTTCATAAGTTGATGTGTCGAATTGAACTGCATATTGTGTATCATCCGGAGGATCATTATCATAATCTGTTACTTTGACGTAACATCCAATAAAATCAGCCAAATATGCGCCCTCAATTTTATGTGTACACAAATAAGATTTATCCTGCCCACTTAATACATAGGGCTGAGATGAATCTCCGCACAAAATCCTCATATTTACATCATCACTTGCACTAAAATTCCAATCAACCACAGTTACATATGTAAATATCCCAGGAGAAGATGCGTAATAACCACCATACATATGAGCAATAGGAGTACTCCCATCAAACAACGAAACTTCAACTCTTTCGGCAGTAGGAATTACACCACTAATTGTAACTTGGCCAATTACATGATAATAACCATCCTCAGGCATAACATGAGTACTGCCGCTTGACCAAAAACTATCAGTATCATAATTTTCAGCTTGCCAATCTATTGTTTGCCAACCATTATCTGAACTAATTTGCCAATCTGAGGTTCTGTATGTTCTACAGCCTATAAAAGAGGGTACTTCTGCTATAGTTCCTGAAACAGTTATAGTAACATTAGTTCCAACTGTTGTAGCTGTTATTTGATTTCCTACAAAATCTAGTGAAGTTACTCCACTTGTTAATAAAATTCCTTCATCTTTTACAGTAACGGGACTTCCGGCTCCTCCACCACTAGCAGAAATTTGAACTTGTTCATTTGCTCCTTCATTTATTGTAGTAATTGTTACATTGTTTCCTGCAATAACTTTATTTTCTAAATAATTTTCTGTGGTATCATTAGCAGAAACTTTTACTTTCTTTGTATCAGATGCAGGCCCCACTCCAGAAGGAACATATCTAGTACCATCATAGATTAATGCTTCTCCTGTACTTGGTGCAACTCCAGAAACAGAAATTCCTTGGATTTTTATAGCATTGTGTTCTAAATCTGTAATTTCACTTTCGATATGAGTATGTCCTACAGCCGAAATTCCCGCCTCAACTAAAGTTCTATTAATCCATCCGCCATCATAGCCTAAAATTTCATCATTTCCTACAGATGTAATCGTGACATCGTTTAAATCATTAATATTAACTGTTCCTAAATCGACCTGCCTTTGCTCATTCCCTCCAGGATTTGCTGTGGTTACTGAAATTTTTGAACTGGCGGCTGTAAGTTTATTTTCTAAATAATTTGCTACAGTATCATCTGAAGATACTTTTACAGTTTCGCCCCCACCTCCGCCACCAGTACCAGAAACAGCAATCGTAACAACTCCTCCAGATTCGCTTGCAGTAACGGGGGCGCCTACAAAATCCAGAATTGTTATTCCGCTTGCAATAGGACTTCCTTCATCTCGTACAACAAGAGGCCCACTTTTTTGATTTATCCAATATCTAATTCTGTTTAAATTGTGAAGCAAAGACTGACCGCTTGGAGGTACATATAAACTAGAGGCTTCGGTAGTATCATAAGCAACTTTGCTTTGGATGAGTTGTCCAATTAAACCTCCAATAGGAATACCTGAGCCTCCTCCTGATCCTGGTACTCCGCCAAGATTAAGAGGAGAAGTAAACCATTTTTGATGAGAGCCAATATCTCTCATTGTCTGAATAAGAGCTTCATGGTATCTCTTTACTGGAGTTGGTGGTCTGGGCATTTTATCCTAATATCCTTTGTGCTTCTAAATCTGTAATTTTAAGATTTTTTGCTATTCCTGAAGCAAAATATGTTTGATATCTTAATTCTTGCATAGCTCCACTTGCTACGTTTATTACCATAACTCCAGGACTTGCAATCCCACTTGCCGGATTTGCTAATTCTGAAGTTGAGACTAGTACTCTGGGATTATCTGGATAATCTAATCCTATGACATCATTTTGGGCATATCCAATCCCTGATACTGTAAGCCAATTTCCTGAAGGAGGATATTTTGGATGCCAGTGAAACATTCCATCATTAAAATATCCATAATTTCCACTAGCAGGAGAAGTTTCTATATATAATGAACCTAAAGAGGTACTGTACTCATCTAAATAATGTGCTAATTTTCCTCCATATCTATCTGTAGTAGGTCCAACGATAGTATAAGGAATCCCGCTAGGAGTACTACCTGCAATACCTAATTTTCCCTCATTTGTAATTAATCTTGTTAAAGTTACTGAACTACCAAATGCAGGATATCCAGAAAGTGTAGCTGAATGTTGTCCAACAATATATTGAGAAAATGCATCTCCAAATAAACTCGCTCCGCTGGCAATATAATGTCCCGACCATAGAATTCTATGTCTTGTCCAGGTATCATTAGTGTGAAATACACAAGTAATTGACATTAAAATCCTGTACCAGATGCAGTAATATAAAATTGGCCATTCTCATTTGTCCTAGCATCCATTCCAATATATCTACCGTCCTCATTTGAACTCCAACCGCTAGCTATAGGAGTATAACGATTTGGAGAAGCTCGTTGTGCTTGATAGACTTGGAATCTGTCCCAAATACCATCATCGCGAGATATGATGCCATAATACGAATTAGCGGGGTTTATTCTAAAGATGCCATATTCATCAAAGTTTAATGGATTTCCGTTAGAATCATCTATATATTCTACATTGTATCCAGGCTTAACCATTATGAAGCCTTCATCTACATCCGCGCCGGTTGAAAAATGTACAAAGGCATTTCCAGTATAATAAGGAATATTTATATGTCCGTTGGAATGATTAGGAGTATTAATAGGTTCATATGTGTTACCATATGGCCAACCTTTTGTTCCTACAATATCTGTATTTTGTAAAATAATTACTTCATGAGTATCTCTACCTGCATAAGCGCCTTCTTCTGGATGAGGGTTTCCAGGTGCTCCTACTGCTGGAATGTAATCATTATGAGAGATTAAACAATATGGTATATTTCCTACTGTATTGACGCAGGTATGTGAACTATTAGAGGGACTTGTTCTTCGATCTGGGTTATAGTTATCTTTTGCGTTATCAGGAACTCCGGCATAGCTGGCTATTTGAAGATTGCTGAAATCATGTAAACTTAAAGTATGATCTACAAAATCAAGTTCTATAATAAAAGCTCCCATGTTGAAGAATTCTTCATAATCATCTAAATTAGAATAATAATTCCAGCTTGGAGGATCGCCTTCATAATACCAGCCATCATTAGTTCCTCTATCCCTGACACAGAAGAAATAATACCCCTTATTATCTACAGTATTAAGATGGGTTGTTATTGCAGCGGCTTGACCTCCTCCTCCTCTATGAGATGCTGCCAAAGACGTACCAAAACAGAATCTTTTAGGCTTTCTTGGATAATTGTATGCTCCTGAAGAAAGATGTATCCAATTAAGATCACTCCATTCATAATCTCCTCCTGTTCCTATGTGAAGTTCCTTGAACCAAGTCTCCATACAAACATTGGCCGCTTTAGTTATGTCTATTTCATAAAACATAGCACCAAATTTTATATAATTGTTGGTTATATCATCTCCATCCCAAGTATCAGGCTCATATGTATAACCCGCAATAATTGCAAATCTAATTATATTTTCATAATTTGCTTGATTTGGCTGTAAAGAACGCCAATCGTGTAAAACAGAAAGAGTTTGATCTCCATCTGCAATATTAGTTCCAGGCCAAGCGTCATAATGACCTCCTGGGTCTAAACCACATTCCCAAAAACCTGTCGCACCTCCGTCAAGAGTTCTATATATCCACCAATTAGCTGATCCTGCTCCTCCTATCATATCCCTCATAAAAGCAACGGCCTTTCTAGTATCATGCGGGACTGAAAAAATGGTATTATCATTTCCCATTGTAATTTTATTATTCCAATTACCAGATTTTCTGACCCTGTACCAGCTACCTCCACCATCCTCAGTCAAGTCCCAATATCCTAATACCATACCATCCTCTTGTCCTGGTGTTGGGTAATTTCCCTCCTCTGGATAGGCTATATAAATACTGTGGACTTTATCTTTATCGGGAGGCATATAGAATCCAGGCTGGCCTTCTAAAAGTACGGTTACGTTTCCTCCTACAGCTCCTTCTATATCATGTGCTGTCACATTCCAAGTGACTGCTCCTGATATTGTAGCCGCTGCTTGTAATTGTGTCTGAGTTATACCTAATCCATTTATTAATCCCCGAGGAAGCCCTGATGGTGTTCCAATGGGTACTCCACTTCCAGGTACATAAAGCTGCATAGAATCCCAAATATTTCCAAAGTCTTTAGTCCAATAAACCCACCATCTTTCTTGTCCTGGAGGCACAATTCCGCCGCTTGAAGTTATTCTACCTAAAAGATGGAAATGATCTTGTTTATTTGCCTCTTTTTCAGCCTTTCTCCAATCAATAACAGTTACAGAATGTTGATATTCTCCCTCATCATTTGAAGGATTATCTAATGTAGTTACTTGACTCCAGCTATCATATTTACCTACTCTTTTATAGATATTATTATCTACAATAGCCATTAATTGACCATATTTATTGGCGGCAATACTTAGTCCATTAATACCAGAGCCTACACTACTTTCCTCTGTGCCTACAATACCTTTATTAAAAGGATCAAAGATATCTCCGCCATCCCAAGAAACCAACACTCCTGCATTTGTAGCAGTTGCATAAACTACGGAAAGCGGTGGTAAAATCGAAACTCTGGGACATTTTTCCCCCACTATAAAGAGAGTTATGGCGCCATTTTCATCAATGCTTGTTTGAATTGTGGTGATTTGCCTATCGGCGTGATATGTAAAATTGCCTCTTCCTATATTAATAGACGCAACCTCACCTGCATCTATTTGAGGATAAAAACCGTGAGTTTCTATATCTACGATATCATCTAAATCGTCTACGATTTCAAGAATTCTAGATGCTACAATTTCTGCTACTGGAGTTCTTTTGATAAAGGGATTTGCTAAGACTACTGTTTTATCTGTAATCAATTCTGGAATTTCTGTTCTTGCTTTTGCGAATACTTGACTAGCTTCCCCTGTAAAAATATTATAGCGATAGCCTCCGTAGACTTTTACGACATTCCTAGTTTTATCTGTTCCTAAACTACGTTCAAAGCTTGTTGCTTGATTATTTGTAATATTAATTGTAGGCTCTGAGGAAGTAAATCTAAATACTACTAATTTATCAACTTCGGCATCATACTTTATATAAACAGCCGCTAGTCTTTCTAATAACGCTAAGCCTTCCGATGCCGTTATCATTCCCATAGGAGTACCGGCTTCTACAATATATTGAGATAAATAAGAAGCATCATATTGTACGTCAAGTCCTACTAAATTAGCATACCAATTTATCCAATAAATAACAGATTCATTGTTTGCATAATATTGCGAATAGATAAAATAATCATCTAAAAGTAAAGTTTTGTCCTGTCCGTTGATTAAATAAGCACCTGTTTCAAAATTTTGTGTTATATCAACAATATAACCGCCGATGACTTTCTGATTTTCGCCTGCATAAAGTTCTCTGATTACAATGGGATCATATGGATCAGGAATAGCAGGAATTTCATGAGATATTTCGAGAGTAAATGTATCCGAGAAAGTACAAAGGCTTGATTGCCGATTATATGAAATCACATAATCAGTTCTATCCGTTCCATCTATAGTAGCTCTTACAAAGTCAGGTAAATGAAGCGTCATTTTGTCAGCGTCACATTACAAATATAACCAGAATTATCTATTCTGTGCTCTACTTGATAAATAAACCAAAGTCCTGAGACAGTTAAACTAATATCAGGTTCATTTATAACTACACTTGCGAACTTTCTAGGCTCGATTTGATAGTCTCCCTCTATTTGGATTTGCAAGGCCTCTGTAAGCCTATTCATTAATTCTAGATTATTACTAGCGGCTTGATTTGCTTGAGATTGAGAATCTATCGCTTGAGTAGCAATAACTGCTGTTTTATAAAATCCGGCTGGTAAATAAGGGCTTGATTGAGATGCTGTAGCGGTGATGTTATTTTTTCCATAAACTACAATTCTATTTCTAAGATTTTCTGTTGACCTGGTATGATCTAAAACTAAGATATTTTGAGAAGCGTTATTCCATGTAAAATCGGCTGAATCTCCTCCCTCTTCATACGGAGGTCTGTCTATTAGATGTACTTGACCACTTCTATCTGCGTAAAGATGCCACGCCAAAGCGCCTGCGATTATATCCGCCGCTTGCCATGCGGTCGTAAGATTAAATTCTACTTCTCCCTGAGTTCCCCAAATTACTTCTAAAGGCACATCATGTGTATAATTTGTAATTTGAGCTTCATTTAGAATATCTTCTATTAAATCCTCGGTTTTAATATTATTTCTGCTGAAAGGTTCTTCGGGATCATCAGATGCCATAAAATAATCCGTAGCTTTAGATAATTCATCCTCACAAATAATTCTATTTCTTGCCTCTGGAAGTCCAGCATCAATATTTCTTACATAACCATAAAAAATAGCGCCGTAGTTTCCTGAATACCCTATATTGAAATTGATTTGATCTCCTATGTCTAGGCTGGTATCATAACATTCAATAATTGCCTGAGACATTGTAGAATTATATGCCTCGGTTATTGTAACTGAGGTTAAACTTGTTATATTGGGAATATTATGATAAAGAATTTTAGGAGTTGCTGGCATTTATAACCTCAAGACTGCTGTTACTGTATAGACTGGTGCAGTAGTAGGAAGTGTATCATCAATTAACTGACAAGTTGTAGGCTCTCTGCGTTTTTCTATGCTTGTAAAAAGTACAGTAATTCCGCTAGGTTCTAAATCTGTAATCAAAGTTACATTACCGCCAACTCCGGCTTCAATAGTAGTCAAATGTCCAGAACCAATGACAATACCCTCTATTGAAACTTCTTCATCTGGAGTATTAATGTAATGATAAACAGAACTTGTAGAATTGATTGGATTTAATTCTGCAATGGTTGGAGAAATTTTGCCTCGATAATCCCCTACATAAATATCTCCGCCATTTAAACGCCATATAGAACTCATACTCACTCCATTATGTAACCGATAGCACCACTTCTTCTAGTGGCCGATTGTAAATCTTCATAGTGTCTTTCTTCTAATGCTCGCTGAACTTGTAAACTATCTATAAATACCGAAATAGGGTTGACAATTCTAGTATTGATTGTCACGGGGATAGATTGAGGCAAAGCGCCTAAAATATCCTGCCAAGGAGCAATCAAAGGTTGAATTGCTGGAGCAAAAATCTGCTCAAGGGCTTGGAAAAGTGCTGGTGTGCCTCGTTCTTCTGAAAGCGTAAATCTTCTTTCAACGGCCTCTTCTACTGCTCCTCCCACAATATCTGCCCAACGCACAGGTTCTACAGGTTCACCTCTTTCGACAGGCTCGCCTCCTAGTTCTCTAATAAATGCTTCAATACGATCCATAAATTCTGGTGCCCACGCTCCAGAAGCTAACATTTGATTGAGAAGCTCAATTTGTTGTAAAGCATCTGAATGTAAAGTATCTGTTTGACTTTCAATTTCTCCTGGTAATTCTTCTAAAGGAGGCCCTAAAGCTTCTAATAAACCTCCTGCACCAGCGGTAGGAATTGGCTCAGTTGAAAAATATAATCTTCCCGTAAATGGAATTTGTGCTGTAATTCCCTCAGGGATATTGAAGATACCCTCTAATTGTTGTTCATTGACCTCAATTAATGTTCTTAGTGCTAGCTGTACAGCTAGGTTATCTGCGTGCAAGATATCCGTAACATAATCATTAAAGATAACACCGATGTCCTCTCTTTCAAGAGGTCGTAATTGTGCTATAAGCCTTTCAAAAAAGGCTATATTTCCTCTAAGCTGTGCCGCTTGTGCTGAGGCAATATCAGGAGTTATAATTCCTAAAGCGGCCTGTGCTCCTATTCCTAAATCTTGTATCATTTGATTTAGGATTTCTTCATTAATATCTGTAAATATTTGAGAGAAATCTCTATAATCTTCGCCTATTTGGAAGAATACATCTCCCCAAGCCGATCTTATTTTTTCTTGTTCAGCCGGGTCTAATGTGGCTGCTTCAACAACTCTTTCTTGAGCTGATCTAACTTGCTGAATAAGTTGACGGATTTGCTCCTCTGTTACTCCAGTGGCAAGTTCAATTCTTGTTGGTGCTTCAAACGCTCTAGCTCTTTGGCCCGCAGCAGCTACTTCTAACATTTCAGCAAGCTGTTGTCGTCTCATTGCTAGTTCTTCTGCAACTGCAACTCTCCTACGAACGTCTCCATATCTTTCGGTTTGCAAAGCTAATTCTGCATATTGATTTTCCAGATTTGCAATTTCGCCCGCAAGCTGTACAAAAACTTCTCGCTCTTGTTCTGTAGCATTAATAAGAGTTTCAGCAACATCTCCATATTCTACGCCTCCTTCAGCTAATGAAGTCATTGCACCATAAACAGTAGATACAACTTGCTCAAAAGCTCCGATGTTGAGAAATTCAGTCAATGCTCTAACGCCAGTTTCTCCAGCAGCTACTTGTTGTAGGAGTCTGCTTCTTTGCTGCTGTAAAATTTGTTCGGCTATAGGACCAAATTCCTCTGAAATACCTAATAATCTAAGTCCAAAAGCAGATGCAAGTCTTGTAGGTGCGGCTTCTTCTGCTTCTTCTCTAGCAGTTTCCTTGATTTGATCAACTAAAGAACCAATTTTTCTTCGTTGTTCATCTGTCAATTGTCCAAAGCCAAAAAACCAATTGATTAAATCTACATCTGGACCTTCCCCTGCTCTACCTGCGGCTACTTCTCCAAGTACTAATAAAGCCCTTTCCCAATCCTGCTCTCCTCCACCTAAAGCTTGTTGACTAACCCATAGACGAGTTCTTCCTAATGCTGATACGCCCCAAGGAGAAATTGCTCTAATTAATTCCTCTTGAACTCCCTCTAATTGACGAGTTGCTTCCTCGCCTCCCTCTTCTGCACCTTCTGAAAAAGCATCACTAAAAATGCTTACAAATAAACCTCTGAGATCAACCTCTCTATCAATAATATTTGTAAAAAACGCTTCTACAATTGTGCCGCCGATAAGAGCGCCTATTGGACTGCCACCAGCTAATAAAGCGCCAACAGCAGCACCGCCAATTTGTGCTCCAGCCTTGTCAAGATTTCCTCTGGTAAGGTTTCCTCCTAGAAATGCCATTCCTGCACCAATAAGCCCACCTCCTAATGCTCCTCCTCCAGCACCATAGATTTGTCCCGCAAGTCCTCCCAGAGTAGTTTGAGGAGAAATAAGTCCTCTACCTGTCAAACCAGCAACTAACCTGCCTCTCGGAAGGGCAAACCTGCCTCCTAAATTGCCTAACAACATTCCAGCAACATTTGTTTCCATAAGTCCCTGGAACATCATATTTCTTCGTAAAACTAACCATGCAGCAGCAAACGCTAAAACAGCGGGAGTAGCTTTTCCTAATACCCTTGTTAATCCTGTAAGAGTATCAACTAAGCCTGTAAATCCTTCAATCCCTCTTTGTGCTAAATCTAAGAAACCGCCCTCTGTTCCCAATGCTTTAGCTAATTCTGTAAATGCGTTATTGAGATTTTGAAGGGAGCTTTGTAAAGTATCCATTTTGATAGCCAAAGCATCTGCCGCATCACCGCTTGCGTTAGCGCTAATGGCTGCCAGTTCTTGTACTCTTGCGTAGTTCTCTAAGAAAGCATTAACTTGTGCTCCACGTCTTGCACCGCCACCAATAACTTCAGCAATTTTAGCTAGTTCCCTATCTGAAATTAATCCAACATCACGTCTTTCAATAATATCCTCAATAACTTCCGTAAATGCTCTTAGCTCACCTTGAATATTTCTTACGGAAATACCAAATCTGGCTAACTCCCTTTCGGCTTGGTCTGTCTGGAAACCAGAAATAAAAGCTCGAACAGCATTACCTGATTCTGTTGCAGATAGAGTTGTAACTTCTGCAACAGCGGCGATAACACCGTTCAAGTGATCTAAATCAAGCCCAACATTTTCAGCCGCAGTAGAAGTAATAGCAAATGCTTCTGCTAGAGTATGTAGGCTAACATTTGCAGACCTAGAAACAGCAACCCATTTATCAAGTAGTTCTGCTCCTTCTGTAAGAGGCCTACCTAACTGTCTTAAAGCACCAACAAGTGTATCCATCGCGATAGCTTGATCAATTCCAGCTAATTTAGCTAAAAGCATGGAATCTTTTAATACCGAAACTGTAGCTGCTGCTCTTTCAGTAGGATTTCTAATATTTGCTGTAGCTCTTGCCGCTAATACATAACCATCAACTACACCTTCTGCACTAACTCCTAGTTCTCTGGCAACTTGAGCCGCTTCTTCCCAAACTCTACTTAAAGCAGTTGATGTGCCCCCTAATGCTACTTGTACATCTGCTAATTTTGCTTCAACTTGTACTGCTTCTTGCATAAGTTGTGTAAGCCTTCGTAAAGGAGCATATACAACAGCAACAGCAATTGCCCATTTTGTAACCTCGACAATATCTCGAATGATGGCACTTGTAAATGTTCTTAAATGCCTTTGAGTACTTCTAAGTACTTGACCCCACCTATTTGTTGTAACTACCGCCCTTTGAGTTATTCCATCCTGACGTTGCATAGATGCTGTCCATCTAACAACTCCTCTTGCAGAATCTTCAGTTACATCCGAAACCTCATGTAACGAAAGCCCCATTTTCTCTAGCTCTTGCTCTACATTAGCAATTGCTCTTGCGCCGCCGGGCAAAGTTTCAGAATAATATTGTCGCTGTTTTGTAATTAATTCACCAATGCCGACTTCATCGCCTAGCCCTAAAGTGACATCTGTCATTCTTTGTCCAGGTCTTATGGCTTTTGTTTGAGCAAAGCCAAAACCAAGCCGTCCGGTTTCTTGGACTCTTGTGAATGATCTCATTAATTCATCAATTTGTCGTTTAGTAAAACCTGCTTCTTGTCCTACTAACTTTAAAGTTGCAACAAATTGATCAAAGCTTCCTCTAATATTAGCAAAGCCTCTAATACCAGTAGATTGAAGTCTATTTAAAGCATCAGTAAGAATCTTAAGCGTATCGGCTGATAATACAGATTGTTTAGTTAAATGATCTAAGGCAAGAACTAATCTTTGTATATCTTGCTCGATATTTGGAATATTAGCGGGCATATTATTCTATATCCTCTTGTTGAATTACAAAATCAAGGGTATCTGGTTTTTTAGATTTTTTGTGTTCAAAAACTTTATCTAACCAGTCCTCTAATTCCTCTGGAGTACCCCACCAAAGAATTGCTTCAGGAGGACGTTTTTCTTTAGGTAACTCCATTAAATTATCTACTTGTTGTCTTTTACGAATAACGAAACTCATTGTCCAAGGCAGATCAAAAGGAGTTTCAAAGCCTGGGAATATTACTCTCCAGTCTCCTTTTGCAACGCTCCATGCTGAGGCAACGGCGTTGCTTCTGGCGATTTTTTTAGTTCTGTCATTCCTAGCTCTAAGTTTCTATAACCATCTCGTAACTGATCTTTGACTTCTGGAGAAATATTATCGTATTGATCAAATGATCTAAAATAACGTTTTCTATACTTTTCGTCTCCATAAGTGCCTAAATAAATACACATATCTAAAAAGGAGCGATTCATTTCCTCTTGACAAAGATAATTAATTGATAGTTCAATATATTCTTTACGTAATTCTTCCTCAGATAATTTAGACAGACGTTTTTCTTCTTTATCAATTAATTTTTTCAACTCTTTTTCTACAAGCTGTCCGAACTTTTTGGGAAACTCATCAATTTCCTTTTGATATTTTTCATGTGCTTCTAAAGGAGCATCAGTGGAAGGCTCAACTGGAAATTTAACAATAGCATTACGTCTAGCATCATTAGTCAAATCTGCTATTAAAAGCAATTTAATTCCAGCTTCAAGACTAGCTTTACCAGTAACTCCAATACCTTGAATAAAAGCTTGGTATTCGTCCGTTTTCTTATTATGCAGAGCAGTTCTCAGATCAGTACTCTGTCTAAGAGAATAAATTCGTGCTCTATTGAGGTCTTTATCTCCAACCAGCCTCATGTAAACCTTAGCAACCTCTTTTTGTCTATGGTCAACAATAGAAACCTCACCTTTCCAAAGAAATAATTGTGTCAAATCTACATCATTTTTCTCTAAATCCATTGTAATTCCCTCCTAAAATAGGAATGGGGCCACTACCAAATATAAAGTACTTGGTGTGACCCCGTTTATTATCCTTTTCGGTCTAATTATTTAATTATTATGGTCTAGCCCCGTTGTAAACCCAAATAGCGCCGTCATCTGAACGCCAGTCAATTGTCTGCTGAGCATTATCATTTACGTTAGAAGTAAAGCCTTCGCTCGTCATAGACACAGATGGCAGATAGACTGTCTTTATGACACTAAATGGTTCTGAACAGTCAGACGGGTCTTGAAGTTTAATCTCAAGGGCAACGCCTGAAGCCGCACACTGTCCCATTGGCATTTCTGTATCAGTTGTTTGTGAACCTGAAAGTAATGCAATAAGATCAGTATCCGTATCAAGAACAGTAATAGTTCCAGTGACTTCAGGAACTTGATTGATATAGCCAACGATTTGACGATTCCCCATCTCTCTCACTGGCTGAGGATTGAAGTTACAGTTGACGCTAACGGCTTGAGCACGTTCTAAATTGTCTACACCAATAACTATAGCCACATCCTTACCACGTACAGCGGCAGGAATGTCAGAGTCACTAATGTCAGACCAAGCATCGCCTGTAGTTTGGGATTGATACACAACCATGATAATAGTGCCTGCTGCAACATTAGCACCCGTTGTCAGAGCTGTGCCAGAAATTGAATATTCTCCCTCTTCATCAGGAGAAGCAATTTCCTCCCAATAACTTCCTCCTACTAAAACAGTCATAGCATCATTGCCGTTTTTCAATTGCTCAGGAGTCTCGGACAATGTGTATGAAGATGTACCATCGCCAATTAGCCTATCAACGACCACATCATTTCTAAACCATCTTTTAGTTGAACCAACTGCTGTATATTCTTCAGTAGAATCACCATCAACTGTATAGTTGAATGCAAAACTCTGAATAATACATCTACGCATATGGGCTGCTTTTACATATTGTGCAACATCCTCATCTCGAACTCGTATAATAGCGTCAACGCTACGATCAAGTGTTGTACTAACATTAATACCAGAACCGGTTGCCCATCCAGAAACACTAACGCCTGCAAGAGTTCCAACAACTTTTACACCTACGTCCATAGCTTGAAAAGTAAGTGTTACATTAGGAACATCTTTAGAGGTACCAGCATGTAATGGATTACCTAGTTCATCAATAGTATTAACAGCTTGATCCGCTGTAGTATTAACTCGTTGAATACGAGACGCGAGGAAACTGTCGTGTGCGCCCACGATCTCAAGTTCAACATGCTTAGATGGGATTGACAGTCTCTTGGCCATTTTATTATTCTTCTCCTAAGAAGTTAATGGGTGATAAATCGTTGAAAATACTATGCTCATTCTCCAATATAATTTCTCTTGTAATTCAGGAAAAATTATAACTGGAGTAGCACGAATATTTCTTACGTCTAATGCACCAAGTTGAGTAGGCGTTGGTGGTGGAAAGCCCTCATCATAGTCATATACTGGAATCCCACTTTCTAATTGATCTATAACTAGATATGCAAATTCATCTCTTTGGGCTTTATTTGTTGCAAATATGTCTATAACCCACAACCGATCTTTACGTCCTACTCTATTACCTAACTCATAAATAGTTGGGTCGATATCAAGAGCCTCTATTGAAACAGTCGGGAGTTGTAATTCCCCATCAGGATATCCATCCTCAATATTCACAAAAGAGTGTGAGGCAAATACTGTATCCTTTAGAAAATAATAGATACTTAAATCCTGTTTTCTAAGAAGATGCATTAACCTGTTCTCCTAACAGCCAGTTCTCCAGTAGGAGTAACTCCCAACATAAATTCAGCTCCTTCCATTTCAAATCTTGCTAATTCTGTACCAGGTTCATATGTTTGTGGATTTAATAAGAACGCCTGTATTTCCGCAGTAATAGCATTTGTAAATTCATTTGTTAATTGAATTATGGCATTTGTATATAAATTAGAAATTCTTTTTTCTGCTTTTTCTACAAAATTAGTGGGTCTATATTCAGGATAGCCTCCTGTAGAACCATAATTCAGCCATATCCAATAAGGAGCTTTTTCTCCCCAGAAAGATACTCTGGTTTCGATTGTTGTTTCATATTTCATTATACCATACCCGGCATAATCAAAGGCCTCTTTCTGACCTGCAACACCCACGTTTTTCTTGAATCTTCGAGGGCGCACTAGTCCTTCCCTTGCTGGTCTATAAATCCTCTCTCTCCAAAACTCTAATGCTCTAGCGTGATCTAATCTTCCAAGTCCTAAAACTTCTCTAGCAGCATCAATACCTTGCTGTAAATCCCCTGCGTTTCCTCCTAATAAAAAAGCTTGAGTTCTTATATCTATTCTATCTCTGGTAATTGTTAAAATTGCTGGATTAGAAAATACCTCAATTAATTTTTCTCTTAGTAAAGGATGACTATACTCACTCACCTTTCCGGTCATAGGTCTGACATTAATTGCTCTTTCAAGTTCCTCTAAAATAATAGATAAAGCTTCGTCTATAATTCGATTTGCCGCCATAGCTGCTAACATTTCTGGAGTACCTACAAACTCACTTAATTTTCTAGCCAATTTTGCAGCATTTCGGCTTATGAATTTTAAATCTTGAGAAAGCTGTTCCATTATTTAAAAAATTCCCTCGATATTACCAAATAATGTAACAAAAATTGATCTAGTATAATCATTCATTGTATCAAGAAAAATTTTTCTTGCTGTTATAAATTGTTCTGAATCACTTCCTAATGCTTCTTCCATTTCATCGAGGGCATTAGCAATATATCGTCTATTTTTCTTGTTAATGATGGTAATGATATCAAACATATTAAATCCATCAATAACAATTGACCCTCCATACCCTTTATCGCTCACCTTAGCCTCCTTGCTATTCTTCCTGCTTTAAAGTTATAAGTATCCTATTAATTTCAGGCACACCACGAAAGTCTACGGCCTGTTTGATTAAAGTCTTACCATCAACGATAAAACTTTTTGCGTTATCTACAGCATCTAAATTAGCAACTGTATATTTAATTTGAACTAAACAATCTCCGTCTATAACTCTACCACCAGTTTCCCAAATAGGTGTATCTGCTTGACCCCAATTCACATGTGCTATTACAACATAACCAGAAGTTGTGTTTATATAATAAAATCCACTACAAATTGGACAAAATTGATCTGTGGATAAACCAGTAACAGGGTCTAAACTACAGCCCGATGCTGTGCAAGGAATACCACTTGTGGTAATATTAATTGTAATATTTCTACCAATAGCATCTCTGATGTCATCTATGATTGTGACGGTATCTGATGGCCAACTTATAGTCATTCGTTTAGTACCTCAGTAAATAATTCATCAAAGCGCTGTGCAATTGCCTTCCATGTATATTCAGGTTTTATAACAGCATCGTAAGCTTTTTGTGACATTTCCTCTAAATATTGAGGATCATCATAAAATTTCTGTAGCTTATCCGCGATGTCATCCTCACTTACTAAACCGCCCTCTGTAAGAACTTTTTCAGTTGTTAGCCATCTTTCAATCTTTAGATACTCTACAGCATCTCCCCAAATTTCAGGCTGTGAGGAATGATCAGGTACAATTTGTGCTGCTCTTGTAGCCGCATGTTCAAAACTACACAGTCCCCAACCCTCCCCAACCGATGTATTAATTCCAACATCCGTAGCGTTGTAAATTTCATTTAATCTTTGATCTGTTACACTGGGCATTATAACTGCGTCTGAGGAAATAATAAGCCTATTATCAATTCCATATCTTTCGGCTAAATGGACGATATTCCAGCCCATATCATCTGTGCCCATGTGTAAATAAAGCTTTACATTGTTTGGTTTATCTTTAGCAAATAAAGCAAAGCCCTTTAATGTAAGATCAATTCGTTTCCGAGGTTGATTTCTATTAGCGTTTAAGACTATAAAACTATTGATAAATTCCTCTTGATTTGGATAAACTCGTCTTTTGGCATTTATCCTGCCACTCATTAATATTTTTCCTGATCTGTCTTTTATGTCTTGCATAGGATAAAATATATTAGTATTTATACCATGAGGGATGATTTCAATCGAAGGAAACTTAATCTCATCATCAACATCATTAATAGTAAGGTACTTTTGCCAACTTTCTAAAGATTCCTCAAGAGCATGCTTTGCGAACTCTGTATAAACTCCTACCCTATGTGCGTCTTTGATTTCAGAAAGCCATCTCCATTCAAGAGGCCTTGCATCAATTGGTGAATATGTGATGATTTTAAAACCCCGATCTATAAATTTTCTAAGTTCTTGCATATAAATCGGAAGCACCCAAATATCATTTAAAATAAAAACTAACTTAGGCTTAAGTGCATTTAATAAAGGAGCAATTCTTTGTATACCGTAGATATCTCCAATATTGTAACTTCCGCCAGGAATTGCAGGATAGATTTTTGATTTATAATCATGTGGATCGCCTCGATAGTTAATACCTAAATGATGAACATCATATTTACTATCTGGCAAATTCTCAAAAATTCCATGCATTACTCTAGCAAAGCCAGTAGTAGCGACTGCATCTCCAATTGCTAAAATTGAGATTTTTTCCTTTGCCATTTTCAACCTTCCTTCCCTAAAAAGATTTGGCCGCCCTGCCCAATATCAATCGCATGAGGGTGAACAGGGCGGCACTCCCGAAATATCTCTACAATTTGATGCTACCGCGTTTGCCCGTAAGCCCCTCTCTAGCATCAGACTGTATCTATTAGTCGTGCTCATATGGATTATCCATGTATCCCGGTAAGTGCCCCTTGCGAGGTTGGGCAAGCCTCTTACTCCTCCAAGGGAGCATTGTATCCAAAAGTTCAATATCCCTTTGAAGCGATCTATCTTTAGAACGGCTTCCTTCAAGATTCGAATATGAAATCTCAGCATCTCGCCATGAAGCAAAGTTCCAAGATAGATTTTGAAGTGAGCCTTCTTTAATGATAATTGAGGCCTGAATGATAATTGGCCAAATATCTCCTCTTTCAACTATAGGAGGTTCGCTGAAAAGAAATCGTATATGAGGATTTCTATAAACATCATCATTACTATCAATAAGATACTTGTAATTCCAACGAGGCATTAAAAGTTCTACGGATGAAAGTAATGCAGTTTGTAGCCATTCATCCATATATCTATAACTAGATGAATCTGTATCCCCTAAATGTAATCTTAATCTTTCAATGAATTCCTGTAAGTTTGTTGAGGCCATTATTCAGTTTCTACCTCTTCTTCATCAGAAGGCGGAACTCCTAGCTCAAGCTCAGCCATACGTGCTTTAATAGAATTTACGATTTTTTCAGATTTTTCCATTTCTTCTGCTTTTAATAGAAATCTATAAACAGGAGCAGGAGCAGTAAACTTATTGAGCCTATTTTTCAGAGCAAGAAACGGTTTATTTAGAATTTCCTCAATCTCATCATCAGAGATTTCGTTAGGAGATTTTCCTACGTCTTTTACAGTTTCTTTTTCTTCTAAACGTCTAAGATTTCCAGCCTTAAAATGTTCTGCATTTATCCTCTGAAAAAATACATCTTCTTTACTTGTCCACACCTCAACAATTGCTCTTGAGTTCCTTGGCTTTGGTTCTCCGTAAAGTTCAATCGCTTGTGGTTTTCCATCGAAGGGATTGAGTGTAGTAACATACACCTTACCTAGAATTGTCTTGATATACCTTTTTAAAGGTTTACCCTCAGACATAGCCGCATAAAGTTCCCGCTCAAAAGTGTCAACAGCGGTTTGTCTTTCCATGACTTTCCTCCTTATTCAATTTTATTAAAGGGGAGAAGAAGGGAGTCTCCTCCCCTTCTATTTTTTTTTGCTTTTAATAACTAAAGTTTATGACGTGATTTTTATGACGTAAATGCCCATTGCGTTATCAATAATCATACCGAACTGTTGATAAAGCTCAAGATACCACTGTGGCGGAGTTGGATTCATATCTGTCCATTGCTTAGTTTTGACATCACCATAAGTAATGAATTCACCAGCATTTTGACCAACCACCAGAACAATATCTGTTGGTACAAGAGCATTATAATCTTCAATGTTATCCCACACCTGAGGGATAGCTACATGAGGAACGCCGTAATATTTTCCAAGCCAGCCCTCATTAAAAACTCTCATGATTAGTTCATCGGCAGTATGAGCAACCGGAGTTGACTCATTGGATGGCCAAAATGAACTATAAAGAGTCGTTGGGGTCATGGCTTCTTTGGAACCAATTACAACTTTCGCACCTGGAGTAGTTTGATTAATATGATCAATTGCGGCACGAACAGCGGCCTCCGCTGTAGCATTTCCCGCATTCCAGTTTGTAGATGAAACCTCGGCGTAATTGTCAGGAGTATTACTTGAACTCCAGACAGACGAAAGGGCAGTAAATACTTTAGTTACAAAAAAGTCGCGAAGTTTGGCACGCATCTCAGATGAAATCGAGTCAACCGTGCCGATCTCACCACGCTCTAATTCCCACTCATTATAAGTAACTTTTACATCAGCGCCATCGAGTATAAAGTTGATCCTATCAGAAATTGTGATTTCACTTGCTAGATGAACAGCGCCAGGAACTAAAGTTCGCACTTCAATTCCCTTTCGTACTTTCTTGACAAGTAAATCACCAGGATTTAATGAACGGGTACCGAGCATCACGGAGACGAACTCATTGGTAAGATGGCCTGGTTCAATGAACTCAACCAAAATCTGAGCTAATGCTTCACGGGACTCTTCGTCCCCTTTTTGCATTATTTCCGCCAAAGCTTCCTTGTAATTCTTCTCGCTCATAATTTTAAGAAACCTCCAAAGGTTTATGGAACTAGAGTTCTAATCTCCAAATCTGCGTTGCTTGAGTCGAATCTCTCGACATAACCAACAACACCGGAAGTACTGTAGTATGGTTTTCCAGCATTGGTCGCTGAACCAGCGGAGCTAACCACTGAAACAGGAGCGCCTGGAGTTTGAATACTAGAACTTCCAACATAATGACCAGATGGGAATGTAAACACTCCACCAGCAAAAGCTAAACAAAGCGAACCCGAAGGAATGGTTTGACCATGCTTTTGTCCTGGCCATGTTAGATGAATAGTAGTGCTGGTTAATGGCAGATTGGCAGTTCTATCGAAGCCTCTGCGAAGCGACCAAGGAACGCTAGGTTCTGGAATATACATCGGGAGAGATTGATCAGGAACACGCCAGGTGATTACAAACTTAGCAAGTGCTCCCTCTGCCGCAGTAGACGGTAGAGAGACGCCAGGAAGATCAAGTCGGCTTCCAAAGTTGTGACCATCTGAAAAGGCATTTGCAGCAATAATGCACATTCGCCCTTCAACGATATCCTCATTCGCAACTACACCCCGAATATCCGTAAATTTATTGATCTCCATGTTTATT
>JGI2171J19970_10000337_pt1 | contig 24061 bp, 18 predicted proteins | sample DeeMarSWOR324_28_FD_19970 | JGI IMG/M metagenome (IMG submission 19970) | reverse complement strand
GCCCGCGTGATCGGAGGGCGCTATCCGCTGGAGCAGGCGGGCGCGGCCCTGGCGGACGTGGAGGCGCTGGCGGTCACGAAGGCGATCATCACACCCAACCAGAGTTGACGACGATCGAGCTGGTGGCGGCGAGCGCGGCGGCGGCGGCGGGCGCTGTCGTGCAAGGATCGGTGGGCTTCGGGCTGTCGCTCGTCGCCGTTCCCGTGCTGCTCCTCATCGACCCGCGTCTGGTTCCGGGACCCGTACTCTGTGTGGCGATCGTGCTCACCCTGCTGATCGCGCGGCGCGAGCGGCGCTCTATCGATCTCTTCGGGGTGACCTGGGGTCTGGCCGGTCGCCTTCCCGGCACCGCTCTGGGCGCCGCCGCGCTGGTGGTGATGCCTCGGGACAGAATGTCGCTGGCCTTCGGGGTCCTGGTTCTGCTAGCTGTTGCGATGAGCGCATCAAAGCTGCGGATTCGCCCCACGCCGCTCACCCTGGTCAGCGCAGGTATGCTCTCCGGTATCATGGCCACGACAGCCGCCATCGGCGGCCCGCCCATCGCGCTCGTGCTGCAACATTCCCCCGGCGCGCAGCTGCGCGGGACCCTGTCCGGGTTCTTCCTCGTCGGGGCCAGCGTATCGCTGCTGGCGCTGGTCGCGGTGGATCGGTTCGGGCGCGAGGAGCTCCTGCTGTCGGCGGCGCTCTTGCCCGGCATTCTGTTGGGGTACATGATCTCGGGCCGGACGGCCCCCTGGCTGGACCGGGGCTACACCCGCGTGGCCGTCCTCGCGGTGGCCACGGTCGCGGCCATCGTCGTGATTGTCCGTCAGCTCTGGTGAGCTGCCTCGGATCAGAACAGCCGCAGCCTGCGGGCCAGGCGCAGGCTGAGCTTGCGTTCGTCCAGCCGTGTCAGCCCGAGCTCAAACGCGATCTCCACCGCCTCCTGGAACTCGGCCGATGTCGGCCGTCGGTTGAGCTCGGCGTACCGTTGCGCCGAGACCTGCCAAGCGGGTCGGTACTGATCCATCAGGTTGATGTAGGTGTCGGTCCCGAGCTCACGCGCGATCCACTTGAGGATGGCACGCGTCTCTTCCAGAAGGCCGGGCATCACCAGGTGGCGGAGGAGTACCCCGCGCTCTGCCAGGCCATCCGCGTCGATCTTCAGCGGCCCGACCTGTCGGTGCATCTCCTTGATCGCCGCCCGCGCTGCCTCCGGGTAGTCCTCCGCCTTCAGGTACCTCCGGCTCGGCTCCGCTGACCAGAACTTGAAGTCCGGCATGTAGATGTCGATGATGCCGTCCAGTAGCTCCAGGCTTTCCAGCGAGTCGTAAGCGCTCGTGTTGTAGACAATCGGCAGCGTGAGGCCGGCAGCGGCCGCGATGGCGATCGCCTCGATCACCTGCGGCACCACGTGTTCGGGCGTGACGAAGTTGATGTTGTGGCAGCCGAGCCGCTGCAGCTCCAGCATCATTGCCCCCAGCTCCTGCGGCGGAGAGCCCCGCCGCGCTCCCGGCTTGACCGTCTGGCTGATGTCGTAGTTCTGGCAGAAGACGCAGCGCAGATTGCAGTGCGCGAAGAAGATGGTCCCGGAGCCGTTCCAGCCGCGCAGGGGATCCTCCTCGCCGAGGTGCGGGAAACAGCTGCTCACTACCGCGTAGCGCCCGGTCTTACAGGCGGCCCACTTGTCTTCCAGGCGGTTCACGCGGCAGTCGCGCGGGCAGGCGCGGCAATCGGCGAGGCCCGCGACAGCCCGCCGGGCCCGCTCGTGCAGTTCCTCGCTACCCAGATGGAGGTAAGCCGGTCGAAGCATCCGGATGAAGTCCGCAGTGTGTACTGGCCCGTGCCGGCCCTGAAGATACGCTCGTTCGTCGGCGCACAGCCAGCACCACCGTGGCGCTGGCGCAGCCGGGCCCGGACGCACCACTATTAGGGCCGGCCGGCTGGGGCCGAAGCGTCGCACCGGATGCAGGGGTTGGATGCACGCATGGGCTATTTGTTGCGGATTCCCGTAGCACTCGTGGGCCTTCTGCTGTTGCGCGGGTTCCTGTACCCGCGCGGTTGGGGTCATCGCTCGATCGGCACCGTGCTGCTGGCGGTGATCGGGGCGGCCCTCACCTTTCCGCTCGCCGGCTATAGCCGGACCGGGCTGCTCATCGTTCTCGCTGCCGCCCCCGTCCTGCTCTTCCCCTACCGCAAGCTAGCCATCGCCTACATGAAGGCGCGAACGCGCAGTGGGCTGCTTCAGCTCGCCCAACGCTGGGGAACGGAGCTGCGTGAGGATCCGGATAGCGGCCGCTGGGATGTCGTTCGGCAGCGGGATGGGGGTAGGGCCTGGGTGGGAAACGTGCTTACGCGTCAGGGATCGATCCACCCGGGTGTGAAGCGGAAGCGAACCGGCTATATGCTGGCGTTCGTCATCGAGCTGGACCGGGAGCCGCCTTTCCAGTGCTCGCTGATGATCGGCTGGGAGAAGCCGAGGTACTTCGAGCGGGAATGGCGCGCGACGCACGTCATACAGGGCGACTTCCTCTCGCTTCCGTTCGGCGAGCTGGGTCTGGAGCGCGACCGCGGAAGGCCTACGGGCGGCGCGCTGGCGGCGCTGGCGCCTTATGAAAGTGTTCCCGAGATCTCGGCACGCGGGTTCACGGCGATCGGGACACAGCCGCAGGAGTTCGCGCGCGTCTTCAACGGAGACTTGCTGGGGGAGTTCCTGCGGGTCGCCCGTCGGACATACCCCTACGAGCTCAACGTCACACCCAGCAGCGTCAACATCTACACGACGTACTGTGACGCGGAGGTGCAGGGGTCGAACGTCGAGTTCCTTGAGAGGCTCGCCGCGCGACTGGAGTCAAGCCGATGAAGATGCCACTGATCCTGCTGGCGCTCGCCACCTCGTCTGTGCCGCCACGTGCCCAAGAGGTACTTCCGTCCGCCGGCACCCTACAGGCGGCGCACATCCGTATCATCGTGGAGGAGGGGTATGCGACGGTTGTGGCCACCTACCGGGTGAACCGCAGCGGCGAGCCACTGGCTCTTGAGGCGATGCGCATGCCCGACCAGGTGATTCTGGTCCACGATGCGTTCGGGCCGGGGTTCAGGCTGGATTCCCGACAGCTCGTGGACCGACAGCAGCTCGTCGCCCCCGCCGGGCCGGTTGGGGTCATGCACGTCCGCATGCGCTATAGGGTCGAGGGCGACTTCTCTCGCATCCCGCTGTTCGTCCCCAACGCCGCAGCCGTTCCGGAGAGCGCGATCCGGCTGCGGATCTTAGCCGGCTCTCAGGGCGCCGCCCCCCAGGCCGCCTTCCCCGGCTTCGAGCGCCAGCCCGACGGCTCATTGCTCGCGGCGCCAGCGGAGCTCCCCAGCGCCGTGCTGCTCCCCACCGCAGGCGGCGGCCTCGCGCCCAGGAACGTCGTTCTCCTGGCTGTCGTGCTGCTCCTTCTGGCCGCAGCGGTCGCCTGGGCCGCGCTGCACGTGCGAGCCCGCCGCCGGCGTCGCAGGCTCACATAAGGACACGCCGCGCGTCACCTCGCGCCGGATCCTGAACCCGTGGACATGTTCTCTCTGCTGCTGGATATCGTTGTCGCGCTGGGCGCGGCGCTAACCCTCGGGCTGCTCTTCGCCCGTCTGGGCCAGAGCCCTGTGGTGGGGTACCTGCTGGCGGGTGTGCTCATCGGGCCGCACGGGCTGGGGCTGGTTGCGGGCGGTGGGCGAGGTGCGCTCCATGGCCGATCTCGGGGTGGCGCTGCTCCTCTTCACCATCGGGCTCGAGCTGCCCTGGCGCCGGTTGCGAGCGCTTGGGCTCAACGGCGCTCTCGGCGGCAGCCTGCAAATCCTGCTCACGGCGGCAGCGACGCTTTTCTGTGCCGCGGCCACCGGCGTGCCGGTGCGCGAAGGTATAGCGCTCGGAATGATCGTGGCTCTTAGCAGCACCGCCGTCGTCTTCCGCATCCTGGCGGACCGGGCGGAGATCGACAGCGTACCGGGGCGCGTGTCCGTAGGATACTCCTCATGCAGGATGTCGCTGTGATCCCGCTGCTGCTCCTCCTGCCGCTGATCGCCGCAGCGGGTGCGGGGCCCGAGGCCTATCGCGGCCTGGGCGGCGTCGTCACCCGGGGCATCTTGCTCATGGCCGTGCTGTTTGTGCTCGCCCGCACGCTCTTGCCGCTGCTGTTCAACGCGGCGGCCACAGCGCGCAACCGCGAGCTCTTCGTGATCCTCGTCTTGACCTTCTGTCTGGGTGCTACCTGGGCGTCGCACGCGTTCGGCCTCTCGGAGGTCATCGGCGCTTTCGTCGCCGGTGTGTTGCTGGCCGACACGAAGTACGCCAGTCAGATCCGTGCCGAGATCGGAGCGCTGCGCTCTAGATTCCTGGCTCTCTTCTTCGTCTCCATCGGGATGCTTGCGAACCCGGCCTGGGTGGCCCGGCATGCGCTGCTCGTCGTGGCCCTGGTGGCGGTCATCGTGGTCGGCAAAACCGCGATCGCCGCTATCGTCGTCAACCTGCTTGGCTATTCGACTCGCGTCGCGCTCGGCAGCGGGCTGGCGCTGGCGTCGGCCATCGTCGCGGCGGCGCGGACCCTGCGACCCGACCTGCTGGTCGTGGCTCGTGCTCGCTACGCTCAGTACGCGCAGGAGCTGGTCGAGAGCGGCACCGAGGTGCTGCTCAACGAGGAGGAGCTGATGGGCGAGCACCTGGCGGCCGTCAGCCTCAAGCTGCTGGGGCTGGCTTCGGACGGCGTGGCTCGGGTCGAGCCGCCGGGCGGGACCACAGCGTCGCCTGCGACCGAGGATGGGGCCGACTGAGCGGAGCGAAGCGCCCTTGACTGGCGCGGAGGCCGGGGGGAATATTGCCAGAGTTCCACAAGGATGCCGAACTAGGATAGGCCCGGGAGTTCCTGCTTCCTCAGTGCCGTGTGCCGTCTCGTTAACTGGCGCGCGGGTGCGGTGGGATCTGCGGATCTAATTGACGAGGAGGGTTTCTTATGAAGAAGGTCAGTTGCAGCTTGCTGGCGGCACTTCTTCTTGCGTCAGTCGCCACCCCCGGCCTGGCTCAGGTCGGCTTGAGCGTGGGTCCCAGATTCGGTATCGGCTTTGCCAACGTCGGCGGGGACCTTGAAGACACGAACTCGAACTTCGGCTTAAGCTTCGGCGGGTCCTTCGGCCTCCAGCTGCATGACTACTTCAGGCTTGCGATTGACGGTCAGTGGGTGCAGAAGGGTTTCTCCGAAGAGGAAGTCGTCGACATCGACGGCTTCGTAGAGGTGGACGCGTCCTTCAACGTCAGCTACATCGAGTTCATGGTTCCCGCCACACTGACGATACCGATCCCAGAGAGCCCGATTACGCCGAGGCTTTATGTAGGACCGGCGCTCGCTATCGAGGTGAGCTGCGGTGTCTCCGGCAATGTAGCGGGAGTTGAGGTGAACTTGGACTGCGACGAGGCGGGGGCCGAGACCAAGAGCACCGATTTCTTGATCTTCTTTGGTGGCGGCGTCGACGTAGCCGTCGGCATTGGCGCGATCACCGTGGATCTCCTCTACGATCTCGGCCTGACGGACTTGAACGACGTCACAGGCGACCCGACCTCGATCAAGAGCAGGAACTTCCAGGTCCTGGCTGGCTACAGATTCTTCTTCGGAGGTTGACCCTACACTGCGTCGCAGTCCAGCGATCGTCTTGCTCCAGCCGATGGAAAGCAACGCCCCTGACTGAGAAGTCAGCCAGGGGCAGAACTGTACCTGAGCGCCTGTGCTGCTAGCCGGGCAAGCGGGACGACTGCAGGTCGATTTCCCTCGCTAGCAAGGAAGAAGAGGCGCGGCCTGTGCGACCGCGCCCCCGATTCTGCGTTTCAACCGTCGCGCTCTAGCGGCCCACTTTGATGACGACGCCACCCGTGAAGACCAGGTCGTTCTGGAACTTCCCGTCGGTCTCGAAATCGTCCTCCTTGAACTTCGCTTGGTACATGAAGTCCTGGGCGTCGAAGCGGATCGCGATCATGTCCGACACGTCATACGTGCCGCCGAAAATGACCGTGCCGCCGATGTCGGTCGTGCCCTCAACGTCCTCGTAGGCATCGCCGCCATGCATGATCATCGCGACACCCGCCCCGGCATGCAGCATGAACGGGCTGCCCGGGCTGGGGGCGAACTGGTAGAGTCCCTTCAGACTCCCCAGCATGACGTTGGCATCCTCTGTGTATGTCTCGCCCGCGGACTCGGCCTCTCCGTCACTGAGCGCGTAGGCGAACTCGCCTTCGACGCCGAACGACTCGTTGAGCCACACCGTGACGCGACCGCCGAACAAGGCGCCCAGCTTCTGCCCCCACGTGTCCCCGTTCTCTTCGACCAGGTCGGAGATCGGCATGTAGACGCCGCCGAACGGGTTGATGTCGACCATGACCTGCTGGGCCAGCGCCGGCCGGGCCGCCAGCGCGAACAGGGCCAAGGCCGCTAGAACAGTAGCGCGCTTGAACATGGCTCCTTCCTCCTATCGGTGTTAAGGAGTCAATACGTGATTGAAGCCTAGGCTCTTGGTGCCCCCCAACCTCAACGCACAAGAGCACTCTCGTGCCTCTGCGTACACGGCTACAGCTTCCATACCGGTGTGCTTCTCCCGGGCTTCGGCTGGGATTGTCCGGTGCAGGGCACTGCAAAAATGGGGACTCCCCGCCGGGACGTCAAGAAGGCCCGAAAATCGCCCCCCCTTGCGGCCAGAATGGGCGGGCGCCGGCCCGTCCGCAGGCGGCTCGGACGGGGGCCCCGATACGTTGAGAGCCGCTCGCTGAGGCCGCTATGTCCGTTGGTGCCGCCCGACAACGGCTGGACAACGGCCCCTCGGCCGGCACACCCGGGTGCGTGCCTGGACCCTGCCGGCCGCTGCCGGGTATACAGGCCCCAGAGGCGGAGGCTGGTCTCCGATTCGCCGGCCGCTCCCTCCCCGCATCATCCCCCCTCCACAGTGGAGAATCCCCATGTACAGAGTCAAGCTCACCGTTCTCCTAGCCCTCCTGCTGGCGGCACCCATCCAGGCNGCGGCGCAAAGCCAGTGGGAGCAACAGGTGCTCGATCAGCTGCGCACCGCTGGCGACGTGCTCAGGCCCGAAGGCTACGTGTTCNGGGGTGATCCCTACACCGGGTCGCTTAGCAATGAGGCGTCCGAGGACTTCACCCTGGTCCTCGACGGCGGCGTCCCCTTCGCCCTGGTGGGCGTCTGCGACGTCGACTGCACGGACGTCGACCTCGCTTTGATGGACGCTTCGGGCAGGCAGATCGATTCCGACTACGAGTTGGACGACTACCCGGTGGTCGAGGTCACGCCGCCGCAGACGGCCCGCTACACGGTCCACGTCTACATGGCGGATTGCAGCACCGAGCCGTGCTTCTACGGCGTCGGCATCTACGCTCGCGGGGCCGCGCGCCCGGCCGTCTCCGCGGGCCCCTCCACACAGAACCACCGGGGCCAGTTGCAGGGCGGTGACTTGCAGCTGCCCAGCGACGAGTACTACGACCAGTACACGTTCTGGGGCAGTCCCGGTGACGTGGTCGTAGTGGATCTGTTCTCGTCCGAGTTCGACCCGTATCTCATTCTGGTCTCGCCGTCCGGTCAAGACGTGCAGAACGATGACTACGAGGGCTCGGCCAGTCGCTCCCGCATCGAGAAGGTGCTGGACGAAAGCGGCGAGTGGCGGGTGCTGGTGACCTCCTACCGGCCGGGTGAGTCAGGCGCCTACGAGGTGAGCATCACGACCGTCGGCGGCTGACCGGCGAAAGGTGAACTCGCCGGCCTTCGAGAGCCGCGGCCGCGGGGGGAGAAGCAACCCTCCCGCGGCCGTTTCGCGCCCGCTCGGCGTGGGGCCGTGCGGACTGTGAGCAACAGAGCCCCTAGCGCTCCTCCGGTTATCGCCACATATTTGTGACGCCGGCGGTCGCGAGCCCGGGTTTCCGTCGGCCGCTCCCCCCCCGCGTACTCCTACCTCAAAGCGGAGAATCCCCTATGCGCCGAGTCAGCCTATTTCTGTTCCTGGGAGCTTGGCTAACTCTGCCCGCCCAGGCGCGGGCGCAGAGCCAGTGGGAGCAGCAGGTGCTGGATCAGCTGCGGACCGCCGGCGACGTGCTCGGACCCGACGGCTACACCCTGCGGGGCGATCCCCACACGGGGACGCTCAAGAACGAGAGCTCGGAGGACTTCAGCATCGCTCTGGAGGGCGGAGTCCGCTACATCCTGGTCGGCGTCTGCGACAACGACTGCACCGACGTTGACCTGAGGCTTCTGGACGAGTCGGGCCAGGAAGTCGATTCCGACTTCGAGGACGATGACGTGCCCATGGTCGAGGCCGCGCCGGCGCGTGCAGCCCGCTACACCGTGCACGTTCACATGGCGAAGTGCAGTACCGAGCCGTGCTTCTACGGGGTCGGTATGTTCGCCAGCGGCGTTGCGGCCGCACAGGAGGCGACCGCAGGCGCCCCCTCCACGCAGAACCACCGCGGGCGCCTGGAGTCAGGCGACTCGCAGCTGTCGAGCAAGGAGTACTACGACCGATACTCCTTCCAGGGGAACGCCGGCGACGTCGTCTTGGCGGACCTGTTCGCGACCGATTTCGACCCGTTTCTGATCCTGCTCTCGCCCTCCGGCAAAGACACCCAGAACGACGACTACGAGGGCTCGGCTAACCGCTCCCGTATCGAGAAGGTGCTGGAGGAGAGCGGTGAGTGGAGAGTGGTGGTCACTTCGTATGAGGCGGGTGAGACGGGCGCCTATGAGCTCAGCATCACGACGATGCGTGGGGGCGCGCCGGGCACGACAGCTGCCGCTGATGCGCGCTTCGAGAGCGGTACGCTCGCCAGTGGCGACCGCGAGCTCACCAGCGGTGAGTACTATGACCATTATCAGCTGAGCGGTAGCTCGGGCGAGAATGTGGTGATCGACCTGCGCTCGGCGGCGTTCGATCCCTATCTGATCCTCATCGCGCCGAGCGGCGAGCAGTTCGAGAACGACGACTACGAGGGTGACGCGCAGCGCTCCCAGCTCGCCATGGAATTGCCGGAGGACGGCGAGTACCGAGTCGTGGTGACGAGCTACAAGCCGGGAGAGGAGGGGGCTTACGACCTGCGGATCGACCGGACAGCCGCGGTCGGCGCGCCCGGCGCCCGCGTGGAACAGGGCGCTCTGGCGGCGGGCGACGATGCGCTGCGCAGCGGTGAGTACGCCGATCCGTACCAGTTCGAAGGTCGTCCGGGTCAGCATGTGCGGCTCGACGTGAACTCGAGCGAGTTCGACACCTACCTGATGCTAATTGACCCGAACGGCGAGCATACGGAGAACGACGATGCTGAAGGACTAGCGGGTCACAGCGTGATCGAAGCGGACATCACCGAGATCGGGACGTATATGGTCGTGGTGACCTCGTACAAGCCCGGCGAGGCCGGCGCCTACGAGCTCACGATGGACTTCGGCGAGGCGCGTCCGACCGCGACGCGCCAGCGTGACGTGGTGTCGATCGATCTCGGTGAACGCACCACGGGCCGCTTGGAGTCGGGCGACCAGCAGCTGGAGACCGGCCAATACAGCGATCTGTACGTATTTGAGGGCACTGCCGGGCACGGCGTCAGCGTTGAGATGAAGTCCTCCGAGTTCGACACCTACCTCCAGCTGATCACCCCGGAGGGCGAGAAGATCGAGAACGACGACTACGCCGGTGGTTCGGATTCGCGCATCGATCTTACCCTGCGCGAGAGCGGCCGCTACCGGGTTCTCAGCACCTCCTACAGGGCCGGCGAAATGGGCACATACCAGCTCAGCCTGAGCGTCAGCGCGGCCCCGGAGGTCGGCGTCGTGGCGGCGGAGGTCGGCGCGCTGCCCGAAGAGGGTGAGGGCCGGGTCGTCGGCCTGTTCGTGGGGATCAGCGATTACCCCGCCGGGAGCGAATGGCCAGATCTATCCTACACCGCTGACGATGCGGTGCGGGTGCGCGAAGCTCTGGGTCGCTCCGGGCTGCGGCCCGCGGACGCGATCGTCCTCACGGACACCGACGCCACGGTCGGGAACGTCAAGAGCGCGTTCCAGTCGCTCGCCGCACGTACGGGCCCGAACGATCTCTTCGTCCTCTTCTACTCCGGGCACGGCGGCCGCGTGAATCGCCCCGAGTTCCAGCCCAGTGACCCCGACGCACTGGACGAGACCATCGCGCTTTACGATGGGCAGATCAGCGACGATGAGATGAGCGCAATGTTCGCCGGCGTGAATGCCGCCATCTCGCTCATCGTGCTGGATGCTTGCTTCAGCGGCGGCTTCGCCAAGGACGTCATCTCGGCGCCTGGCCGAATGGGCTTGTTCTCCTCGGAGGAAGACGTGACGTCATCCGTGGCTGCCAAGTTCCGCGCCGGCGGCTACCTGGCAGCGTTCCTGGCGGACGCGGTCGGCGATGGACTGGCCGATGCCGACGCCGACGGCGGCGTCTCCGCGGTCGAGCTCAGCCAGTACCTGCACGAGCGCTACCGCGCCGACGTCAAATCCGGAGGGGCGAGCGACTACGTGCGCACCGGTGGGCCTCAGCTCGGCTACCAGCACCTGGTCGTGGACCGCGGGAGCATCAGCCCCTATCAGATCCTCTTCCAGTTCTCAGTACAGGGAGGTGGCTGAGCAGGGCGGGAGCTGCGATCGGGGGGTGACCACGATGCCTGCCCCCGGGGCGCCGTTGGCGCGCCCGGCAGGGCGGCTGATACATTCCTGCCATTGACCACCGCTAGACGGTTCGTGCTCGCGGTGCCGGGCTCCTCACGGTGCCGTGGCAGTGTTGGCCCGGGCCTTGCCCAAATACTAATACGCGTTATTAGATAGAAACGCCTACGGCAGTGCTCAGTGGGTGGAAAGGGGATGATCGTACGGGGTCATGGCGGCAGCTCGGCAAATGCTAACTAGAAGCGGGTGTGCTGGAATGAGAGCGTTTTGGGACGTTGTGGCGGCACTCGCCCTGGTCGTCGGTCTGGTTGCAGGTGGGGCGACAGCCGGCCGGGCTCAGGACGATGCGACCTGTCTAATGTGCCACTCGTCGGCGTCGATGTTCCAGGGAACGCCGGACCCGCAGCGCTTGGTGGTGACGGAAGCGGAGCTGGCGGGTTCTGTGCACGGGCCGCTGGGGATCTCCTGCGTTATGTGCCATCAAGGTCTTGCTGGCTCCAGCTTCCCGCATGCAGCCGAGGTGGCGGCACCGACGTGCGGAGCGTGTCACGGTGATGTGGAGGCGGCCTATGACGAGAGCGTGCACGGGTATGCGCTCGCGCGTGGGAACCCCCGCGCCCCCACCTGTGCCAGCTGCCACGGCCGCCACGACATCCTGCCCAGCCGGGATCCCCGGTCGCCTACGCACAAGGTGCGGCTGCCGGGCACCTGCGCGACCTGCCACGGGACGGCGGGTTTGCTGACGGACCAGATCGTGAAGCTACCTCAGTCGTTCACCGACTACGCCCAATCGGTCCACGGCCAGGGCGCGGAGCGGGGGATCGCAACGGCGGCGTCCTGCTCGGACTGCCACGGCGTTCACGATCTGAAAGGCTCCGTCGATCCGGCCTCGAGCATCAACCCGTTGAACGTCGCGAAGACCTGCGGGCAGTGTCACCCGGACATCCAGCTGGAGTACGAGAGCTCGATCCACGGCCGGGCTCTGAGGACGGGTGTGCGCGACAGCCCTACCTGCACGGACTGCCACGGTGAGCATCTGATCCTCTCGCCGCACGACCCCCATGCGAAGACGTGTGCCGCGCAGATGGCGGCCCGGACGTGTGGTCCCTGCCACTCCGACCCGGTGATCATCGCGAAGTACAATCTGGAAGGCGGGGTAGTCGGTTCCTACGAGGACAGCTACCACGGCTGGGCGACGCGACGCGGCTGCGAGGGTGTGGCGACTTGCGCGAGCTGCCATACCGCTCATGCCGTGCTGCCCGCCGAAGACTCGGCCTCGACGATCAGTCCCGCGAATGTGGTGGCGACGTGCCGGCAGTGCCACGCGGATGCCGATGAGAAGTTCGCCGCCAGCTACACGCACGCGGCGGCCTCGATCACGGCGAACCCGATCAACCGGATGATCCGCAAGATCTATTTGGTCGCGATCGCGCTGATCATCGGCGTGATGGTCATTCATAACTTGATGATCATGAACTACTTCATGGTCGAGCGGCGTAAGCAGGAGGAGAGCTCGCGCTGGGTGTTGCGGTTCGACCGGCCCCAGATCATCCAGCACCTCCTGCTCACTGTCGCCTTTGTGATGCTGGTGATCACAGGGTTCGCCCTCCGCTTCCCGGATGCCTGGTGGGTGGAGTGGCTGTCTGAGCTCGGCATGACCGAACAGGTGCGCGGTGATCTGCACCGGATCTTCGCCGTGGTGATGGTGATCACGGCCCTGTACCACATGTACTACATCTTCCTCACGAAGCGCGGTAGACGTGAGTTCCGGTCTATCATTCCGACGTGGCAGGATCTGAAAGACCTCTACCACAACATCCGCTATTACATCTGGAAGAGCGATAAAGAGGTCAAGTTCGGCCGCTACGACTACTCGCAGAAAGCGGAGTACTGGGCGCTGATCTGGGGGACCATACTGATGATCCTCACGGGCGTCATCCTCTGGTGGCCGCAGTGGGCCGTAAAGATTTTCCCGTCCTGGATCATCCCGGCGGCCCAGACGATCCACTACTACGAGGCCTGGCTGGCGACGCTCGCCGTTCTCGTCTGGCACTTCTTCTTCGTCATCTTCCACCCCGAGGAGTACCCGATGAGCTGGACGTGGCTGACCGGAAAGATGTCCGAGGAGTCGGTCAAGCGGCACCACGCCCGCTGGTACGAGGAGATCCGCGACCCTGGCGAAGGCGGGATCTCATCGACTGCTGGCGTGGCGAGTGCAAGTCCCGAGGCCGGGTTGCGGCCCGAGACCGAGACTGGAGAGACGGTCGAGTAGGGCGCCACGGGGTTAGATCAGGAGGCTAAGAATGAAGAAGCTCGTTATTGTGTTACCCCTGTTCCTGGCGCTGGGAATGGCCAAGCAGGATGACCCGCTGATGCAGCGGGCACAGGCGATGTTCAAGCCGATACCCGCGACCCCACCGGCGCTCGAGGATACGCCCATGACGCCCGAGACCATCGAGCTCGGGAAGCTGCTCTACTTCGATCCACGCCTATCGCGCAGCTGGCTGATCAGCTGTAACACCTGCCACAACCTGGGGCTGGGGGGCGTCGACTTGCTGCAGACCTCGATCGGGCACGGCTGGCAGAGGGGGCCACGCAACGCGCCCACCGTGCTCAACGCGGTGTTCAACATCGCGCAGTTCTGGGATGGGCGCGCCGAGGACCTGGAAGAGCAGGCGAAGGGCCCGGTGCAGGCGGCGGTGGAGATGAACAGCACGATTGACCGGGCGGTGGCGACCCTGAAGAGCATCCCGGAGTACGTCGAGTGGTTCGGCAAGGCCTTCCCCGCTGAAGCCGATCCGGTGACCTTCGACAACATGGCCAAGGCCATCGAAGCCTTCGAGGCCACTCTGCTCACCCCCGGAGCCCGCTTCGATCAGTACCTGGAGGGGAACAGCGGGGCGCTCAGCGCGCGGGAGAAGCAGGGGCTCAGGACCTTCATGGACAAGGGCTGTGTCGCCTGCCACAATGGCCTGAACGTGGGAGGCGCCGGTTACTTCCCGTTCGGCGTGGTCGAGAAGCCGGGGGCCGACATACTGCCGCGGGAGGACAAGGGGCGGTTCGCCGTGACCCAGACGGCCAGCGACGAGTACGTGTTCAAGGCGCCCTCGCTGCGCAACGTCGGGCTCACTCCACCCTACTTCCACTCGGGAGGGGTCTGGGACCTGGAGCAGGCGGTGGGAATCATGGGCGCGGCCCAGCTGGGCCAGCGGCTGAGCGATGTGGAGACCGAGGCGATCGCCGCGTTCCTGCGTACGCTGACCGGTGAGCAGCCGCGGGTCGCGTATCCCGTGCTGCCGCCGCAAACCGGGGCCACCCCGCTGCCCGACGTGGAGGTCACGCTCGAGGGTGCGGAGAACCACTAGCGTCTGCCGACAAAGGCCCTAAGTTGATGGGCAGCCCCGCCTTGTGAACCTCAGGAGGCTTGCCATGCGGGAGGGAGCGCTGATCACCCTCGGTCGCCAGATCGTCGAGCAGGAGCGACTGTACCCCGAGGCGACCGGTGCCTTCTCCAACATCCTCTACGACATCGCGCTCGCCGCCAAGATCATCAGTCGCGAAGTGAACCGCGCCGGCCTGGTCGATATCATCGGCAGTGCCGGCAAGTTCAACATCCACGGCGAGGACGTCCGCAAGCTGGATGAGTTCGCCAACGACGTCGTCTTCAACGCCCTGGATCACACAGGAAACCTCTGCGTGATGGCCTCCGAGGAGGTGGAGGATCCCATCCCCATCCCTGACGAGTTTCCCTGCGGCAAGTACGTTCTCCTCCACGACCCGCTGGACGGATCCTCCAACATCGATGCCAACGTCTCGCTCGGGACCATCTTCTCGATCCACCGCAAGATCTCGAAGGGCGAGCGGGGCGGGATGGAGGACTTGCTGCAGCCGGGGCACCGGCAGCTGGCCGCCGGCTATATCGTCTACGGGTCCTCGACCATGTTGGTCTACACGACCGGCGCTGGCGTGCATGGTTTCACCCTCGAGCCTTCCATCGGCGAGTTCCTGCTGTCCCACCCGGACATGCGGATCCCCGACCCGGGTAAGAGGATCTACAGCGTTAATGAGGCCTACTACAAGCGCTGGTCGCCCGGCCAGCAGAAGGCGGTAGACGTGCTGAAGGACGAGGGCTACAGCCTGCGCTACATCGGATCGCTGGTGGCCGACTTCCACCGCACGCTGCTCTACGGCGGCGTCTTCATGTATCCCGCCGATTCGAAGAGCCCCAAAGGCAAGCTGCGCCTGCTCTACGAAGCGGCACCGCTGGCGATGGTGATCGAGGAGGCGGGCGGTGCGTCTTCGCAGGGGACGCATTCGATCCTGCAGGTCGAGCCGAGCGAGCTCCACCAGCGCACACCGCTCTACCTTGGCAGCAAGAGCGTGGTGGAGAAGGTCGAGGCCGCGCTCAACTCCTAGCTCCTGAAGCAGGCTGAGGGCTGTGGCGGGAACGCCAGGTGAATTCAGTGGGTAGTAATCGGGGCGCAGCTGAGCCCGACCGAGACCAGACCGAGAGATGAAGCCTCGACCGCGAATCGCAGCCAGCCTGCTCGCGCTAATCGCCGCGCTCACGCCTGCCGGGGCGCCCGCGCTCGCGCAGGGCCCCGTGGTCCGTGCGATCCTGTTCTTCTCGCCGACCTGTCCCCACTGCCACGAGGTGATCAGGCGAGATCTGCCGATCATCTTCGCCAACTTCGGCGGTGAGCCGCGTGTCTATTTCGACCAGGACCTCCCGGCCGATCAACTGGCCTTCTACAATGTGACGAACGGCACGGTCGAGATCCTGCTGGCGGACGTCTCACGTGTAGAGGGCTGGGATCTCTTCGCGGCTTGCGATGAGCGTTATCGCGACATCCTGAAGGGCTCGCGCGGCGTCCCACGACTCGTTATCGGCGACACGGTGCTCATAGGTTCGCTCGATATTCCCGCCAACTTGCCGCGCTTGCTCGCCGAGGGGCTTGGCGCTGGCGGCATCGACTGGCCCGACGTGGTCGGTATGCGGCAGGCGATCGCCTCCGTGCCGGGTCGACCGCTGGCCCTCGCGGACACAGCGGCCGAGGCTGAGGGTGAGCGCGTGGCTGTCGAGGACGCCGAAGGCGCGGCTGAGACACCGCCGGCCACTGAGCCGGAAGCTCCAGGCGCGACAGAATCCCGAGCCGCGACCGAGCCTGCGGGCCCTGCCGCCGCCCGCGGGGTCGAGAGCGCACCCGGTCACGAGCCCGAGCCGGAGGGTGCCAGGCCGGAGGCAGGAACCGAGACTCCGGTAACCACGAGGCCCGGACCTGAGACGGGTCCGGGCGATGCCGGGCCGGCGGCGACTCGCGAGGGCGTGACGGAGGTGGACGAGCCCGGCGACGTCGCCGGGACCACCAGCCTGGCGGTCATCCCCGAGCGCCGGCCCTCGATGATCGAGCTCTATAGCCAGGACCCGGTGGGGAACAGCCTGTCTGTCGTCGTCCTGGTCGGCATGCTGCTCAGCCTGATGGTCGTCGCCACCCGACCGCGCCTCCCGGTCTGGAGGGGTGAACCGGGCGTCGAGGTCCTGCTCATCTCACTGCTTGGAATCGGCGTCGCTTCCTACCTGACCTATGTCGAATCGCGAGGTGTGCTGGCGGTCTGCGGACCCGTAGGCGACTGTAACACCGTGCAGCAGAGCGAGTACGCCAAGTTGTTCGGGATCATCCCCGTCGGGGCACTGGGACTGGCCGGCTATGTCGCCATCATCGCCGCCTGGTCGGTGGCGAAGCGCTATGGCGGGGCGGCCGCGGACTGGGCGCGACTCACGTTGCTGGGCATGACCGTCTTCGGGACGCTGTTCTCCGTCTACCTGACCTTTCTCGAGCCCTTCGTGATTGGCGCGACCTGCGCCTGGTGCCTCACGTCGGCCGTGGTGATGACCGTCCTGATGTGGATGTTCGCCCGGCCGGGGGCGGAGGCCTGGGCGCGTATCCGCGGCATCCGCTGACCGCTGATTAGGTAGCCGTCGCTCCGCCCACCGCAGTCCCAGTCAGGAATCGTTCTCGCATCACGGTTGCTCGCCTGACCTGACTTCCACATCATGGCGGGTGCCGGTCATTCCACCGTTCAGCACTCACGAACCAGGAGCGACCCAATGGAACCCTCGGCCCTCAATCCGACGCGGAGGGAGTTTCTCGGGAGCGTCTTGCCCGTAGGCGCCCTGACCTGTCTGGGCTGCAAGAAGCTGTGCGGCCTGTTCGGGTTCGCCGGCGCGCAGCAGGCGACTGCCCCGCATAAGTTCCTCGCAGACTCCCAGATGAGCTTCGCGGAAGTCTTCGACTTCGGCTTCAAGGGCTTCTACATCCCGATCTTGCAGAGCCTCGGGGCTCAGATGGGCGAAGATGACTACATCGAGTTGCTGAAGGCAGCGGCGACGGAGGCGGGTCGCCGAGGCGGCGAGAATTGGGCCCGCAGCGTCCCGAACAATGACTTCGCGACCTTCAAGTCCTGGGCGACGGACCTCGACCGCTTCTGGGAACACGCATTGACCTTCGAGATCGTCGAGGATACCGACCAGGCCTTCGAGGTCAAGGTGACGGAGTGCCTGTGGGCGAAGACGTTTCGTGAGGCCCAGGCCGGAGAGATCGGTTACGCCACAGTCTGCTATCAGGACTACGCCTCAGCGGAGGGTTTCAACCCCAAGCTCAGCATGGTCCGCACCAAGACCTTGATGCAGGGCGATGACTGCTGTAACCACCGCTGGCTGTGGGAGGGCTAGNGCTCGACGCTAGGAGTGCCCGTCACGACCCCAGTAATCGCAGACTAGGAGGAAGGAGCTGACCTATGCGTGAGATCAAGCGGTTGCGAGCCTCTCTAGGGGCTGTCTTCGTAGGCGCGTTCGTTCTGTGCCTGGGCCTGTGCGCGGCTACCACGCCGCAGGCGGCGGCGCAGGAGCGAGCCGTCGCGCAGGTCGTGACGCCGCCCGTAGCGAGGGCGATCCCGCAGCGCCTCGAGGCGCACGGGGACGTGCGCATCGACAACTACTACTGGCTGAACCAGCGCGACAACCCCGAGGTGATCGCCTACCTGGAGGCCGAGAACGCCTACACCGAGGCCGTCATGGCCCACACGCAGGGGCTCCAGGAGGCGCTGTTCGAGGAGATCAGGGGACGCATCAAAGAGACCGATCTCTCCGTCCCCTACAGGAAGGGCGANTACTTCTANTANNNCCGCTGGGAGGAAGGGAAGGATTATCCGATCTACGCCCGCAAGCGCGGCTCGCTCGAGGCGGCCGAGGAGATCATGATCGACGTGAACGAGCTCGCCGAGGGCTACGGGTTCACCTCCGTGCGCTTCCCGGAGGTGAGTCATGGACAGAACCTCATCGCCTTCGCTCATGACACCGTCGGCCGTCGCTTCTACAACATCCGCTTCAAGAACCTGGACACCGGCGAGATGTTGGAGGACGAGATACCCCAGGTGACAGCGAACGTCGCCTGGGCCAACGACAACCGAACGGTCTTCTACGCTAGGCAGGATCCCGTCACGCTGCGCCGCTACCAGATCTACCGTCACGTCCTGGGTACTGACCCCGCCGAGGATGAGCTGGTCTACGAGGAGACGGATGTAGAGTTCAGCTGCGGCGTCTGGAAGACCAAGACCGAGCGCTACATGATCATCGGGTCGTCCCAGACGCTGAGCAACGAGTTCCGCTTCCTCGATGCCGACAACCCCGGTGGCGAGTTCACGCTCTTCCTGCCGCGCGAGCGCGATCACGAGTACAGCATCGACCACTTCGGCGATTACTTCTACATCCGGACCAACGACGCGGCGCAGAACTTCCGGCTGATGAGGACGCCGGTCGCTCACACCGGCAAGGAGCACTGGGAGGAGGTGATCCCGCATCGGGACGACGTCCTGCTCATGGGCTTCGAGATCTTCCGCGACTACCTGGTGTTGTCGGAGCGCAAGGACGGACTCCGGCAGCTGCGCGTCCGCCCCTGGTCCGGTGAGGGCGAGCACTATCTCGATTTCGGCGAGCCGGCCTACCGGGCCTACGTGAGTGCGAACCCCGAGATCGACACGAAGATCCTCCGCTACGGTTACACCTCCATGACCACGCCGAACTCCGTGTACGACTACGACATGGAGACCCGCGAGAGGACGCTGCTCAAACGTGAGGAGGTGCTCGGCGACTTCGATCCCGAGGGCTACGTGACCGAGCGCCTGCATGCGCCTGCCCGGGACGGCGTCCGGGTCCCCGTGTCGATCGTGTACCGAAAAGGACTGGCCAAGGACGGGAGCAACCCGCTGCTGCTCTACGCCTACGGCTCGTACGGGTCCAGCACGGATGCCAGCTTCAGCTCGGAACGGCTCAGCCTGCTGGATCGCGGCTTCGTCTATGCCATCGCACACGTGCGCGGCGGCGAGGAGCTGGGCCGCCAGTGGTACGAGAACGGCAAGCTGCTGAAGAAGAAGAACACGTTCACCGACTTCATCGATGTGGCCGAGTTCCTGGTCGCCGAGGGCTACACGAACCCCGAGCTGCTCTTCGCACAAGGCGGCAGCGCCGGCGGCTTGCTGATGGGCGCGATCGCCAACATGCGGCCCGACCTGTTCAAGGGCATCGTCACGCGCGTGCCCTGGGTGGATGTGATCACGACCATGCTGGACGCGAGCATCCCGCTCACGACCAGCGAGTACGACGAGTGGGGCGACCCGAACGAGGAGGAGTACTACTGGTACATGCTCTCCTACTCGCCCTATGACAACGTCGAGGCGAAGGACTACCCCAACATGCTGGTGACGACCGGACTGCACGACTCGCAGGTCCAGTACTTCGAGCCCGCGAAGTGGGTGGCCAAGCTGCGCGCGCTGAAGACCGATGACAACCTGCTGATCCTGAAGACGAACATGGAGGCGGGGCACGGCGGCGCCTCGGGCCGCTACCGGCGCTGGCGTGATACCGCGTTCCAGTACGCGTTCCTGCTCGATCTGGCGGGCATAACCGAGTGAGCCCCGGGGCAGAACTGGTGGGCCGGGTGCCGTCGTGAGTGATGGCGGTTAGCCGCTGACGGCACCCGGCCCGCAGTAGAGGGGCGGGGGCCTCACATTTCAAAACGGTACCTGTATCACCATGTCACGTTTCACGCGACTCCTACGTGAGTTGGAGCGCCGCCGGGTCGTTCGCGTCGCGGCCGTCTACGCGGTAGTCGCGTTCGTCGTCTGGCAGGCTGCGGACATCGCCTTCCCGGCATTGAGACTTCCAGAGTGGACACTGACGCTGGTTGTTGCCNTCACACTGCTCGGCTTTCCCATCGCTCTGGTGCTCGCCTGGGCATTCGACGTGACGCCGGGTGGGGTCAAGCGAACCGAGCCGGTGGCTGAGGGCGCCCCGGGCGGAGAGCGCAGCTCGACGTTGGTCACGGCCGCCTGGTTCACGGTGTTCGCCGTGGTCGTCGTGGCCGTCGGCTGGATCGTGCTCGCCAGGGGGCAGCGGCAGGACCTCGAGTCCGGCGATCAGCAGAAACTGGTTGTCCTTCCGTTCGAGAATCTCGGAGCCCCGGAGGACGAGTACTTCGCCGACGGCCTCACCGATGAGATCACGGCCCGACTGGCCGATCTCCACGGGCTCGAGGTGAAATCGAGGCAGAGCGCCTACGCGTACAAGGATAGCGAGTTGACGGCGCAGCAGATCGGCGCCGAGCTCGACGTGGCCTACATCTTGGAGGGCACAGTACAGCGCGAGCGGCCGGGTGATCCGGCGAGCCGCGTGCGCGTGATCCCCCAGCTCATCCGGGTGGCTGACGACGCACACGTCTGGGCCGACACCTACGACGACGAGATGAGCGAGATCTTCCGTGTCCAATCCGAGATCGCCGAGCAGGTGGCTCAGGCACTGGACATCACGCTGCTCGAGCCCGAGCGCCGCTCGCTACGCCGGAGGCCGACCCAGAACCTCGAGGCCTATGAGTACTACCTGCGCGGGAACGAGAGTTGGCGTCAGTCCTTCTGGCCTGTGGCGGCCCGGGCGGCCGCCGATGCCTATACGAGGGCCGTTGAGCTCGATCCTGACTTCGCGATGGCCTACGCGGCGCTCGCGCGGGCGCGTGTCTGGCGCTACTTCCGCGGGCTGAGCGCCGATCTCTCGAGCGCCCTGGCGGCGCTTGACGAAGCGACGCGGCTCGGGCCCGAGTTCGTCGAGACTCAGATGGCCCGTGGCTACTACCATTACTACGGTAGTCAGGACTATGAGAGGGCTCTCGAGGTTTTCCGCGCCGCCCTGCGCCGCCAGCCGAACAACGCGGAAGCCCTTGGCATCGTCGGCTCTATCCAGAGGCGCCAGGGGGCATGGGACGAAGCGATCGCGAACCTCGAGAGAGCGGTGCAGCTTGATCCGCGGAACCAGCTACTCGTTGCCAACCTCGCCAGAACCTACGAACGGATGCGCCGCTACCGGGAAGCGGAGCGCCATTGGAATCGCTTGATCGCCATCGAACCGCGCAACCCGTCCTTCTACGCAGCGAAGGCCAACAACATACTCCTGGCCGACGGGGACATTGAAGGGGCGCGTGACGTCGTACGAGACGCTTCCTCCCACGTAGATCCTGCCNTGNTCCTGGTCTTCGAGAGAGTGCTGCTCAGACTCTTCGGGGATGAGTATGCTGCGGCACTGGACCGGCTGAGTCTGGACGACGGGTTGGACACGGCAAGATACTTCCTCGCGAAGGCTGAGTTGAACGCGCGAAGGAATCAGATCGCGCTGGCCCGGGCCTACTACGATTCGGCCCGTGCCGTTCTCGAGGGGACCGTCGCCCAGGGGCCGGCCGGGTACGGCCGGATCGCCGCCGACCTTGCCGTGGCTTACGCTGGGCTCGGACGCACAGAAGAGGCCGCCCGGGTAGCCCGAAGGGCTGTGGGACTGTATCCAGTGTCCGTGGATGCCGTGCGCGGCGTCGATCTGATCGCCGGCCTGGCAGAAGTGTACGCAATGGTCGGCGAGTACGATGCGGCGATCGAGCAGCTCGAGTACCTGCTCTCTGTTCCTTCACGCATCTCGGTTCCGCTGCTGCGGGTCGACCCGCTCTGGGATCACCTGCGCGACCACCCGGGCTTCGATGCGCTACTGGAAGAACACGAGTAGGCGTTGGGCTGCAGCGCCAGCGGCGCTGCCACTAAGAAACCGGGTCAGTGATCGGAAAACGTCCACCGAGTGTCAAGCCGGGAGAACACGGAGGCCGGCCGCTATGAGCGATTCCAAAGGTCACGCCCACGTTTCGGGGCTTGCCCGACGCGCAATCTCTTTCCTCGTACTGCTCGCTGCTGTCGGCTGCAGTGCCGACACCGGGGTCGAGCCAGCTGATCTGCTTCTCGTCAATGGCCGGGTCTACACGTTCGCGTGGGACGATCCCGCGCTGGACGGGACGCCAGCGGCAAATGCGCCGTTCGATGCCGATGGGTGGCATCCCGATGCGGAGGCGCTGGCGGTCCGGAATCGTGAGATCGTGTTCGTCGGTAGTGACCGCGAGGCGCAAGCGTATCGTGGCAGTGAGACCGAGGTCATCGACCTGGCCCGATCAACGGTCCTGCCGGGCTTCGTGGACTCGCACACGCACATCGCGGGTCTGGGTGCCAACCTCGAACGGGTCAACCTCGTGGACGTAACCTCCGAAGCGGAGATGGTGGAGCGTGTGGCGGCGCGGGCGGCCGAAGTCGAGGCGGGTGAGTGGATCGTCGGCTGGGGTTGGGACGAGGGTGCCTGGGCGGATCGCTACCCGGATAACCGACTCCTCAGCGAGCGAGTGCCCGACAATCCCGTAATCCTCAGGGGTCTCCACGGGTTCGCCGTATTGGGGAATCGAAAGGCACTAGAGTTGGCAGGCATCACCGGGGAGACCGAAGCTCCCGTCGGTGGAGAGATCCGCTTGGACCCGCATGGCAAGCCCACGGGCGTACTCGTCAACAACGCCACGAACCTGCTGGACGACGCCTTGCCACAAGTCACGCAAGCGCGACTGGAAGCGCGAGTCTTGGCCGGACTGGAGGCGATGGCAGCCTCGGGTTATGTGGCCGTGCACGAGGCAGGCGCCGACGCCGCACTCATGAGAGCGTTCGAGAACTTGGAGCGGGAAGCCCGCTTGCCGATAAGGGTCTACGCGATGCTATCGGGTAGCGATGAGGCACTTCTGCGCGAGTGGCTCGACCGCGGCCCCGACATCGATCCGGAAGAGATGCTGACGACTCGCTGCGTGAAAGCCTTCTACGACGGAGCCCTCGGTTCGCGCGGCGCCAAGCTCCTCGAGGACTACTCGGATATGCCCGGCCACACGGGCGTGGGCGGCGAGGAATACGGTTTCGACGAGGGAATCATCGCCGAGATGATGGCTGCCGGGTTCCAGCTCGCTATGCACGCCATCGGTGATGCGGGCAACCGGGAAACGCTGGATTTCATCGAGTTGGTGTACAAAGAGCATCCGGATGCGCGAAATAACCGCCACCGGATCGAACATGCCCAGGTCGTCCACCCGGACGATTTCGAGCGCTTCGCCGAGCTCGACGTCATCGCGTCGATGCAGCCAGCGCACGCGGTCGAGGACAAGACGTGGGCGGAGGACCGGCTCGGCCCCGAGCGCCTGAAGGGTGCCTACGCGTGGCGAACGCTGCGCAGGGAAGGGGTTCACCTAACATTCAATTCCGACCTGCCGGGCTCCGATCACGACATGTTCTACGGACTGCACGCGGCCATCACACGGCGGGACAAGGAAATGCAACCGCCGGGCGGCTGGTACCCGGAGCAGCGAATGACGGCCGAGGAGGCCGTGCGTGGTTACAGCCTGTGGGCTGCGTTCTCCGCCTTTGTTGAAGACCGCACGGGCGTGCTGGAGCCGGGGCGTTGGGCCGACATCACGGTGATCGACATCGATCCACTGGTTGTGGGAAGCACGAATCCCGAGGAGCTTTTCGACGGATCCGTGCAGCTCACCGTCGTCGGCGGTGAAGTCGTGTACCGTCGGGAAAGTAGATAGGAAGGGCAAGCTTATTGTCCATCAAATCGGGTCCCGTACATGGCTGCCTTTGTTCCCTCGGGTCACGTAGCCTGCGGAACTAAGAGGCCGTAGCAAGGAGGAGAAGCAATGCCACGCTCAATACGCGGCACAGAGCCGTACCGGAACAAGCTGCTGAAGCTTATTCCAAGTGAAATCGTCGCGACCTATATGACGATACAAGGACTCTTAGCCAGCGGTATTGTCATAGGACAGAGAGACATTACGCGGCCTGTCGCTTGGATCGTCTTCGGCATTCTGTTCGTGCTGACGCCGGTGTACCTGCGGAAAATCCATGGAGTCGTGCCGAACTCTCAGCTCGCTTTCACAGCGCTGAGCTTTGCCGTATGGGTGTATTGGCTTGGAGGACCGTTTGCAATCGAAGGCTGGCACCATGCCCA
>JGI2171J19970_10000334_pt1 | contig 24089 bp, 16 predicted proteins | sample DeeMarSWOR324_28_FD_19970 | JGI IMG/M metagenome (IMG submission 19970) | reverse complement strand
ATCTCAAAAGCTAGAATTTTTGGGCAAGACATACTCAGTTAACTTTGCAATACGATTCTTCTTCTGGATGTTAGCCACCTTGCTGTACAATGCATGGATTCTGTGCAACTTTTGTGCGTACACTGATTTAAAGGTAAAGCCTTCCGAACAGGAGAGACCCTTAATTACCGCATTCTGCTTTGGTATTAGCATGAAAATTGCATTCTTATCACCCTCATTTTCAGATGATGAACCTGAAGAACTTTTACTAGTAGCAATAGCCATAGTAACCCAGTATCTCCTCAAAAATTTCCCTCAAGAAGGGATAATCCCTCAATACATGATGTTAACCTAAGAACCACACCACCTACATTTTTATCATTATCCTTATATACAAAAAGACAACATATTTCAGTACTAAATGAAATCAATATAGGAAACGTAATCATATATCTGTGAGGAATGCTGCAATAACAGATTATGACACTGTAAAAGTGCTTACAAAATCTAAAAATTCATGACATTTTCTTCAGATTTTACGTGATCACTTCTCCAAAATGCAGGATCTGAGAAGATAAGGTTTTACAAATAAGTAAACCCTTGCCAACATCTGGCGTATCAGATTCTGACCCCACTATTGAGCAAATTCTGTATTCATGTAGGAAATTTTACAACAACTGAACCAATTTTCCTACATATTCAGTCAATTGTATATCATCTCTTTCACTCTATGAATTAAGGACAATCTGTCATGTTACACGTGTAACAAATAAGACAATCACCCAAAAATTTTATTCCTGGTGCTTGGCGTTAGGTTAGTCTGATTCTACCTCCTACCCATCAGAAATCTTTTTATATCTCTTCTCAACTGTAGATACATGAGAAGAGCTTTTCTTGCACTTTTGGTTCTCTTATTGTTACCACAGCTATACTGTGATGATTACTCTAGAAAAAGAGAAGAAATGGTGGAAAAGCAGATCATGTTCAGAGGCATCACTGATACCAAAACCCTCGAATCCATGTTAACTGTTCCTCGGCATTTATTTGTCCCAGAAAATTTACGAGATGAAGCATACAGTGACTACGCCTTACCTATCGGGTATGGACAGACCATTTCCCAGCCGTATGTAGTAGCTTTAATGACTTCCTCTTTGAATTTACAGGGAAATGAAAAAGCGCTAGAGATAGGGACTGGTTCAGGGTATCAAGCTGCAGTTCTAGCAGAAATTGTTGATCACATATACACCATAGAAATTGTTCCAGAATTAGCTCAAAGGGCAGAAGCCACCTTACAGGACCTGGAGTACACCAATGTAACTGTGAAGAATGCAGATGGGTATTTCGGATGGGAAGAATACCAACCCTTTGATGTGATCATGATCACTGCAGCAGTTGACCACATACCACCCCCCTTGATCCAGCAACTAAAAGATGGTGGCCGATTAATACTTCCCTTAGGGAACCCATTGTACTACCAGACATTAACATTGGTAGAGAAGCGGAATGGTGAATTATATACAAAGCATGTAACTGATGTTACATTTGTACCCATGACCGGTTATGCACAGGAAGAAAGAATAGAAGAAGCTCTGGAAGAACCAGAAAAAAGTACAGAACCAGAAGAGGACAAGGAACAAAAGGGCGAAGAACCAGAAGGATTTGTGTATCTATCTCCCTTTAATCTCTCTTTAGTCGGCTGCGCTATTGTTGTGATTCTGGTCATAACCTGGATTGTTCACAGAAAGAAGGATCGCCCCTAACAATTCAAAATGGTTGGGACATGAAAGTATAAAGTAAGATGTATTCTTCATTCATTGGAGTTCCAATTAGATGTCAACTTTGTTACACGTGTAACATCTTGTGAAACACTTCAGTGAATTGTCCTTTTGTGTACCAGATTGATGAAATATTATGCCCTCTTGTGATTCTATTCTTTGAGATCCAAAATTTCCAATTATTTTCACTTTAACCCCTCAATCATTTGTGCTATATCGTTCTTAATACCTTCTGCCACATCCAAAGAATCCAAGACAATTTCAATTTCTTCCCGTGTTAACCCATAAAGTCTGAAAACGTGAGCATCTATTAAATTATCAATCTCCTGGATTTCATTATCTATCTTTACTATATTGTTCTCCTTAATTTCAAGATCGTGTTTTTCTAGCCATTCATCAAATTTCTCTGTGACAATTTTTATTAAATTTCCAGAATTCTCCCAGATATTAGGTTGAATTACGGAAATGGTCGATTTAGAGAAAATATCCTCTAGCGTACAAATCTTGACTCTGGAATCAAATAATGCAAGAAGTTCTAAATACATGATATCTCTGGACTCTTTTGTTCTCCCTGTAACCTTTAATACGAGCATCTCTTCGGAATCCTTAATTCCATAGATTTGTAGGTTCTTATCCCCTTTAGCAACGACTTTAAATTCTGTGAATTCCTTTTTGAGCACTTCACTGTCATCAGGATAAACACTTGAGTCGGATGTCCACACATTATCAAATTGACCTTTTTGTCGCGCTCTTTTATCTTCCTTTAAAATTTCTTTCAAAGGTTTGCAATTGGTTCTGTATTTTTTTGAGTAGGAATACCAGAGGTCTCTGAACGTGGTTTGAAGCTTTTTAAGGTTAATAATTTTGTTTACAAGGCGAATGATCTCTTGTTGTTGTTTAAAAGGGACATCCTTAACAGGTATTTTCTTGAGAGTTACTGTCTTGACTTGTGCGAACGGCCTATCTTCTTCTTGAACTGTTTTTTTGTAATAGAAATTCATTAATTTCGAGTTGAAAATCCCTAATATGTACTTGAGCGAGAACCCTTCATCTTTCAAGACTTGTACATGAGTGCTGTCCAATGTATAGTATTTACAGCTATCATGTGCTGCAATGAGTGCATCTCCTGTTTGCCTGTTAATCAATTTTTCATCAGCAAGGAAGAATCGCTCATCAGTATTGCTCCAGAGTTTTTCTTTATCAAAGAGAACATACGTATTGCTGAAATTCAATACAAACCTATCGATGTCTCTTCCTCTCAAAATTGGCTTGTACATATCATTTATTTTTTCGTGAGATAAAAACTTCTTATTATTCCCTGTAATAATACCTTGATAGAAATCTACGATTTCTCCTAATTTACGACTATTTTTCAGCATTTTTTTCACAATATACAGTGTCTCAACTTCTGTATAAAACTTGAAATCATCTGATTGAAGATACTCATCCTGATCAATTGGCTTCACGTCAAACCTCTTTGAGGTTATATCCTGAATGGTTTTTACTTCTGCCAGGTTCACCTTGTTACCCTTTGTTTTTCCTTTTCTAAAGACAAAAACGAGGCTTCCTCCTACCTCTGCAGATTCAAATACTTTGGTTTTTATATTCAGTAATAAAGTGATGTCAAAGGTGTCGAGTATTTTCTTTCTTATTCTCCGAGCAGTAGTGTTGAGTAAAAGAGTGTTTGGAACGATGAAGCTTAGCAGTCCTTTTTCTTTACAGAGAGACGTACATCTATCTATAAACAGGGAGTAGGTATTCCCTTTATATTCTGATGAAGTGGGGTACACTTCTCTCAAGTATTTCAGTTCTTCATCAGTGAAAAATTTCTGTTTTTTTCCTAAAGCTAAGGTAACATAAGGCGGATTTCCAACAATAATATCAAATCCTTGCTGGTTTTTTTGGTTCGGCTGCAACGTTTCATCAAAGAATACATACCAAAAATCTATAGCCCAGTAAAAGGCAGTCGTCTGTTCGAGTATTTCCAAAGAAAGCTTCTTTTTCGAAAGATATTCCTTGAATTCTTCATTTAATTCTTTTTTTAATTTGGTTTTTATTTCATTCAATTTTTTTATTGGTTTTTCTTCTGTTAAATTATCCAAATATTCATCTCGTAATTCAAATAGCCTTTTTAAATCATCTTTATACTTCTTGTTTATACACTCAATTGTTTCACCTTCGGGTAACCCCACTAGAGAATTTCCATTACACAGGTTCATTTCTAAATTTGGCAGGATATGATTGTCATCTCGCGGTAATTTGTCATATCGAAATTCAGAGGGTGCTAATTTTATAGCTTCAAGCCAAATATTTACTTTCGCAACTTCTAGTGAATTACCGTCTTTATCATTACCGTGGATATGTCTTATTATAATTTTAGAAATCAAATCTCTTTTGTTCTTGAAATTTAATATCTTTTTTAGATCAGTAATTCTTTTTGAGTTCTCTTCATCTTTTTTCGAACGCAATAAAGTACCGTTGAATTTATTGTATTTTCTTCCAGTTTGTAGGAGGAGATGGTGGAGGCTCTGATAATTGTTCCAGATTAACCTGAGAGCCTTGATCAAGAAGGAGCCAGAACCGCACGCAGGATCGAGCACTTTAATTGAAACAAACTTCTCTATTAATTTCTTACTTTGATCAAAATTCTCGATGTCTAGAGCTTGGGTTATTTCTTCAAGAAGGTTGTTGTATACTTCTCCTACCGTGTTTTCCACGATGTACTGGGTTATATATTTTGGTGTGTAATAAATACCTTCTTCCTTTCTTACTTCGGCCAAAAATGTTTCATATGCTTTTCCTAAAATGTCTTCATCTATCTTTCTAAAGTTGTACTGCGTAATGCCTCTTTCCCATGCAGTGGCAGCCGTTCCATAATCTACACCAAGAATGAACTTGAGGGTTTTGTAAAAAAGTTCTATGTTCTCATCGGATTCTTGTATGTAATCCAAAATATTTTTTTCTATATCTCTAAAAAGTTCGGTATCATAGAAGTAATAGAAGTACTCATTTATTTCGTCTAAAAATTTTCTAAGAATTCTCAGTTTATTCTTTGCTAGCCATTCTCTTTCTATACTCATCCATTTAGATTCAATATATTGTTTTGGAATCACCCCAAAACAATCTAAAGTTTGAATAAAAATGAACTTGTTAATGAGCTTAATGATCAGTTTCGTTTTCTTCTCTTCATCAACATTGAACATAACTTGTTTTAGTTCCTCAACCCAGTTCTTTAAACTATTGAAGAACTTCTTATCCAGAGGCTCCTTGACAGATAACTCTTCTTTTCGGTCCAAGTAATGCCAAAAATCACCAATTTGCTCAAAATCTTTGAATAACTCAACCAAAAAAGCTTTAGCAAAATAATTACAATTTTTGTCTAAAGAGAAATTCTTGCTGAAGAAATACCATTCTTCCAAGTTACAAAGTACAACGAATTCCCCTTTTCTACCTAAGTATTTTCTTATTTGATTCTTGTGTTCTTCCAAATTCAGCCTTTTTTTCTTTATTCTCTTGAAAATTTCTCCAGATTTACTTTTCTCAAATTCAGCCTCAAATAGTGGTTTTATCTCAAGTTTTACCTCTCCCCATTGGTCTTTGACTAAGAAATCTACGAAACCAGAATCTCCACCACCTTCTGGAATCAAATTCCCAAATAAATATTGAGCAAATGGTGAATTGCTGGAAAAAAAAGAATCTTTTAAAGCTTGTTCTGGTTGTGAATGATTTCTCAAAGCTAGCAAGTAGTTTCTTACTATTTGACTTTTTAGTTTATTGATAAACATGTCAAGATCTTTGCTTGGAATTTCTTCCTGGTCAAACAAGTTTCTCAAATCTCTTAATACCTCTCTTATATCTTCTGTACTCATTTCAGACACCCATTTTTCTCTTCTTTCTTCATAGATCAAGTTATTTGATTATTGAGTCTCTATTCCTGACAATACTCGTAACTTCTTCACAGGAAGGTACATTAACCCCTAATGTCATTTTGACTGTCACTTCAATTGCCATAGAGAAATATTCAGGCACATTTATAAATATTTCTTTTCACTACCTCCAAATTCAAATATGTGGGGTTGTCAAAAAGTGTGGTGCTCAAAATCTTATATGTCTCAAAATATCAGAAAATCAAAATATTATTAAATAAAAGCCAATTTTTGTTACACGTGTAACAAAGTTGAGATAAACACCCAAAGATTTGACAATCCCAACAATGTCTGCTGTAAGACATGATAGCCTTACGAAAAGATAAGAAAAAGGTTCTAATGTAACAACCATCAACCCAAAACCTCATAACCATCAAAGAGAATAGGACTACATGGACATTGAAGATGATAACCTTTCTGGAGCTGCAGTCTTAACAGAGAAAGCTCTCACCTACCTGGACACGCTGGCAAAGAAGGAGTACCCATCGCAAGAAGAATTCCTCTCAACTATGAAAAAAGAATGTTTACACCTTGTTCAATCTCAAAAGAGCATGGCCTCCCTCAAAAATGAACTCCTCCGTGTCCTCAGAAATGCAGAAAAAGGAGAAACCCTCGAAGAAGCAAAAAACCTCGTAACCCAATCGGTAAAAGAGCGACTCCAATTTTTAAAGAAAGCAGAAATCAAAATTATCCAGTACGGTACCTCCTTGATCAGAGAAGGTTCCACCGTGCTCACCCACAGCAGATCATCCACTGTGGAGAAGATCTTAATCAACGCGTACCTGAAAATACCGTTTCACATAGTGGTTACTGAAAGCAGACCAAACTGCGAAGGGAGACTCTTGGCTGAAACCTTGAGCACAAAGGGTATACCTTTAACTTTTATCGTGGACACTGCTGCCACCTTGTTCAATCCAGATCTCGTTTTAGTAGGAGCAGATGCTGTTACGCCCCACTATGTCATCAACAAGATCGGCACCAAGTTCTTGGCTGCATCGTTCCCCACGTATGTGGCCTGTTCCACCAACAAATTCACCAAAAAAAGGGTGGCTATTGAAGAAAAAAACCCAGAAGAAGTCTTAAAAAATGAAGAAAAGTACAAAAATGTCCAGGTGAAAAACTACTACTTTGATGGGACTCCCCTTAATTGTATTAAAGGGTTCATAACAGAATACGGTATCTTGCCTCCAGAAAAGGTCAAATCATTACTCAAACCCTAATGCATCGACAAGTTTGGGGAGCAGTTCCTCAGCGTGTCCCAGCAGTACATGATCTGCTATCTGATCCAGAGGGCCTAATTCCCTGTTAATGATAGCTACTTCTCCCCCCTTTCTCTTGGTGATGAATGGAATTGATGCTGCAGGCTGCACCTGTAAACTTGATCCCACCACCAGTAGTACATCACAGGATACTGCCAGCTCTTCTGCAGCCATCACCTCATTTCTCGGCATCAACTCTCCAAATAAAATGACATCTGGTTTTATCCACCCACCACACTCACAGGTAGGTACTTCTTTCCCTCTGCGCATCAAGGTAACCAGTTCATCTTTCTCAAATGAAAACAATCTCTCAGCAATCACGTTCGTGTCATATTTTTTCCCGCAGATATAACAGGAACACGTCTCATTGGTCCCATGCAGTTCATACACGGTTCGAGAACCAGCCTTCTGGTGCAGCCCATCAATATTCTGGGTTATCACACCTTTTAGTATGCCGTGGTTTTCTAGGGCTGCTAACGCTTTGTGAGCCGGGTTCGGTTCAGCCTTCTGCAGTGTAACCATGATATCGAGGTGCATTTCCCAGAAATAGGATGGATCTACAATGAACCGCTGATAAGAGCCATACACTTCAGGAGGGTATTTCCTCCACAACCCATCTTCAGACCGAAAATCCGGTATCCCCGAGGGAACTGAAACACCTGCACCTGTCAAGCACGCTACTTCTGAACTTCTGACAGCCTCTGCTAATGCTTTCACTCCATTCATCATGTGTACTATCCCACTGAGTTTAAAGCTCTTTCTCTCCAACAGAGTTGCCCACAGGTGGTGCCAAATTGTTACACGTGTAACATTTGGGAGAATTTCCCTTTATTGCATGCAAATAATGATAAAAAGATAGTTCATAAGATGAGATAGTTACAATATCAGAAACCTGATCTTTAGAGCTATCAAATTTAATTGATGTGGCTGTCTCATAATTCAATTTTTCGAAAAATGGACTATTTTCCTTTTTTTGAAACTAAAATCTCAAATAGATTCAGGACTACATTATTTGAACAGAAAACCCAATTGAGCCAATCTTCAATGACATTTTTTTGAATACTTAAAGAGAGGTCATCATTTCTTGAAAGGTTCGTACAAAGCGTGCACTTTCGGTGGTTTTGATATCAATTCTGTCCATGCTTTTACCTCCATACATAGGTGGAGATAAACCTTGTGGACATACTGCCTAAATGTAATTTTAAACTGGAGCACATAAATGATAAAAAAAGAAAAAAGATAGTAAGGTTAGTGAGGAGGACAGCGTGCACATCTTGTTGGGGTGCATGTATTGTATACACAGGTGGGGCCTCCGGGTACGCATGTGCCGCATGTGGGGTCTTCGCACGTATCACCAACGCATGTCGGTTCGTTACACGTATAGTCATCACATGTATATGGGCATGTGTCTGGGCACGTAGGATCATCACAGGTGTTCCCGCATGTATATGGGCATGTATATGAGCATGTACCCCCGTTGCATGTGACGCAAGGAATTGTTAAATAACATGTATAATCTGTACCCAAGAGCTTTGCACCATTACAGCATCCCACAGCATTACAATTCAGGTTGCATCCTTCTTCAGTCGTATATACAAAGTTACTCCTTTCTGTAGGCAAGAAATTCATCTTGCTGCTTGCCTGCTCCATTCTTACTGTGTACAAAGGTGTATTTGCTGCTAAAGAACCGGAAGCAACAGAAGCTACAGTGAGAACTACAATAACCACGTTGACCTCTGCAATCACCATCTTTCTCCTATTCATTTTAGTCACCTCCTTTTAGTTCTGCACTTTATTACACGATGTTATTTATATACTCTTTGGGTTTATCTCACCTTTTGGAGTGAGTGTCACATTCATTTCAGATGAGAACTCTTCCGAAATGATAAACGAGAGATGTACTCCACTATGAATCGCAACTTCCCATACATTGTTACACGTGTAACAATTTAAGAATCACAAACTATTGGGTGACCTTTCGCTTCCAAAGCTTTTTAATAAGTTCTTCATAATATTATATAAGGTGGTTCCCATCGATGACCTCTCTAGTAAAGAGAAGGTTTTGTTAACCCTCCTTGGACGAGATCCAGATATCCCCTCAAGGGAATTGTTAGAGGCTACTGGCTACCAGTGTGCAACAACTATCTCAAAAAAGAAGAAAGACCTCTACACAAGAGGGTACATAAGAGGCCCGTACTACCACATCAATTTGAATACAGTAGGACAAAATGAGCTCTTTGATATATATGCAGATATAGAATTTGATGCATCAGATTACAATCTTGTGTTCAACCTGATACAGGCCATAAAATGTTGGAGATGGATTTTTCCTGCTATCCAGGGTGACAGGTTCTTTGTTTATTTCCAGTGTAACTATTACACGCAGGCTGCACACTTGCTTAACATCCTAAAAAAGGAAGGAATCATCGATTACAACTTCTACTCCTCTCAGAATCGATGGATGGGGGAGAACCCAAACCTCTTTGGTAAGGAAATCCTTTCCTATGAAACCCTTTTTGCAGAGTGTGAGCTGCCTCAAATGAGCTACCCCTTCAAGAAAATTATCAAACCCTGGAGGCAGCTCGACGTGAAGATTATGGCATATCTCCAGGTGAGAAGCGTAGATACGAAGTTCATTCACAAATTTGAACAGGATTTTTATGATTGTTCCTGGAAAAAAAATCAAATAAAGTACAGCATACGAAAATTAATTGAATATGATATTGCAGAAAGAAAACACTATAATGTGGCCCCATACCCACGGGATAAATGTTTCTCTTTCCTCATGTTTGTGGAAACAAAGGACATCACAAAGACATTACAGGCCATGGTAAACCTGGGAAGAGGGTGTAGAATATACAAAGCGTACACACTGGCTGGAGAAACGGGAATAATGCTCTCCTGGGCTAGTGCACGGAATATGCCGGGGTTTCTCTCAGCTGTTGAAGACATGGATGATGTCTGGGTGCGGGCATATCAGCTGAAAACACATAATACCCCCTACATGGTGAAGCAGTCTTTCAGTGTGAAGAATTTTAACATAGAGAACCAAAGGTGGATATTCCCCTATCAGGAGTATGAAAGAGAAATAGAACACTTACTTGAAAAAAGAAAGGAATAAATCAATTATTGATAAAAAATGTAAAAAAGAATAAAAAAGAAAGGAATTTATTTGTGTTTCCAAGTCCACTGTTGACCATTGCCTGCTTTGTGAGTTATATGGGCGTGCCAGGATCATCGCCAGGTACTCCATCTCCTAGAGGAATAAAACAGGAAAAATCCTGATATATTCCTAGTTTAAGCGTTTCTTCTTTCATAAAAATATATTAAATTAAAATGAATATAGTAAATTCCATAAATATAAAAAAAAGGAGCTTTTATAGAAATTTGATTTTATATATTATATTTTTTTAAGAATTAAAATCTACTTTATTGAAACCAGTCTCACTTTTTGAGAATGCAGAATCAGCTCAAAGGCACACTCAGAATTGTTAACAGGTTACTCCCATTAAGGAATATGTGATTACAAAGAAAAAAAGAAAAAGTATTGAGGCTCGTCGAAATTCAGTGTCAACATCAAATGAGTACACTTATATTGGTGTTCCGGGATCATCTCCCGGCACCCCATCACCACAGATTACCCAGAAATCCCTGTTCAATGTTCCAATTCCAGGGTTTACCAAGGAATTGAAGTCTACCAATCTATTTATATTATTCTTGTACACATATCAATATAATATATTCTATTTATTAATGAAAACTGTTTTTATCTAATATTAATATCTTAATAGGAATTTGATAATATATTTTCTATTTTTCTGAGATCAGTCTCACTTTTTGAGATTTGTAAGGGGGACACAGAGCACAGAGGGTGCCAGCTTCAGAGAGAAAGGTAACCTTCCAAGAGTTAACGTGGAGATACAGGAGTTGCCAAAATTAAATTTTTTCAAAAATCAAAGATTCATAAAATAATGAAAAGACGATTTGTTACACGTGTAACAACTGCCAATAGTGGACAGTCCCGCAGAACAGCAACTCTTATATACCGCAGAAGAGTCACTCCTAAACGTGATGTACATGAACAAGTTCAGATTATACTTGGTTGCAACCTACTGTCTGGTCCAGGTGCTGGCTCTGGTGGTGGCCCACCAATTCTGGAGTGAAGATGTTGTCTTAATAGAATCAGGAGATCAACCCTCCACCTCTTTTTTGTTGTTTGGACTGGTTTTAATTGCAACTGTCATCGTTTTGATTCTCATCAAATTCAAGTTGAGTTTTCTTCTCTACTACTTCACTGAGTATGTGGGGTTATTTGTGATTATGTTCCTCATTTTATCTGCCTTCATCAACATGTACGTGTCTGCAATCATCTCTGCAGTTAGTGTCGTCTTGCGGTATACAGTAAAGCAGTTCAAAAAGGTCAGTGTCATCATTCTGGCAGTGGGGATATCTGCTTTATTGGGAGTATCTCTTTCTATTATACCAGTGATTGCCTTTTTGGTGTTGTTATCTGCATACGATGTCTTTGCTGTGAGAAAAACCAAACACATGCAGGTGATAGCAGAAGATGTTTACCAGAAGGGAGGCTCCCAGATCTTCACTTTTGATACCAAGGAAGAAACCTTTGTTTTGGGTACTGCAGATATTATTTTACCATCCATGTTGGTTGTGTCAGCATATCTTAATTACTCTGCAGTGGAAGCTTTTTTCGCCTCTCTATTTGCGTTAGCAGGATTACTCTTAGCTACCAGGCAAAAGGAAGCCCCCGCTCTTCCCTATGCCTCTCTAGGTATTGTGGGATTCCTCATCGGTTATCTCATACAGACACTTTAGATTCCTGCACTGGTATCCTTTGACGAATTTCCCATTTCTCTTTAGAATGGATTTAACCATAGGGTTATTACAGTGAGGACAGCACATCTCGTGCACTGGTTCTGAGACTTTTGTGGTCTCCTCTTCACAAAAGGGACAGAATAGTAACCCATCAGGGTATTCATTTCCACACTGAGGGCATACGGTAACAGTTAAATGTACCTCTTTTCTGGGGGGTCCGCCCCTTTGTTGAATTTCTTCTTCAATCAAGTTCTTTAAGGTGATAATTTTGTCTGTGAACTCTTTTTTGTCCGAATAGGGGATATTACCTTCATCCAGAACTTTTTTTAAGTAGTACACATTGCGCACTGATCCCCTTCCGAAGACTGTCACAAATTTCTTTATGTACTCTTCAAGGGTTTCAGGACGTTTTCCGATGAAGAACTTATTTCTGAAATCGTGAAGCTCTTCTTTTTCCAGTTCGAGCTCTCTTCTGGTCTGCTCCTTTTCAATTGCAGATTTCAACTGTTCTACAGTCACCGTAAGGTTGTAGTCTTCTTTCAAGAGCTTCTGGAGATAATTTAAGGTGGATTGATCTACGGTAAAGTTAGAGAGCAAGTACTGCTGGATTAACCCTGTCTTTGAGACTTTTTCATCAATTCCGGGGTAGTACTTGATGTATACTGTTATAACTACAAGGACAGCACATATTATTCCAGCTGCCACAAATCCTGGTACAGTGTGACCAAGATAGATTGTGAAACCCACCAAAATTGTGGCAGTAAAAATGAAGAGGACAGGGTAGATTGGTTTCATATAGTTCTCATTTATTGGTTCTATAAAAAAGTTGCGTTCACTGGTTACGTGGAGGGGTCAACCTGTGTACTTGTTGTCTATGTGGGACTGTCTGAAGTGTTACACGTGTAACAGATTAACCTCTGAAGACGTGACATTCTCCTTTTCAAAGAGTATCAGTGCAGAGGTTATCCTGATAGAACCATATGGCCACTGAGATGAAGTAAATTATTTTTTGAGATATGTCCTTTTTCACAAAGTTTTCAGATATTACGGCGTCAACAAATGTATAATCTCATTTGTTATCAATTCTCAAGAATTTTATAAATAAAAGAACATGAATATGACACAGGTAAGAGGGTGAGCGCCAACACTTGGGCTGGTTCTTCCACTATCTTTATATACTTCTAACCCCTATTTATAGTGCCGGGAGGGCAAATCCCCCAGAGGCTTAAAAAACTATTGCCCCCATAAATCTCCTTCTCAAACACTGAGGCCTCTCAGTGGAGAGCCCATATCCCGGCTTTCTTGATATTACCGTGATAAAACGCGTTAGATCTATAAATCTCTACCGAAGGTTACTAATCAACTGACCAGACGTAACCATTTATTTCTTTGCCGCTTCGTATACAAATCTTCCCTTTTTGTTCCTGCTCTCCCGTTTCGTCAGCTTTCCTTCTCTCAACATGTTCTCCAGGATTCTTTCTACCCGCTCCTCATCATGAACCTTGTACTTGTTGTTCAAAGCAGTAATTGACAGGGATTCTTTCTCCAGCCTATTCAGAAAGTAATTTGCCAACTGATCGTCAGTGCGCTCATCTGTGGGAGCTTTACTCACCTGTGCTGATTCAACGTCTGCAGCAGGAGTGATCACCTCAGTAGATGCGCGCTCTTTTTCTATGAGTAGCCCGAGTACATCCCGGGGAGTCATTTTAACCAGTTCTGCCACTTCGTCTAACGTCTTTTCCTTGAGAGCTAAAATTTCTGACACATTTTTCATGGAATCACCTAAATGTGGGATGCTTTGACAGAAGGGTTGGTAAAGCCAGGGGTCTGAAGGGCATTCCTTTAACTTTTTCACGGATTTTTGATGCGAGTTCTTGTGGAACCACAGATTTTTGTCCTTCTCCTCTTACCCTTACAGATAAAACGCCGGATTCTCTTTCCTTATCACCTACGACACAGATGTAGGGAATCCAGGTTCTTTCAGCATCCCGTATTCTACTGGATAGTGTTTCATTCCGATCATCTATATCCACACGGGTTGTTTTAAATTCACTCAATAATTCATTACAGTAATTTAAATGCTTCTCAGAAATGGGGATCAACCGTACCTGTACAGGAGCCAGCCACAAAGGGATCTGGGGTTTTCTCCCCTCTTTCTGGTCTACAGCTGCATTCTCTAGTATGGAACAGACCGCTCTCTCTACACTTCCAAAGGTGGAACAGTGCAGTATCACACAGGGATACACCTTTCCATCCTCTCCCGTGTAGGTGATGTTGAACCGTTCTCCATTGACAAAATCCATTTGTACCGTAGATATCTGGGAATTGACCCCATCTGCTTCAATGCTCTGGTACTCGTTTTTCATAGTGTAGTAGTGAGAACGTTCTTTCATGATCTTGATCAGGGAGGGAACACCTATGGTTTTAATCAGGTTGAGCATCCATTCTTTGTTCTCCTCGTAAAACTGCTCCACCACCTCCCAGCCTAACACCCATCGGTTTTTACTGATGATGGAATCCATCAACTCCTTGCACAGCAATGAAAGCTTCAAGAACTCTTCTTTGGCTTGTTCTTCATCCAGACAGAACGCGTGGACATCGGTCATCAGAAAGTTTCTCACTCGCCTCAACCCAGAGACTTCACCCTTTTGTTCTTTTCTGAAACAGATAGCTTCCTCGTACTCTCTGATAGGCATGTTCTTGTAGGAAAATGTCACCTTCTGCATGTATGGGAATGCGCCAGGATCAGAAGCAAACCGTAATACGAGGTTCTCATTTTCTATTTTGTAGTCTCTCTCGTGGAATTCTCCCATGAGCATTTTGATTTCAGGAACATCTGTCCGGTACAGTAATGGATTTTGAATTTTGAAGGCGCCGTAGGGTCTAGCCACGTTGTTCTCCTGAAAGTCCAGTATTAAATCTTTGATTAACAACCCATTGGGATACCACTTCATGTTGCCCACATCTGATTCAGGAGTGTAGTCCACCAGTTCTAACCGCTGCATGTACTCTATGTGCTTTGGTTTCTCCTTCTTTTGAGGGTTACCTTCTAATTCATTTCTGGCAAATATTTTCAAGAGGGCTGTTCCCTGTTCGTTCCAGAGAGGATTCTTTTTCCAAGTGGATGGGGTAATCTCGAAATCTTTGCCGTCCTTGCTCACCAAGATGAATCGTACAAATTTGGACTCCTTTTCTTCCTCTTCTTTTCTTTCTCTTCCTGTTCTGGGTAGTATAGACCGTGAGAGTTCAGAAAGGGGGTGGCCCTTACATTTCAATGAAAATGCTTTGTAATACCCAAAGGGAGACCGTTTTACCGTGTATCCTCTGGTTTTCAACTCCTTTTCAATTTCTTTTAGGATAGGAACAGCTTTTTGTGGGGAAGCGAGGTCACTGGATAGATGAGCATAGGGATAGAGCATGATTCGGTCTGTTTTAACCTGTTGAGCAATATCAGAAATGTGGGAGGCTGCATCTTCTATGATGTGCGGATTTTTTTCATCTACAGACTCCACTGTAGTGAAAACAGCCAGAACTTCCTCCATTCTGTCTTTTTTGAATTCATCTGGAAGTTCTTCAGCCATGGAAGTTTTCTTGGTGATTTCATATTCGATAAAATCGGAATGCAAAGCAAGGAGCTTCATGGGGAATTTTTCCTTTGGAGACTTAAAAGGGTTATGGGTTCAAAGGTTATAGGGGTTATTCATTGATAGAGTTGACGTGGTGGTGCTACATAATACAGCCTGCCCAAACCCCCATGAGGAGAAGCCTACCTTTCTCCTCAAAAAAATACACAAATTTGATCAACCCCCAACTCGAAAAGGGTTCCATGAAAGGCATGGAAAAGGTTCTAAGAGATGTAACAATTTGGTTTTTTGTGGAAGATTTCTGCATTTTGAAGAATATTCACCAAATTATATCTATGAGTAGCGTCTGAAATATATAATTTACCTAAAAAGACAATATAACTACCCCGGTTTCACACCACGCACCGAGAAGTTTTTAAGTGTAGTACGAATGGTGAAGAGATGAACCCTGACAGGATTGACATTGATACATACTTCATGAAAATTGCCAAGCTCGTTTCTGAGAGATCAACTTGTATCAAACAGCACGTGGGGGCGGTCCTGGTCAAGGATAAACATATCATAGCCACAGGATACAATGGAGCACCGAGAGGTATCCCTCACTGTACTAAAGAGACGTGTTTACGATTAAATACGAAATCGCTAGAAGAATCTCACTTGTGCAGAGGAACTCATGCAGAGCAGAACGCGATAATCCAGGCTGCATACCATGGGACACCCACCGTGGGTTCTGTTATCTATACTACTCATTTTCCGTGTATGAGCTGTGTCAAAATTCTAATCAACGCAGGTGTGGAGGGAATTGTCTACGAAAAAGAATATGACATGGATAACAAATTGAAGATGGATCTTTTAAATAATGCAGGTATCCGAATACGTCAGATCAAAACAAAGGATTGAATTTTTCGAACAGTATTTCTGCTGTGATGCACATTAAGGATTGTCATGTTACACGTGTAACAAAATTGTTGGGGTTTTCGAGACAATAGAGGGTGCCTTGTTGTGCCCAGCCTTGTTCAATTCACATCTGCAGTGGAAACCCTTTATAAACAAAGATACATGAAAGGAACTACCTTGTTGCATTCTTCTTTGTGGTCTTAAGAGATTGGATGCTTTTTCTGTAAGGCTATTGTCGAAACAAACTAGCTGAGTCATGTTTTTCTTTTTTTGGCCCTGTACTTATAAATCTATTGTTCATAACTCATAATCTGTAGTCAATATATCTGTGCTGGCATCTGGTCGTGGTGATAGAAAGACGATTCGTACAATCAAGAATAACAAAAATGGTAAATGTAGATGTGTGAAGAGAGAATATGATTAAAACAGGCTAAAATTTTCTGATATTTTCGGAGATACTGAAATCTGCGAAAGCTTTAAATACTTCAATACAGAAAGAGAATGAGCTTACATTTGTTATGCCTAGAGGGTTTTGAATGACAAGGAGGAAGGTGGCCGAATGCAACGGAAGAAAGCAGTGAGAATAAAGATGGTAGTAGTTCTAATTTCGGTATTTTGTAGTGCAACAGCTATCAATGGAGGGTGAAAATGAAAGATAATTCAAGATGGCTTCTCGCGGAAAATAAGAAAATGATCTTGATCTTCACAATCACTATTTTGCTCACTTTTAGTGGCATGAACAGATTGTATGAACCCTCAATTGTTCTGGGACAGGAAAATGTATTATGCGGAAAGATAAGTACATTTACTTTTGATCCAATTTGTCCATCCACAGGCATAAAATTTTGGATTACTATTGTTTCTTTGGAAAGCTGTGATGGTCAAGAGTATCGTGTTGATTATTCTCTTGCAGATTATGATGGGAAACACGTGATGATAACTAACCCTGTTTTTGGGTATTTTGAACAGTGGTGTCCTGATTGGGACCCATCCTATGGGATTGTAGGATGGTCTAAAGTTGAAGTAATCACCTCTTGTGATGAATGTAAAACAGTACCTCTAGACGGTGGCGGAGGCTCCGAGACTCAATATGTATATATAGTGATATATGCAAACGTAGCTGAATATGAAGTCTGGGTGGATGGGAGTTATTACTTCACAGAAGGACATCCATCACCTGGTGCAAGTTCTACATCTCCAAAGCCAGACGGGATTTGTAGATTTCCAGTAACTCCTGGAAGTCACACAATAACATTGATAAAAGATGGTTGTGAACCTTACACATTTCATGTCACCATAAAGGCAGGGGAAGAGAAAGAATTCCATGTCACTATAAATTGTCGAGAAGAATGTGAGGAACCCTCCCGACCAACATTGATTTCTCCATCAAAGAATTCCTCGCCTGATCAGCCAATTCTGTTTTCATGGAGTTCTGTGAGTGGGGCAATTTCCTACAGAATTCAGGTTTCAGCCAACTCTCAGTTCTCCTCTCTACTGATTAATACAACAGTTGCAAGAACATCATACCATCCCAGCCAGAGCTTTTCACCTGGCACCTACTATTGGAGAGTGAAAGCAATAAATGATTGCGGAGAAAGTGATTGGAGTAATACTTGGAATTTCACTATTGAATGTAAAAAACCTCTACCTCCAAGACTCCTATCCCCTGAGAACAATTCTACAGTTACCCCACCAGTTACATTCTCTTGGGAAGCTTCTGAAGGAGCCACATTGTATTGGTTTGAAATTTCTGCAGAACGTTCTATGGGGAGCTTGATCTTCAACACTCCTATATCAGGTACCTATTTCAAGGTAGATAATGAAACATATCCTTTTCAGGATGGTACTTATTACTGGAGGGTCATACCTGAAAATTCATGTGGGCGTGGTGAATCATCAGCGATCTATTCATTTACAGTAGGATGCAAGAGACCTTCCGCCCCGAAACTGGAGCTTCCGTCAAATGGGGGCAAAGCGAAAAGTCCAGTTGAATTCGTTTGGAAGCCAGTAAATAATGCAGAGTTTTACAGAATTCAGATTTCTGAAGATTCAGATTTTGGAGCAATTGTCCACGACGGGAAAGTTTCTGGAAGATATTCTGCACATTTAGAAAATGGCACTTACTACTGGAGAGTGAAAGCACTAAATGATTGCGGAGAAAGTGATTGGAGTGAAATCTGGAGGTTTGTTATTGGGGATGGGAATTCTCCTCCAATAATTGAGAAAGTGACAATAAGTCCAGATTATGTAGATATTGCTGGAAGTTTGATAATCAATATTTGGGCTAGTGATCCTGATGGCGATGAACTTCAATTCTTTTTCGAACCTGAAGTTGGAGAAGTTTGTTGCCTGACGAAAAACAGTGATTATGCAGTGCAGAACTATGGTGAAGGTAATTATAGTGCAACTTTACTACTCAGAGCAGGGATAGAACCAGGAACATACACGCTCAAGGTGATTGCTAGTGATGGCGAATTTGAGGATTTTGAAACTGCTACTTATTCTGTTATAAGTGGTTATGATGATAAATTAATCTTTAGCGTTAATGTATATGATGTGAAAGGTAACTCTCTTGAAGATGTATATATCGAAGTAGAAAAGAATAATCAAGCAGTGCTTTCTGGATACACTGATGAAAATGGAGACTTTGAGAGTGAACTAGAGAAAGAAACAAACTATACATTGAAAGCTTCCAAAGAAGGGTATAAAACGCACGCTGAAAAATTTAAAACTGGATCAGGACCTTCATATGGCCTGAATTTTTTCTTAGAGAATGAAAAGGGTGTAGTAATTACTGATGTAAATCTTCCGACTCACCTTGTTGCCTCCAATGTCGGAAACAGGAATTATACTTTTTATATCTATACTCTCACGTTTAAAGTAAAGAATTATGATAATCGAGAGAGAGAGGTCAAGCCATATATTTCCCCCGTATGTAGCTTTTATCCAAGAAATGAATATTATAGTAGAGGCCTCTTCGGATTTTCAAAGATTGGAAAAGGATGTTCACTGCTTTTTTATCTTGATGGACCACTGCTATTGGGACCTGGAGAAGAGTGGACTATTGGTCTAGATATATTTTTTATATCGCCTGGTCAATATAATATAGAAATTGGTGCTGAAGGGATTAATGCAGTTTTTACCTCAGTAAATGTGAAAGATCCTCAATTATCGAACATAGCTCTGATTGATGATTTGCATCACTATTATGATTACTTGTTTGATGAAATAAAAAGAGAAAGAGAAGAAATATCAATCTTGATGTGGGACATTGTAGGAAAAATAGATGAAGGTAAAGAATCCATTGGAGATTTTTATAGCTTACTTGCTAACAAACTTAGGGATATTAATCCAATAAGCGGTCAATTTTTAGGTCTTGCATTTTCATTTGTTGAAGAATCATTCATCAAAAAGGCCTTGAGCTCTATAAATCCTCAGAAAGATATTTACGAAAAAATTACAAATGAATATGGTATAGATGCCTTTTATGAAAAATGGAATAAATCCTTAATTTCCTCAGAGACCATCTTGAGAGAGACACAATTTTCGGATGAAGGCTGGGCAAAAATAAAGGAAAATATTGGTTTTTATCATATGGGGGCATTAGAAAGACAAAGAGAACTTGATATTGCCATAGATGTGAATAGAATAAATTCAGATCTACTTGAAGGAGATTATGAGAAAAGGGAAGAATTAGCAAAAGGGATGAAACTAGGACTTCTCGGTGGTGGTTTAATTGTAACTTTCAAGTGTCCTCCTGTTGGATTAGGACTGGCGGGAATTTATCTCTTTTTGGGTGATGTCGCTGAAGGAGCTGTGGATTATGGAAATGCATTCGCAGAGATTGGTGATCATATTGTACTTTATGATACTGCCACAGCGACTTTATTACCTCAGTTTGGAAATAATCTTGCTAAATTTGAAGAAGACATGGAGAAATTACTTTCAGAAACTGAAGTGATAAAATCCGTATATGGATTAGAATCGACTTACATTGATATTGATCAGATAAAGGATTCAGGGACTTCTATCAGTGGAGGATCACCCGTGGATTTCGTTATCACTGATCAGCAAGGAAGAATCGCCGGAATAAGAGATGGTCTCTTTGTAATAGAAATACCAGGAACTTTTATTCTATCTTTGGGCGAAAAAGGAGAATATGTGCTTCCTATTAATGGAAAATATGAAATTTGTCTGAGGGGAAAAGGTAGTGGTGAATATCATTTGAATATTTCTCAACCCACAACAGTAAGGACCACTGATGGAACAGAGTACAAGACAAAGACAGAAATCAATATTAGCGGAACTACTAATAATTATCGAATTCAAACTTTTAATTATGATTTAAACCAGATAGCATCTCAAGTTTCACAAGAGTTTCTAAAAATAGTGCAAGAGAGAGGCTTGACAGAAATAGACGAAACCACAAGACAGCAAATCATCAACGAAGCTATTCAAAGAGTAGTGAATAGCATAGATTCTGATGGAGATGGAATTCCAGATGTTGAAGATAGAACTCCAGTTCCAAGCAAATTTGACTGGAGAGGATTTTTTGCAATAAATATAAAAAAATATTCCAGTTTCATGCTCATTTTCCTAGTTATTGGAGTCATAGGAATTTTAGGAGCTTTTGCATATTCTAGGATGGGAAAAACCATAAGGGTTCAAGTTTCAGGATTCGGAGAAATAGGGACTCTAAAGTCAATTCCAAGAGAAGCACAATTGATAGTTTCTGGAAGTAAATTTTGGATAGAAAAGTCATATATTACCATAGGGAGAGGTGAAAATGCTGATATAAAGATAACTGATTCAGACAAATTGATTTCTGATATTCATGCAGAATTCTATAGAGATGAAACAGGACAATACTGGGTGAAGGACAGCAGCAGCGCGAACGGAACTTTCATTCACAGAAATGGGAAATATATTGAAATGAGGAAATGGGCTTTGTATGACGGGGATAAGATTGGATTGTGTTATGATTCACAAAGAAGAAAAGTAGTTCCAATCATATTTAAGATCACAAGAAAATCTGAAGAAGAGATCGATGGAAAAATGATCAAAGAAACAGATGCAAAAATAATAATAGAAGGCAGAAGGATCCCATTAACAAAAGAGTCAATGACTATTGGAAAAGGTGAAGAAGCTGATATAAGGATAACTGATTCCGATATAGCAGTTTCAGAAATCCATGCGAGAATCTATAAGGATGAAAAAGGGCAGTACTGGATTGAGGATAAAAACAGTGGAAACGGAACGTTTATTTATCTATTCGGAGAATATAGAAGAATAAAAATGTGGCGTCTGTATGATGGGGATATTGTTGGACTGTGTTATGATCCTGCAGTGGGAAAGCAATATCCAATTATATTTGAAAGATCAAAAAGATATGAACGTCGATTTCTCAAAAGTCCTATATTTTGGGATATTTTTTCAGAATCATAATAATGAAGATAAAAAATAAAACAGATTTTTGCGTTATTAAAGTTCAAATATAGGTTTTTTTGTACATTCCATATTATTCCATATTATCTGATCACATCGTCCCCTGGTCTTTCAGACTGACATGATCTGAAAATCCTATTATAACATGATCTAAAACCTCTATATCAACTACTTTACCACACATGTAGAGTTCCCTCGTTAGGAGAAGATCCTGTTCAGACGGTGTCGGATCTCCTGAAGGGTGGTTGTGCACCAAAAATAGATGCAGCACCTTCAGCAATAGCAGGACGGAAGACATCCCTTGGGTGAACTAGAGCTTTATCCAAGGAACCTAGTGAAACCCTTTGATGACGGATTAACCTGTTCTTACCATCTAAAAGGAGGACCCTGAATTCTTCCTGCTTCAAAAACTTCATATGTGCAGCCACCAGCTTCACCACCTCCTCTGCAGAGGAAATTTCTGGATGCATCTCTTTACAGTACGAGTTAATCCTTTTCATCAGTTCAAAGGCAGCCTTAACTGGCAGGCTTTCACAAATCCGATACCTTCTACCTGGGCAAGCTGGTGAATTGTGGCGGTAAACACATCTACCAGATTCTCATCAAAGGTTTCCAGCAAGTCAGTGGCAATCTCATCTGCTTTACGTCTGGTGCAACCTGGAGAAATCAACACAACTAAAAGTTCATAGACTGACAGATGTTCAGCTCCATATTTGACTAGACGATCTCTAAGACTTTCAGGTTCTGAATCTTTTGGACTGGACATACTATTCCCTCGCTCTTTACAGCTAGAATTGTGGACAATGTGCCTCGTATAACGCTCTTCTCTGGTCAATCTGCAAATGAACGTACTGTAAGGTGCTCTCTAAACTCCGATGCCCCAGTTGTTCTTTTACTTCTATTATGGAAGCTCCATGAGCAATCATGTTGGTGGCCAGAGTATGTCTTAATACATGAGGTGTAACATTCTTTTTGATCCCTGCCAGTCTACCATACTTTTTAACAAGAGTATAGACCTGATTTCTGGAGATTCGTCTTCCTTGTCGTGATAGGAATACTGCTTGCTTATCAGAGTCAGGCAGTGATTCAAAGTACTCCTCAAAGGCTTTAACACATTTTTCTGATATAACAACCTTCCGATCACGGTACGTTTTGGTGTCTCTGACAACAATTTCCTGATCCTCCAGGTGGAGATCGTCAAAATCAAGGTTGCATAATTCGCCGACTCTCATGCCACTGTAAAGCAGTGTCACAACAATGGCTCGATCCCGTAAATTAGGGACCACTTTCACCAGATCCTGGGCTTCTTCCACCGTCAGAAAGGTGGGTTGTCTCTTATGGGTTTTGGGCGGTGTTAACTTGATTTTCTTTCCCAAAAACTGAAAATAATGGTTCAAAGCGTATACGATGTTTGCGATGGTAGAATTGGCATAACTCTGCTCCTGTAAGTGCTGGTAGTATCCCATAGCCTCAGCTTCGCCAGCATCACCAGTATTAACCCATCTCACAAATTTTCTCGCAGAGTAGAAGTAATTCCTTGCAACTCTGGAAGATATTCCTTTCTGGGTTATCAGATAGGTCTCAAAAGCTTCCAAGGATGGAAAATCAGGTTCTGTTTTTCAGCATTCAGCCTAAAGGCTGTTCGTCTATCTATCTTTTCGATCTCGAAGAGATCAGTATCCTTATATATCCTCTCACCAATTACAGTATTGGTGGAGGTGATTTCTTTGCACTTCATCGTAATCACCTTCACTCCCAGCGGAGGTGAAGTTTCCAGCTGATCCTCTGCTGGGTTATGTGAATTCTATTTTCTATTCAATTGGTAGCTTAGACTACCTACATTGATTCAAAACCCGCCATATATAAATATAATCCGAGAGAGCACTGGAAAAATATTATCAAATTACACGTAAAAAAGAAAAAAATATAAAAAAGTAAATACTTCTACTAAGATCGAAACTTTTGCTTAATAGTTCGGGACATGCTTCCTGTATAGATCTCCGTACATTCCCTTAGCCACATGCACATATCTCAACGTGCTCTTAATGTCTTTATGCCCCAGATGCTGCTGGACTACCACTACATCACAATCACTTGCTATCAGGTTCGTAGCAGCTGTGTGCCGTAACATGTGGGGACCAACCTTCGTTTTTACTTTGCCATTCTCCTTGTACGTCCTCAGATCCGCCATTATCGCGTACTTCTTCACCAGTCGACTCACTTGATTCCTTGACATTCTCATCTTTTTCCGGGAAAGAAATAAAGGTTTTCCAGTATCATCTCTGATCTCTAAATAACGTTCTATTGCTCTGATACACTTTTCTGTTACTGCTACTGTCCTATCTATCCTGTTCTTGGTGTTCCTGACCGTGATGGTGAACTCTTCGAAAT
>JGI2171J19970_10000333_pt1 | contig 24091 bp, 12 predicted proteins | sample DeeMarSWOR324_28_FD_19970 | JGI IMG/M metagenome (IMG submission 19970) | reverse complement strand
ATCACTGTATTATCGTCAATTCGAACGTTATCTCCAATCACAGTTCCTTCGTGGATAACCACATTGTTGCCAATGGTACACTCTTTTCCGATTTTAACATTTTTTAGAATTACAACAAATTCGCCGTATGTAGTACCTTCTCCGATTTTTGCTGTTTGGTCAACCACAATGTTCATGATTATACCTTTCGATTTATATTTTGGAAATAGTCATCAGTTATAATTAATTTTAAATAAATTAGTGAATCAGCAATTGAAACGTCAGAGGCTCACCGGTACACCTCCCTGACTTAATGATTCTTGTGCGGCATTCAATACCCGAACCACCCTCAAGCCATCTTCCCCATCGGAACGGGGCTTTATGTTAGTTAAAACACAATCAATAAATTGCTGGCACTCAAGTTTCAAGGGCTCTTTATTTTCAACAAAAGGTACGAGAATATCACCCATTCTTATCGTTAAGGATTCACCGTAAGCAGCATAATCGCCAGTATAATTAACACCTTTGTCATAAATGCGGATTTTATCTGTGGATTCCATATCATCAATTACTGCCATCTTTTTGGAACCGACAACCGTCACCTTGCGGATTTTGTGGGGATCCAACCAGCTCACATGGATATGCGCCATTTTTCCATCAGGAAAATGAAGCGTCGTAAAGACTACATCTTCAATTCCAGGTTGGAGGAAGGACTGCCCGGTACTCACAACCCGAATCGGTTCCTGGTTCATGAACATCAAAATGATTGAAATGTCATGTGGAGCAAAACTCCACAATGAATTTTCAATGCGGCGAATTACTCCTAAATTCACCCGAGTCGTATAAATGTAATGGATGTCACCCAAATCACCATTATCAATCAACTTTTTCACTTTTTCAAAAGCCGGGTGATATTCGAGAATGTGACCGACCATCAAAATTCGCTGCTGCTCTTTGGCAATTCGATTCAATTCCTCTCCGTGTGCCATATCTAAAACCATGGGCTTTTCAACGAACACATGTTTCCCTCTTAATAGAAATTCTTTTGCAAATTGGTAATGGCTCGCCGGTTGTGTGGCTATGACCACAGCGTCATAAGCATCATCAGCATAAACTTGCTGAATGTCCATTGTAGCTTCTAAGCCTGGATATTCTGTTTTTACTCTAGAGACAATCTTTTCGTCTGTATCACAGACAATTGGAATCCGCACCTGGGGATGGTAATAGAAATTTCTCAATAAATTTTTCCCCCAGTTTCCTATTCCGATTTGCACTAACCGGATTTGATCTGTTGTGTTAATCTTACTTTCCTCCTATATTGATATTATTTTGATATGTTTTTAGGTGAACTTTTTTAACAAACAACGTTTCCTGAATAAACCTGATTTATACTAATAGCAGAGTAGGTTTCGGATTGAATTTCTGTCATGTCTGTGAATACAGGCATCTCCTAACTCTTTGTAATTATAGAGATTCCTGCATTCGCAGGAATGACATTAGAACAAGATTAAAATCCGAAAACCGTTTCGAGTATATTAATCACTTTTTAAATCGTCCCCAATATTTCTTAATTTTCTCCCAATCGCTTTTTATATCTTCTGTAATTTCTCTTGTTTTATGATAATTCTTAGAATCACTTTTCACGCGTTCCATATATTCTGAAGTGAATGCCCAAAAAATGCTTAAGATGAGTGCTAAAAATGAACCGACCAATACTAATAGTTTCCGTTTCGGTTTGGTTCGCAGTTCTGGGGGAACAGCCTCATCCAGTACCTGGATTGTTGGCGTATCCCGCGCCTCCTGAATTTTTGCATGAAAATATTGTTGATTTAAAAGCTCCCATACTGTTTCCTGAACTTTTACCTCCCGCATCAGCTTGGCTAATTCCAATCCAACGCCAGGAACCTCAGAAAAGGGAATATAGAATTCTCTTTGATCCTGCAAATCTAAGCTATCGCCATACTGGAGATAGTTATATTGTTTCTCTAGTTCTTCAATTTCTTTTTTAAGTTGAACAATTACCACATTATCCGGCTTCATGGTTTGAAGCGACACACCTAATTCGACATTTTTAGCTAAAATATTGCCCTTTAATTCACCGGCTTTTTCAATGGCAGTTTTAGTCTGTTCTTCCAATGAAACCGCTTTATAGTTTTCCTGAAATTTAACCAAATCTTCCGAGGCATTTTTTAGTTTTTCCTCGGTTATTTTCAACTGGTTCTCAATATAAATGCGTGAATTTTTTGCCCTTGATATACTTTTTTCCTGGTTAATTTTATCCAATTCACTGACCATTGTGTTGGCAACGTCTGCCGCTAATTTTGGATCGTTAAGTTCCACTGCTACGCTAATTATTCCCTCAGGCGAAGCCTTCACATTCACTTTTTGGCTGAACTTTGTTCTTCCCTTTTCAAGGCTTTTCGCTTTTAGTATTTGAAGTAGCGTCTTTTTTTCCTTTTTATTTTTATAAAAAAATTCTCTTTTCAGAACATTATCAAAAACTGAACGACTTTTGAGGATTTCAACAAACAGGTCTGATGTTGACGTGGATTCATTCATAATTAAATTGGATAAAGGAGAATTTGACAGGGCGCTTAAAATATTCACAGACTGCTTGTCTTCCGGCGGTAGAATCGTAGTTATAGCGGTGTATGTTTTGGGCAGGACAAAGCTTATAATTGCTATTGCCAACGCCGAGACAAACACATTGCGAATTATCATCTTTCGATAGTTTATCAGAATTTTGATATAATCTAAGATATCAATTTCCTGAAAGTAATTATTGTTAAATTTTTCTTCCGTCTTTTGCATATTTATTGTTTAATTGCGGTATTTATAACAAGATAAACCGTTGCTATTTGTGCTGTAATGGTAATGGTCTGGTGGAAAATTTCCCACCAATCGCGATCGGGTTTTCTTGGAACCCAGATGATATCCCCAGGTTCTAATTCTTGAACATCCTCATCATTAACAATTTCCCCTGTAACTTTTGTGATTTTTATCGAACGAACTTTCGCGTCCCAGGTAGGTCCTCCTGCCTTTTTTAGGTAATATTTCATGTTCTCTCCAGCCTGATAAACAATCCCACCTGGTTTTCCGACTCGTCCTGTAACATAAACAACGTCGGGGGTTTTTGGTACATTTATCATATCTCCGTCTTCTAAAATTACATCTTCTTTTTTATCATTCAAAACACACAATTTGTGAAAATCAACCACTATCTGACCGATATCACCGGTATTCTCCTTCATCACAAGATACTGGTATTCAGTTTTTGATAATTGATCGCGGGGTAATTGTCTTAACCTTTCGTATTCTTTATCGATATTAATTTTCGAACTTTTTCGAATCAATGAGGCCTCCCGAATTAAGGCTTCATCAGTAAAACCACCTGCCTTCTCAATAATTTCACTCAATTGAGTGCTGTCCTTCGTAATCGCATAAATACCGGGAAACTGAACCTCTCCTTTGATCTCAACTGTCCAGCCAACTTCCCATTCAGGAATTTGGCGAATAAAAAGACGGTCGTCTTCTTCCAATAAAATATTTTCCTCGCTATTTGTGTTATTAAATAGATCTTGCAATTTGATTTTCTTAAATTTCGCAGGCATTTTTGGATCAATTTTCGCCACCTCACATTCAAGTATAAAAGCACTCCGCGTTAAATTGCCTGCTTTTAAAATCAGATCTAACACATGCAAATTTTCTTCAAGTGGATATCTCCCTGGATTTTTTACCTCCCCGTGGACATATACATATTTTGGACATATCTGATCCATTATTGAAAACACATGAATTCGATCATCGTTCTTTAACAAGATATTTGTGGCACTATCTTCATTTTCTAAAATTTCATTATAATTAACATAAAAAACAGTCCGTTCTCCATTATCGAGAAGGCGACTGATTTCAATTTTGTTGAGATAGGCCAAATCAGTAAATCCTCCAGCGAGATAAACGAGGTCTGAGAGTCTTTCATTGCCCAAATTTTTCAACTCAAACTTCGCTTGTCTTTTCACTTCGCCAGTCACGCTTACTAAATCTTTAATTAGCGGAATGACTATTCTATCATACTGCTGGAGTGAATTTTCATTTTGAATTTTACCTGAAATCAAAAATTGATATGAGTCGATTGATTCGATCAACTTATCTTGCCGATACACCTGAATATTCCGCAGGGATCCAGTTGCTGTCGGACCGCCGGCCATAATCACAGCATCGAGTACAGTGTTCAAAGAGCTTAAAAAATATTTACCCGGTCGATTTACATCTCCAGCGACCATAACGGGAATTATCTTCGGTTCTATTAGCATAATATTTAAAGAAAAATTATCATAATATTTTGATAATGTTTTTTTTAAAAATATATTGAATTCGTCTATCGTTTGATTGGCAACATGAAAAACACCAACGGTTGGGATATAAATTTTACCTTCAACATTAACGATCACGTCAAAATTTTGTTGACTCTTTCCTAAAAGATAAATTCCCAAGCGGTCTCCTGTACCAAGTCGGTAATTTTCGGGGAACATAATTCCTCCCCCCAGTTGACTTAGTTTGAGGATGTTCGGATTGATGAACAAGTTATGCCCGAAGATAAATAGCTGTTCAGCAGATTTTGTTCTATCCTCAACTTGCGTTAATTGCATTTCGGTTGAAATACTATCCCCCAGTCTAAGTTGCCCAACATCAGGATGTTGAGCATTTGATACATTAAAAAACAAAAATATAAAAATTAGTAAAAGACAAATTTTATTCATTGATCTTATTACCGAGTAGGGTTCATAATCCGATGTAAAGGAGATCATCTGGATAATTCTTGCTATACGGGAAGAGATGAAGTAAATTACAATTTCTTGAATCATCCTCACTCCCGCAATATTAAAAACTCCAAGTTGTATTCTAAATTAATCTTGACAAGATAAAAAATAAATTATTATTAGTCAATATCTTTTTGCAAAAATTATATTACATTATTGAGAAACAAGGTGTATTGAATTGTTGAAGTTAACGCTATGAAGTTTAATGAAAGAAAAATTTAAGCGATGAATGTACTGTTTCACTAATAAAACTAATCTTGATAAAAAAACCTTCTTAATGATCTTTTAAGAAGGCTTTTTAACTAAATCATATCTATGCTGTCATATTTTAAATATTCTTTTTCCAACTGGAATGAGTTATGCCATGATACTTTACCTTATAATTTAACGATCTGGGAGAAATATCCAGCAATTTTGCAGCTTCTTTTTGGATATAGCGACTAATTTCTAAAGCTTGTAAAATTGCTTCTCGTTCAAGTTCCTCCAGCTTCAAGGTATTAAAACCCCAATTTTCACCCAAATTTTTCCTGCGATCCCGGCCTCCTGCTGCGAAGTAGTCTTTTCCAGTAAACGCTAAGTCATCAGAATTAATCATTTCCCCTTCTTCTGCGACCAGCACTGCTCGTTCGACGAGATTCTTTAATTCTCTGATATTCCCAGGCCAATGATGATTTTTTAATAGACGCATTGTATCTTCAGTAAAACCGCGAGTGTGTTTTCTCAGTTCACTGGAAAATTTTCTTCGAAAAAATTCAGCAATTAAAGGGATATCTTCATTTCGTTCTCGTAATGGTGGCACATTGATAGTAACTACATTGAGACGAAAAAAAAGGTCATCCCTAAAGTTACCCAATTCAATTTCACGCCATAATTCTTTATTTGTGGCAGTGATAATTCTCACATCAACATGAATAGTTCTGTTACCTCCAACCCGTGTAAACTCATGGTCCTGTAAAACCCTTAAGATTTTGGCCTGGGTCGAAAGATTCATATCGCCAATTTCATCTAAAAAAAGAGTTCCACCGTGTGCTTGCTCAAATTTACCAATTCTCGTCTGATATGCACCAGTAAAAGACCCTTTTTCATGACCGAAGAGTTCGCTTTCCAATAAATTTTCAGGCAAAGCAGCACAATTAACTTTTATAAAGGATTTGTCAGCTCTAAGACTAACAAATTGAATAAGACTAGCAATTAATTCCTTTCCTGTTCCAGTTTCTCCCTGAATTAAAATGCTGGCATTGCTTTTTGCTACTTTCTTAATTAGTTTTAAGATATCCTTTATTTGTTGACTTCGACTGACTAATGGGTAATAATAGTCAAATCCAAAATTTTTTCCCCAACTCCGAGATATTTCCTCAGGAGCCTCTAAACTTGTTTCCGCCCAACTTAACTCTAATTCTTCAGCAAAACTATTCATTCCGGCTCCATTAATTTTTTTATTTAGCTAATATTAATAAAAAGACAACCCCAACTAAGTTTAGGTTGCGAACCACGAGATGCTCATGCTACAAAACTTTGTTGGGGCTGTTTGTTAACGATGCATAATCCAAGATGCTAATCCAAGTTGTATACCAGAGATGCTTACCCTAAAATTTGTATCATTCCTCAAATAAATTATTCACAAAACCGAATCAAATGTCGATCTATGGTTAACAAGTCTCAAATACCATGCCAAAAAAATTAAAAATAGTTATTATTAAACTTATGTTGCTGTTTTGATAGATGATTAATTTATTTGTATTGCTTATCTACCTAAAAATAATATAATTAGTTTTTTTATATACTCAAATTGATCACTATAATTGATTATTGGTCAAATCTTAATTCATTTATACGATAAAAATTGAATGAACATTATTCGATCACTATATGTTCAGAAATTACTCACCTTTGCTCAAACCGAGTTCAACTGTCAGCAAAATTCTTAATTTCTCTTTTCAAATCATTTACCGTATAGATATTTTTATGAGTAAGAATATTTAGTTTATAAAGGAGTTCACAAAGTCGAATTATTCTGGGCGTTTCCAAGTCTACTTTTTGTAGTAATTTTTCATTCATAAAAAGTGTATTTTTAAATCCATCATAAAATATTTCCCCTTGATAGAGAAGAATAATCCTCTGTGCCAATTCTGTGATGACATCCATATTATGGGTTATCATTATAATTGTCGTTCCGATTTTATGCAAATGCTTTAATATTTGAATGACTAATTTAACTCCTGCAGGATCCAAACATGCAGTTGGTTCGTCAAGTATAAGCATTTTTGGTGCCATTGCTAAAACACCAGCTATTGCCACTCGTCTCTTTTCACCCTCGCTTAGCTGGTGAGGTGACCGGGTTTGGATTTTTTCATCTGTCATACCTACTAATTTTAACGCTTCAGTTACTCTCATCTCAACTTCATTGTCTGATAATTGAAGTGCCCTGGGTCCAAAAGCAACATCTGCATAGACTGTTTCTTCAAACAGTTGGGTCTCTGGGAATTGAAACACCAATCCAATTTCTTTTCGAATAACATTTAACGGATAATTTTTACTCCAAATATCCTGCTCATCAAAATAGATTTTCCCTGATGTCGGACGTAACAAACCCGTAAAATGTTGAAGCAGCGTGGTTTTCCCGGAACCTGAAGGGCCAATTATTCCAATAAATTCTCCGTCAGATATTTTAAAAGTTATCTGCTTCAATACCCGGCTGTTCTGAGGTAATTTAGAGTTATAATGATAACAGACGTTTTCAAATCTAATTGTCATTCACGAATTTCTATTTCTGTTTAATTTTTCAAATTCTAATACTGCAAAACGATCGGTCATACTTGCAATGTGATCGGCAATAATTCTTAAAAAGCGCACATTGTTTTCAGAATTAAATTGCTGTTGTTGTTTTGTATCAACTTTCTTAATACGATTGAAGATGTATTTTGGTAAATGAACAGGATTTTTTAGAATACATTGAAATAGTTTTCTAATTATATTTTTATTTTGACTATTAATTTCGTGTCCTCTACCTTTAAAAATTATCTCCTTGTAAATAAATTGATTAAGTTGTAATTGAAGGGGATTTATTTGATCACTAAACCTAACAATTTCTTCATCAAAATAATCAAGTCGTTTTTTTCTTTGATAAAAACTGGCAATATTCTTAAGACTTGTTGAAATGATATCATTTACCAGGAAATTTATTAGACCTCGAATTATTTCATTGCGATAAGTATATCGATCCTGATTTAATAAATTCTTAATTCCATACATCTTTTCGATTAATGCAATTATATCAACATTACGTACCTGTTCTAGTTCTACTAAACCAGCACGGACTCCATCTTCCAGATCATGTGTCCGCTGAGCGATCTCGTCACAAATGGCAACTATTTGTCCTTCAATAGTCGTAGCCACATCAATTTCAAAATGTAATCCCTGAAAATTAAAATCAGGATAAAAATATTTTTCTCGATATAAATGGGTGTGTTTTAGAATACCTTCACGCACATACGAAGTCAGGTTTAGACCATCAAATCGGTACTTTTTTTCGATCAAATCAACAACACGAACACTCTGGTAATTATGTTTGAATCCGCCAAAGTTATCTCCTGTTAAAAATCCATCCAGATTATCATTTCCAGAAAGAATATTATCTAATACGACTTCACCAACATGCCCAAATGGTGTATGCCCCAAATCATGTCCCAGTGCAATAGCCTCTACCAGTTCCTCATTCAATCCTAACGCTTTTGCCATGGTTCTTGCCAATTGAGAAACTTCAAGAGTATGTGTCAATCGAGTGCGATAATGGTCTCCCTCGCTGATTAAAAAAACCTGCTGTTTATGTTTTAAACGACGAAATGCTCTGGAATGGATAATTCGATCACGGTCACGCTGGAAAGCTGTTCTATAAGGATGCTCTTCTTCATTATAAATTCTTGTGATATGAGCAACTTTAGATTTTGTAGCGTAAGGAGCTAATACATCTTCTTCTGCTTTTTCGAAGAACTCTCTATTTCTTATCTTAAATTTCATTTTCTTTTTATGTAGACTTTTTGCTCAAAATTGTAAACAAATTAATACTCCATAATATTACTACTAAAATCTTTGTTCTTTTGGCAAGAAAGTTAAAAGCATGATATTGCACCACAGAAAGGAGCAAACACAGAAAAATGAATTTAAAAAATTTAATGTCTGTGTGTGTACCTTTCTGTGTTTTATTTTACATTTGCAGCTTGCTATGTTATATGACAACTACTGTGCCGACTAAGATAGACAGTTCCTCAATAAACAAATGGATTATTCTTCAGGAAAATTATGAAGTTACGTCAGCCTCTTTTAGCAATAATAAGATTTCCTTGCTTAGTTTTTGTCCTATATTTTCAGAATATCCAATATGGTTGTAACGAATTTTTCCAAATTTATCAATTACAATATGAGTAGGGAATCCAATAACATTAAATAACCTTTTTACATGGTAGCCTGAATGAAAATGATGAAAATTAAATGGATTCTGTTTAATAAATTTTTTAATCGAAACTGGAGCCTCCACTGAGATTGCCCAAAAAATAACTGCTGGATTCTTATTGAATTCACCAACAAGGGCATTCAGTTGCGGTACTTCTTGCTGACATGCTTTGCTCCAGCTATCCCAGAAAGTCAGTATAACAAGTTTGCCCTGTTGATCTGAAAACCTCAACGTATTTCCATCCAAATCTGTTAATTCAAAATCTGGGGCTAATTTCGCTGAAACCTTTAACTCTTTATCAATCTCATTTTGTAAGTAGTTGTTGAAATTATCAATATCTCCTTTGATTAATTGATGTATCTCTTTAAATTTATTGATCGCATCTTCCTGGGTAGGATTAATACTAATTGCTTTTATATAAGCATACTCTGCACTATCCAGCTTCCCTAATTGAAAGTAAAGATCGCCAATTTTCACCCATTCAAACGCAGGAAAAGGGGTGTCTAATTCGATAACCAGTTTTCTATTCTTGAGAGCCTGTTGGTAGTTTTGAAGTGCTGTCTCTAACGCGGCTTGAGTGGAAAGTATTTGACATTGATTTAAATTTAATTGTACCTGTCTTTGCAGTGGTTCTTCCCAGGGATGTGCCTGGAAATAGTGTTCTGCTGAATTAATAGTATATGCTTGCTCTATCATCTGACCAGCTTTTTTATAATCCTGTTTCCTCATATATAAATTTGCCAGATTCAACCAAATTGGAAAAGCATCTGGCTCCAATTCCGCATATTTTCGAAAATAATTAATAGACTCTTCCAGGTTATGGACCTGCTGAAAAAACAGTGCTAATTGATAATAAACGCTTTTCAAATGCCCTGAATGCTTTCTTTGCTTACTAAACTTATTTAATTCATTATGGATTGCGTCTTGATTTCCTTTGTGTTTCAGAAAAATCATCGAATATTCTACCCCATCCTTTTCAGGGCGATTCTGATATTTTGTTAACAGTGTTTCTCCATATTTTAGTGCAGTTTCATAATCATTCAACAATTTTAACGAGGTATTGAAAGCTAAGGCTAACGATTCAGCCTTATCTAAGGAATGAGACATGAGACTGTCCAGTTGAAAAGTAATTCGGTCTAATTGATGTTTTGACCAGTTACTTGCTTTAAGCTTTGTTTCCCAAAGGTCAAACCATACTTGATAATTATCCGGAAATAACTTCAGTTCCTGGTTAAATTCTTTAATGGCAGCAGAGTAATCGGGTACAAAATCGGAGCGTTTTTTCTGACTAAAAATAACTCCCAATTTATGATGTGTGTTTCTTTTAATGGACCCATTGTTATCTCGAATCATTATATTCCATCCCCAACCGCTATTGTCCTCAACACGATCCATCTGATCTTCAAATTTCAAGCGTAACAAATATGTATTCTTCTCAGTATTGATCATTGTCTTCCAAGAATTTTTCTTATTCTTCATTTGGATTCTAAATGTCTTTACCGTTTGGTTCTGTAACAGTTGATAAACCATAAATATAGATTGGTCAGACCCTATTAGACGCCTGGGATTGAAAATAACCGTTATTTTATCTCCAGACCTTGGTTGGTTCGGTTTCCAGACGACAACCTCGTCAATATGTTTAGAGCAACTGAAGATAATTATGATTCCCGCTAACAAAAAACAAACCTTTTTTATCATTGAATTTTCCTCCCAAAACAAACTCTCAATAATATGACATTGATTTTCGCTTTCTACTGGAAAAAATACTTATCTCTTTAAATCCTAATTCCTTTAATATTTCAACAGCTTCTTGAAAATAGCTTCCAACAGCGTTAGGAGAATGTGAATCTGAGCCGAGTGTAATTGGAATTTCCATCGCTTTTACCAACCTTAATAATTCAATGCTGGGAAACGGTTCCGAAACGCTTTTCGTACGAAAACCCGAGGTATTTATTTCGAGACATACATCATAGTCTTTAATAGTTTCAAGTGTTCGTTCAGCGTAAGACATACTCTCAGCATCCATTTCCCCCCAAAATCTTCTTGGAAGATCGAAATGTGCAATAATATCGAACAGTCCTGTAAGAATCGCCTTTTCAACCGATTCAAAATATTTACAGAATAATTTTGTTTTATTATCACATTGCAAATCATTTAAATAAACAACTTGATTAGATGAGTCCACATTTAGGTAGTGAACACTACCAATGACATAATCGAACTTGTTGTTTGAAACCAATTTTTTCAGATAAGGAACAGCACTTTCTATGTAATCAAGTTCAATACCCGTCTTAATAATAATTTGTGGGAATTGGATTATTAAATCATCAATAATAGTTAAATACAATGGTAAATCTTCTGGAAGCATTCGATAATGATTATTATATTCAGCGGGTAAGGGATTGTGATCAGAAAAACCAATCTCATTTAAGCCTGCTGAGATAGCAAACTTAACATATTCTTTCATCGTTCCATTGGCGTGATTGCAGAACGAGGTGTGTATATGATAATCCGCCAACTTTTCCATCATGATTGTGTCCTTCTTTCGTTCACAAGTTGCATTATCGCTTCATATTTTTCACTAGAAAGTTTTTCCCGAACTGATTTCAATTCAAGCACGATTTGTGCAAGCTGTTGGTAAATTGATTTATAAAATGGAAATTCAGTCGATAATATTTCAAGATGTTTTTCGATTGTACCAATATCACCTCGTAAAATAGGACCAGATAACGATTTTTCTATACCGTGATTTCGTAAATTCGTCAAAGTTGTTGATAATATTGGAAAAAGTATTTTCAATGCTTCTTGCTCAGAATATTTCATTTTTTTAAATATCTCGATTACTGGTACCATTAAGGAAACCATATAATTCGAAGCCATTATGCATGCGAGGTGATAAACTGGTTTAAGTTCTTTGGGGACAATAATTTGATGTCCCTTTAAATCATTTATTATTTGGGAGGCTTTTTCAATGGCTACTGAATCACCCTCAGTACCAAAATAGCAGTTCTGAAATTTTTTCCAATCATCATCATTTCCAGAAAAAGTCTGTATCGGATGAAAACTGGCACAGGCGATATGAAACTCTTTTAAAGGATTAAGAACATCACTTGTTAAAACGCCAGATGTATGATAAATAAACTTTGAAAAATTTCTTTGCTCAAGATGGATTTTTAGATCGGAAACAACAGTAACAACTTCATCATCGGGCACAGAAATGAAAATTATGTCAACTTTATCCAATTCAAAAATATTATTTGAAGAAATTTCAGCATTTACAATTGCTCCAATTTTTCTTGTCAAGGATAAATTTTGATCAATCAATGCATGGATAAGATAATGATTTTTGTACAATGCTTTTAATAAAGCAGAGCCAAGTCGTCCGAGCCCAATAACAGCAATTTTTTCTTCTGCTCGAAACATGATTTCCGACCTTAAATTTTTAAAGATGATGAATGTAACAGAATACTTTAACAATTCAAAGTAAAATATGGTTCAAAATTTTTTTATTTCATAGAAAAGAAATAGATTTGGGTGGAAGAAGTTGGTTATATAGGCGGTTATTCGTATTAATTTGCTAAACTTTGTTCCGATTGGGAATATTTATTTATATACTCTTTCTTTTAATTATTAAAAGAATGACTATCAATTTTCTCAATCCCCAATTCCATGATACTGAAAATCTCATCGGAATTTTTTCCATCCTGTGGGAAACTTGCGAGTTTAATTTCAAGTGGTAATGCTAATTGAAACCGATCCAGTCTGGACTGAATCCTTCCAGCAATGATTTTAGCAATTTTTAAATGAGTCTTAGGTAGCATGATTAATATTTTTTGATAATCACCATTGTAACTTAATATATCATTGGGTCTTAGGTGTTTTAGGATAACATAAATTATTCCTTTGAAGAGACGTATTATTAGTTCTGAATTCAACTTTGAAGTTATCCGTTTTAAGTTTTCGATAGCAACTGACATTACCGTAACATCAATTCGATCTAATTTAGATAATTTAATTTCCTTTGAAATTCGCTCTTTAAACTCTTCAGTAGAGACATAAGAGATATTACTTTCTTTGAATGCTGAGGATAAATAATCTGTAGTAAACTTATGATCATATTTCTGCAATTTATTAATCATTCCCTCTTTTAGATCTGGTTCATCTTTTACTTTCGTCACAACTTTTTGAATTTCTTTTTCATTTTCTTTTTCTCTGTTTGACAATTCGAGATCTTGAATTTTATATTTATATATTTTCTTTCGAACAATTTTTTCATGTTCAAATATTGCATCGCAATTTAAACAATGATACTGTATCTGAGGAAGCTTTGTCCACTGTCCACAATTATTACAGCTAAACGAGGCACTTGAGTTATTTGTAGATAAATCCTCGTCAATATTAATCGATTTACAAACCGGACAAATATAATTAATACTCAAATTATAGTGATAACAAATCGGGCAAACCTTAACTATATCTACAATAGACCTCTCCAACAATTTTTGCTCAGCCCATTTTTCTAACAGTTCTCGTTCTTTGCCATAAGCTGTTTGATTAGAAACGAGATGAACATCTCGATAGACATAGCCTAATATACTCTGTTTGTCCAATTGAGGTTCAAGCCACTGCTTATTTCGAGCCGATAAAATCTCTTTCAACTGATTAAATAATAAATCTTCGTTGAATGATCTCCCTTTACCATTTGCACAATAGTGGATATAATTTTTCACTCGGAGTAATAACTCTTCTTTACGAACTGGTTTGTAAATGTAATCTAAAACTCCCTCTCTTAAAAGTTGTATCTTGGTATTTATGTTATGGTGAGATGTTAAAATTATCACTGGCACTGAAGCACAAACATTATCTTGTTTCAACTGTTGGAAAGCCTGATAACCATTATAACGAGGCATTATTAGGTCCATTAGGATGATATTTGGTTTAACACTTTTAACTTTTTCACAAATATTAGAACTGTTTGGTTCTGTGACCACATTAAAATCTTCTCTTTCAAATAATTCCTTAAGTAATTTTAAGACAATTAGATCATTATCTAAAATAAATATTTTTTTCTTATCCATTTTCATTTACCATTGTCAAAATTAAGTAAACCACAAAATAAGTAAAAATTATTCCACTAATGAATCATATTTTCCATCCACATCTGTTAAACAGTATAAGCTGATTTTTAAATTTTTATTACGAATATAACAAATATTTTTCTACTTCATTATTGATATTAAAAATCTGCAACCATTATGCCATACAAAAATATAAATATTATTATTGAAATATCAATTATATAAACAATGCAATTTTTTTAATTTCAATTATTATATAAACTACCTGTTATAAAAATTCAAAACCAGCGTAACTTTTGTACGATTTTAGAACACCTGTTAAACAAATTGAGACTAATAGATTTATAACGTTAGATCACTTCAGATTTTAAGGAGTGAGATAAAAGAACATAGCTTCGCATATCGAAGATTCGCCATGTTTTTAGGAGCTTTGAATAATGAAAACGATAATTGATTTCTGATACTGGATGTTTCAAAATCAAGTATCGAGAATGCAGGATAATAATAAAAGGTTTAAAAATAANAAAAGGAGAGAATTTTAACTTCTCTCCTTTTCTAAATTCATTACAAATTGTTAGTCCACCAAGCTTTTTCCCTCCAACAATAACAAGAGGACGGAACTATTGTGGTTCTTCCATCTCTGTTGTGTCTGGAACAGCTACAGTATCGGCGGGTGCTTCTTCAATTTGTTCAGTTTGCACTTCAGGTTCGGGTTCTTCTTTCTTTGCACAACCGTTCATAAACATAAGGGGAACTGTCAGACAAAGAATTAAGACTAACACCAGCAAGAATCGTTTCATTCTTATTCACCTCCTATTAATTTTTAGAGTAATACTTTGCTCTTTAGCTTATTAAAGGTTAAGCATAGCATAATTAATTATACAAAGATAGACTCTAATATAAAAAAATATTGGTATTTGTCAAGAAAAAAATTAAAATTAACACAAAATTATCTAAAATCACCTGTAACATTAAACGCCGCCCAATAAACAGGATGAACGTTAATTTGAGTTTTCACTAAATTGATTGCCTTTTGCAGCGCCCTGGCTCTTGAATCTCCTTCTTTAAGATATCGGAAAAACCTTTTTATCATCACTGCCGTCGCCAGGTCATCCACTTTCCAGAGACTGGAGAGCAGCGAGGAACTGCCCGCATAAATGAAACTACGAGAAAGTCCGACCACTTCGTCACCGACACTGATTTTTGCCAGACCTGTTTCGCAAGCACTCATTGCCACAAGATAGGTGTTCATATTGAGTCCAAATATTTCGTGTGCTGTCAAACGTCCATCATTTGCTTCGTCAGCAGTGAGTAATAACGATGAAAACAGTGGATTGGCTGCATCAAATTCTCCATGACACGACAGGAGAATCATATTGGCAGCGTCACAAGACTGTTTGAACGTTGTTTCTGTGGCATGATTATTTAAATATGAGGTCACATCTGGATAAAACAGTTGAACACTTTCGATTTCTTTTTCGGCAAAAGGGAGCTCAAATTGAGGCATATTCAGATCAGGATTTCCCATTGCCAGTATCTGGGGAGTCCATTCCTTAGCCGATAGAAAGTACTGCCCTTTATTCATACAGATGTTAAGCACTGCCGCGCTTGGTGCCAGCGAAATTGAATATTTTTCTATTAAATATTGCTGGCTATTGTCTAACAATGCTGCAAAAGGCAGATAATGAAGAATACCATGGGGTATGATAACGATATGATTTTGATGCTCAATTGCCGATTCAAACGGTTTGATGAGCAAATTATACAAATGCTGGGAAATATTAAAAATGGGTTTCTGCTCTTGAAGCGCTGTTCTGAAAAGTTCAACCTGCGATGTCAGATCGGTTGCCTCAAAATTGGTCTGTTTTGAATTAATCTGTTTATTTGTTAAAGTCCAGGTATAAAGTTTGTTTTCTGTATAAAAATACTCTAAAATAATAACACTATCTGGAATAATACTTTCTAATAAATCCACATTTGCATGTGTGACAGTTACCATTTCAGCTAATTCGGTATTCTGCTGCTTCAGTTCGATTAAAAATTTTTGGTACGTTTGCTTCAAATCCTGTAAATGGTCATTTAAACGATTTAATCTTTCCTGTTCAGAAACAGTGATATTGGCTCCTTTTACAATTAAATTAGAGACCTCATTTTGAATCCGCCGAATTTCATTTTGTATATTTTTACCCTGACTTAATGTTTCTTCACTCACTTTTCCGCTGAATTTTATGTCTCGGTTCGCCAGCAGATCGATGAAATTTCGCGATTTGGCACGCTCGACAATTTCCAGAGCTTTGCCTGGTAATTTTAGCTGAAGATATAAATCTACCAGGTCATAATAAACATCTAATTTATCATCGATAAATCCCGCTTTATATTCTTCGACTTTAATCTGTGAGCGCATATTCTCAATAACTTCCAGTGCCTCATAATAGGCATTTATGCTTTGTTCCAGATTGTTGCTCTCCCCATACAACTGTCCAATTAAGCGGCGGCTTCTCCATTCGACTTCAGGGATAAAAAGCTGTTGAGCCTTATCTGCTGCAAGGTTCAGTGTATCCAGAGCTGCTTTCATATTTTCAAGGAAAAGATAGGTCTTTCCGATTTCATATAGGCATTGCACTTCATTCCGACCATCATATATTGCTTTACTAATTTTTAATGCTTGATGAAAATAACCAAGTGCGTCAACGGTTCTCCCCTGCTGTAAATATATGCTGCCAATATCGCGGTAGCCATATCCCAAGCCACGTTTCGAATTGATTAATTCATCAATGTGAATCGCCTGCTGGAACTGTTCCAGTGCCTCATTCCACCTGTTCTGCGCTCGATAAATTAATCCTAAATTTTTATGAATAGTTGCCATATCAGGGCGATCATTTATTTCCTTTGCCAGCTCCAATGCCTGCTGTTCTTTAATAATTGCATCATCGAGATTTCCTAAGCTCATCAAAATTAATCCCTCCGTTGCCAGGCCAACTGACTGGAATTTTTTATTATTCAGTTCGGCAAAAATCTGCTGGGCTTGTTTTTCAGATCGAAGTGCTTGCTCATAATTCCCCATCTTCCAGAAAACATTGGCTAACAAATGTTTTGATAAAGCGATCCAGTAGGAATTCCCCAATTGTTCTGCTAATTTCAGCGCCTGGGATTGATATTCTAATGCCGCCTGATAATTTGCTAATCGCTCATGACTTAGTCCTAAATTCTGAAAGATTTCTAATGTACCATCCATATTTTGCTGGGCTTGATAGATTTTTAGTGCTTGCTCCTGGTTTTCAATGGCTTTTGAATAATTATCCAGCTTCATTAAATAAATTCTACCCCGATCCTTCAGACAATTAGCTACATTGGTACTATCGCCAATCTCATGATAAATTTCAATTGCTTTTAAAAAATTATTTAGCGCTTTCTCAAAATTCTCACCTCTTTCATAAACTAATCCCAGATTACGATAGGAATTTGCCATCTGGGGTTTAAGATCATATTCTTCAATCAGCTTGAGATATTCATTTTGATAAAATACGGCCTGGTCATAATTTTTATTCTCAGTATAAAAAAGGACTAAATAAGCATAACTATCAGCAATTTTTTGAATATCATTATTGGCTCTGGCTGACTCTAATGCCTCAAGTTGATAGACAATCGCCTTATCGTAAAATCCGCCACTTGTTGAGGTCTCAATGATGTATTGATATAAATTGTTGATCGCCAGAATATCTCCTCTTTTTTTTGCCATGATTAAAGCTTGTTCATATTCCGCAATAGCGTCGTTCCATTTTTTGTTTTCAACGTCTTTATTTCCCCGACGGACGGTGGACACAAACCGCTCTTCGGCAAATTGCAGTTCCTGCTCATCATTCATCCCCTCAAATCCAATAAATTGATAACCAGCGTAAAAATAGGGATCAAAACCAGCTTTCTGCATTTGTAATTGCACTCGCAGAAACGCATCACCAGCAGAATAGTCTAATAGCGCATCGAAAAAATATTCCCAAAAAGTGTTATCGTTTGTATCCCATAAAGAAATGATCAAACTTGGCGCTCCAGCATATAATAACGCCTTCTGCAACGCCAGGAGGGATAATATTCCGCCATCCTGGATTCCATTTAAAATAATTAGTGAGCATTGTAAATCTAAATCATAAATATCTCTTACTTGAAATGTTGGATTATTCTTTAGCGAATGCAACACCACAGCAGAAAGTAAGGGATCATTATCATAAGAGCTAAACTTTATATCTAAATAGATTAACTCCCCGCTTTGCAAATCATCTTTTAACTTAGTATTGATAGATGCACCAACATTATTCTCCAATATGATATTTTTAATGCTATATCCGAGACTTTCTAAATTTTTAACGAAATCACCACCAGCAAATAGAATTTTTGCACTCCTGATCTTTCGTTTTTGATAGCTGTAATAATAGTTTGATAAGTTAGGTACAACTATGACATTTTTGAATTGCTGGTATTCAGGAAAAGAGAAATTGATCAAATAAGAAAACGGAATACGATTAATCGGACCATCGGGGATAATAATAACAGTTTTGAAAGAATCAATTTGATCTGCAATTGGTTGAATTAAAATTTGCCAGATCGATTCAATAACTTGATCAGAGGTCGAATGATTTGAAAGAGTGGACGTGAAAGCATTAATCTGTTTTTCAAATTCCTTTTCTTGAATGGGTACTTCAACAAAATTCACTGAATCAGAGGTGATTGTCCAGAAATATAATTTTTCATCTGATAAAAAATAATTAACAGCTATTGAATTTTTATCAAGAATATTTTGGATTTGAACGAAAGTAACTGGCTCGACATAGATAAACGATTCTAATTCTGGATCCTCTTCTTTCAATTCTTCTAATAGTTGTGCATAGTCATTTTGTAGCTTTCTTTTTTCATGCATTAAATTTAAAATCTCTGGATCGGTTCCTTTTTTTTGTTCTTTTGCAAGCCGAATTTTGTTGTCTAAATTATTCATTTCTTGAGTTAAGAACCTGGCATTACCGAGAAATATTTTATGCCGCTCTTTCTTTAATTCAAGCTTGTAGCTGCCAATCATATCTAAATACTGTTTGCCACGATATTGCTCGGTTAATCTCAAGGCATGGATATATTTTGCCTGTGAAATATTGTAATCAATTGCTGTTCGATAAAGGATTCTAATTTGAAACCTGTAGAAAGGTGTAGTCCGAAAAGCTCCTAATTGCAGTACATTTTGTTCTACCACTGAAATCGCTTCATTTAGATAGAAATTAGCATCTCGTTTGGATGGGACTTGTCCCAGGGAATCATTGTATGCAACATAAACCTGCCCAATGGCGCAATCGATACGCCAGAGCCAGGACAACAAATTTTGCTTGATTGATAGTTCACGTGCTTTGTTAAATTGTTCCAGTGCATAACTGATATCACCTAAATCTAAAGCTAAAAAACCAAGATTTTGTAAAATAATTATTTCGCCGATTTGAAAATTATTCCCTCGTGCAATTGATAGGGCATTCTGAAAACAACTATCAGCAATAGCCAGATCTTCAAGTCGGTCAATTTGCTGCTGCATCACATAAACTTGATCATGCTGGAGCGAATCAGGTACATAAGCATTTTTCAAATAATGTAAGTTTCCTGATAAATTATAAAGCTGTACCTTTTCGTAGAGGAATCCGATCAGTTCATTCTCATACAGCGAGAGTCCAAATTGCAAGTGCTCCAGACTTGAAGTTAAATATTTAGTGGCTTGACTTTTAAGAACTTGGTGAGAAGTATCAGTCGATGAATTGATCGGTACGATCTCCGATTTATTCATAATTACGCCAAGACTGGCAAGATTCAAAATGTTGATCAACATGCCAGGAGTATTGTGCTCCCTTTTGCAGATTTTTAACGATCGTTCAAAATATTCCCAGGCTTTTATATAATTTAAATCCCAATAGTACAGATAGCCAATATTGTTTAAGAAGATAGCTTCGGCAATTCTATCTTTCCTGTTGCGGTAGATTGCTATCTTTTTGTTGAGATAATGAATCGCTGCTGGAATTGATCGCTGTCCCAGGGCAGCCTGTCCCATAATTGAATAAATAAAAGCCCTTTCTTCATCAGTAGTAAATCCTTCCGCAGCCGTGGAAGCACCTGCACCGATTTGCCCCAGATTCCACACTGGAAATTCTATACCCAGAATACCGATCTTGATCCAATTGGGTTTCGCTTTTACCTCTTTAACTTTACCGTTACGAATTAAATCCAGTGCTTGCTGCGCATATCGAATCGCTTCTTCGTCATCATTCAACATTTGATAATTATAAGCGATGCTTCGATAGGCTGCTGCCTGTTGATTAAATCTGTTTTTCTTACTATCTTCTTCAGCAGCGATCTTAAAATATTCTGCTGATTGATCATAATCACCTGCCAACTGATAGAGTAATGCCAATCGTTTAATATTGATTAGCCAATTTTCGGTGTCATTCAAATCTTTATATAAATTGATCGCACGTTCTAAGTAAGCAGGCCCCTGTTCGAAATCTTCAACAACTACCGCACAATGCCCCATTCGTTTATAGACATCTGCTTCCAATTTATTGCTTGTAAAGGTCGAATCGTATTTAATCTTTTCTTTATAATATTTGTATGCCTGCTCAAAACCAAATTCGCCAAGATTATAATAATTTCCTGCCAAATTCAGGGCTAATTCACTCTCCAGTGTTGGATTCTGTTGCTCATCGTTCAGGGCGATTGCAGTTGTCAGTGCATCGATTGCCTGCTCATACCATTGCTCTGGTGTTTTCTCTTTACGGAAGGTCAGCCAATTGACGAAAGACTTTATCGGCGCCACCACAGTTTGAATTAAGGAAACAACAAAGCTCCGATCTTTGGCTCGAAGCGCACTTTCATGCTTTTCGATAGACTCATAGTTATAGCTTAAAGTTAAATACGCTGGAATAAGACGATAATTTTTGGAGAGCGCCTGCTGAATCAATTCATTGGATTTTTTCATATAATTTATATCTAAAAGCTCGATGTTTTTGGTGCGATCGCTGATTTCTGTTGCCTTATAAGAATAACAAAGCCCCAAAACATACAGCACAATTTCATCATCCCGATTCGTTGAAAGCAAGTTTTGATATAACAGAATTGCATCATCGATTCGTTTAAGCGCATACATCGTTGCCACATACCCTCTATGGGCATCCAGGTGCCGAGGAAAAATCTTAATCGCATCTCGATAGCGTATATTTGCAGCCTTAATATCTCCTGTCACTCGATACTGCCTGCCAGTCTGTAAATAAATATCGAGCAGTTGTTCCTTTGCCTGAACGACAAAGAGTCCACCCTGTACATCTCCAAATTCTTGAATCACTTTTTTATATTGATTGATGGCTCTAAGGTCTTCACCTTTCTCATAATACACTGCTGCTAACATCAATTCAGCCTGCGCCAATTCTCCTCTCTGGTCAGGATAATTCTTGGTAACGAGTGAGAGTTCTTCAATGGCAGCATCATAGTCATCTCGATCAAAAAATTGTTGCCCAATTCTGAATTGAGTTCGTGCAGATAGACGTTGATATTGTCCATACTGTGCAATAATATTTCGATAGTTGGAAATAACTTCATAAAAATCATTATCACCTGGCAAAGATAAAATCCGATTCAATGCCGAATCAACCAGCGCATCCTGATCTGGATAGTTTTCAAAGACTCGAATAAAAGCATGAATCACTTCATCGGTTTGCCCAAATTTTTTATAAATATCTCCAATAAAAAGCTGTGCCAGAGCGCATTTCTGTTCTTCATCTGGAAAAATAGTGATTAGCTGCTCAAATTGTTCAATTGCCTGGGAATAATTTTTTGAAAGGAGATAAACTTCTCCCATAAAAAGCTGGGCTTCAGCTACGATTTCACTTCGATTCTGAAACTGATTAGCGATTTCTTGCAGATAGTTAATTTGGTCATCGAAGTTATTATTTCCGTCGAGATAATCGATCTCAAATAGGCGTAATTTTGCTTTTCCAACCAAGTCAGGGAAATCAATAAACTGATTCGTGATCTCGTGAAAATACGCTGTTGCCAAATCGAATTGATTCAGAGCAATATAAGTTCTTCCAATCTCATAAAGCGCCCATCCGATCCAGATATTTTCTTCGGGAAAGAAGTCAATCACCCGCTGAAAAGCTAATAAGCGATATAAATTCCTCTCTAAATCATTTGAACCTATAGCAGGCTTGAATACAAGATCATTAGCTGGTAAAGGGAAGTAATTTAGCGCAAATTGATACTGTAAAAATCCATCATCCTGACGGGGAATAACTCCTTCATTGTGTATCGACCAGATATCATCGTTCCCGCTGCGGTGAGATACAAAATACAATAAAGAATCGCTTCCACAAACAGGGAAAAAATCATGATAAAAAGTTGGAATAAGTTGAATCTCTTGAAAGTAGTAGGATTGATCTTGCTGACGATTTATGACTTCAAAAACTTGCTCATCATCTTTTTTCTTGTTAGATTGTTTGCTAATAATTTGGCTGTCGGTTTTATTTTCAACAATGACCTTCCATACTCCTGGTTTGTCATCAGGAGTAATCTGACCATCTCCGTTTGTATCAATTTCGTAGCGACTGAAATAAACTTCATCCCTGATTGAACTCCAGCAAGGAAAAGCATCGTTTGATTGTCCAGAGGTCACCTGCAATGTGGCAGTAACGACTGGTTCTGTTGATTTGAAAGAAAGCTCAACATAAAAAATTTGTCCTTTATTCAATGGATTATTATGAAAAGAGACAAAACCAATTCGTCTTCCATCTGGCGACCAGGTAGGATGAATCGCTCCAATTTCAGTTATTCTAAAAATCTTTTTATTTCTTAACTGGTAGACGTAAATATTCTGCTCACCATCTCGATCTGAGGTAAAAGCGATATATTTTCCATCTGGCGAAAAAGCAGGGGTTACGTCCATTCCCAGGTAGCGGGTTAACTTTTCTGGGTTACCAGCCAATGAAAATACCTCTCTTCTTTTTTTGATTGGGACAATCCAGATATCCCCTGCTGCATCTTCACGATAAGAGACAAATGCTATTTTTTTACTGTCAGGCGACCAGCAAGGCATGATGTCATCGGCACGGTGACTTGTGATTGGTATTGCAGAGCCGCCTTTCACAGGTTTAATCCAGATGTCCATATTTCCACTACGGCGGGATGAAAAAGCGACCCATTGTCCATCGGGTGAAATCGCTGGATAGGCATCAATTTCAGGATGGGTGGTGACTTGATGATAAATTCGAGTAAGATCGAAAGCCTGTTGACGAGTTGTCCTGGTTATTTCTTCTTCAGCGGTAAAATCTATCTTTAAAACTGGAATCTTCGAACAAGCAATAAAAAGTAACAAAATGATGAGTAGCCTTGCTTGCAGACGCATTGTAAATCCGTAAGATTGATGTTTGTAGTTTTTTGAATTAATAATCATGAAAGAAAAGAAGAGGTATTGATATTTGGATTATAAGCTGGGATAAGCGTATGTTAATAATTAATAGAACGCGGATTTAACTGATTTAACTGATATCAACAGATTTTTTTATAATTGTGAAACGTGAGATGTGAAACGTGAGACGATATGAGCTACACGTTTCACGTCTCACGTTTGCCATTTCACGATTGTCAAAAAAATCCGTGTAATTCCGCGCAATCCGCGTCATCCGCGTCATCCGCGTTCCATTAGAAACATCCAGCCTTGTAATTTATTCCACCTTCTTAATCCACTTCCCATC